>MDTG01445694.1_pt1 | contig 99637 bp, 107 predicted proteins | sample 811421 | NCBI WGS metagenome assembly MDTG01 (sample SAMN05326645, study PRJNA326480) | marine metagenome | isolation source: seawater | place: Pacific Ocean: South East | collected 2011 | reverse complement strand
CAGGTGGCGGAATTGGTAGACGCGCTGGCTTCAGGTGCCAGTTCCCGCAAGGGAGTGGAAGTTCGAGTCTTCTCCTGGGCACCATCCTTCCAAGGATGATCGAGACCAAAAAAGCCGCTGCACCCGCAGCGGCTTTTTTCGTTCTGGGCCTGGGCGGTTTTCCAACTTTCCATCATCCGGGATGTGCGCTTAAGTGCATTATAATTCACCCGTTTGATGAATGCCCGAAAGCCTTTAGTCCGATGGCCGAGCTATCTCCGACACTATCCGCTCACACCGGCCGATATCGATACCAAGGGCGAGTTTTATTGTTTCGAGCGGGGTGCCGCCAAGCAAGGCGGCGGGAATGCTTGGGCCACCGTCTTGAAGCACGGGCATTTCGGCTGAGAATATGAGGACAAGAAAAAGGACCTTCCTTAACCTCCCTACACAGATGAAAACACATCGAGTAGTGCAAGATGGCCTATACGAAAACGAGAACTACGGCGGTACGTTGAGCTCGATATATGCAGACTAAGTGGGTATAGCGGATGGCGACAGGATGGGATGGGCACCCGAAATTTTCTGAATTTTCTTATGGATTTGCTCTGACACATGAACTTGTCGGTTGGACCGCGATCGGAGCAGCTCCCGTATTCCCTAGTTTGTTGGAGGAGGGAAAGCCTGGCGGCGGATGGGATGTAAAACTCGATAGACCGGGTTTGCCGCTCTACCTCCAATTCAAGCGTTCGCAATGTATCATTTCTGGCAACGGACGAGAACGCCGGGCTGTCAAGCAGCACATCGGGAACGTTCATTTCAATGATGACTTAGCGTTGCCGTACTATCGCTTTTTTCTAATGGAGAGCTCACTGTCCCAGCAGCATGACTTGCTGCTGGAGTTGGACCACGGGCCGAGCGACGTCTTTTACGCCGCACCCTATTTTCACGAACAACATGAATTTGATACCGCATGGACTGAGAGAGAAGTTACACGGAAAACTGCTTTCATTCGTCCCGCTGAAATTGGTTTCCTCCCAGACGGTAAGCATTCAATTGCATTCGATAAAGCCCACATTGATAGGGCATGGGTATGTTCTAAACCGAAAGAAGTTCCGTGTGTTAGGTCGGACACGCTGCTCTCTGACCTAACTGACAAGATCAAGCGCCATAGGACAAGCGTTAAAGAAGATGCAGTAGGCTGGATTGATGAGCTACAAACACGCTTTCGTCAGGGTGTTGAACGTCATGAACATAGAGTTAAGGACTTCCTTCGTCGTGAAGCACTCAAAGCTGAACAAGAAAGCATTGAGCGCCTCGGGTCGAGAGCGAGAGTGCCCGATATTTTTAGCTCTCAAAGAGAAATAGCGTTTCAGCAGCCACCTAGCGCAGATAGAGGCTATATAACACCTCGTCTTGTACCGCCTCTCGAAATCGAACGTTCCTCGATTTCCGACCTAAGTGATATAGTTGAGGCATCTGAAATCGCGTCACGTTTTTTTGGGTTACAGCTCTTTGTTGTTCAAGAGCGCGAATAGAGGTGCCAATAACCTTAAAAGTTTGACCACAGCGTCGCCCACGATTTGGCACGTGAAGTTTAATATCGCACCATGTACCAAGCGAACGTGAAAACATGTCATTTTTTATTTGAGACCATTGAAAAGATTCAAAAAATCTCCCGCGCTCTTCTCCTGGGCACCATCCTTCCAAGGATGATCGAGACCAAAAAAGCCGCTGCACAAGCAGCGGCTTTTTTCGTTCCGGGCTTCGTCGCCCTAACCCCCCGCGCACTGCGCCTTTTTCAGGGCCTGCTCGCGCAGATGGTTCAGCGCCTCGATCCAGGGTTTGAGGTCCACATCTCCTTCGCTGGCCATGGCGTGCACGCAGGCGAGGGCGTCCGTGGCCTGCGCCTTGAGGGCGCGGCCCTGATCGGTCAGGCGGATGCGCACCACGCGCTCGTCCCTGGGGTCGCGCGTGCGGGTGAGATGGCCCATGCCCTCAAGACGTTTCAGCAGCGGGGTCAGCGTGTTGGTGTCCAGATACAGCCGCTTGCCGAGCGCCCCCACCGTCACATCATCGGTTTCCCACAGCGCCAGCAGCGCAATGTATTGCGGATAGGTCAGCCCGAGCTTGCTCAAGTAAGGCCGGTACATGCGGTTGATCGCGGTGTTGGCCGAATAGATCGCAAAGCACAGCTGGTCATCCAGCGTGGCGAGGTCGGGCGTGTTGGGGGCGGAGGCGCTCATGCTCTGATCCGTGGTGAATAATCGCACACGACAATATCGCGGCGTCTTGACGGCGGCAAGACGGTGATTATATCGTGCCCAGTAATATCGCACACGATATAAAGGAGCGACCTCATGTCCATTCTTTACACCGCTCGCGCCAGCGCGAACAAAGGCCGTCAGGGCCGCGCCTGGTCCGATGACGACCGGCTGGATGTCCAGCTCTCCACCCCGGCCGCGCTGGGCGGTGATGACGGTCCGGGCACCAATCCCGAGCAGCTCTTCGCAGCCGGTTACGCCGCCTGTTTCATGAGCGCGATGGGTCTGGTGGCCCAGCAGAACAAGCTCAAGCTGCCTGAGGGCGCCAAGGTCGAGGCCGAAGTGGGCATCGGTCCGCGCGCCGAAGGCGGTTTCGGCCTGGAAGTGACCCTGATCGCGCACCTGCCGGGCGTGGATGACGCGCAAGGTCAGGATCTGCTGGAGAAGACCGAGCAGGTCTGCCCCTATTCCAACGCCACCCGCGGCAATGTGAAGACCACGCTGAAGCTGGGCTAGACCGCGAGTTCGGGCAGGGCGCGTTCCGGCGCCCTACCAGCCATAGCGAAGGCCGGCCCGGGCGCCCACGCGCCCGGTCTGGTCGCCATAGCCCACGCCCATATTGGCGGACAGGCGCGTATTGATGCGCGCTGTGGCGGTCACCGCCAGGGCGTTCGAGCCGTCATACAGCCCCCAATTGGCGGTCAGCGCGAAATTTTCGTCCGACTGCAGCCAGCTTGAGCCCGCCAGCGCATTGGCGATGGCGATGCCGTCAGACTGGACGGTCATCTGGCTCGACAGCGAATTGAACTGGCTGGCGAGGTCTTTCACGTCCAGCTGAAGCGCGCTGACATCCGTGCGCAATCCGGCGATGGCCGAGGCGTTCAGGTCGATATCCGTCCGATTGCTCGCAATCTGACCGCGATTGAGCACGATGTCCGACCGGTTGGCGATGATGTCGCCCTGATTCAGGGCGATGTTCGCGGTATTGGCGTCAATGTCGGACCGGTTATCGGCGATGTTGGCGGTATTGACGTCGATATCCGTACGGTTGCTGGCGATGCTGGCGGTGTTGGCGTCAATGTCGCTGCGATTGGTGGCGATGGCGCCGGTATTGGCGTCCACATCCGCCTGACTGGCGCCCCCCGTCGCGCCCAGCGCCGCCAGTTTGGCGTCCAGGGCCGCGATGGCGCTGGTATTGGCGGAGACGGAGGACTGGTTGGCGGAAATGCCTCCCGTATTGGTGGTGACGCGGGATTTGAGATCGGTGAGGTCCGATTGCAGGGCGCTGAGATCCGCATTCGTGGCGCTGCCCGACTGAAGGGCCGAGATGGCGGACGCATTCGACGCGATCTGGGTCAGGGCGTTCGGGTCATAGGCGATATTGCCCGAGGCATCCGTTGTCAGCACGCCGGCGACCGGGCCCTGTGCGGCGCTGGAGGCGGCGCTTGTCACGCCGCTGACTGTCAGGGTCTGGGTGTTTGCGCCCAGAACGATCTGATCCGCACGCGTTGTCACGACGCCGCTGCCCAGCGCGATCGAATTGTCGTGCAGGGCCTGCGCCTCGGCGCCCAGGGCCAGGGCATGTTCTCCGCTGGCCTCGGACAGGAAGCCGATGCCGATGGCCTCTTCCGCACTGGCCATGGCGTCGCCGCCAATGGCGATGGCGTCGGTGTTGCTGGCCTCCGCGCCGGTCCCGTCCCCGTCATAATCCGCGCCGATGGCGATGGAGCCATCCCCCAGAGCGGTTGCGTCCGCGCCGAGGGCGACGGAGCCGATGCCGTTCGCCCAGGCGTCATTGCCGAAGGCGGAGGCGTAGTCTTCGTCCGCAGTGGCGCTTTCGCCAAAGGCGCTGGCGTTATAGCCCGACGCCTCGGACGCCTGGCCGACAGCGGTCGCGTTCTCGGCGATCGCCCAGGCGCCCTCGCCCACTGCGGTCGCATCATCCTCGCTGGCTTCCGCATTCGTTCCGATGGCGACCGATTGCGTGCCCGTCGCCAGCGCCCCGGCGCCCATCGCCGTGGCGTCTTCCTCGCTGGCATCGGCCAGAAAGCCGACCGCCGTCGCACCGTCATTGATGGCCGTGGCGCCGGCGCCCAGGGCTGTAGCCCCCTCGCCATTGGCGAAGGACAGCGCGCCAACCGCCGTGGCGGCCTCGTCCGTCGCTTCGGCGAGCGCGCCGAAGGCGGTTGAGCCTTCCCCGCCGGCCAGCGCGTCCACGCCCACAGCCGTAGCGCCGTTCGTCGCAGCGTCTGCGCCCGTGCCGCACTGGGTGGAGTCCGCACCGGCGCCATTGGCGCAATCGGGGCCGGCATTGGCGGCGAAGGGCGCGGCTATTCCCAGCGCCTTGAACTGGATCGGACCGGTCTGCACGCTCTGGAGGGCCTGAAGCGCCTGGCTCAGCCCTTCACGGGCGTCCGGCGCCAGCGTTTCGGAGCGGTCCAGCGCAATGACAAGCCCTTCCAGCGCTTCGACAAGGGCCGGGTCGGTCAGAGTGAGGGAAGCCTGCGTCTGGCCCGGACGGTAATCAATGCCCGACGGCGCCTTGCGGGCGCTCGCCCCGGAGGTTCCCAGAGGATCGGCATGGGCGATGTCATCCAGGGCAAGCGGGCCGGCCTTGCGCAGGGCCTTGTCCTGAACCGCGAGCAGGCTGGTGATGGACTGATCCGTCAGCATGCTGGCGCTGGCCTGCACGGACAGGCCCAGGGCCAGCCCGGCGCCAACGGAAATCAGATATTTGTTCGCCAGCATGTCGCTCCCCCCGTCGCCGCTGAACCAGAAGTAAACAGATTATTAAGCCAATACCGCAGGTCTGGCGAGATTGATCGGACATGTTCGCGTCCAAGCGCAGAGCTGTGATGCACGGGGGAGACGGTCCGCATTGACGCTACCGGGCGAACGTCCGATACCCTGAGGCTTCAACACGACCGAAGCTGCGGAGCACAGGCATGACCATTCACTTCCATCGCGGGGATTTGCCGGACGGGCTCGATCTGGGCAAGCGGGTCGCGATCGACACCGAAACCCAGGGCCTGTCGCTGGTGCGTGATGGATTGTGCCTGGTCCAGCTGTCGGCGGGCGATGGCGAGGCGCATATCGTGCAGCCCGACCGCGCCAATTATGACTGCCCCAATCTCAAGGCTTTGCTGGCCGATACGGGCGTTGAGAAACTCCTGCACTTCGCCCGCTTCGACCTCGCCATCATCGAGCGTGATCTGGGCGTGACCATGACGCCGGTCTTTTGCACCAAGATCGCCTCCAAGCTGGTGCGCACCTATACTGACCGGCACGGCCTGAAGGATGTCTGCCGCGAGATCGCCGGCGTGGAGCTGTCCAAGCAGCAGCAAAGCTCGGACTGGGCGGCGCAGGATCTGAGCGAGGCGCAGCTCAATTACGCCGCGTCCGACGTGCTTTACCTGCACGCCATCGCCGATGGCCTGTCGGCCATGCTCGAGCGCGAGGGCCGGATGGAGATGGCGCGGGCGTGCTTTGACTTCCTGCCGTCGCGGGCGCGCCTGGATCTGATGGGCTGGGACGAGACCGACATCTTCGCCCATTCGTAAGCCTGCTTGCGCAAGGCGGCGATGACCGCCACAAAGGTCAGTCGAGAGTTCTGCTTCGGAGTCCGCCTTCATGTCTGCGGCCCTGACATTTTCAGACGGCCAGATGATCGGCCAGCGCCGCGCCAGGTCGCTGGCGACGGCCCGGGCGCGTTCACGCTTCGTGGCGGGCCTGCGTCTGGTGCTGCTGGCGGCGGGCGCGGTCGTGGCGCTCAATGCGCTGGTGCAGATCGTGCTGTCTGGCGGGCGCAGCGCCCCGTCGCCGGAAGTGGCGCTCAGCGCCACGGCGGGGGAGTCCGAGCGCATCATCAATCCGCGCTTCACCGGACGGGATGAAGGCGGCACGCCCTATGTCATCACCGCCGAGACCGCCGAGCGTCGCTCGGGCGCCGAGCAGGCGCTGATCGACCTTGAAGGCCCGACGCTGGACTATGCGCTGCTCGATGACGGTGCGGACGCCTCGCGCGTGCTGGCCCGGCATGGCGTCTTTGATGAGTCCAACCTGTCCTTGCACCTTGAGACCGATGTGCGCCTGACCACGCGTTCGGGCTATGTCTTTGACACCCAGTCCGCGACCCTGTTCCTGCGCGAAGGCGTTGTGACCGGTCCTCAGCCCGTGCATGGGCTGGCGCCCTGGGGCGCCGTGCGGGCGGACCGGTTCGAGGTGCGCGAGGACGGCCAGCATATCATTCTGCAAGGGGATGTGCGGACGCGGTTCAACGCGCCGGCCTCCTCCGACACGCAACAAGATCCCAATTCTGACGCCGGCGCGGGCCGGTCAGAGGAGAACGAGCCATGATACAGCGTTTCCTGATCGCCGCCTTCGCCGCGGCGCCGCTTCTTCTGTCGGCGCCCGCGCTTGGACAGGCGCTGGGCTCCGGAGAGGGTCCGGTCGATATCAGCGCGGATGACTTCCAGGCCTTCGACGCCCAGGGCATGGGCGTTTACACTGGCGATGTGAACGTGGTGCGGGGCGATGTGCGCCTGCGCGCGGACCGGCTGGAAGCCTATTATGTCCGGCGCGGCGGCGGCAGCCCGGAACTGAACCGCATCGTGGCCGAAGGCGAGGTCTTCTACATCACGCCCAACGAGATCGCCCGGGGCGATCGCGGAACCTATGACCTGGTCAACGAGGTGATCGAGCTGACCGGATCGGTGGTGCTGACCCAGGGCTGCAATGTCTCCACGGGCGAGCATCTGCATGCCGAGCTGGCGACCGGCGTCGCCCGTCTCGAGGGCGGCCAGAACAGTTCGGGCCGGGTGCGCTCGGTCTTCTTCACCGATGACGCGGCGGCGGCGGCGCAATCGTCCCGCGACTGCCCGGCGCCCACGATCCCGGGCGAGGGTCCGCGCCCCTATGAAGCGCCTGAAGGCTGAGCCTGCGCGCTGAAAGCGCCGGACTTCACAGTTTTTTAGGCCGTCGGAGTTAAGCATGACGACCATGGAATACGAGCGGATCGACGCGCCGTCCGAGGCGTTCGCCGGGGAGGGGATTCAGGTCGAGAACCTGGGCAAGTCCTATGGCAAGCGCACGGTCGTCAAGAATGTCTCCCTGTCGCTGAAACGCGGCGAAGTGGTGGGCCTTCTGGGACCGAACGGGGCCGGCAAGACGACCTGCTTTTACATGATCACCGGCCTGGTTTCGGCCGATCACGGACGCATCATGCTCGACGGCGAGGACATCACCGGCTTTCCCATGTACCAGCGCGCTCGGCTGGGCATTGGCTATCTGCCGCAGGAAGCTTCGATTTTCCGCGGCCTGTCGGTGGGCGAGAACATCGCCGCCGTCGCAGAGATCGTCGAGCCGGACAGCAAGCGCCGTGACACGCTGGTGGACGAGCTTCTGGACGAGCTGCATATCGGCCATCTGCGTCACAGTCCGGCCATGGCCCTTTCGGGCGGCGAGCGGCGTCGGGTGGAGATCGCCCGGGCGCTGGCGGCGCAGCCGAGCTTCATGCTGCTCGATGAGCCTTTCGCCGGGATCGACCCGCTGGCGATCGCCGATATTCGCGATCTTGTGGATTATCTCAAGCAGCGCGGCATCGGCATTCTGATCACCGATCACAATGTGCGCGAGACGCTGGAGATCACCGATCGCGCCACGATCATTCATGATGGCGAAGTGCTGTTTGAAGGCGCGCCCGAGGCCGTTCGCAACGACCAGGATGTGCGCCGCTATTATCTGGGCGAACGCTTCTAACCAGGGATTTTGATGGCCGGACTGGGACACAAGCTTGAGGCCCGACAGGGTCAGGGTCTGGTGATGACCCCTCAACTGCAGCAGGCCATCAAGCTGCTGCAGTTGAACAATATCGAGCTGGCCGAGTTCGTGGAAACCGAGCTGGAGCGCAATCCGCTTCTGGAGCGCGACGAGCGCTCCGACGCGCCCGCGCTCGACGAATCCGCCCCGGCCGAACCCTCTGTAAAGGCCAAGGACAGCGGCGACGAGCTGAGCTTTGACGCGCCGGGCAAGGCCGATGAGGCCTTTGATGCCGACACCGAAGCCATGTATTCGGATTCCAAGGCTGACATGGCCGGCGCAGACGCCACCGGCGGCGCGGTGGACTGGTCGCGCGCGGGCTCGGGCGGGTCCTTCAATCATTCCGAATTTGACGCCGCCGACCATGCCAGCCGGGAAAAGACCCTGCATGAGCATCTGCATGACCAGCTGGCTGATCTCGCCCTGCAGCCCGCCGATCGTCTGATTGCGGCGCATCTGATCGATCTTGCGGACGAGGACGGCTATCTGCGCGCCGATCTCGGGGAGACCGCCGAGCGTCTGGGCGTGACCCGGTCCGAGGTCGAGGCCGTGCTGGCGGCGCTGCAGAAATTCGAACCCACGGGCGTCATGGCGCGCTCGCTTCAGGAATGCCTGGCGCTGCAGCTGAAGGAACGCGACCGGCTGGACCCGGCCATGGCGGCGCTGGTCGATCACCTGCCGCTTCTGGCCAAGCATGACTATGCCGGGCTCAAGGCGCTGTGCGGGGTCGATGCCGAAGACCTCGAGGACATGATCGCCGAGCTCAAGCGGCTTACCCCCAAGCCGGGCCTGGGCTTTGGCGCGGATGGCGCACGCGCGGTGGAAGCCGATGTGATGGTGCGCGAGCGCCCCGATGGCGGCTGGGCGGTGGAGCTCAACACCGACACCCTGCCGCGCGTCCTGATGAACAATCGCTATGCCGCCCAGATCAGCAAGTCGGCGCGCTCGGATGACGAGAAGGTCTTCATCAGCCAGTGCGCCCAGAACGCCTCCTGGCTCGTGAAAAGCCTCGATCAGCGCGCCCGCACGATCCTGAAGGTCGCCAGCGAGATCGTGCGTCAGCAGGACGCCTTCTTCGCCAAGGGCGTGGCCTGGCTGCGGCCGCTGAACCTCAAGACGGTCGCCGACGCTGTGGGCATGCACGAATCCACCGTCAGCCGGGTGACGTCGAACAAGTACATGGCGACCCCGCGCGGCCTGTTCGAGCTGAAATACTTCTTCACCTCGGCCATCGCCTCCGCAGACGGGGGCGAAGCCTATTCCGCCGAAGCCGTGCGCTTCCGCATCAAGGCGATGATCGAGTCTGAAACCGTCGATGACGTGATGAGCGACGACAAGATCGTCGAGCGTCTTCTGGCGGATGGCGTCGATATTGCGCGCCGGACGGTGGCCAAGTACCGCGAGGCGATGAACATTCCCTCCTCGGTCAAGCGCCGTCGCAAGCTCAAGGGCATGAACTGAGCCCTCGCCGTGCTGCACTGCATGATGCGATTGGCCTACCCTGTGTTCACCGTGACGCACCGGTTCTGATTGACGGCCCGGCTTGGCTGCCTCTACCGTGAATGTCCGGTCTTTCTGACAGACCGGCCGCGCCCGGCGCGGGAGTGACCCTTGAGGGGTCCAACGCGCCGAAGGCGCGCTGTTGGACCCCCAGTTGAAGGGAGCTCTCATGTTTATCCAGTTCGTCTCCAAAGGCATCGATGTTTCCCCGGCTCTGCGTGAGCGCATGGAGACTCGCATCACGGACGCCGGGTCGAAATATTTCAATCGCCCGGCCGAAGCCTTTGTCGTCGCGAGCAAGGAGGGGTACGGCTTCAAGGTGGACATCTCGCTCCACCTGCCGTCCGGGGCTTTTCTTCAGGCGTCCGGCTCGGCCGAGGACGCCTATGGCGCGGCGGAGGACGCTGCGGGCCATCTCGAGAAACGATTGCGTCGCTACAAGCGCCGCCTGAAAGACCATCACGCCGATTCCAAGTCCGACCTGCCCGCCGCAGAGCCGACGCCGGTGCTGATCCTGCGCTCGGATCGTCGCCAGGCCGACCTGTCGGACGAGGCGTTTGACGACGATGATGGCGGGGCTGTGGGCGGCGATGAGCCGGTGATCATCGCCGAGCAGGCGGCGGAGCTGAAAACCCTCACCGTCTCCATGGCGGTGCTGGAGATGGACCTGGCCGATGCGCCCTTCGTGCTGTTCCGCAACGCCGCCAATGGCGCCATGAATTTCGTCTATCGTCGACCGGACGGACATGTGGGCTGGATTGATCCGTCCCGAGGCGCTAAAGACGCGGCCAGCGCGGCTGCGGAGTGACCGAAACTCCCAGCCGCTGGGGCAGCCAGCAGTTGAGCGTTTCATGGCTCTGAGCACTCTCATTCCGCCAGGCGGCGTTACCGCCGAACTGGCCGCGACCAGTCGCAAGCAGGCCCTGGTGGGGCTTGCCGAACTCGCAGAACGGGCTCTGGGCGTGGCCGCACGGCCGGTCCTGGACGCCGTGATCGAGCGCGAGAAACTCGGATCGACCGGGGTGGGGGATGGCGTCGCCATTCCCCATGCCCGCACCGATCTGGTGGACCGGGTGTGCGGCGTGTTTGCGCGTCTGAAGAATCCGGTGGATTTCGACGCCATCGACGGTCAGCCCGCCGATCTGATCTTTCTGCTTCTGGCGCCGGAAGACGCCGGGGCGGATCATCTCAAGGCGCTGGCCCAGGTGTCGCGCTTCTTCCGGCGTGAGGAATTGCGCCGGGCCGTGCGTGCGGCCCCGGATGCGGATGCGGTCGCGGCCCTGCTCAATAACGGCGTCGAGAGCGACGCGGCCTGATCGGTCAGGCCTGACAGACTGAATGCAAAAAGCCCCGGCCTGATGGTCGGGGCTTTGTCTTGCGCTTCAGCTCATCCGCACATCGATGCGGCCGTCCGAATGGACGATGGCGCGTTTCATGCCCGGCGAATTGAACTGGGCGGTCACCGCGCCCGAGGCATCGACCGCGATCAGCCCGCCTTCACCGCCCAGCCGCGCCACATCACTGAGGGCGCCTTCAACGGCTTCGGCGAGCGGGCGTCCGGCGTATTTGACGCGCGCAGACACGTCGGCGGCGGCGTTGGCGCGCATGAAAAACTCGCCCTGGCCGGTGCAGCTCACGGCCACGCGCTCATCCGCCCAGGTGCCCGAGCCGATGATCGGCGTATCGCCCACCCGGCCCCAGACCTTGTTCAGCGTGCCCCCGGTCGAGGTCGCCGCCGCGAGCCGGCCCTGAAGGTCCAGCGCCACTGCGCCCACCGTGCCGGTGGGGATGGGCCGGGGATCGGGATCGGCGGCGGAATTGTAATAGCTGTCAGGATCCTCGACCTGCGCCAGCCCGGCCTTCTCGGCGAAGGCCTCTGCGCCCTTGCCCGCCAGCAGCACGTGCGGGGTTTTTTCCATCACCGCGCGCGCGGCGCGGATGGGGGAGAGAAAGCCGGTCAGGGCGGAGACGGCGCCGGCGTTCCGGGTCGATCCGTCCATGACGGCGGCGTCCAGTTCGTATCGGCCGGCGGCGTTGGGCGCGCTGCCCTTGCCCGCCACATAAAGGCCCGACGCTTCCAGATCGACGACCGCCTCGACCACCGCGTCCAGCGCGGACTGACCGGCCATCAGCGCAGCGCGCGTACGGTTAGCCAGGTCCGTCAGATGCGCAATTTCGCGCTCATAGCTGCGATCGGCCAGAACGCCTGCGCCGCCGTGAAGAACCAGAACCGGTGTGGTCATGCCGTCCTCGAAACTCGATGAATGAACTCAATGGGTCCTGTGCCATTAACACCGTGTGAGGCGGGGTGAAAGCGCGGCGTCATGCCCATACGAGACGCATTCCAATTTGCCGGGCGAGACGCTATGTCAAAGGGGAGCGGAGGTTAGGCGCGACCTGTCGCCTCCACGCCTTAGAACACTCATACCCAGGGGAGAGAGACATGGATTTCAAAGGCATCGCAGCGGTCGTCACCGGCGGCGCATCGGGTCTGGGCGAAGGCACGGCCCGCCGTCTGGCCGCCGAAGGCGCCAAGGTCACCCTGTTTGACCTCAATGAAGAGCGCGGCGAGGCCGTGGCCAAGGAGCTGGGCGGGGTGTTCGCCAAGGTGAACGTGGCGGACCCCGAAAGCGTCAAGGCCGGGTTCGAGAAAGCCCGCGCCGCCCATGGCCAGGAGCGCGTTCTGGTGAACTGCGCCGGCATTGGCTGGGCCGAGAAGACCGCGCGTCGGTCCTCCTCGGGCGATATCGTCATGCACCAGCTCGACAAATTCCAGCTGGTGATCAACGTCAACCTGGTGGGCAGCTTCAACTGCGCGGCCATTTCCGCCGCCGGCATGCTGACGCTCGACCCGACCGAGTCCGGTCGCGGCGTCATCATCAACACCGCTTCTGTCGCCGCTCAGGACGGCCAGATCGGCCAGGTCGCCTATTCCGCCTCCAAGGGCGGCATTTACGGCATGACCCTGCCGATGGCGCGCGATCTCGCCCGCGAAGGCGTGCGGGTGAACACCATCCTGCCGGGCTTCTTTGAAACCCCTATCTACGAGCAGATGCCGCCGGAAGTGAAAACCAATCTCGCCGCCAATCTGCAATTCCCGCAGCGCTTCGGCACCCCGGCGGAATACGCCGATCTCGTCGCCTTCATGGTGTCGAATGATTATATTAACGCCGAATGCGTCCGTCTCGACGCCGGCGCGCGCATGCCCCCGAAATAAGGGCGGTTTCAGCGCTGATGAGCAAAACCCCGGAGCCTTGGCTCCGGGGTTTTTTGCGCAGGGCGTCTATTCCGCGTGAAAAAGAGGGAAGACAGCTCCTGCCCGATGTCGCAAAGACAGGCCGACTTTGATCGGGAAAAGGGAGTCATCCATGGGGTTCGCCGCCATTTTCTTCGCCGTCTTTCTGGCCGAGCTCGGCGACAAGACGCAGATCGCCTCCGCCGCATTCGCTGCGGGTGATCCGGGTCGCGCCTGGAAGGTCTTCGCGGCCTCCTCGCTGGCGCTCGTCTGCTCCACCGCCATCGCGGTGTTCCTGGGACAGCTCGCGGGCGAACATCTGGCGCGCCTGCCGCTGAAACTCATCTCCGGCGTCGTCTTCATCGCGCTCGGCGCTCTGGCCGTGCTCGACCATTTCCGCACCGCCGCGGGGGCTTAAGGCCGGGCTTATCCCCGAGGTGAGGGCGCGTTGTAGACTGGCGGCGCTCTTTCTCAGCCTGAAACCCGAACCGTCCCCGACCGGGCCGCGTGATAGTCGTAGTCGGAGTCCTGTGATGGGACTCGCACGACTCGCACGAAAAAGCCGGACCCGAGGGCCCGGCTCTTGCGACTCGTCCGTTGGAGCGCGTCAGTTCACGGCAGGACGTTGAACGCGCGGCCCCAGATTGGCGACCACCTCGCGGGCGTTGAAGGCGTCCGGCGCATCGGGAACCGCGCCGCGTCCCAGAACGATTTCCGCCATCGCCTCATAGCGGGTGACTTCGCGGATATTCACATCATTCCAGAACGGGTCATAGCGGCCATACCAGCCATAGGCGGGGTGGTAATAGCGATACTGCAGACCGAAGCGGTCATAGGTGGACGATCCCACCAGCCTTGTGTCGCTTTCGGTGTCGCGCTGGGTCAGCCGGAAATAGTCATAGCCCTGATCGAGCGTCAGCTCGGCGGCGCGGTACAGCAGATAGGTCTCCACCGTGTCGCGATCGGTCAGGGAATTGCCGCTGAAGCTGATCCGGAAGCGGTCCGATTCCACCTGTTGCTCGGTCAGGCCGTACCGGGATTCGCCGGCCGGGGCGTAAGGCGTGGGGCCGCTGGCGCAGCTCGCCAGCATGGCGGCGAGGCTGATGACGGTAAGGGTTCTCAGCATGATCGGAGTCCTCTCATGACTTGCATCATGGTGAATATGGGGGGAAGTCCGAAGCATGGGAAGGTGGATGGCGCGAATTTAACCTTTCTCGCGCCGGACTGGCCTAGAATTGGATCAGTCGTCCCCGCAGCAGGACGAGATCCTTGTCCGCCTTCATCAGGCGCTGGCCCCTGGGCGAGAGCGCGCGCCCACGACCGGCCCTCTGCGCCGCCCTGGAAGAGGCTTCCGCCAGGCCCAGAATGTTCATCGTTCGCCGCATGGGAGCCTCCTGTCTGGTGTCTTGACAGAAGCATGCACGCGGGGATTGCGCCTGAAAAGTCCCTATTGGAGGCGACGCGCCTCGACGATCCGACCGCGCAGAACCAGAATATCAATGTTTTCAGGATCAAGAGTGCGTGCGGCTTCGATATCCTCAAGCGCGGCGTCAATGTCGCCCCCCAGAAGACGGGCCTCAGCGCGCAGCACATAGGCTTCCGCGAAAGCCTCCTGCGCCAGGGCGGCGCTGGCGGAGATGTCCGCCCCGGCATAGTCCTCCAGCGCCAGTTGCGTCCGGCCGAACCCGAGCAGAAGGCCCGGATCCCGGGGCGCAAACTCAAGCGCGTGTTCGAAACTGATCCGGGCCTGCTCGTATTCTTCTGCGGTCAGAAACGCCTCGCCGGATTGGCCCAGCATGATCGCCCGGCTCAGATCGCTCGCCATCTCCGCACCCAGCGCCGCTTCGCGCAGGCGCAGGGCGCCCGGCGCTTCCTGACCCAGCGCGATCAGCGCCAGCGACACGCAATGCTCGGCTGGCCAGCCGCCGCCCTGGTGTCGCCAGGCCAGCGCATCCTCATAGGCGGTTTCGGCGTCGACCGGGATGGCGTTGAGGCAGGCTTCGAGCCGGGCCTGATCACTGGCGGGCGGGGTCTGGGCCAGCGCCAGAAAGACCGTGAGCAGAAGAACAGGCGCCATGACGGGTTTCCCTGTGGCTGGAATGCCGTCTAAGCCTATCGGGACAGTTCGGGAGACGTCCATGAGCGAGCGCAGCATCACCCTGTTCGGCTTCGGCTTCACCGCCCGCGCCATCGCCCGGCGCCTGAGTGAAGACGGCTGGCATGTGCGTGCGACGACGCGCTCGACCGGGCAGGTCGAAGCGATTGCGGCGCTGGGGTATGAGCCTGTCATCGCTGATCCCTCGAACGCCGCCGATCACCCAGCCTTGCAGGACGCGGCCAGAGCGTCTGACGCGCTGGTCTTCTGTGCGCCGCCGGGGCAGGACGGAGATCCCTTTGCGCCGGCGCTCTCAGCGCTCGATCTCAGCGCGCAATGGCTGGGATATCTCTCCACCACCGGGGTTTATGGCGACCGTCAGGGCGGCTGGGCTTTCGAGTATGAGGCGACGACGCCCGGGCAGGATCGCTCGATCCGGCGCGCCGAGGCGGAAGCGCACTGGCTGGAACGGGGCGCGCGCCTGTTCCGGCTGGCGGGGATTTATGGTCCGGGGCGCTCAGCCTTTGACCGGCTGGAGGCGGACAAGATCGTCTTTGATGTGCCCGGCCATGTGTTCAGTCGCATCCACGTGGACGATATCGCCCGGGCCGTGTCGCTCGCCATCGCCCGACCTGAGGTCTCAGGCGCCTTCAATCTCGCCGATGACTGGCCGGACACCCAGCCCCATGTGATGACGGGCGCCGCGCAGATTGCAGGCCTGCCCGGCCCCCGCATCGAACCCTTCGATCCGGACAAGGCCAGTCCGATGCAGGCGAGCTTCTACGCCGAATGCCGCCGCGTCTCCAACGCCCGCGCCAAGGCGGCGCTGGGCTGGCGGCCTGGGTTTCCGAGCTGGCGGGAAGGGCTTCAGGCGATCTGGGATCAGCGCTAGACGCTGACATCCTCAATCATCCGGAAGAGCGCGGCCAGATCCTCCGGCGCGCTCATGCCGTGATCGCCCGCCTTGGAGAGCTCATAGCGGACATCCTTTGACGTGAGCTGTTCGAGCACCCGCAGACCATGGCTCCAGGGCACGTCCCGGTCATGCCAGCCATGCAGGATGCGCACAGGGCCCTCAAACGGGATGGGCGCATCGAGCACGCTCCAGTTCCGGCCATCCTCGATCAGGGTTTTCGTGATCGGATAGGGGGCGCCATAGGGGTTGGGACGCAGCCACTGGCCTTCCTCCTCGATCTGCTGGCGGATATGGAAGGGCAGCTGCTCCCAGATCAGCGCCTCTGTGAAGTCCGCCGCCGGGGCGACCAGCACCAGCGCCTTCACCTTTTCAGGCCGCGCCAGGGCCAGCAGCAAGGCCATCCAGCCGCCCATGGACGAGCCGACGAGGATCTGCGGGCCATCGGTCTCCAGATCCAGCATGGCGAGCGCATCCTCGCGCCACTGGCTGATCGTGGCGTCTTCCCACGCCCCGTCCGAGGCGCCATGGGCGCTATAGTCAAACCGCAGATAGGCGCGCTCGGTCCGGTCCGCCCAGTCCTGAAGCGCGGTGGCCTTGGTCCCTGACATGTCCGACTTGAAGCCGCCCAGGAACATGACCCCCGGCCCTGCTCCTTCGCGGCGGTGATAGGCCAGGCCGGGCTGGTCGGGGCGGTTGAGGCGTCGGGGTTCGGTCATATGGCTCTCCCTGGCGGCGCCGTCATGGTTTACGGACCCGCCCGGTCGCGGTTATCTGAAGGGCTTGCGGGCCGTCAACCGGTTCGCCCGATCAGAAGGCGCACCCTTTGAATATCTTGCAGGTCATCCCCCAGATGCATGCGGGCGGCGCCGAGCGCACGGTGATCGAGGTGGCGCAAGCCATTGTCGAGGATGGCGGTCAGGCGATTGTCGTCTCGTGCGGCGGGCGTCTGGTCGCCGATCTCGAAGCGGTGGGCGCGCGTCATGTCACCCTTGATATGAAGACGAAGAACCCGCTGAAGATCTGGAACAACGCCGCCCGGCTGGCCCAGCTTGTCAGGGCCGAGAAGATCGACATCATCCATGCCCGTTCCCGCGCCCCGGCCTGGAGCGCGAAATGGGCGGCGCGACGCACCCGCATCCCCTTTGTGACCACCTATCACGGCTTCTACAAGGCCAGGGGCAGGCTCAAGCGCTGGTACAATTCCATCATGGCGCAGGGCGATCTCGTCATCGCCAATTCCGAATTCACCGCCGCCCATGTGCGCGACGAGCACGAGATCGAGGACACGCGTCTGCGCGTCATCCCGCGCGGCGTGGATCTCGATCAGTTCGATCCGGCCAAGATCAGTCCGGACCGGATCAAGGCCCAACGCGCAAACTGGGGCGCGTCGCCGGAGCGGTTGGCGATCATGCTGCCGGGACGCCTGACCCGCTGGAAGGGGCAGGGTTTGATGATCGAGGCGCTGGCCCGGCTCAGGCTTGATCCTGCGCCCCTGCTGGTCTGTCTGGGAGAGGGCGGCGACAAGCTCGACTATCAGGCTGAACTCAAGGCCGCAGCAGAACAGGCGGGCATCGATCTCGCCCTGCCTGGCCATACCACCGACATCGCCGCAGCCTATCTGGCGGCGGATCTTGTGGTGTGTCCATCGCTGGAGCCTGAAGCCTTCGGGCGTACGGCGGCGGAGGCGCAGGCCATGGGGGCGCGGGTCATCGTGGCCGACCATGGCGGCGCCCGTGAAGTCGTCCGGCATGGCGAAACCGGCTGGCGCGCCGCGCCGGGAGACCCGGACGCCTGGGCGCAGGCGGTCAAAGCCGCCTTGTCACTGAACGCCGAAGGCGCCAACACTCTGGCCCAGGCGGCGCGCAAGCGGGTGCGCACGCATTTTTCAAAGACGCAACTGCAACAAGCCACCTTGCGGGTCTATCGGGAGCTTCTAGACTAAGCCCATGTCTGAAGACGACGCTGAAAAAGAACAGATCCTGGTGATCCATGAGGGCGAGCTGACGGATGTCGTCCGCATGCTCGCGCCCGCCAAGATGATCCGCGAGCATCATCGCAAGGCGCGCATCACCCTGCTGTGCGGCGAGGAGTATGAAGGGCTGCTCAAGCACTGCCCCTACTTCAACGTGGTGGAGACCAATCTCGAGGACACCGCCAAGCGTAATTTCTTCGACCGTCTCAAGGCCGCGCGCAATTCCGGCTTTGACGTCATCTATGACCTGTGCGGAACCGAAGGCGCCAAGAAGATCGGCCGCGCCGTTCGCTTTGCACGGACGCGCTGGGTGAATGCCGCTCCGCGTCCGGATCGCGCCGGTCATCCGCTCGAGCAGATGGCGGGGCGTCTGGGAGAGGCGGGTCTGGGGCCGGCGCATTATCGTCTGGGCGAGGCGACGCCGCCGGATCTGAGCTGGATCGACTTCGTCGCCAAGCGCTCCCGCACGCTGGAGCCGGAATATTTCGGTCTTCTGGGGCGCTACGCCCTGTTCGCGCCTGCCGGCGATGATGTGCTGCCGGCGCAGCGCTGGCCCAAGGAACGCTGGGCGTCGCTGGCCCATGAGCTTCTGGAAGCGGTCGTCGAACCCGTGATCGTGGGCGGGCCGAACACGCGTGAAGTCGGGCGCTATGTGGCTCATGTCACGCCGGGCGCCCGGGATCTGACGGGACGCGCCAACCTGATCCAGCTGGCCGGCCTGGGCCGCAAGGCCGGGTGCGCCTTTGGCGAATCCGCCGGTCTGCTGCACCTGATGGCCGCCGCGGGCTCGCCTGCCGTCCTCTTTCATCCGGGGGAAAACGCGCCGCTGGACAGCGCGCCGCGCGGGCTTGCGCCCACCTTGCTGATGCACGCGCCGACCCTGGCGCAGATCAACGCCAAGGAGGCGGTTCAGGCCATGCGCTGCGCTGGAGGCTTCGCAGACGCGTCAAACGCGGCCTGAACACCTTGATTTTCGCGCCCTGATCGCGATATTCGCTACCGATCCCGCGCAAAATCGGTTAATTTGCGCACTTTACACGCAGTCGCCATGGAGAAGACGCATAGCACGACGTCCGCATGCCGCGCCCCCGCCTAAGAAAGAAGGGCCGCGCATCAACAGAGAAATCCGCGTACCGCGGGTTCTGTTAATTGATGAATCTGGGGAAAAACAAGGTGAAATGCCGATCGACGCCGCGCTGGAAGCGGCGGCCGAAGTCGGGCTTGACCTTGTAGAGGTTTCGCCGAACGCCAACCCGCCGGTCTGCAAGATCGTCGATTACGGCAAGCTCAAATACCAAGAGCAGAAGAAGAAGGCCGAAGCCCGCAAGAAACAGAAGACCCAGGACGTCAAGGAAATCAAAATGCGTCCGAACATCGACATCCACGACTACCAGGTCAAAACCAAGGCGATGACCCGGTTCTTCGAGGATGGCGACAAGGTCAAGGTCACCCTGCGCTTCCGGGGTCGCGAAATGGCGCACCAGGAACGCGGCATGGATGTGATGAAGCGCGTGAAGGAAGACTTCTCTGAAGTCGCCAAGGTCGAGCTTGAACCCAAGCTCGAGGGCCGTCAGATGATCATGGTCATGGCGCCGCGCTAGAGCGCCCTGACCTGGCGATTCCACGCCGCCGACTTTGAAGAAAACCCTATCGCTTTTCGGCGATAGGGTTTTTTCATGCGCCGTTCAGATTGGACCGGTCATCCTTCCCCTGACGCATGAGCGCAAAAGGGTCGCAGGCCGTCTGTTTCGTCTGGCCCTTTTAACCAACCCTGCTTAGGGTGTCCGGACAGACCGCGACACGCTGCGGGGGACTATGGGGGACGTGACTATGTTCAAAACGATTGGCGCCTTGACGGTGGGGGCTGTGACCGCCGCATTGATGGCGAGCGCAACTCTGGCGCAGGATTACACCGAGCCGCCTTCCTTCGGCCGTGTCAGCCTCAGCTCGGGTTTTACGCCGGATCCTTATGTTCGCAATCTGACGGCGGGCGGCTCCATCCGCGCGCAGGACCGGTTTTCCGATTGCCGCGGCTATATCGCGAATGCGCCCGATTTCTCCGTGAATTACACGGCCGGCTCGCTGCCGCTGATCTTCACCGTGGATTCCGACGCGGACACCACGCTTGTGATCAATGGCCCGGACGCGCGCTGGTATTGCGATGACGACGGCGCTGAAAGCCCGCTCAACCCGCTGGTGCGCTTCTCCAATCCGCAATCTGGCCGTTATGACGTCTGGGTCGGGACCTATTCGCGCGGCGCCGGCGTTCCCGCCACGCTGTTCGTGTCTGAACTGGGCGAGTACACCCGCGATTCCCAGTCGGGCAATTCGAGTTATGGCTCGGGCCTGGACATCAGCCTGGCGTCGCGGTTCGCCGATATCACGCTCAATGGCGGCTTCCTGCCGGATCCGTACCAGCTGCGACTGACCGCGGGCGGTCCGGTGTCCGTGTCGGATTCCTTCGATTTCCAGACCAGCAGCTGCCGGGGCTATGTCACGCGCGAGCCGAGCGTGGAGCTCGATTACACCGGCTATGGCGACCTGTTCATCTACACCAATGGCGACGCGGACACGACGCTGGTGGTCAATGGACCGGACGGCCAGTGGTATTGTTCGGATGACGAGATCGGCACCGATGCGGGTCTTGAATTCAACAACGCCACCCAGGGCGTCTACGACATCTATGTCGGCACCTATTCGCAGGGCGATCGCCAGACGACGCTCATGATTTCCGAGATTGAAATGGGCTATCTGCCGTCTCGGAAATAACAGGATCGCAGGCGGGCGCTGGGCTCGCCTGCGAATACTCAGACGGTGCGCCGTCTGCAGGCCCGACGCAGAGGACGGGCCGAAACGGGGACAGGAAAGGGACACTCATGTTTCGCAGCATTCTCACCGCCGCCGCCGCCGTCAGCGTGATGGCCTTTGCCGCCGAGGCTCAGAACTACTCGCTGAGCCCGACCTATGGCAGCGTCAGCCTGAACAGCGGTTTCACGCCGGATCCGTATGTCATCAACGTGCAGGCGGGCGGCTCGCTCTCGGCCTCCAATGTGGGGTGCTCGGGCTATATCGCCAATGCGCCGGATTTCCGCGTGAACTACAGCGCTGGCGGTTCGCTGCCGCTGATCATCTCGGTGAACTCTTCGGCGGACACCACCCTTGTGATCAACACGCCCAGCGGCGGTTGGTCGTGCAATGATGACGGCGGCAACGGCACCAATCCGTCGATCCGCTTCAACAACCCGCAATCGGGCCAGTATGACATCTGGGTGGGCACCTATTCCAGCGGCGCCACCCAGGCGTCCCAACTGCACATTTCCGAACTCTACAGCCAGTAGGGTTCCGCGCCGCTTTCCGTCCTGCGGGGGCGGCGCAGAGGTTTGGCCGGCGGGGGAATCCCGCCGGCCTTTTGCCAGGCGCCGGCAGGCGCGCCTGGGGGCACAATATCGCCGTGGCGGCGCCAGATGGTCATGATCTGGCCTGTTTGCGGGACATGCTCTGATGCATGTCGAAGTTCAAACACAAAGGGGGACGACATGACGCCATCATTGAAACTCACGGCTTGCGCGGCGGCTCTGCTTCTGGCGTCGAACGCTCCGGCGCTCGCCCAGACCTTCCAGGGCGAACCGGCCTATGGCGTGCTGTCGCTTCAGACCGGCGCCGCGGAAACCGGCGTGCGCGCCGGCGGGGCCTGGGGCGCGAATATCCTCAGCCAGGGCTGCAACGGCTACATCACCGAAATTCCGACCCTGGCGGTCAACTATCAAGGTGATGCGGACCTGTACCTGTCCGCGGGCGCGGACGAGGACACGACCATGGTCGTGCGCGCGCCGGACGGCTCCCTGCATTGTGATGATGACGGCGCCGGCGAGTTCAACCCTGGACTGGTCTTCGCCAAGGCGGAAACGGGTCTTTATGAAGTCTGGATCGGCACGTATGCGGCCGGCATGGGAACGCCGCCGGTCCGGTTCCACGCCTCCACGACGGGGTTCGACACGTCCAATCCCTATACCGTGTCCCCCAACCCGTCCCTGCCGGGCGAGCAGAGCGTGCGCCTGCGCTCGGGCTTCCGCGATGATCCCCATGAAATCGAGGTGACCGCTGGCGGCGAGGCCCGGCTCGAGACCCTGGGCGCCCTGTGTTACGGCTATGCGGGCGAAGCAGCGGATGTGGCGCTGAATTTCCGCGCCGGTTCCCTGCCGCTCTACATCGCCATGGACAGCGAGCGCGATGGCGTGCTGGCCGTGCAGACCCCGTCAGGCGAGATGCTGTGCAATGACGATGCGGTGGGCCTGAATCCGGGCGTCTATCTGGAGAGCCCTGAGCGCGGCGAATACCTGATCTGGGCCGGTCTTCTGGGGGATCGCGGCGCGACCGAATCCGCAGTCCTGTCGATCTCGGAGATCGGCTATCAGGGCGTTGACCGGCGTCTGGACCTGACGGCGCGGCCGCGGTTCGGCTCCGGAACGCTCCAGGCCGGCTTCCTGCCCGACCCCGAAGCGATCGAGGTCGAGGCCGGCGGGCCGATCCAGGCCAGCATGGCGGTCGAGGATGGCGTCACCGCGATCGGGTATTGCACGGGCGACATCACCCGTGAGCCGACCTATGAGCTGACCTGGCGCGGCGGCGAGGATGCGCCGCTCTTCATCTCCGCGATCTCTGATGACGACACCACCCTGGTGGTCAACGGGCCCGACGGCGCCTGGATGTGCGATGATGACGGCGGTTCGGGCGTCAATCCGCTGCTGACGGTGGAGAATGCGCCCAGCGGCGTCTATGACATCTATGTGGGCCGGTTCTTCGGCGACGGCGAGACCTCGCCCGCCACGCTCTACATTTCCGAGATCGGCGGCGGCGCGGACCCGGTGAATTCCCGGGTGGATATCGCCCTGCCCGCCCTGTTCGGCGATCATCAGCTGCAAGCGGGCTTCACGCCGGACCCCTACCGCATTCAGGTCGAGGCGGGGGGCCCGATCGACTCAGAAAGCTCCGGCATCAACTCCGACGCGGACTGGTGCAGCGGATATTACACCCAGGCGCCGACCGCCCAGCTCGACTGGTCCGGTCAGAACGGCCCGCTCTCGATCTATGTCGAGGGCGAACGCGACACGACGCTGGCCATCAACATGCCCGACGGCAGCTGGCGCTGTAATGACGATGGCGGTCCGAGCCTCAGCCCGGCGCTGGAGTTCGATAACGCCATGAGCGGCGTCTACGACATCTATGTGGGCGTGTTCAGCGGCGAACCGGCCTCGGCCGAACTGATGATTTCCGAGTTCGACGCACCCGCCGACTAGGGCTGCGCGGCATGGGAATAAAAGGCGCCTCGGCCCGTCCGGGGCGCCTTGCATTTTGGGCGGGGACGCGTATAACCCCCGCTCTTACTCACCGGCCACCCCGGCCTTATCGACATGCCGGGCAGCCGAGAACGCTGGAATGACAGGTCTTCGCAGACCCGATTTCCCCGCAGGAATGGAGAGCGAAATGTCGAAACTGAAGACCAAGTCGAGCGCCAAGAAGCGTTTCAAGGTCACGGCCTCCGGCAAGGTTCTGGCCGGCCAGGCGGGCAAGCGCCACGGCATGATCAAACGCACCCCGAAGCAGATCCGTCAGAAGCGCGGCACCACCGCCCTGGCAGCTCCGGACGCGAAAGTCGTCAAGCGCACCTACATGCCGTACAACCGCTAAGGCGGACGGCTCAGCCCACCTTGTAACGAGATTTAGGAGACAGCCCTATGGCTCGCGTGTCCTCCGGTCCGGCCCGTCACGCCCGGAAAAAGAAGATCATTTCCCAAGCGAAAGGCTATTATGGCCGTCGCAAGAACACCTTCCGCACCGCCAACCAGGCGGTGGAGAAGGCTGGTCAGTATGCCTATCGCGACCGCCGCGCGAAAAAGCGGACCTTCCGCGCGCTGTGGATCCAGCGGATCAACGCTGCTGCGCGTCTGAACGACTTCACCTATGCTCGCTTTATGGACGGGCTCAACAAGGCCGGCATCGAGCTGGACCGCAAGGTTCTCGCCGACATCGCCGTGCATGAGCCCGAAGCCTTCGCCTCTCTGGTCGCACAGGCCAAGCAGGCTCTGCAGGGCTAAGTCGAACCCTATCGTTCGACAGCTTGTGACAAGCGCCCGCCTGCAGATGCTGCAGGCGGGCGTTTTCGCGTTTGAGATCAGGCGCGGGCCTCGCTAAACCCCTATCTGAATAACTGCTCGTCCGATCCCCGGAGTGACTAATGACCGCCTCTTCCGATCTTGATGCGCTGGAAGCGCGCCTGTCCGCCGACATTCAAGCGGCGTCCGACCTTGCCGCGCTCGACGCCCTCCGCGTGGGCGCCCTGGGCAAGAAGGGCGAGGTGTCCCTGAAAATGCGCGAGCTGGGCAAGATGAGCCCGGAAGAGCGTCAGGTGATGGGCCCGGCGCTCAACGGCCTCAAGGATCGCCTCAACACCCTTCTGGAGACCCGCAAGGCGACGCTGGAAGACGCCGCGATGAATGCGGCTCTGGCCAGCGAGAGCGTGGACGTCACCCGCCCGGTGAAGCGCGAGGCGCAAGGCTCGCTGCATCCGGTGGCGCAGGTGATGGAAGAGCTGGCGGTGATCTTCGCCGATATGGGCTTTGCGGTGGCGGAAGGCCCGGACGTGGAAGACGACTTCCATAACTTCACCGCGCTCAACTTCCCGCCCGACCACCCCGCCCGCGACACCCATGACACCTTCTTCATGAAGGCGGCGGAGGGCGAGACGGCGAAGGTCCTGCGCACCCATACGAGCCCGGTGCAGATCCGCACCATGCTCAAGACCAAGCCGCCGATCCGCATCATCGCGCCGGGCCGGGTGTATCGCTGTGACTGGGACCAGACCCACACGCCGATGTTCCACCAGGTCGAGGGCCTCGTGATCGACAAGGAGACCCATATGGGCCACCTCAAGGGGTGCCTGATGGATTTCGTCGCGGCCTTTTTCGAGACCGACAAGGTGGAAGCGCGCTTCCGCCCCCACCACTTCCCCTTCACCGAGCCGAGCGCAGAGATGGATGTGCGCTATGAGCGTGTGGGCGATGCGGTGAAAGTGGGCTCGGGCGACAAGTGGATGGAAATCCTGGGCTGCGGCATGGTCCATCCCAATGTGATCAAGTCCTGCGGGCTGGATCCGGAGGAATATCAGGGCTTCGCCTTCGGCATGGGCGTGGATCGCCTCGCCATGCTCAAATACGGCATGCCCGACCTGCGCCCCTTCTTCGAGCCTGATGCCCGCTGGCTCAGCCATTACGGCTTCAGCCCGCTCCTGCAGGCGAACCTCGCCACCGGTTTGAGCTAGGACACGGCGATGCGGCTCAATTCCGATCACCTTCAGGCTTTCGGCACCCTGGCCGCCGCGATCGCGGCGCTCATTGCGCTGTTTGTCGCCTGGGATCAGGGCCGCGTCATGCGTCAGGAGATCCGCGCCTCGGTCTGGCCGGCCCTGCAGGTGGATGGCTTCTCGACCCAGCGTGATGACGCCATCGTCCAGGGGCTGAACATTCAGAACGCCGGCGTGGGCCCGGCCCGGATCGATTCCATCGCCATCTTCTATCGAGGCGCGCTCGTTGCTGATCTCGAGGCTCTGTCCGAATTGTTTCCGGGCCATACCGGTCGTTCCGCGACCAGCGTCACCGGGCGCATCATTGGCGCGGGCGATACGGTGGAAGTCTTCGCCTTCCAGGCGCCGCGCTCAGAAGGCGATGATGCGGTCGAGATGATGTACGACCTCGCCAGCAACTATACCGTGGACGTGTGCTATTGCTCGGTTCTGGACGAGTGCTGGATGGCGCACACCAGCGGGTCCGCCAACCCGAAACCTGAATCTGTGGACGCTTGCCCTCTTGAAGGCGTCAGCAACCTCTAACTCCCCGACCCTTTGGACCTGACCGATGAAATTCACCTATTCCTGGCTCAAAGAGCATCTGGACACCGATCTCAGCCTCGCCCAGCTCGACGAGGCGATGACCATGGCGGGTCTGGAGATCGAGGAGATCGAGGATCCGGGCGCCAAGCTCGCCGAGTTCTCCACCGCCTATGTGAAAGACGCCCAGCCGCACCCCGATGCGGACAAGCTGCGCGTCTGTACGGTGGAGACCCGGGACGGGATCAAGCAGATCGTCTGCGGCGCGCCCAATGCGCGCGCAGGGATGACGGCGATCTATGCGCCGCTGGGCGCCTATATTCCGGGTCTGGATTTCAGCCTCGACAAGAAGCCGCGCAAGATCCGCGGCATCGAGAGCCATGGCATGATGTGCTCGACCAAGGAGATCGAGGCGGGCGAGGATCATGACGGCATTGCAGACCTCAAAGGCGACTGGCCGGTGGGCACTCCCGCCGCCGAGGCGCTGGGTCTGAACGATCCGGTCATCGACTTTGAAGTCACGCCGAACCGCCCCGACTGGCTGGGCGTTTACGGCATTGCGCGCGATCTGGCTGCGGCCGGCGCGGGCACGCTCAAAACCGGCCCGGTCAAGACAATCCCCGGCAGCTTCCCTTGCCCTGTGACAGTGAAACTTGACTGGCCTGAAGCCTGCCCGATCTTTGCGGGCCGGGTGATCAGGGGCGTCAAGAACGGCCCGTCGCCAGACTGGATGCAGAAGCGCCTGAACGCCATTGGCATCAAGCCCAAGAACCTGCTGGTGGACGTGACCAACTATGTCTCGTTCGACTATGCGCGCCCGCTGCACGTCTATGACATGGCCAAGATCGGTCCGGTGCTCTACGCCCGCAAGGGCAGGGGCGAGGCGGACCAGCATGTGGCGCTCGACGAGAAGACCTACACCCCGTCCGAAAGCCATTGCGTGATCGCCGATGATGAGCGGGCTCTGGGCCTGGGCGGCATCATGGGCGGCCAGTATTCGGGTTGCTCGTCGGACACGACGGATGTCTTCATCGAGAGCGCCTGGTTTGATCCGGCGATCATTCGCAAGTCCGCGCGCGAGCTGGGCATCGAGTCTGACGCCAAATACCGCTTCGAGCGCGGCGTGGATCCCGAGAGCCCGGTCGACGGCATCGAGCTCGCCACCGCGCTGATCCTTGAATATGGCGGCGGTGAGGCCTCTGACGTGACGGTGTCGGGCACAGCGCCGGCGCGTCCGGACGACATCATGTTCGATCCGGCCCGCATCAAGCGCCTTCTGGGCCTCGAGCTGTCTGAAGACCGGATCGAGGAGATCCTCGTCTCGCTGGGCTTTGGCGTGACCCGCGGCGAGCGCTGGACGGTGAGCGTGCCGAGCTGGCGTCGCGATTGCGCCCAGCAGGCTGACCTGATCGAGGATGTGGCGCGCATTGCGGGCTATGACAATCTGCCTGTGGTCTCCTTCCGCCGCCCCGAGGGCGAGCGTTTCGAGGCGCCTGCGACCGAATTGCAGAACCGGGTGCGGGCGGCGCGTCGTGCGGCGGCCAATCGCGGCTATCGCGAAGCCATTACCTGGTCCTTCTGCCGGTCGGATCAGGCGGATCTGTTTGGCGGCGTCGGCGAGGGTCTGGTGCTGGAGAATCCGATCAGCTCGGAACTGGATGTGATGCGTCCGACCGCGCTCATTCATCTTCTGACCAGCGTGCAGAAAAGCGCCGATCGCGGCTTTGACGATGCCCGCTTCTTTGAAGCCGGCCCGATCTATCTCAATGATGCGCCCGACGGTCAGCAGACCGTGGTCGCCGGCGTGCGCCGCGTGGTCGCCGCGCGCGACTGGCGGGGCGAAGGCGCGCCGGATGTCTTTGACATCAAGGCGGACGCCATGGCGGCGCTGGAGGCGGCGGGCGCGCCCGTCGACAAGCTGCAGGTGACTGCCGATGCGCACGATCACTGGCATCCGGGTCGGTCAGGCGTTCTGCGTCTGGGCCCGAACGTGCTGGCCGAGTTTGGCGAAATCCATCCCCGGACTCTGAAGGCGCTGGATGTGGATGGCCGCGTGCTGGCGTTTGAAGTGTTCCTGGACGCCATCCCGGCGACCAAGAAGAAGGCGCTCAAGGCGCGGCCGCCGCTGGAACTGTCTGGTCTGATGGCGGTCAAGCGCGACTACGCCTTCCTGATGGACGCGTCGGCGCCGTCGGCGGAGCTGATCAAGGCGGTCAAGGGCGCGGAAAAACAGCTCATCACCGATGTGGCGCTGTTTGACGTCTATTCCGGCCAGGGCGTGCCCGAAGGTCAGGTCTCGCTGGCGCTGGAAGTCACCATACAGCCGACCGACAAGACCCTGACGGACAAGGAGATCGAGGCGATCAGCGCCAAGATCATCGCCAACGCCCAGAAGGCCGGCGCGTCGCTGCGCGGCTAGAGCACAAGAAAACGCCCCGGAGGCTTGAGGTCTCCGGGGCGCTCACATCGCCCAGCCCCGTCCCTGTCGCGCTAGACCCTCAGATTGAGACCGCTGCGCGCGATCTCCTGCGGCGTCACGGCGCTATCAAGATTGTTATCAAGCGGTTGGGTCACCTGCCGGACGCGCTGGGGCTCCTGAGCGGTCTCGCTCAGCCGATCCACGAGTGAGGGGGTCGGATCGGGCTGGCTGAGCCCGTTATCACGGGTGGAGAGCCCGCTGTCGGCGCGGTCGAACCGCGTTTCAAACCGGGTGTTGGGTGTTGTGATTTCAGTCTCGGCGTCGCCCAGGCTGGCCCCGGTTTCCGGCCGGGTCACGGCGTCAGGATCGCGCGCCTCATCAGGGGCGTCATCCGTCTCTGCCGGAGCGGCGTCAACGCGGAGCGATGGGCTGTCTTCAGGCGACTGCGCCTGTTCCAGCGCCGCCGTGGTCGGGTTTACCTCTTGAGCGGCGCGGGCGCTGGCGTTCAGGCCGTCATCGGCCGGGTTTTCAGGCTCGCGGGCGGGGGCTTCGGGGCGGGCGTTCAGCTCGGGCTGACGCTCGCGGGCGAAAGCATCAGAGCGCTCGAGATTGTCCTCGATGCGCGTTTCAATGCGCTGTTCCTGGCGAGCGCTGGCGTCATCGCGCTGGGCCTCGCGGAGCTGATCGGTCTGAACGCGATCATCTTCGACCACGGTGCGAATCTGATCCGTGCGCTGCTCGCGGACTTGGACCGCGTCCGTGCGCGTCTGCTGACGGGTGGCCTCTTGCGCCTGCGCCTTGCTCAGTCGTTCGGCGACGCTGGGCGTGTCTGCAGCCGGCTCAGCGGTCTCTCTCGCTTGGACAACACTCGCTTCAGACGCCTCACGGGTCGGTTGCGGCGGTTCCGGGCGAATGGCGAGACGCTGCTCCTGAGCTTCGAGAAGCGCGGCATTGGTGGAGGCGTTGAGACGGTCCTGACTGACCTGGGCGAACCCCTCGGCCGCGGCGGAGCGGTTCGGCGTCTCATCGTCAGTAGACCGGTTTCCGGCGGGATTGCGATCCTGACGCTCCTGCGCGCTTTCAGGGCGGTCCACAGGCCGGACCGCCGCCGCATCGCTCGCGCCGGTGGAATTGATCAGAACGGGGTCAGACTCGCGGGGCGGCGTCCGGTATAGATCCACCAGATAGCCCGCACCGCCTTGTATATCGGCGACCATCGCGCACCTCTGCACATCTCGCGTCTCATCAGAGTATACAGATTCAGCGAAAGCCTGCGGCGCCCGACCGGTTCTGAGGGTTTCTCAAAGGTAAAGAAAAGGCCCCGACGAGGAACGCCGGGGCCTGATCATCAGGATGAGAGAAGGGTCTAGCCTTCGCTGGCGTCGCCCTCGTCCTCATCCATCAGCTCTTCCATCAGGAAGGTGTATTCGAGCGCCAGACGACGCGCGCTTTCCTGAAGGTTGGCGGCGGCGGAGTGACCGCCCTCCATGTTTTCATAATACAGCACGTCCTGATCCATCTCGTTGAGGAGATAGGCGAGTTTCCGGGCGTGACCCGGATGGACGCGGTCATCCTTGGTGGAGGTCAGCAGGAACATGGGCGGATAGTCGACGCCGGTCTCCACATTGTGGAAGGGCGAGATCGAGCGCAGGAAGGCGCGCTCTTCGGGGTTCTCGTCCGGGAAGCCGTATTCGTCCTGCCAGCTCGCGCCCGCCAGAAGCGTGTGGAAGCGCAGCATGTCCAGCAGCGGCACCTGGCTGATCACCGCGCCCCACAGATCCGGACGCTGGGTGTACATCACGCCGGTCAGAAGGCCGCCATTGGAGCCGCCCTGAACCGCCAGCTGGTCAGACGTGGTGACGCCGTCATCGATCAGGTCCTCGGCGACCGCGATCAGGTCGTCATAGATGCGCTGACGGTTGGTGCGCAGACCCGCCTGGTGCCAGGCCGGACCGAACTCGCCGCCGCCGCGGATGTTCGCCAGCACATAGGTGCCGCCGTTTTCCAGCCACATGCGGCCGCGCGTGCCCGAATAGGATGGGGTCAGGCTGACCTGGAAACCGCCATAGGCGTACAGAAGCGTCGGTTGCGGACCTTCCGCGCCTTCGGCGTGTACCACGAAATAGGGGATCATCGTGCCGTCAGTGCTCTCGGCCTGACGCTGTTCGACCACAAGGCCTTCGGCGTCAAACCAGGACGGGGCGGATTTCGCCGGTTCCAGCTCGAGATCGGCGGTGAGGCGATAGAGCGCTTCAGGCTCCAGGAAGCCTTCCACATTCACATAGGCGAGATCGGATTGCTCGTCGGCGGTGACGATGGAGAGCGAGGCGTTCTCCGGCGTCTCCACACTTTCGCTGGTCCAGCCGGCCTCGGTGCGGGTGAAGGCTTCAAGGCCGCCCACAACATTGTCGTTGATCACCATCAGAAGGTGGTTCTGGGTGGTGGCGACGCCATCGATGGACTGGCGCGCATTGGGCGTGAACACAACCTCGACGGCCGGCAGTTCGCCGGTCTCGACGAACTCGGCCATGTCAAAGCTGAGGATCGAGCCGGTGGGGTAGGTCATGCCGCCCTCGACCGGGGTCCATTCCTCTTCGATGGAGAAGACCAGCTGGCCGTCAAACAGGGTTTGCGGGCTCGATTTGCGCGGCAGCGGCATCTGCACCGGCTCGCCGGTTGCGCCATCAGGCAGGTAGAAATAGACGCTTTCAAAGAAGCTCGCGGCCTGGATGGCCATCATGTAGGCCGTGCCGTCCGCCTGTTCGAAGCGGGCGGGCCAGACGCCCACATTGCTTTCCTCGCCGGTGATGACCACTTCGGCCTCTTCGATCGGCGTGCCGCGGCTCCAGCGCTTCACCACGAAGGGATAGCCCGACTGGGTGGCTTCGGCCGGATCCAGCGCGGTCGCGATCAGCAGCGTGTCTTCGTCGATCCAGGCGGTCGAGCCCTTGGTCTCGTCGATGGTGAACCCGTCCTCGATGAATTCGCGGGTCTCCATGTTGAATTCACGGCGCACTGCGGCGTCAGAGCCGCCATCGGACAGGGTGATCATGCAGCGGGTGTAATCGGGCGCGAGGCAATCCGCGCCGCGCCAGACCCAGTTATGGCCTTCCGCTTCGCCCAGGGCGTCGAGATCGAGCACCACATCCCATTCCGGGTTTTCGGTGGCGTAGCTCTCGACCGAGGTCTTGCGCCACAGGCCTTTGACGTGGTCGGCGTCCTGCCAGAAATTCCAGAGCTCGCCATTGCGCACGCCGACATAGGGGATGCGGTCGGTGGACTGCAGCACTTCGAGCGCCTGATTGTAGAGCGTGTCATAGCGCGGGTCGGAGGTGAGGCGGTCGAGCGAGCGCTCGTTCATCTCGCTGGCGAAGGCGAGGGCGCGTTCGCCTTCCACCTCTTCCAGCCAGACAAGGCTTTCTTCTTCCGCCTGGATCGCAGCGTTCAGCTCTGCGCCTGGCAGGTTGGCGGTGTCGGTCACACCGGACTCCTCGGTTTCAGTCGTATTGGTTTGTTCGGACGGCGAACAGGCCGCGAGCGCCAGAACGGCGGCGGCGGCGGACAGGTGATAACCCCAGCGGCGCATCATGCTCTCCCCTTGTTGAGCGACTGCGCGCATTCAACAGGGCATCGGTCTCCGGGTCAAAGTGAACCTGCTTCAGCGAGCCTTCTCTTGCAGGCCGGGCAGGACCGGCGTATCGCTGACATTATGAGAGCTTACGCCATGAACGGGGCGGGCAACGCCTTCATCGTGCTTGATCGCCGCGACGCATCCGGTCCCGCCGCCTATGGGGAGAGCGGGATTGCGGCCCTGCTGGACGTGCATCCCTTTGATCAGCTGATCGTGCTCGACCCCTCATCAGACGCCGATGCAGACCTGCGGGTCTGGAACCGCGATGGCGGCGAGGTCGGCGCCTGCGGCAATGGCACCCGCGCCGCGGCCTGGCTGTTGTTCGAGGATGGCGCGAAACCGCAGCTCAGCTTCACCTCGTCCGGCGGACCCATGAGGGCGCAACGGTTAAGCGATGGCGCAGCGGAAGTGGATCTGGGCCCGGCGCGGCTCGACTGGCGAGACATCCCGCTATCCCTGCCCATGGACACGATGCGGCTCGATTTCGGCGTCAACCTGCCCGATGGCGGACGCCTTGAAGGTCCCGGCGCGGTCTCCATGGGCAATCCCCATGTGGTGTTCGCGGTGGATGACGTGCTCGCCCTGCCGCTCGCCGAGATCGGCCCCTGCATTGAGCACGATCCGCTCTTTCCCGATCGGGTGAACGCCGGCTTCGCGCAGGTGCGCGCCCGGGACGATATCCGCCTGAAGGTGTTCGAACGCGGCGCGGGCCTGACGCTGGCCTGCGGCACCGGCGCTTGCGCGGCCCTCGTCGCCCTGCATCGTCAGGGGCTTGTGAACCGCGAGGCCGTAATTGAGGCCGATGGCGGCAAGCTGCCCGTGCGCTGGGACACTGAGGGCCATGTGCATCTGTCCGGCCCGGTGGTTCTGGAGCGTGAGCTCGATCTGCGGGGCGTTTGAACCTTGCTGAAACCCCGGCCAAGCGCAGCGCAGAGCCGGGGCCTCCATCAGGATTGGGCGCTTAAGTCGGAGAGAGGTCCCGGGTCGTCGCTCCGCTCGCCCGGGAATTCAAATCCTTCTCTTCCCCAGCGAAGGCTGGGGCCCAGAGCCGGGAATGCAGCGTTTCATGATCTCTGGGTTCTGAACTCTTGGGAATTCACGCTGTTCGCGCATACCCGCCCTGCAGACTCCCTTCCCCGCTTGACCGAAGGGCCTCTCAACCCCACTTTGCGCGGCCATGAGCACACCTGTGGAAAACCCGGCCCCGTCCCCTGAAGCGTCAGAGGGACGCGATGTGGAGATCGTCACCTTTGGCTGCCGGCTGAACGCCTGGGAGTCCGAAGTGATGCGCGATCATGCGCGTGCGGGCGGCTTATCCGATGCGGTGATCATCAACACCTGCGCGGTCACCAATGAGGCCGTGCGTCAGGCGCGCCAGACCATCCGCCGGATGAAGCGCGAGCGGCCCGATGCCCGCATGATCGTCACCGGCTGCGCCGCCCAGATCGATCCCGAGCAGTTCGCGAAGATGGCCGAGGTGGATCAGGTGCTTGGCAATGCCGAGAAGCTGCGCCCGGAAACCTTCAAGTCCACCGTCATTGGCGGTGGGGACAAGGTGAAGGTGGATGACATCATGGCGGTCAGCGAGATCGCCAGTCATCTCGTGGACGGGCTGGACGGCCGCGCCCGCGCCTATGTTCAGGTGCAGACCGGTTGCGATCACCGCTGCACCTTCTGCATCATCCCCTATGGCCGCGGCAATGCCCGCTCCGCCCCCGCTGGCGAGGTCGTCGATCAGGTCAAACGTCTTGTCGAGACCGGGCATTCCGAAGTGGTGCTGACGGGCGTGGACATGACGAGCTGGGGCCAGGACTTGCCGGGCGCGCCCAAGCTGGGCCGCCTCGTGCGCGCCATCCTCAAGCAGGTCCCGGACCTGCAGCGCCTGCGCCTGTCCTCGATCGACGCCATCGAGATCGATGAGGACCTGTTCCGCGCCATCGCCGAGGAAGAGCGGCTCTGCCCCTACATGCACCTGTCGCTTCAGGCGGGGGATGACATGATCCTCAAGCGCATGAAGCGCCGCCATTCGCGCGATGACGCGATTGCGCTGGCCAAACGCCTGCGCGCGGTGCGCCCGGACATCGCCTTTGGCGCGGACCTGATTGCGGGTTTCCCGACCGAGACCGAAGAGATGTTCGAGAACTCGCTAAGGCTGGTGGATGAGTGTGATCTCGCCTTCGTCCATGTCTTCCCCTATTCGCCGCGTCCCGGCACGCCGGCCGCGCGCATGCCGCAAGTGGACCGCGAAGTGGTGAAGGAGCGCGCCGCCCGTCTGCGCGCCAAATCGCATGAGGCGCTGCAACGCCATCTCGCCTCGCGCGTTGGCAAGGAGATGACGGTGCTGGTCGAGAAGCCCGGCTTCGCGCGCGCCGATGACTTCACCCCCGTGCGCATGAAATCGGGCGCCCGTCCCGGCGCGCTTGTCCGGGCGATGATCACCGGGCATGACGAGAAAGCCCTGTTCGCAACACCGCTGGAGGCTGCCTGGTGAGCTGGTTCAAATTCGGTTTCGGCAAGAAAAAGCAAAAGGACGAGACCCCGTCCGAGGCTCCGGCGCTCGAGGCGCCAGAGACTGACGCCGAATCTGAAGCGCCCGTTGAATCCGCGGTGATCGCCGAAGTCGAAAAAGCGCCAGAAAGCCTCGATGAGCCGCGTCCGGCGGAACCGGCTCCGGCGCCTGCCGATCCCGAACCGGAGCTGGAAGACCGCGCCGAAGAGGTCGTCTCTGAAAATACTCCGAACCCGGATGAAATCGCTGAAACGCCTGCGCAGACAAGCGGTCTCGAGGCCTTGGCTGAAACTCTGGCCGAGCCCGAGTCAATTGATCCGGTTACGGAAGAAATGCCTCCAGCGGCCGAGCCTCAGCCTGAACTGGTTGAAGAGAAGAAGGGCTTCTTCGCCCGCCTCGCCGCCGGTCTGAAGAAATCCTCTTCCCGGCTCAGCGACGGACTGAGCTCGCTCTTCACCCAGCGCAAGCTCGATCAGGAGGCGCTGGACGAGCTTGAGGAATTGCTGATCGCCGCGGATATCGGCGCGCCCACCGCCGCCAAGGTCGTTGCGCGTCTGGCCAAGGATCGCTTTGACAAGGATGTCAGCGATCTCGAGATCCGCGAAGCGCTGGCCGATGTGGTGGCTGAGACCCTCCAGCCCTATGAGCAGCCGCTGGACATGACCGGCGGGACGCCGAGTGTTGTCGTGTTCGTGGGCGTGAACGGCTCGGGCAAGACCACCACCCTGGGCAAGATCGCGGTGAAGATGACGCGCGAGGGCGCGGACGTGATCACGGCGGCAGGCGACACCTTCCGCGCCGCCGCCGTCGAGCAGCTTCAGGTCTGGTCAGAACGCGCGGGCGCGAAATTCCTGTCGCGCGAGCTGGGCGCGGATGCGGCGGGCCTCGCCTATGACGCCATCCAGCAGGGCCGCACCGAGATAGCTGACGCGGTCCTGATCGATACCGCCGGCCGGTTGCAGAACAAGGCCGAGCTGATGGATGAGCTTCGCAAGATCATCCGGGTCATCAGGAAGATTGACGACACTGCGCCCCATCACGTGCTGCTGGTGCTCGATGGCACGGTGGGTTCGAACGCCATTTCCCAGGCCGAAGCCTTCATGGAGACCGCCCATGTCACCGGCGTCATCATGACCAAGCTCGACGGCACCGCGAAGGGCGGCGCGCTGGTGCAAGTGGCCGAACGCTTCAAGCTGCCCATCCACTTTATTGGCGTGGGCGAGGGTGAAGCCGATCTTCAGGCCTTCAAGGCGAAAGAGTTCGCGCGGGCGCTGGCGGGGCTTGAGTCCTAGTCACCTCTTTCCCCGCGCAGGCGGGGATCCAGAGATCATGAAGCGCTGTGGGGGCGGCTCTGGGCCCCGGCCTTCGCCGGGGAAGAGCGTATTACAAAGCCTGAATTCCCGGGCGAGCGAAGCGAAGACCCGGGACCACCCTCCGCGTAAAGCGCCCTATTCTGAACGAGGCCCCGGCTCGGCGCTGCGCTTTGGCCGGGGTTTCACGCTGGGTCTTACCCCAACCCCCTCACCCAGTCCGGCACCACTTCCGTCGCCGGGCCGTAATGCTGCTCTTCAAACAGATCGCTGATTTCGCCCGGCTCAAGGGTCAGCTCGACCGTGTGGGCGCCGCCGCGGCGTGCTTCGGAGACGAAGCCGGCGGCGGGGTAGACCGTGCCGGATGTGCCGACCGCAACGAAGAGATCGCACCGGTCAAGGGCGGCGTAGATCTGATCGAGCCCCAGCGGCATTTCCCCGAACCAGACCACATGGGGGCGCAATCCGCCGCTCTTCCCGCACCCCGGACACGGGCGGGTGCGGGTCATGTCCTCGCGATCAAGGAACAGATGGCCGCACAGGGTGCATCGGGTTTTCAGCAACTCGCCATGCATGTGCAGAAGGTTCGCGGAGCCCGCCTGCTCATGCAGATCATCGATATTCTGGGTGACCAGCAGATAATTCGCCCGGCCATCGAGCAGCCAGTTCTGTTCAAGCTCGGCCAGCGCAAAATGGGCCGCATTGGCCCTGGCGTCAGCGAGGTTCGCCCGGCGGGCGTTGTAGAACCCCAGAACGGTGTCGGGATCCGCCTCGAAGGCTTCGGGCGTGGCGAGCTTCATCGGGTCGAACTTCGCCCACAGCCCGCCTTCCTCACGGAAGGTGCCCAGCCCGGATTCCGCTGATACGCCCGCGCCGGTCAGGATGACGATGTTCTCAAACCGCGCCATCAGATCAGCCGTTCGGGAAACGGGTCTGGAGCCAGCCCAGCATCAGCTCGGACAGCTCTGTGGGCGCTTCATACTGGGTCCAGTGGCCGATATCCTCGATCACATTCATGTCGAGATCCTTGCACAGCATGGGCATCCAGCCCGCGAGCTTGGGCGGCAGCATGTAATCGCATTCCGCCGAGATCATCTGGCACGGCATGGAGAGCCGGTGATCGACCCCGCCCAGCCTTTCCCAGTTCGCATCGAAATTGCGATACCAGTTCATCCCGCCGCGAAAGCCGGTCCTGGCGTAGGTCTCGGCGTAGACCTTGCGGACCTCAGGCGGGACCACGCAATCGTCCTCGCTTTTCAAACCGCCACGCGCGACGAAATTATCAAACCGCTTGGGCAGATGGGTGATGGAATCGGGCAGCTTGTCGAGATCGGCGCTCGGGGCGGGGCCGGCAAAGCTGAAGGCGAAGAAATCCTCTTCCCGGCCTGCGAAGAACTCATCCATGGCCTCGTCCTGGAAGGCGACGATGTAATGATCCTCGCCACCGCGCTCGCGGAAGACCTCTGTGGGCGGGACCGAGCCGCGCGGCAGGTGCGGGGTGTTCACCCCGATCGCGCCCAGAAAGCGCTCGGGGACCAGACAGGCGGCGTGCCACATCAGAATGCCGCCCCAGTCATGGCCGACCCAGACCGCCTTCTCGATCCCGAGCGCGTCGAGCAAACCGGTGAAATCGCCCACCAGATGATCCACGCCATAGGCCTCGACCGGATGGGGCGCGTCCGAGGCGCCAAAGCCGCGATTGTCCGCCGCGATCACCCGGTATCCCGCCTTCGCCAGATCCTCGATCTGCTGCGCCCAGCTCAGCGCCAGCTCGGGCCAGCCATGCATCAGAAGCACCGGCACGCCGTCCTCGGGGCCGGCCAGGTGCACCGAGAGCGTCACCTCCCCCACATCGATCCTCTGGGCGGGCGGCATGGGTGGGTGTGACATCAATTCCTCCGGCGCAATCAGGCGGGCCGCATCCCCGCACGTTTTTGTTTTCGCTCGAAGTGTAGAAGCTCGAACACGAAGACGGCCAGCCCCGACCAGATGAAAATGAAGGTGGCGAGATAGGCGAGGCTGAAGGGTTCGCCATAGACGAGCCCCACGATGAATTGCAGGGTGGGCGCGACGAATTGCAGAACCCCGATGATCGCAAAGCTCAGACCGCGCGCTCCGGTGAGAAACAGCAGGAGCGGCAGCACCGTCATCGGGCCCGTCATCATCAGAAGGAGCGCCTCGCTCGGGCCATTGAAGAAATGGCCGGCGTTCTCCCCGCCCTGAATCTCGAACAGGGTGAGCACCACAATGGACGGGATCGCCATGATCAGCGTCTCCCAGAACAGGCCGACGCGGGCATCCACCTGCACCGTCTTGCGCACATAGCCATAGGCGGTGAACGTGCCCGCCATGATCAGAGCGAAGATGGGTAGCGTTCCTACCGTGATGATCTGGTTGAGCACGCCCAGCACGGCGAGGCCAATCGCGATGGCGCGCAGGCGCGAGAAGCGCTCACGGGCGACGAACACGCCCACGGCCACATTCATCAAGGGGTTGATGTAATAGCCCAGCGAGGCTTCCAGCACATGGCCGGAATTGACCGAGAAGATGTAGACCCACCAGTTGGTCCCGATCAGAAGCGAGGTGCACACCAGCACCAGCAGCGTCTTGCGGTCATTGAGCACGGCCAGAGCCGGCCCCAGCCGGCGACTGACATACAGGATCGCCAGCAAGATGGGCGCAGACCAGACCACGCGCTGCAGCACGATCTCGATTGGGTTCGCGAACGCCAGGAACTTGTAGAAGATCGGCGACAAGCCCCAGATGAAATAGCCCGAAAAGGCGGCGAGCGCAGCCTGTTTGGGGTCGAGACGGTCAGGAACAGGCGGGGGAATCTGGCTCATGCCCGCCATTTAGGCGCGCGCGACCGATCTGTCACCTGAAGGGTGCTGCATCCGTACGAATTCGTGATCCGGATGACTCGGCCCGGGGCTTTGAGGGCGCCGCTCTCCGATGGGAGCGAGATAAGACCAAAGCCGCATCCGAGAGCGTAGTGAATAAGTAACCCGATGCGCGGACATAGTCGGGCTTGTGTGTACTGCGGAGTGCGGCCATGCGCTGGTCTGATCTGAAACTGTCCCGAAAACTGCCCTTGCTGATCGTGGGATTCGCCCTGCTGGGCATGGCGGCTGTCGCGGCGGCCAGCACGGTGACGGCGACCGGGACGATCGCCCGTCTCAACGAGGATCGGCTGTCGGCGGTGGCGAGCTCCCGGGCGCATGAACTCGAGCGCTATTTCCAGCGGATCAGGACCGATCTCCACTCGGTCGCCTCTGATCCCACGACCGGGATCGCGCTTTCCGAATTCAACGAGACGTTCGCCGGACTGGCGATGGAGGGGTCTGCGACGCAGGTCCTGAAGGACGCCTATATCCGCAACAATCCCAACCCTTTGGGAGAAAAGCACCTGCTTGACGCGGCGATGACGGGCACGGCCTATGATGATGTGCATGCCCGGTATCACCCCTGGATGCGGGGTCATCTTCTGGACAATGGCTATTACGACATCTTCTTTTTCAACACCCGCGGAGACCTGATCTATTCGGTCTTCAAGGAAGAGGATTTCGCGACGAATTTCGCTCGCGATGGCGGAGAATGGTCGGGAACCGATCTTGGTGCGGCCTTCCGCGGCGCAATGGCGCTGGAAAGCGGAGGGTTCGCCTTCTTTGACTTTGCGCCCTACGCGCCCAGCAATGACGCGCCCGCCAGTTTCATGTCGATGCCGGTCTTCGAGAATGGAGAGCGCATTGGCGTTGTGGCCTTTCAGATGCCGATCGACGGCATCAACACGATCATGTCCGACACCAGCGGGCTGGGCGAAACCGGGGAAGCCCTGATCGTGGGTCAGGACCGTCTCCTGCGCAATGATTCACGCTATACGGCGGAGAGCGACATCCTTCAGGCGCGCCTTGATGCGGAAGCGGTCGCCCGCACCCTGTCGACCGGCGAGCCCGCGTTTTCCCCGCGCGTGACTTTTCAGGGACGGACCGTGGGCGAAGCAACCGCGGCCTTTGATTTCGCCGGCGTGCGCTGGGCGCTTGTCGCCTTGCAGGATACAGCCGAGCGGGACGCGCCGATCTGGGTCATGATCAGCGCGATTGGCGTTGTTCTGTTGTTCGCCTGCCTGTTGATCGGCATGGCGGGCCTGTGGGCGGCCAGAACGCTGAGCGGGCCCATGGGGCGGGTCAGCCTGGCGCTGGACGCCGTCACGACTGGCGGCGTGGTGAAGACCAACCATGCGGACCTTGAGCGGAAGGACGAGATCGGCGGCCTGGCCCGTGCGGTTCAGGCTTTCCAGCGCAATCTGCAGGAACAGGCTGTTCTGAAGGCCGAGCAGAGCCAGCGCACCAATCTGGACAAACGCCGACAGCTTGAGCTTGAGCGCCTGATCGCAGACTTCAAGACGCAGGTGGCGCGCATGATGGAGCTGGTTACGCGCGAAGTGGATCAGATGAATGCGGACGCCAGCGCGGTCAGCTCCGCCGCCGAGCAGGCGACGACAGGCGCAACGGATTCCGCGCGGGCCTCCGAACAGGCCTCCGAAGCGGTGTCCTCTGTCTCGGCCGCGGCGCAGGAGCTTGTGGCCTCGATCGCCGAGATTGCGCGCCAGACCGAAACCGCCCGGGATGTGGTGGAGAAAACGGTCGGACTCACCGAAGGCGCAGACGCACAGGTGAAACAACTCTCTGAATCCGCTCAGAAGATTGGCGCCATTCTCAATCTGATCAACGACATCGCCGAACAGACCAACCTGCTGGCGCTGAACGCCACCATCGAGGCGGCGCGAGCAGGCGAAGCCGGCAAGGGGTTCGCCGTCGTCGCCCAGGAGGTCAAGGCGCTGGCCGAGCAGACGTCCAAGGCGACCGGAGAGATTGCGACCCAGATCAGTTCCGTGCAGACCTCGACGCAGGGCGCCGTTTCCGCGCTGGGAAACATCTCCGACGCAATCCGAAAGGTGTCCGAGATCAGCAACGCCATCGCCTCCGCCATCGAGGAGCAGAACGCGGTCACCTCGGAAATCTCGAACGCGATCACCCTGGCTTCCAGTGGAACCGAACGGTCCGCCCTGGAAAGCGCTCAGGTCTCGGCCTCCATCACCCAGACCTCGGAGCGGGCAGCCAGCGTCCGCAAATCGGCGGAAACCGTCACAGGGACGCGGTCACAGCTGGAGAAGACCATTTCCAGCTTCCTGTCCGCCGTCAGTCAGGATCTTGATGACCGCCGCAAGGATCGCCGGTTCGAGGTCACCCAGGCCGTTGTCGTCACCCAGTCGGGCCGGTCACTGGAGGCGACCCTGCGTGATATCAGCCTGGGCGGCGTCCGGATCGAACCCCCGATCAAGGTCAGCCTGGGCGAGCGGGTGGAGATCTGTTTCCCGACCGGAGAACGGATCCGGGCCCGGGTCGCCCATGTGGACTCGACCTATTGTGGTCTTGCCTTTGTTGAAAGGCTGACGGTTCTGCCCGGCGGAGTCGCGGCGGCGTGATCAGTCGCCTGCGCGCCGCCGGTTGATCAGCGCGCCCAGTCGCCAGGCCAGCCAGACCGCGCTCCAGACATTGCCGAGGATCGGCAGGGGCAGGATGAAGGCCAGTGCGATCAGCTTGTTGGGCTCAAACACCCAGATCAGGATCGCGATCAGCACAAAGCCGAGATAGAGATCGATCAGGCTGACCACGCCCCAGGGCTCGGACACCAGCCAGCCCACCGCTTCGGAGAGCGACTGCCCGGCGGTCATCCCTGCCCAGACGATGGCGAAGGCGAGGGCGATAGCGCCCAGGGCTGCGATAATCCGAAAGCCTGTGGTCATGTCCCGCTCCTGTGCGTGCTTCACAAGGACATACGGGAAGGCAGGCGGATCGGATTACCGGTTCAGCTCGCAGCTGCGCACGCGGTCGCGCTGGTTCTGGGGGAAGCGTCCGATCCAGCACTGGTCAAAGACCGAGCAATAGCAGACTTGGACTTCGGACTCCCACCGGGCGGCGTTGAGGCGCTCCCAATAGGCGCGATCAGGCGTGCCTTCGGCGGGCCGGGTGAAGTGGATGAAGCCGGCCTCGTCATCGGGCGCCAGCAATTGCGGAGCGACGGGATTGGTCAGCACCTGATTGTCTTCAAAGATCTGCTGGAAAGCCTCTTCCCGGCCCTCGGGATCGTCGTCATACCCTTCGACCAGGCTGACAAAATAGGGGATGGGACCCGGATAGGTCACGCCTTCATGGATGAAGTGCAACCAGCGGATATCGACCGGACCGAGGCCGCGATTGCCGATGTAATAGCTCAGCCGGTGGACCTGTTCCTCACTGTCATAATTGCCGTGGGCGATAGTGGGGATGGGCAGCACGCTGGCTTCCAGCTGGCGCTGCATGACCACGCCCTGAAACACCGCCACAAACAGCGAGGCGACCGAGATGATCGTGACGGCGACCGCTACGATGATCTCGATCAGACGGATGCGGCTTGAGCGCATCGCAGCCTAGTCCCGGTCGGCGTCGGCCACGTCCGGCGTGGTTTTCGGCTCATACGGCTGGTCGGCGGGATGGCGATAGCAATCCTCATCAAGCTCGCCTTCCCATTTGGCCACAGCGGTCGCCACGGTGGCGTCGCCGGTGACGTTGAGCGCGGTGCGGGCCATGTCCATGATCCGGTCCACCGGCAGGATGAAGCCCACAATGATCGCCACCTGCTCGGCGCTGACGCCGAAGGTGTCGAGCACGATCGCCAGCAGGAAGAGCGAGGCGGAGGGAATGCCGGCCGCGCCGATCGAGACGATGGAGGCGGTGAAGGCGATCAGGAAATAGTTCGCCAGCGTCAGGTCATAGCCGAAGGCCTGGGCCGTGAAGAGCGCCAGAATCCCCAGATAGAGCGCCGTGCCGTCCATGTTGATGGTCGCGCCCAGCGGCAGGACCGAGCCTGCAATGGAGCGTTTGACGCCGAGATTCTCGCTGGCGTTGGCGATGGTCACCGGCAGAGTGGCGCTCGAGGAGGCAGTGGAATAGGCCACTGCGATGGCGTCGAGCATGCCGCGCAGGAAGTTCATCACCGGCAGGCCGAGCACGAAGCGGATGAAGCCGCCATAGACCAGCACGGCGTGGGTGATGAGGCCCACATAGACCGCCGCGATCAGCACGGCGATGGCGGCCAGCGCCTCGAACCCTTGCGAAGCAACAGTGTGGGCGACCAGGGCGAAGACGCCGAAGGGCGCCACTTCCATGACAAGATGGGTGACTTTCAGGATCACATTGGCGGCCTGGGTGAACAGATCGCCCACCAGCTTGCCCTCGCGACCGGCCATCAGGATGCCGACGCCCAGCAGCACGGCGAAGAAGATGATCGCCAGCACGTCGCCGTCCGCCAGCGCCGCGATGGGATTGTCCGGCACGATGCCCAGAAGGCGTTCGACCAGCGTCGGCGCTTCACGCGATACCGGCACGGCGTCTGCTCCGCCCAGATCCACGCCTTCTCCGGGCTTGAACAGCAGGCCGAAAATGATGCCGATGATGTTGGCGAAGAAGGTGGTGGCGAAATAGAGGGCCATGGTCTTCAGACCGATGGAGCCCAGCTTTTTGGGATCGCCCAGCGCCACCACGCCGGAGACCAGCGTGGTCAGGATCAGCGGGACGATGAGCATCCGGATCAGGTTGATGAAGAGATCGCCGACCGGTTTGATGAAGGTCTCGAGCCAGTCTGCGGCGGCTTCCCCGCCCATGATCCGGCTCAGAATGCCGCCGAAAATGACGCCGATCACGAGCGCGCCGAGCACGCGCTGCCAGAGCGCGATCTTAAACCAACCTCTCATACAGGCCCCTCCCCGGCGGCTCTCATATCAGAACCGCGCCAGCCTAAGCCCGGATGCGAGGAGGTCAACGATCTGACGCCGTAGGGTTATCAGAAATCAATCACAATTCGGATTCACGGGCCGCCTGGCCGACAGCCTTCAGCACGCCCATGCGCACGCCATAGACGAGCCAGAACACGCCGATGATCAGCATCCAGGGCGCGGTGGGCAGAGCCGGGTTGAGTCGCGACAGGACCACCAGCACGCTGGCCATGACCACATGACCGATCACCACGCGCCAGCTGAGATCGCGATAACTTTCCGCGGTCCGGATCGTGGCTTCCGAGAACCAGCGCCAGGCCCGGTTCACCGAGCCTGAATCCCGCTCCCGGCGGGCTCTTTCGGATTGGTCGGGCTGATAGGACATATGCTCAGGATACGGACTTGTTCAGGCCCTGTCAAAATGCCGTTTCCAAGGCGTGTGAACAAAAAAACCCGCCGTGACGGCCTTGCGCGACCGCCCGGCGGGCCCAGGAGAGATCGTGAGCGGCGGCGCCTAGCCGAGCGCGGCTTCGGCCCGGATGACGGCGGCGGCCGCGTTCACCACGGACGCGATGCGGACAGCGGCCTGGATCTGCTCGGTGGTCAGACCGGCCTTGCGCAGCTCGTGCTCGTGCGCGTCAATGCACATGCCGCAGCCATTGATGGCGGAAACGGCGAGGGACCACAGCTCGAAATCGGCCTTGTCCACGCCCGGATTGCCGATGACGTTCATGCGCAGCTTGGCCGGCATGGTCTTGTAATCGCTGGCGGAGACCAAGTGGTTGAAGCGGTAGAACACATTGTTCATGCCCATGATCGAAGCGGCGGCCTTGGCGGCGCTCAGCGCTTCGGCGGAGAGCTTGTCCTCGACCTCGGAGACGATGTCGTTGAGGGTTTCACGCTCTCCGACGGCATAGGCGGACGCCAGGAAAACACCGTATTTCTTCTGGTCGTCCAGAACGGTTTCGCGGGCCAGGGAGCTGAGATTCAGCTTGATGTCCTTGGCGTGGTCGGGGAGGCGGTTTTTCAGGGCGTCAAGGCTCATGGCGCGTCCTTTCATGCTTGCAAAGGGTTTGGACCGGCCGTCCGGCAGGGCAGAAGCGCCCGTCACCAGATGGGGGATAGGTTCGGGCGGGGGACATTGGGCGGCCGGTCCGGCTGCGCCCATGGCGGACCATGAACGTAGCGGGGCTGGCCGTCATCGGACGGCCCGTTAGGGCCGTCCGACTTCGGTGCGTTCGACTTAGAGCGTGTCGCCGCCAGCCTGACGGTTGCACGGGCACAGCTCGTCGGTCTGAAGGGCGTCCAGAACACGCAGGGTGTCGTCCGGGTTACGGCCGACATTGAGGTTGGTCGCATAGACGTGCTGGATGACGCCATCGGGATCGACAATGTAGGTGTAGCGGTAGGCCACGCCCTCGGGGGAGCGCACGCCCAGACCATCGACCAGAGAACCGGTGGTGTCAGCGAACTGCCACTGGTTCAGGCCCTTCAGATCCTGGTGCTCACGACGCCAGCCGAGCTTGGAGAACTCGTTGTCGGTCGAGCCGGTCATCACGACGGCGTCGCGATCAGCGAACTCGTCTTCCAGGTTCGCGAAGGCCACGATCTCGGTCGGGCAGACGAAGGTGAAGTCTTTCGGATAGAAGACGATGACTCTCCACTTGCCCGGGAAGGACTCGTTGGTGATCGGCTCGAAAGCGGACTCGCCATTTTCTTCGTGCTGATTGAATTTCGGCTTCACGCCGACGACTTCGAATTCGGGGAGCTTGTCGCCAATACCCAGCATGTGTGTCTCTCCTGGCAGGATTGAAAACTCGGACGAGGGCGGTTGGTTCGGGGTCCGCCCTTCGACGTCAATGGATATGAGGGCAAGCTATCGATAAATCCAATGGATTGTTCCTGTTGCTCCCATAGGATTTATCAATAGAGGAGGGGGTGTAGAACAAAGCAATATAGATCAGTGACTTAGGGCTCTTCCGTTGAGATGGTTCTCGCTGCAGCCGAGCCCTTGGAGCGGTTTTGCGCCGGCCAAAACCGCCATATCGATATATCCTATGGTCTCCCCTAATTAAATCGATTTGATAAATGTATGGGCCTCGCGCCATCCTGCCTGCAATCTAGACGTTCTGATCCGGGAGGACACGACCATGGACGGACACGATATGAAATCAGCGGGCGGGTGCCCGTTCCACCACGGCGGCAACACCGCCATGGACAAGCCGGTCACCAAATGGTGGCCGAATGCGCTCAATCTCGACATTCTCCATCAGCGCGGCGCACGCACCAATCCGATGGACCCCGACTTCGACTACAAGTCAGAAGTGAAGTCGCTCGACTTCGAGGCGGTGAAGGCGGACGTCAAAGCCCTGTTGCATGACAGCCAGGACTGGTGGCCGGCGGACTGGGGCCATTATGGCGGCCTGATGATCCGGCTCGCCTGGCACTCGGCGGGCTCCTACCGCCTCGCGGACGGCCGCGGCGGCGCGGGATCGGGCAATATCCGCTTCGCCCCGCTCAATTCCTGGCCGGACAATGCCAGCCTCGACAAGGCGCGTCGCCTGCTCTGGCCCGTGAAGAAGAAGTACGGCAACAAGCTCAGCTGGGCCGATCTCATCATCCTGTCGGGCACCGTGGCCTATGAGGACATGGGTCTGGAGACCTTCGGCTTCGGCTTTGGCCGTGAGGATATCTGGGGCCCCGAGACCGATGTCTACTGGGGCTCGGAAGCGCAATGGCTGGCGAAATCCGAAGAGCGCTATGGCGATCTTGAGGACGCCTCCTCGCTCGAGAACCCGCTGGCGGCCACCCATATGGGCCTGATCTACGTCAATCCCGAGGGCGTGAACGGCAATCCCGATCCGCTCAAGACGGCCGCCATGGTGCGCGAGACGTTCAAGCGCATGGCCATGGATGATGAAGAAACGGCGGCGCTGACCTGCGGCGGCCATACGGTCGGCAAGGCGCACGGCCGCGGCGCCGTGGACAAGATCGGCGCGGAGCCGGAAGGCTGCGGCGTGGAATCCCAGGGCTTCGGCTGGGCCAATGAAGGCCATCAGGGCAAGGCGTCCAACGCCTTCACCTCGGGCATTGAAGGCGCCTGGACCCAGCATCCCACCCAGTGGGATATGGGCTATTTCGACTATCTGTTCGGCTATGAGTGGGAGCTGAAGAAGTCGCCCGCCGGCGCTTGGCAGTGGGAACCGGTCGACATGTCCGAAGACCAGAAGCCGGTGGACGCGTCAGACCCGTCCATTCGCCACAACCCCATCATGACCGATGCGGATATGGCGATGAAGATGGACCCCACCTACAACGCGATCTGCCAGAAATTCCGCAAGGATCCGCAATACTTTGCCGACACCTTCGCACGGGCCTGGTTCAAGCTGACCCACCGCGACATGGGGCCCAAGGCCAATTATGTCGGCCCGTTCGTGCCGGATGAGGACCTGATCTGGCAGGACCCGATCCCTGCCGGAGCGACCGGTTACGATGTGGACGCGGTGAAAGCGAAGATCCGAAGCAGCGACCTGACCCCGGCCGAGCTGATCGCCACAGCCTGGGACAGCGCCCGGACTTTCCGTGGCTCCGACAAGCGCGGCGGCGCCAATGGGGCGCGTATTCGACTGGCCCCGCAAAAGGACTGGGAGGGCAATGAACCGCTGCGTCTGCACCGCGTGCTGACCGTGCTCGAACCCATCGCGGAAGAGACCGGCGCGTCGGTGGCCGATGTCATCGTGCTGGGCGGCGTTGTGGGTCTGGAAGACGCCATTTCCAAGGCCGGTTTTGACGTGGCCGTGCCCTTCACGCCGGGTCGCGGCGACGCGACCGCCGAACAGACCGATGCGGAGTCCTTTGAACCGCTTGAGCCTCTGGCGGACGGTTTCCGCAACTGGATGAAGGATCGCTACGCCGTCAGTGCGGAAGAGATGATGCTCGACCGCGCCCAGCTTCTGGGTCTGACCGCGAACGAGATGACGGTGCTGGTGGGCGGTCTTCGCGTGCTGGGCGTCAATCACAACGGATCGTCCCTGGGAGTCTTCACCGACCGGGTCGGGGCGCTGACGACGGATTTCTTCGTCAACCTGACCGACATGGATCTGAGCTGGCATCCGGCGGAAGACGGCCTTTATGAGGTCCGCAACCGCAAGACCGGCGAGGTGAAATGGGGCGCGACCAGTGCAGACCTGGTGTTCGGTTCGAACTCCATCCTGCGCGCCTATGCCGAGGTCTATGCCCAGGACGACAACAAAGAGAAGTTCGTCAAGGACTTCGTCGCCGCCTGGACGAAGGTCATGAACAATGACCGGTTCGATCTGAACTAGACCCTCGTTGGAGCGCTCCCTGGGTCAGGGGGCGCTCCTGCTTTATCTGAACCAGCCGATCAGGACGCCGAATGAGCAGCCACCTGCCCACGCTTCGACAACTCACCTTCCTTCTGGCGCTGGCCGAGCATGGCTCGTTTTCTCGCGCCGCCGAAGCCGCCCACGTCACCCAGCCCACCCTGTCCGCCGGCATCAAGGAGCTCGAGACCATTCTCGGCGCGACCCTGGTCGAGCGCGGCGCTCGGGGCGCAGCCCTGACGCCGGCCGGGGAGGCGGCGGTGGCGCGCGCCCGGATCGTGCTGACCGAAGCGGAAGACCTTGTCCATGTGGCCCGCGCGGCGGGCGAGCCGCTGTCCGGCCCGTTCCGTCTGGGGGTGATTCCCACCATTGCGCCCTTCCTCCTGCCCAAGGCCCTGCCCAGCCTGCGCGAGCATTATCCCAAGCTGGAACTGTTCCTGCGCGAGGACCTGACCCATCGGCTGGTTGAGGCGCTCAAGGATCGCCGTCTGGACGCGGCGCTCATCGCCCTGCCCTATGATGCGCCCGGCATCGAGACCACAGGGCTGCTGGAAGACGAATTCCTGTTCGCCGCCACGCCGGATCATCGCCTGGCGAAGGTCGACAAGCTCAATCCGGCCATGCTGGCGGATGAGCCGCTCCTGCTGCTGGAGGACGGCCATTGCCTGCGTGATCACGCGCTTGCGGTGTGTTCGGCCAGCAAGCCCGACACCAACGACGCCCGGTCCGACTTCGCCGCCACCTCGCTTCATACGCTGGTGCAGATGGTGAAATCGGGGCTCGGCGCGACGCTGCTTCCTAAACTGGCCATTGATGCGGGTCTGGCCGACCGGCTCGATCTCGCCATCCGCCCGTTCGACCCGCCGGTTGCCGGACGGGAAATCGGCGTCGCCTGGCGCAAGGGCAGCGCCCGTGAGCACGAGGCGCGCATGCTGGCCGATGCCGTGCGAGAGGCGCTGAAGGGGTAGGGGAAAGGCGCTGATTTTCCGACCCCGCCTCTCTTTCCCCGCGTAGGCGAGGACCCAGAGCCGCACGCTCAGCACTTGATGATGTCTGGGCCCCAGCCTTCGCTGGGGAAGAGCAGAGAAGTACAATAAAAAAACCCCGGCCTTTCGAGCCGGGGTTTTCGTTTGGCGCTGGTGCAGCCCTAGTCCGGGCGGCCCAGAATGATGGTGCCGTTGGTGCCGCCAAAGCCGAAGGAGTTCGACAGCACGGTGTTGAGCTCGGCCTGTTTCGTCTCGGTGACGATGGGCAGATCGGCGAGTTCGGGATCCATCTCGTCGATATTGATGGAGGGGGCGATGAAGCCCTCTTTCATCATCAGCAACGAATAGATCGCTTCCTGCACGCCCGCGGCGCCCAGGGAGTGGCCGGACATGGACTTGGTCGCGGACAGGGCCGGGACATCCTTGCCGAACACGGCGCGCAGGCCCTCGGCCTCCTTTACATCGCCCACGGGCGTGGAAGTGGCGTGCGGGTTGATGTAGTCGATGGTGCGGCCCTTGGCTTCTTTCAGCGCGATCTGCATGCAGCGCGCCGCGCCTTCGCCCGACGGCTGGACCATGTCATGACCGTCAGACGTCGCGCCATAGCCGAGCACTTCAGCGTAGATGGTCGCGCCGCGCGCTTTCGCCCGCTCATACTCTTCGAGCACCACAATGCCCGCGCCGCCGGCAATGACGAAGCCGTCGCGGTTCTTGTCGAACGCGCGCGAGGCCACAGACGGGCTGTCGTTATAGTTCGAGCTCATGGCGCCCATGGCGTCAAACAGGTTCGATAGCGCCCAGTGCAGCTCTTCGCCGCCTCCTGCGAACATCACGTCCTGCTTGCCCCACTGGATCTGCTCGGCGGCCGCGCCCATGCAGTGCAGGGACGTGGTGCAGGCCGAGCTGATCGAATAGTTCAGGCCCTTGATCTTGAACGGGGTGGCGAGGGTCGCCGAGCCGGTCGAGCACATGGCCTTGGGCACCGCGAACGGACCGATCCGCTTGGGGCCTTTCTCGCGGGTGATGTCGGCGGCCTTCACGATCGCCTCGACCGACGGACCGCCCGTGCCCACGATCAGGCCGGTGCGCTCGTTGGAGACGTCGCTTTCCTCAAGTCCCGCATCCGCAATGGCCTGCTGCATGGACATGTAGGCCCAGCCCGCGCCTTCACCCATGAAGCGATAGGCGCGCTTGTCCACATGCTCGGCCGGATCGGCCTTGGGACGCGCGTGCACCTGACACTTGAAGCCCAGCTCGGCGTATTCCGGCGCAGCAATGACGCCCGACTTGCCCGCTTTGAGGCTGGCCGCGACTTCCTGTGCGTTGTCGCCAATGGATGAAACGATGCCGATACCGGTTACGACGACACGCCTCATGCTTGTCCTCCGCCATTGTTGATCTCTTCAGGCCGGAACAGGCCCACCCGCAGGTCTTTTGCGGTGTAGATGGTCTGACCGTCCGCCTCTACGTGACCATCGGCGATGCCGAGCACAAGGCGACGATTGATCACACGCTTGAGATCAATGACATAGCGAACCTGTTTGACGCTGGGCGGCACCTGACCGGTGAATTTCACCTCGCCCACGCCGAGCGCGCGGCCCTTGCCCGGCGCGCCGGTCCAGCCCAGGAAGAAGCCCACAAGCTGCCACATCGCGTCGAGCCCCAGGCAACCGGGCATCACCGGATCGCCCTGGAAATGGCAGTCGAAGAACCACAGATCGGGGTTCACATCGAGTTCGGCGACCAGAACGCCCTTGCCGTGCGCGCCGCCCTCGGCGGTGATTTCGGTGATGCGATCAAACATCAGCATGGGCGGCAGGGGCAGCTGGGCGTTGCCCTCACCAAAGAGTTCGCCTTTGCCGCAGGCGATCAGGTCATTGTAATCGTAACTGTTTTTTTGGTCTGTCATGGGGTCCGTCGAGCCGGTCCGGCAAAACTGCGCCGGGGTCGGGAGTTGCGGCGAACGCGCCAGCGCTGCACGGGGTCCGCACCGCGCCAGGCTCTCATCCTGGGTTCAGATCCGTCAGTCGGCTGAAGCGGAATTGTCCGGGTCCGCCCCCAGCACGTCTGGTTCAGACGCAGAGCGGTAGCATGACGCTTGTTCCCCCTCAAGCGCGGGGCTCGGCTGGGTCTCTTCCGGATAGACGCCCCAGAAGGCGTCTGCGCGCGCCCAGCCGCGGCGATCATCCGCTTCCAGACGGCACCAGCCGGCGCGGCAGCGTTCAAGCCAGAGCACGGCTCCCGCTTCCACGTCGGCGATCAGGGAGGCGTCTGTATCGGGTCGCGACAGCAGGCGGGTCGCTTCGCTGGCCCAGACCGAGCGGCGGCCTGTCAGGGTGCGCCGGTGCATCCACACCTCCTCGCCCTCGGGATCGCGCACCCGGCGCCAGTCCGGGGTTTCCGCAACCACTTCCATGGGCAGGCCCTTGCGCTGATAGAGCCAGGCGACGGGATGAGTGAAGGAGGGGCCGGCGCGCCCGCGGGTCTCGTTGAATTTCAGCGAGACGAAGCGCGGCACCGGCAGGCCCGAGAAGGTGTCGCAGGTTTGCGCGCTTGCACTTTCAGGGGCCAGCAGGCCGCTCAACAGCAAGATCAGGGCAAACAGCTTTCGCATGGGGTTGCGTCATCCCGGTCAGAGTGAATCATCGGTTCAGGGTGACGGCGCATGATTAAGATTGTTTTTCGCAGGGACTGGATATGGGACGGGACCGCACCCATCTTGCGCCCAGATTGCAGCTTTCGGGGAAACCGCCATGATCCGCACCGCCCTTGTCGCCAGCCTGGCTCTCAGCGCCACGGCCCATGCCCAGTCTGAAAACCAGGTCTATGTGGAGACCACCGATCTGGGGGCCGGGCTCTACATGCTCGCCACCAATCAGGCGGGCAATGTGGGCGTCAGCGTCGGCGAGGACGGGGTGTTCATGATCGACACCCAGATGGAGCAGTTCGCAGCGGCCATTGACCAGGCCCAGCGCGAGGTGTCCGGCGACCGCGCCGTGGATCTGGTGCTGAATACCCATCTGCATGGCGACCATGTGCTCGGAAACGCCTATTTCGCCGAGCAGGGCGCCACGATCATGGCCCATCCCAGCGTGCGCGACGGACTGATGAACCCGGTGACCGCCCAGCTCACCGGCTCCACCCCGCAGCCGCTTTCGGGCGGCTATCTGCCGACCGTGGGCGTGAATGACGGCGATGTGGTGACGATCAATGGTCTGACCGCGCATCTGCATCACACCCCGGCGGCGCACACCAATGGCGATCTGTTCGTGGTGTTCGAGGACGCCAATGTCATCCATGCGGGCGACCTGCTGTTCTCGGGCTGGTTCCCCTATATCGATCTCGATAATGGCGGCACGGTGGACGGCTATATCGCCGGCATGCAGGCCATCGTGGACGTGGCGGACGCCGACACCCAGATCATTCCCGGTCATGGGCCGCTGTCGACCGAAGCGGATCTCGAAGCCAGCATCGCCATGCTGACCGAGGCCAAGGCCCGGGTTCAGGCGCTGGTGGATCAGGGCCTCAACCTGCAGCAGGTTCAGGACGCGGCGCCGCTGGCGGACTTCCATGATGACTGGAATTGGGGTTTCATCACCACCGAACGCATGGTCTGGACGCTGTATCGGGATATCACGGGTGAAATCGAGTAAGACTCAAACGGTCTGGATGCCGGAACCGCGCATTCTGACCCTGATCATCATGATCGCACTGGTCATGGGGCTCGTCTTCACGGGCCTGCTTGGCAGCTGGGCGTATGGCGGGGCCGTCGGCCTCGTCTTCGCCGGCGGCATTTATCTGTTCGTCGTCGTCAATGCGCGCCGGGCCGCGAAAACGCTCGCCCAGCATCATCAGGGCAAGCATCGCGGCCGGATCTGACGCTTGCTGTTGCAGCGCGGTTTGGGGTAGGGAAGAGACACATTGTCTCAGGCCCTCTGTCCATGTTCACCAACACCGCCACCTATCCGCGCCGCCGCGCAGATCTGACCCTTCTGAGCTTCCTGGTTCTGGGGATGGCGGTGGCGCTGGTCGTGGGCGTTCTGGGGCGCAGCTTCACGCTCGCGGTGCTGCTGGGCCTCGCGCCCGGATTGCTGCTGGGCGGGATCGCCTGGTTCCGCATCAAGCGCGGGGGCTGCGGAGGGTGCCAGTTCTGTCCGATGCGCAAGCCGGGCAGCTGCGGGATGCCGGCAGACTGACCGTCCGCATCCGGCCCGACAATCCGTCATAAAGCCCGATCCGGCCTATGAGCGGCTCGCCCGCCCCTGAAATCAGCTTGATCGCCTCCATCGCCATCATCGAGCCAATGACGCCGGTCAGCGCGCCCACAACGCCCATCACGGCGCAATCCTCGGCATCGGGCGGAATATCGGGCACCCAGCACTGATAGCAGGGCGCGTTGTCCTGAAGATGCGGGCCGAACACGCCGATCTGCCCTTCCCAGCGGCCCACAGCGCCCGACACAAGCGGGATGCGGGCCTTGATCGCGGCGCGGTTCACCGCAAACCGGGTCGGAAAATCGTCACAGCCGTCCAGCACCAGATCGGCGTCCGCCAGTAGATCGGGCAAGGTGTCCGCTGTCGCCTTCAGGCTCAGCGCCTCGACCTCGACGCCCGGATCAAGCGCCTTGAGCGCGGCCTCGGCCCGCTCCACCTTGCTGGCGTCCACATCCTTGGTTCTGAACAGGATCTGTCGCTGCAGATTGCTCAGCGACACCGTATCGGGATCCACGATCCTGATCTGGCCCACCCCCGCCGCGGCGAGATACAGCAGCGCCGGCGCGCCCAGCCCGCCCGCGCCGATCACCGTGATGCGGGCGCGGGACAGTCTCTGCTGGCCTGGTCCGCCCAGCTCTCTGAGCACGATGTGTCTCGCATGTCGTTTGACGTCCACGCTCATCTCGGTCAGACCTGCTCTTTGCTGACGGGCGGCGCCTGTGCGCTCAGCCTGCGTTCATGAAGGCGAGTGTAGCTCAGAGTGAACCGCCAACCATGGGGATGCACAGATGAAATACCAGATCGCCGCCGCCCTGGCCCTTGTCCTGACGGCCTGCGCCACATCCGAGGGCTATCGCCAGCATATGAGCCAGCTTGTGGGGCGCACCCAGGATGTGGTTCTGGTCGAGTTCGGCTCGCCCGACCGCGTTGATGAGCTCAGCGATGGCGGCGAGGTCTGGAGCTATATGCGCGAGGAGCAGCGCGTCATTCCGGGCGGCTATCGCACCATCCCCAATGAGCGCCGGGTCACCTATGTGGATTCCAATGGCGAGCGCCACACGCGGATCGAGCGCTATGACGAGACGGTGTATGAGCCTGACGAGTCGCGCTGGGTGCAATGCGAGACCCGTATCGTGATTGATCCCGCCGGCGTGGTGCGCGACTTCCGCTTTGTCGGCGATGCCTGTGTGGCCGAGGAACTGTATTGATTGAACGCGGACCAGATTGTATCCTGATACGAGAAATTTGACGATTATTTCGCGTATAAGGAGCATCTGGCATGCGTGTGAGCTTGGCGATCGTGGCTGCGCTGGGCGGCCTGGTTCTGACGGCCTGTCAGAGCACGGGTTCATCCGGTTTCATGCCGCGCCAGTTCGTCGGCGTCGCTGTTGACCAGCTCAGCGCCGCCTATGGCGAGCCGGTCAGCGTGGCGGCCCTTGAGGGCGGGCGTCAGCTCTATGTCTACGAGACGGTGTCGAGCGAGGACCTTCGCCAGCTGAGCCCGCAAGCGCGCGCCCAACTGGCCAATGCGCCCCGCTCCCAGCCCTATACGATGACCCAATCGGTCTATAACGACGACGGCATCGTGATCGAGACGCGCAAATCCTCCTTTGCGCCCCTGTCGAACCCGGCCTATGCGCCGGTCCTTTGCACCATAGAGGCGGTCAGCGGTCCGGACGGTGTTGTCCAGTCAGTGTCTGTCGCAAACGATCTGTGCCTGACGATCCGCAGCTGAGCACGCCGCGCTCCGCGCTGGATCGCAGCGCCGAATGAGGGCAGGGTCGAGCTCCCTCAAAGGAGCTCAGACCGTGCTGACCCCTCGCCCCGGAATTACGCTTTCTCCTGACCAGCAGGCCGTGGTCGATTACGCCATTTCCGGCGGCTCGCACCTGTTCCTGACCGGTCGCGCGGGCACGGGCAAGACCACGGTCACGCGCGCCATTCTTCAAAGGCTGGGGCCGCAGGCGGCGGTCGTGGCGCCCACGGGCGTCGCGGCCATGAATGCGGGCGGACAGACCCTGCACAGCTTCTTTCGCCTGCCGCCGCGCCTGATCACGCCGGGCGATATCCGCCGCTTGCGCAATGCGCGGACGGTGAAGGCGTTGACCACTCTGGTGATCGACGAGATCTCCATGGTCCGCTCGGACATGATGCAGGCGGTCGATTTCTCCCTCCGCCTCAATCGCGACAGCAATGAACCCTTTGGCGGCGTACGCATCATCCTGGTGGGTGACCTCGCGCAGCTGCCGCCCATCGCGCAGGGCGAGGAGGGCATGTTTTTGGAAGAAACCTATGGCGGGCCCTTCTTCTTTCACGCCCCCGCCTTTCGCGACGCCGGCTTCACCATGGTGGAGCTGACCGAAGTGCACCGTCAGGCCGATCCCGAATTCGTCGAAGTGCTCAATGCCGTGCGCGACGGCGAGCTGACCGATGATCTCGCGGAAATCCTCAATGCGCGCGTGACGGGCCGGATCGGGCTCGAAGCGTCTGGCACCCATGTGGTGCTGACGCCCACCAATCAGGCCGCCTCCTCCATCAATCAGGCGCGTCTTGAAGGCTTGCGGGGCGAGCCGCGCGGCTTTTCCGGCAAGGTCGAGGGCGAGTTCGACCCGCGTCTCTTCCCCACCGATGACCCGTTGGTGCTCAAGGCCGGGGCGCGGGTGATGATGATCCGCAATGATCCGGGCGGGCGCTATGTGAACGGCTCCATCGGCGAGGTTCTGGGTTTCTCCTCGGACGGCGTGAAAGTGCATGTGAACGATCAGGTCGTGACCATCGAACCGGTCAGCTGGGAACGCATCCGCTATGCGGCGGACGGCAATTCGAGCAAGCTCAAGCGCGAGACCATTGGCTCCTACGTCCAGTATCCGCTCCGGCTCGCCTGGGCGATGACCATTCACAAGGCGCAGGGTCTGACGCTGGACAAGGTCTATCTCGATGTATCTCGGCGTCTCTTCGCCCATGGTCAGGCCTATGTGGCCCTGTCGCGCGCCCGCTCGCTGGAAGGGCTGGAATTGTCGCGCGCCTTGAGACCGTCCGACATCATCACCGATCAGCGCCTGTTTGACGTGAAGGCGTTCTGTGATCCGGCTCCGCTGGGGATTGGCGGATGACGCCAGAGGCTGCGCAAATCGCGCTGGGGGTTGATGCCTGGGGGCTCAACCAGCTGGTCGCACTGGGCGAATTCGCCCAGGCGCTGGATGAACGCAGCGTCAAACGGCTGGCCGAGCAGCGCCGCCGGGTCCGCACGCAGGCGCTGAAAGACCTCGCCGAGATTGATGGCCTGCATCTGGCGCCGTCCAGCTCGGACGCGCCGGTGATCGCCGCCCCTGAAGCGGTTGAATTGCCAGAAGACTTTGATCGGCCGGCCGTGTTTCTGGATGCCTGCGTGCTGGCGGGCGCCGTGCGTCGGCACCTGGTGCTGGCGCTGGCTGACGCCGGGTTCTTCTATCCGCGCTGGTCGGAGAAAGTGCTGTTCGAGACCGGCCACGCCCATGCCCGGATTGTCGACGGCAAGCCGGATCGGGATGGTCCCGGAGAGGCCGCGCGCCTCGTTCTGGCGCTCGAGCATGCCTATCCTGAAGCGCTGGTGCCCACCGAGGACGCCATGGCGGTCAAGGTGACCGGCAAGCTGCCCGATCCGGACGACGCCCATGTCATGCAGGCCGCCAGCGCCGGTCAGGCGCGGGTGATCCTGACCGAGAACATGAAGGATTTCCCCCGCGCCACGCTGAAACCGCTGGGGCTGTATGCACGCCCGTCCGGCGATTTCATCGCGTCCCGTCTGGGTCTCGCGCCTGAGGCCGCCCGCGCGGCGCTTCTGTCCGCCGCACACAGGCTGGGGCTGAGCGCGCCGCGCTTTGCTTTGGCGTTGCAACGGTCGCGACTGGGATCGCTGGCGAAGAAGCTGGGGATCTAGACGCCGGTCGAGCCAAATCCGCCCTGGCCGCGCGCGGTTTCATCGAGCGCATCGACCGGGTTCCAGCTGATCTGGGTGAACTGGCCGATCACCATCTGGGCAATGCGCTCGCCGCGCTGGACGACGAAGGGCTCCTTGCCGTGATTGATCAGGTTGACGCGCAGTTCGCCGCGATAATCCGCGTCCACCGTGCCGGGCGTGTTCACGCAGGAAATCCCCTTCTTGGCCGCGAGCCCCGAGCGGGGGCGGATCTGGGCTTCATAGCCTTCAGGCAGGGCGATGCAGATGCCGGTCGGGATCAGCTTCCATTCGCCCGGCGCGATCACCACGGGCGCATCCGCAGGCACGGCGGCGGGCAGGTCCAGACCGGCGGAGCCCGCCGTCTGATAGGCCGGAAGCTCAAGGCCTTCAAAATGTTCGAGCGTTTTGACATTCAGCTTCATGACGCAACCCTTCCCGCCGCTTGAGTGTGCGGGAAGGGTTAGCGCCTGAAGCGGGCGAAGTCAGCTGTCTTGTTCTTGTGCGCGCAGATACGCATCCAGCGCCTGCTCGCTTTCGGCAAAGCCTTCCAGCGCGCCGATAATGCCGGTCCGCTCATCGTCATTGAGCCCGCCCTGGGCCATTTGCACGCGGTATTGCGGCTCGGTCATCTCGCCATTCTCGTCCTCCATGGCCGGCTGGAAGCCCAGAATGAGCATCTGGGCGTTCTCGCCCTCGCCGGTGGAGATCAGAAGCGGAGTGGAGTGATAGCGCACAAGCTCGAAATCGTTCGGGCGCGGCACGATGCTGTCGCGCTCACACGCGATGGCGTTTGCGCCTTCCGCCAGCGGCGGGGCGTCCATCAACCCTTCCAGGTCGGCGGCTTCAGTCACGCTGTACCCGACCATCGGGACCGGCTCCTGGCCGGCGCCTTGCGGGTAGATCGAATAGCAGTCCGCCTGTGCGGCGGTCGCGCCAAGGCCGGCAAGCGCGAGGGCTGTCAGTACGGTTTTCATGTCAGGTCCTGAGTTTGCTTAACCTCTCAAGCCTAACAAGCGAAAAGGGGCGAATTCAAACTCAGTGTGAAGTCTATGAAAGCGCTTGCTTTATGCGACTGGCGAGATTTCGGGCCAGCTCTGACTTCGCCGCCCGAGCGAACGCTTCCTCGCCGTCGGGCGTGATCAGCAGCGCCGCGTTCTCCGCCCCGCCCATCACATCGCCGGACACGTCATTGGCGACGATCCAGTCGCATCCCTTGCGATCTCGCTTGGCGCGGGCGTGGGCGACCACGTCATGGGTCTCTGCGGCGAACCCCACCACCAGACGCGGGCGTTGACCGGGGCCATAATGAGAGATCGTCTTCAGGATATCGGGGTTCTCCGCCAGCGGCAGGCTCGCCATAGCACCCTTGTCGAGCTTGAGCTTCCTGTCCGCCGTTTCCGCCGGGCGCCAGTCGGCGACCGCCGCGACGGAGACGAAGACGTCGGCGGGCAGCTGGTCATTCACCGCCGCCAGCATCTCGCGCGCGGTCTCGATGCGCACGGTCTGAAGCCCCTTGGGATCGTTCAGCGCCACAGGACCGGAGATCAGCACGACCTCGAAGCCGAGATCGCGCAAGGCCTCGGCGATGGCGTAGCCCTGCTGGCCCGAGGAGCGGTTCGAAAGGAAGCGGACCGGATCGATCGGTTCCAGCGTCGGGCCGGCGGTGACGATCGCCTTCATGACTTGAGCGCGGCCTCGATGGCGTCGGCGATGCGCACGGGTTCGGGCAGGCGGCCGGGACCAAACTCGCCACAGGCCATCTCGCCCTCATCCGGCTCCATCACGGTGACGCCATAGCTGCGCAGCGTCTTCACATTCGCCTGGGTGGCGGGATGGGTCCACATGCGCACATTCATTGCCGGAGCCATCAGCACGGCCTTGTCGGTGGCGAGCAGCGTTGTGGAGGCGAGATCATCGGCCAGCCCGTGGGCGGCCTTGGCCATCAGGTTCGCCGTGGCGGGGCAGACCACCACGAGACCGGCCGAGCGCGACAGCTCGATATGGCCCATTTCCGCTTCATCGGTCAGCGAGAACAGTTCGGAATAGACCTTGTCGGCGGTCAGGGCGCCCACGCTCATCGGAGTGACGAACTGCTTGCCGGCCTCGGTCAGGATGGCGCGCGTCCGGATCGACCGGCGCGCCAGCTCGCGGATCAGTTCGAGCGATTTATAGGCTGCAATACCGCCGCCTATGATCAGAAGAATGCGTTTGTCCGCCATGACATGCCCCGCGGCTGTTTCAGCTCAGGCTTACCCTGAACAGGCCTTTACGTCACCTGAGGACGGATCACATCACCGCCAGCAGCACCGCGATGGCGGCTGAGGCGCCGGCGATCACGCCCAGCCCGGCGATCAGCCAGCGCGAGCCGGACGTATCCGGGGTTTCGCGTTCCCGCATGACGCGGGCGGTCTCGGTCAGCTCGTCCAGCGCGTCGGGCAGGCGCTTGATGGCGGACTTGGCGCGGTCAAAGGCTTCGCTGAGATCCTCGATCCGGCCTTGCGGGCCCAGCTCGCGGCGCATGAAGCGCTCCACGGCGGGGCCTGACGCCTGCCACATGTTGTGGTCATCGGTCAGCAGGCGACAGACGCCCTCGGCCTGCACCATGGTCTTCTGAAGCAGCACCAGCTGGGGTTGGAGATGCATGTCATAGAGATCGGTGATCTCGAACAATTGCATGAGCACCCGGCTCATGGGCGTTTCGCCCGCGCTCTTGCCGAAAATCGGTTCGGCCACGGCGCGCAGGGCGCTGGCGAAATCGGCGCGGGAATGGTGTTCGGGCACATAGCCGGCGTCGAAATGGGCTTGCGCTGCGCCGTCATAATCGCGGGTCAGGAAGCCATGAAGGATGCGCGCCAGATAGCGCCGCTCGCCCCGACCCAATCGTCCGATAATGCCGAAATCCACCGCCCACAGCAGGCCTTCCTTCGTCACGAACAGATTGCCCGCATGAAGGTCCGCGTGGAACACGCCCTGCTCGAGCGCGGTCGACAGGAACGCGTCAGTCAGATCGCCCGCCAGCTTCACCGTATCCACGCCCGCAGCGCGCACTGCGTCGAGATCGGTCATCGGAATGGCGTCGATCCACTGGGTGGTGAGCACCTTCTTGGCGGTCAGAGGCCAGACGACCTCGGGAATGAAGAAGTTCTGCGCCGCGACTGCGGCTTCGCTCAGCTCGTTGGCCGAGGCCGCTTCCAGACGAAGATCGAGTTCGAGCACCAGCGAGCGCGCCACGGTCTCCACAAAGGCGCGCGGCTCCATGCGCTTGGAGGCCGGGAACAGACCTTCGGCCAGTTTTGAGCCCAGACGCATGGCGGCGATGTCGCGCTTGATCCGTTCGGCCACGTCCGGACGCAGAATCTTCACGGCCACATCGCGACCGTCGAGCGTTTTCGCCTTGTGCACCTGCGCGATGGAGGCGGCGGCGACCGGCTCGCCGAATTCAGAAAACAGCGCTTCGACCGGCTGGCCGAACTCGGCCTCGATCGTGGCGCGCGCCTGCGCCATGCCGAAGGGCTCCATCTTGTCCTGAAGCCGGGACAGGCCGCGGGCGAACTCCGCGCCGATCACATCAGCGCGCGTCGCCAGCACCTGACCGAATTTCACATAGGACGGACCCAGCTTTTCAAGGGCATGAGCCAGACGTTCGCCGGGATTCTTCGCCCGGTCGCGGATGGCGATCAGACGCGCGAACTTGCCCAGCACCCGCGCCGGCGCCGGAAACGCCGACTGGTACTCAGCCGGGAAGATCGCGTCATGACGGGCCAGCGTCCAGGCGGCGCGCGTCAGGCGAAAGACGTTCGAGATGGTTCCAAACACGAGGGAGAGGTTTAGGGCGCTGGGGCGGGTTTGGCGAGGGGGCGCGGCGCCTTGCGGGCTGCGTCATGGTGATCCGCAGGACCACGGGGCTGCATTTGCGACGGGCTTGCTCAAGGGCCAAGCCAAACATAGTGTTTCAGGAGAAACGTCTCGACTTTGGATAGAGCTGGGCGCTGTGATCAGGAGCGTAACTCCATGATGGAGGACAACGACACCAAGCCTGAGGCCTGGCTCGGCCTGCCATCTAGCCTTTGGCTTGGTCTGCTCTTCGGCGTGTTCTTTCTGGGCCCGCTTGTCATGGACCCACTTCTGGACGGGGCGTCTGATGCCCTGATGGGCCGCCCGAATGCGGTTCAGGAGCGCCTTTTAGCGCAATAGAGCCGCTCTGGCCTGTCCCAGATAATCCCGCACCGCCGGATCCGCGCTTAACGCCATCGCTCGCTCATAGGCGCGTGCGGCGTCCTCGCGTCTTCCAGCTCGCGCCAGCCAGTGCGCCAGCGCCGCCCAGTACGGCTGATACTCCGACGCCTGACCCTGAAGCTTTTCCAGACTGTCCAGCGCCCGCTCCGCCCCAAACGCCTCGCCATGGGCGCAGGCGCGCGCCGTCAGGGCGCCCAGGCTAGGGGCGTGACGGATCATGGCATCATAGAGCGCGGCGGCGGCCAGCCAGTTGGTCTCTGCGGTTACCCGCCGTTCGGCGTGGACCGACTGGATCGAGGCTTCCAGCGTATAGCGACCGGGCGGGGCGAGCTTCAGCGACCGGCGCAGAGCGTTCTCGGCCTGAGAGATCAACGCGGCGTCCCACAGTTGCGGGTCCTGTTCCGACAGCGGAACGAACCGACCCTCGGCGTCCCGCCTTGCCGGGGTGCGCGCTTCGCAATGGGCGATGAGGGCGTAAAGCCCCCAGACGTCCGCGATCTCCGGCGCCAGCTCGGTCAGAAGCCGGCTCAGATAGAGCGCCTCGCCCGCAAGGCCCCTCACCCGGCTCTCACTGGCGCCGATCTCGTCCCAGCCCGTGCCATAGGCGGCATAGATCGCGTCCAGCACCGGGGTGATGCGCGCAGCCAGCTCGTCCTTGCCGGGCAGGTCGAACCGGGCGCCGCGCTCGCGCAGGCGCGCCTTGCCACGGCTCAGCCGCTGGCCCATGGCGGCGGGGCTGATCAGAAAGGCGGCGCCGATCCGAGCCGCATCCAGCCCTAGCACCGCTTGCAGCATCAGTGGGGTATGCAGCGTCGGATCAAGATCGGGATGCGCGCAGGCCAGCATCAGCCCGAGGCGTTCATCGGGCAGGGCGTCCGGATCATCACGCTCAGTCAACTCATCCAGCAAGCGCTCGATCTCCGGCTCGGCGCGGGCCTGCACGCCGGACTGGCGTGCGCCATCAATCAGGCGACGATGAGCGGTTTTCAGAAGCCAGGCTTCAGGCTGGTCCGGCAGTCCGCTCCCTGGCCAGCTGCGCAAGGCCCGCTCGAAGGCGTCTGACAGGGCGTCCTCGGCGCGGGAAAGATCGCCCCAGCGTCGCGCCAGCCTCGCCACAAGGCGTCCATAGGACGTGCGCGCGACAGCCTCCGCCATCGCGCGCGCCTCATCGTTTCCAGACTCAGTCTCAGGCGTCGCCATAGGCGGGCACGGGACGGACCTCGATCTGGTCGCCGGGCAGACGCGGGCATTTCGCCGCCCAGTCGAGCGCGGTCTTCATGCTGTCCGCCTCGATCACGTAAAAGCCGCCCAATTGCTCCTTGGTGTCGGCATAGGGGCCGTCCTGCACGCCGGCATCGGTGACGCGTTTGGCGGTCGCAGCTGCGTCCAGCGGTTCGCCGCCGACCATGACGCCCGCTGCGGCAAGGGCTTCAGAATAAGCGCCGTGCTTTTCAAACATGGCCATTTGCTCGGCTTCGCTCAGGGCGGCCCACTGGCTCTCTGCGCCATAGATCAGAAGGGCGTATTTCATATCAGGGTCTCCACGCTGTCATTGATGAACTCGATAGGGCGCACTTCAACGGCGCCGTTCAGGGCCGCCGGGCAACGCTCCGCCCAGCTCAGCGCATCCTCGACACTGTCCATGTCGATCATGATGACGCCGCCCAGCTGCTCAGGCGAGTCCGAATACGCCCCGTCTGTGATCCGCCGGGTGTCGCCCGAGCGCCGCAATACGACGCCGGTCTCGGGCGCTTGCAGGCAGGCCCCGAGCGGCATGCGGTCCTCCAGCGCGCCTGAATAGGCCGCCCAGCTTGACCAGTAGGCGGCGGCCTCCGGTCCTCGCCTGCGGGCGAAATCTCCCGCGTTTTCATAGATGAGGAGTGCAAACTGCATCGCTCCCTCCCTGTTACTCCCTGCCGGCATGACAGGGATGATCCAAGGACGGGCGAGCCAGGTCTGTTTCGACAGGGCGCGTGAAAAAAGTTGAAAAAGTCCGCCTAGACCTTCCAGCCCATATGGATGGCGGCGATGCCGCCGGACAGGTTCGTCACGCTGACGCGTGCGAAGCCCGCCTCTTCCAGTTCCGCCGCAAAGGCGTCCTGGTGGGGAAACTTGCGGATGGATTCAACAAGGTATTGATAGCTGTCGCGATCTTTCGCCACCCATTCGCCGATCTTGGGGATCGCGCCGAAGGACCAGGCGTCATAGAGCTTTTCAAGCGGACGCGTGGTGGGGCGGGAAAACTCCAGACAGACAAACCGTCCGCCGGGCTTGAGCACGCGGCGCATATCCTTGAGCGCCTTGATCCGGTCAGTGACATTGCGGATGCCGAAACCGATGGTGATGGCGTCGGCCACCCCGTCGTCAAAAGGCAGGCATTCCGCGTTGGCGGTGCACCAGTCGAGCCGGTCGCGTTCGCCGCGCTTGAGGCCCGCCAGCAGCATCTGTTCATTGATGTCGGCGACCACGGCCTCGGCGTACTGATCCGTGCCGCGCCGCAGGGTCATCGCATCGGCGCGATCGAGCCAGGCCCGGGCGATATCGCCGGTGCCGCCCGCCACGTCGATCAGGCGCGCGCCGGGGCGGGGCCCGGCCTTGGTGACCGTGATGTCCTTCCAGACCCGGTGCACCCCGAGACTCATCAGATCATTCATCAGGTCGTATTTGCGCGCCGAACGGTCAAAGACGTTGCGGACTAGGCCCTGCTTTTCAGTGCGGGCCACATCGCGGAAACCGAAGGAGACGGTGTCTTGATCTGAGGTCTGGGTCATGGCGGCCAAGCTAGTGCGCGAAAGCGCTCAACGCCAGCCTGATCTACCGCGCCCAAACGCCTCAATCGGTCTCAAGCGCGGTGACCGCCTGATCGCCGGTCACATAGCGGAACAGGGTGAAGCCCGCGCGCTCCCGCCATCCCCCGTCAGGGCTGTAAAAGCCCAGCATCACGCAATCGCCCGGCGGAGCATAGGCGCTGAGGCGATAGGCGCAGGCGGTGACCAGATCGAGCCCGTCCACCTCCCGCGTCGGATCGGCCTGGGTAAGCAGCACGCGCAAGCCGGTGCGGGCCTGGGCCAGATCATCACAGGCGCGGCTGAGATGGGGCCATTGCCCGCGCCATTGCGCATGGATCACGGCGGGCTGATCGCGCAGCGCGCTGTCATCCGCCGCATAGACCCGCCAGCTCACGGGATAGGGACCGCCCTCGGCCAGTCTGACGCCCAGCTCGGGCAGGGCGCGGTTGAGCGGTCCCATCTTGGCGGAGACTTCCTGACGCAAGGCGTCCGAGTGCGGGATGACGCGGTCAATCTCCAGCGCCAGTTCGACCGCCAGGTCCCGGGTCCAGGGATTGCGGACCCGACGGGCATAATCGACGGGCGCATCCGCTCCCGCGCGTCGCTCCGTCAACGCCATCAGGGCCGCCTGCACGCACTGGCCTGCTTGTCGCGCATCAACAAGGCTCGCGCGTCTGGCGCTCATGGCCTATCTCCTCCCCCCGAGGATCCGGTGTTCAAGGACAGTCTAGATGCCCGAATTGCCTGAAGTCGAGACGGTGCGGCGCGGTTTGATCCCGGCGATGGAGGGACGGCGCATCCTGCGCGCCGAGGCGCGGCGACCCGATCTGCGCTTCCCCTTCCCCGACCGCTTCGCCGAGCGCCTGACGGGAAGTGTGGTCGAACGGCTCGACCGGCGCTCGAAATATCTCCTGGCGCGCCTGGGATCGGGCGAGACGCTGCTGATGCATCTGGGCATGTCAGGACGGTTTTCGGTGACGGCGGAGGATATCAGCCGCCAGCCGGGGGATTTCGTGTATGCCGCTCCCGCCAATCCGGCCCATGACCATGTCGTCTTTCAGATGGAGGGCGGGGTGACGGTCACCTATAACGACCCGCGTCGTTTCGGCTTCATGACGCTTTACGAGACAGACGCCGAGGCCGCCCAGCCCTATCTCAGGGATCTGGGGCCTGAGCCGCTCTCGAACGGTTTCTCAGAAGACCTGTTGAACACGGCCTTCAAGGGGCGCCGCAGTCCGATCAAGGCGGGATTGCTGGATCAGCATGTGGTTGCGGGTCTGGGCAATATCTATGTCTGCGAGGCGCTCTGGCGGGCGCAGATCAGCCCGCGCCGTCTGTGCCAGTCCATCCCCGGCGCCCGGGCGGCGCGTCTGGCGCCTGCGGTCCGGTCCGTGATTTCAGAAGCCATCGAGGCGGGCGGCTCCACCTTGCGTGACTATGCGGGAGCGGATGGCGCGATGGGATATTTCCAGCACCGCTTCGATGTCTATGGACGCGAGGGCGAGCCGTGCCATCGCTGCGAGGACAGCCGTGTCGAACGCATCGTGCAGTCAGGTCGATCCACCTTCTTCTGCCCGTCCTGTCAGCGTTGAGCCGACCTGTTCTTAACATGAACTTTTGTTAACCATACCGGTTTGGGTTGAACCGGGCGCGGCGCTGTTTATCCCTGTGGGTGAAGAGTAAACCTGAACGAGGTTCTGAATGTTCAAGCCAATTCTGGGCGCGCTCGCGGGCCTGATGCTCGCTGTTTCGCCCGCTGTCGCGCAGTCCGAGGCGGAGGCCCCGGCCATCTGGGCGATGTCAGACGAGGACAGCACGGTCTATCTGCTGGGCACGGTTCATATCCTGCATCCTGACCTGGACTGGCGAACGCCCTATCTCGACACGGTGCTGGAAGAGGTCGAGCAGGTCTGGTTCGAGGCGGACACGTTGTCGCCTGAAGCGAACGCCCAGATGACGACGCTGATTCCGCAACTGGGGCTCAACACCACCGACACGCCGATGACCCAGAGGCTCAGCGATGAGGCGAACGCCGACCTGGCGACGTTTGCGGGACGTCTGGGCGCGAACCCGGACCAGCTCAGGGCCGCGCTTGACCCCTACCAGCCCTGGATCGCCACGATCCAGCTGGCCGTGCTGCAGATGCAGGCGGCCGGATATGATCCCGCCAGCGGCGTCGAGGTCGTGCTCAACCAGCGCCTGGCCGATCAGGACAAGACGTTTCACTATCTCGAGACCGTCGAGGAACAGCTGCGCTTTTTCGCCGACATGCCCTATGAGACCCAGCTCGCCAATCTGGAGCTGAGCCTGCATGAGGCGGTGGAGAACCCCGACATGTTTGACGATCTGGTCGGAGCCTGGGCCGAGGGCGACATGGACCGTCTCAACGAGATCATGAACTCGGACATGCGCGAGCAGACGCCAGAGCTCTACGACGTGATCCTGGTTCAGCGCAATCGCAACTGGGCGCCGGAAATCGCCGCGGCGCTGGACGGTGACGAGGATGTTCTCATTGCGGTGGGCGCCGGTCACATGCCCGGTGAGGAAGGCGTCATCGCCCTCCTCCAGGCCCGGGGTCTCGAGGTCCGCCGCGTCCAGTAGCACGCTGCGTCTGCGAAAAGCGGGGCCCGCCGGGGGTGACCACCGGTCGGGCTTCCGCTATGAGAGCGCCCGTTTTGACGCATATCCCGCGCAGATGAGCGCGTAACCGCATCGGAGGGCCGCATGGCCTACAATACGATCCAAGTGAAAACCGAAGGCCGGGTGGGCGTCATCACGCTTGACCGTCCGTCCGCCCTGAACGCGTTGTGCGACGAGCTCACCAATGAGCTCAAGGACGCCCTCGCCGCGTTCGAGCGTGATGAAGAGATCGGCTGCGTGATCCTCACCGGGTCGGCCAAGGCGTTCGCCGCCGGCGCCGACATCAAGGAACTGCAGGAGAAGGACTTCGTGTCCCTCTACAAGCACGATCCCTTCGCGGAATCCTGGGAGAGCGTGGCGCGCTTCCGCAAGCCGATCATCGCGGCTGTGTCCGGCTATGCGCTGGGCGGCGGCTGCGAGATCGCCATGATGTGCGATTTCATCATCGCCAGCGAAACCGCCAAGTTCGGCCAGCCCGAGATCAATCTCGGCGTCATGCCGGGCGCGGGCGGCACCCAGCGCCTGCCGCGCGCCGTGGGCAAGGCCAAGGCCATGGATTTGTGCCTGACCGGCCGCATGATGCCCGCCGAGGAAGCCGAGCGCGCGGGCCTTGTGAGCCGTATAGTGCCGGCGGAAGAGCTCTTGGACGTCGCCATGGAAGCGGCGACCACGATCGCCTCCAAATCCCTGCCCATCGCCATGATGACCAAAGAGGCCATCAACATGGCCTTTGAAATGGGTCTGGCCGAGGGCGTGCGCTTTGAACGGCGCGTCTTCCAGTCGCAATTCGCCACCGAGGATCAGACCGAAGGCATGGCTGCGTTTGCTGACAAACGCGCTGCGCATTTCAAGCATCGGTGATGAATCTTGGCGTATACCAGTTGACCGCACCTGCGCAGACCGGTATACGCCGCGCCTCATAGTTTTACCCGGCGGCCGGCTTTGGCCTGGCGCCCTTGATCATACGGATCTGGAGACCTCATGGCGAACACGTCATCCGCCAAGAAAATGGCGCGCAAGATTGAGCGCCGCACGGCCCTGAACAAAGCCCGTCGCACGCGCATGCGCACCTATGTCAAGAAAGTCGACGCGGCCATCGCGACCGGCGATCAGGATCAGGCTCGCGCCGCACTGCGCACCGCGGAGTCCGAGCTGATGAAAGCGGTCAGCAAGGGCGTGATCCACAAGAACGCCGGCGCCCGCAAGGTCTCGCGCCTTTCGGCCCGCGTGAAGTCGATGACGGCTTCTTAAAAGCTGGTCCATACCCGGACGAAAAAAGAACGCCCGCACAGAGCTGTGCGGGCGTTCTTTTTTGTTCTGCAGTAATTTTGTGCGGATGCAAAATTCTAATAAAAACAGTAGATTAATTTTCTTATTCAGAGCAGGGATGGTCGTGTCGCTAGATCAAGAAATCCCCGCGGCGCAAGCCCTGAAAACAGCGAAATTTTTTTTCAGATCGCAAACGCCCGACCTGCTTTAGGAATCAACCTGTCAAGCGCGGAATCCGAAAAATGCGTGGGTTAATCATGTTGATTCGCGCGCTCGCGACGGTAACCTGACGACCTCGACGGAGTTGTCCCCACACGGACCGAAGCCAGTCCGCCGAGCACGATAACATGCGTGCTGGGTGCGGGAGAACTGCGTTCAAAATTAAAGCCGCGACCGCGGGCATACCGGGGCGCGCAGAGTGGAATGAAGGTTGGGGCACATGGGGTATTCTCAAGATGCGACGGCGCGACGTGACGGGATGGACGTGATGGATTCCAGCTCGATCGTGACCGTCTGGCGCGCCGTCCGTGCGCGCTTGCGCGAAGAATGCGGAGATCTGGTGTACGCCGCCGAGATCGCCCGGCTCCGGGTGGAGCTGGATGCGGCGGGCCGCGTGTGCGTGATCTGTCCGAACGAGTTCGGCCGCGCCTGGGTCGAGGACAATGTGGGCGTCCGCCTGCGCGCGCTCTGGGCCAGCGTCGCCGAACAGGCTTGCGATATCGTGATCTGTACGGAGAAAACGCTCTCCTCCGCCAAGTCCCAGACGGTATCCGTGGCCGCGCTCAATGCCGGCGGCGTGTCTGAAACCGCGGCCCTGCCGCCGGCCGAGCCCGTTGAGGCCGAGGCCAAGCGCGAGGCCCGTTTCACCTTCGACACCTTCATGGTGGGTTCGGCGAACATGATGGCGGCGACCGCGGCGCGGGCCGTGGCCAGCGCGGATGCGCCGCCTTTCAATCCCGTCTTCTTCCATGGCGATTACGGCGTGGGCAAATCCCACCTGCTGGCGGCGATCGCTCATTCCGCCTCGCTCAGCGGCAAGCGCAAGAAGGTGCTGTACCTGACGGCGGAGGAATTCCTCAACGGCTTCCAGTCCGCCCTGCGCGCTCGCGACGTCCAGCCCTTCAAGGATCTGGTGCGCGATTGCGACATGCTGCTGATCGACGATGTGCATTTCATTTGCGGCAAGCCGCGCACGGAAGACGAGTTCCTGCAGACCGTCACCGCCCTGATCAGCGCCGAGAAGCAGGTCGTGCTCGCCTCCCATTGCGCGCCCTCCCAGCTCAGCGTCTCCGATGATCGCTTGCGCAACATTCTCGCGGGGGGCTTCAACTGTCCGCTCCAGGGCCCGGATCTCGATCTGCGCCGCAAGATCCTCGACTGCAAGATCGCCCAGGCGCGCAATCACTGCCCGGATCTGGAAGTGCCCGAAACCGTGCGCGACTTCCTCGCCGCCCGGGTCACCAGCTCGGCGCGTGAGCTCGAAGGCGTCCTGAACAACATCATCGTGCGCACCGCCTATATGAACCGCCCCGTCACCATGGAGACGGTGGAGGAGGCGCTGGGCGAGCTGCCGGTGAAGGCTGAGCGCCGCATCACGGTGGACGATATCCAGAAAAGCGTCGCGTCCTATTTCTCCATCACGGTGGATGATCTGATCTCCAAGCGCCGCACCAAGGCGGTCGTGCGCCCCCGTCACATCGCCATGTATCTGGCGAAAACCATGACCACGCGGTCCTTGCCGGACATTGGTCGCCGCTTCGGCGGTCGCGATCACTCCACCGTCATTCATGCGGTGAACAAGATCACCGAGACCCTGACCTCGGACGCGGTGCTGGCCGAAGATGTGGAGGCGCTGCGCCGCCGCTTGCGGGGTTAAGCAGTTTCATTGAAAAACGACCGCAAGACCCCCTTCTTGCGGTCGTTTTTTTTAGGCTATGGTGCTTGACCCAAATCAGGCGATTCTCGCCCTCCTGTTCTGAATTCTCTGTTCGAGGCGACACATGAAGCTCACGATAGAGCGCGCGATCCTGCTCAAGGCTCTGGGCCACGTTCAGGCCGTCGTGGAGCGCCGCAACACCATTCCGATCCTGTCCAACGTGCTGATCAATGCGTCAGACGGGTTCGCCCGCTTCACCGCGACCGACCTCGACATGGAGATCGTGGAAGAGGCCGAAGCCAGTGTGGAGCGCGAGGGGCTGATCACCGCGCCCGCGCACACCCTCTATGAAATCGCCCGCAAGCTGCCTGAAGGCAGCCAGGTGACTCTGGAGCTGGGCGGCGATGATCCGCGCATCCTGCTGTCGGCCGGGCGCTCGCGCTTCAATCTGCCGATCCTGCCGCCGGGCGACTTCCCGGTCATGCCGAGCGAGGATCTGGCGGTCAGCTTCACCGCGCCCGCCAGCGAGATCGCCCGCCTGATCGACAAGACCAAGTTCGCCATCTCCACCGAAGAGACGCGCTATTATCTCAACGGCATCCATCTGCACGCCGCCGAGCGCGATGGTCGCAAGACCCTGCGCGCCGTTGCGACGGACGGCCACCGTCTGGCGCTGGCGGAAACCGATCTGCCTGACGGCGCCATGGGCATGCCGGCGGTGATCGTGCCTCGCAAGCCGATCCAGGAATTGCGCCGCCTGCTCGAGGATCTCGACGGCGATGTTGATGTGTCTGTCTCTGAAGGCAAGATCCGCTTCCAGCTCGGCGCCGCGGTGCTGACCTCGAAGCTCATCGACGGCACCTTCCCCGACTATGAGCGGGTCATCCCGCGCGGTAATGACAAGGTGATGCGCATTGATCGCGCGCCCTTCGCCCAGGCCGTGGACCGGGTCGCCACCATCAGCCAGGAAAAATCGCGCTCGGTGAAGCTGTCGCTCGCGCCGGGTCAGGTCACCCTCACCGTGAACAACCCTGAAAGCGGCGCCGCCAGCGAAGAGCTGGTCGCCGATTACAGCGCGGACGAGATGACCATCGGCTTCAACGCCCGCTATCTGCTGGATGTGGCTAGCCAGATCGAAGGCGATGAAGCGATCTTCGAGCTTGCTGATTCCGGCTCGCCCACCCGCGTCACCGATTCCGGCGACAAGGACGCGGAATACGTGCTGATGCCGCTGCGGGTGTGACCTCAAGCGGCCCTGATACCGGTGGGCCCGCCGTCACGCGGCTCAAGCTCACCGGTTTTCGCAATTACGCCCGTCTCGATCTCGCGCTCGATGCGCGACCGGTTGCTCTGTTTGGCGAGAACGGCGCGGGCAAGACCAATCTTGTGGAAGCGGTGTCCTTTCTCGGGCCGGGGCGCGGATTGCGCGCCGCCGGGGCGGACGCCGTGCGTCGTCGCACCGATGAGGGCGTGGACCCGCTCTGGGCGGTCTATGCCGAGGCGATGACGCCGGAAGGCCCGGTCAGCCTCGCCACCGGCGCCGACCCTCAGAACCCGACCCGTCGGCGGACGAAACTCGATGGCGCCGCCGCGACCCAGACCGAGCTGGCGCGCCTGATCCCCATGCTGTGGCTGACCCCGCGAGAAGACCGGCTCTGGGCCGGGCCGCGTGCGGATCGACTGCGCTTCTTTGACCGGCTGGTCCTCGCCGCGGCGCCCGATCACGCCAGCTCGGCCAGCGCGTACGAGAAATCCATGAAGGAGCGTCAGCGGCTTCTGGACCGGGTCGCCGAGGGCGGCCGGGCGGACCCTGACTGGCTCAACGCGCTGGAGGCGGAAATGGCGGCGTCCGGCGTGGCGCTGGCCGCCGCGCGGCTCGATGCCCTCGCGCGCTTGCAGGACGAGATCGACACGCGCCCTGAAAGCCAGTTTCCCAAGGCGGACCTGGCGCTTGATGGGGCGGTGGAAGCCAAACTCGCTGAAGGTCTGAAGGCGGGCGAGGCGGAAGACTGGTTCGCGGACGAGCTCCAGCGGGTGCGACCGCGCGACGGCGCAGCGGGCCGGGCGCTGACCGGACCGCATCGCACCGAGCTGGACGCGCGGCATCGCGCCAAGTCCCAGCCCGCTTCTGATTGCTCGACGGGGGAGCAGAAATCCATGGTGCTGGGGCTTGCTTTGGCCCAGGCCGCCGCCATTCGTCGCCTGTCGGGCCGCGGTCCGGTGCTGATCTTTGACGAGGCGTGCGCGCATCTCGACGCCGCGCGCCGGGACGGTCTTGCCGAAACCGTGCTCGATCTCGGGGTTCAGGCGTTCATGACCGGCGTGGAGCCGGTCCTGTTCGAGGCCTTTGGAACCGGCGCCCAGCGGGTGGAAGTCCGAGACGGCTCCGCCCGGCTTCTGGACTGACTTGCCAAGTGGAGCTGATCGGAGTTCAACACCTCTCATGAAAGGCGCAAAACCGGCTCTGCAGACCCGATCCCAGCACACGCGCGACAAACTGGTCGCGGCGCTCGAGCGTCTGTTGCGCCAGAAGGCGTTCGAGCAGATCTCCGTCGCCGAGATCGCGCACGAAGCCGGGGTGTCTGTGGGGGCGGTCTACAACCGGTTCGAGAATAAGGACGCCTTCATTCCGGTCCTGTTCGAGCTCTACAAGGCCCGGCTTGAGGATCACGCCGCCGATCAGCACGCCGAGGCCGAGCAGGATACCGATGAGAGCCTGCGCGGGGTGCTGCATCGGACCTTGCGGGTCGGCGCGCGCTTCATGGCGCGCGAAGCCCATCTCATGCGGTCGGTGCATCTGTATGCGCGCATCCGGCCGGATCTGATTGGCGAGGGATGGGAAGAGATTACGGAGACCGCGCGACAGTCCCTGGGCGCCCTCTATGATCATTTTGACGCCGAGATCACCCAGCGCGACCGGACAAGGGCCATCGAGACGCTCGCCTATTTTCTCAATACGGCATTGATCGAGGCGGGTCTGTATCCCGATCTCGGACCGCCAGCGCCCAAGGGGTTGAGCCTCGAAACGCTGGCGGAGGAACTGGCCGATTTCGCCTGGGGCTATCTTACGGCGCAGCGGGCGCCAGCGTCGGAACCGGCTTGCGGCTAAGATAGAGATAGAGCCCGCCCACCATGTCGGCGGCGATATGCACGATGATCGCCGGCCAGAGTGAGCCAGACAGCACCACCAGAACGGTCAGACCGAGGGTGATGGGAATGATGCGGATCATGCCGGACACCCCCTGATAGGTGTGAAAGCCGATGAAGATCACCATGGAGACCAGTGCGGCGGCCCAGAGCGGCATGACCAGCACCAGCGCGCCCAGCAGGAAACCGCGAAAGATGATTTCCTCGTTCCAGCCGGCGCTGACCGCCATCAGCTGAAAGCGGCGGTGCTCCGCCCCGGTCTGCGGCTGGATCAGGTCCACGCCCTCCATGCCCTCGAGCGCCTTGGCCATCTCCGCACGGCCTTCAGACGTGCGCAGCGGCAAGAGCTGGCTGAGCAGAAACAGGACAAACACGCAGGCGATGGCCCATCCGGCCCATCCGCGCCAAGCGTTCTCACCGGTCAGGGCTGGCAGGTTCAGGCCAAGGCTGATGACATCCCGTCCCGAGGCGAGCCAGCAGACCAGACAGATTCCGCCCAGCAGCCAGAGCATCACGATCGTTTCGGTCATGGTCTTCAGGGCCGCGCGTTCAGTCTGGAGCCTGGCGCGGCGACGCGCGGCTTTCGTGCTGAGCTCGGCGTAGATGAAGGCGATCACGATCGCGACCATGCCGAACCAGAGCGCGGGCTCGGACGCCACAGCGGCGACCAGACGCTCGGCAAGCGAAGGAGGGGCGGAAGATATGGACATGTCAGGGCCTCTGATACGAATACGAATTCATGTTCATATTTAGGAATTGAGCTGACATGTCAATGGCCGCGCCTCTTGCGGGCGGTCCAAGCGGGCCGGGCTGTGCGCGACCTGGCCTGATCGAGACGGGCCTGTCGCTAGGCGATAAGGGGATATTCCGTCTCGATCCGATAGAGATTGGGCGTGTGCGGCTTGCGCGCCCAGCTCGAGTACAGATGGAAGCGATCCACCGTGAACGGGTCGGACTTGAACAGGCCCAGTCTCTGCTCGAAGCGCTGGACGCGGCCCATGTCCACATCCCGGTTCAGGTAAGCCAGTGTGAGATGGGGCAGATAGGCGCGCTTCTCGATCTCGACGCCCGCCTGTCGGGCCGCCTTCCGGCATTGCCGGGCCAGATCCATCAGGGCGGGATGATGCTCCACGCCCAGCCAGATGGCGCTGGGATCGCCGCCGCCGAACCGGCCCGCCCCTTCCAGCCTCAGCTCGAAGGGCGCCAGCCGGACCTGACCGAGCGCGGAATCAAGCTCCTCGATCACCGGTTCATCCAGCTCGCCGTAAAAGCACAAGGTGATGTGCAGGTTTTCACGCGGGCGCCAGTTGGCGTCCGGCACGCCGGTCATTTCGGCGCAGGCCTGATCGGCGACGGTGTCAGACAGGGGCAGGGCGGCGAAAACACGAAGCGACATGGTCTCAGGGGGCATGCGCGGGGCGGCTGCGTCAAGCGGGCGCGGCGCAGGATACGTGAAATCCCTTTAATAATAAGGGATATCAGAATGTGATCCATTCCGGTTTCTCTTGAAACCCGAGCGCAAAACTCCGATATTCAACACCACAAGGCGCGCATCGTCGCGTTCACCTGTTTCTGGTTGAGAAGGACATCATGAACCAGTTTTCGCACCCTGCTTACGGCGCACAGACGCTCGACACCTCTGTGGATGCCGGCCTGCGCAGCTTCATGCTGGGCGTTTACAACAAGATGGGCCTCGGGCTCGTCCTCTCCGCCGTTCTCGCCTTCGTGGCGGGCACTGTGGATCCGGTGACGCAGCTCGTCTTCAACTCGCCGCTCTATTTCGTGGTCCAGTTCGGCCCGATCGTGCTGCTGTTCGGCTCCATGTTCTTCATGCGCAACCCGTCCCCGCTGGGCGCGGCGGTCCTGTACTGGGCCGTTGTCTCCCTCATTGGCACGGGCCTCGGGGTCTGGGTCCTGATGGCGACCACCGGCGCCAGCGCCGAGACCCTGACGGGGACCATCTCGGTCACCATGGGCACGATCGCGCAGGCCTTCTTCATTACTGCAGCGGCCTTCTTCGGTCTCTCGCTGTATGGCTACACCACCAAGACAAACCTGCAGCCCATTGGCAGCTTCCTCGTCATGGCGGTGATCGGCGTTGTGCTGATCTCGCTGCTCAACGTGTTCCTGATCGAGAGCTCGGGCCTGCAATGGCTGATCCAGTTCGCGATCCTGGGCCTGATGGCGGGCGTGGTGGCCTGGCAGACCCAGTCGCTGAAGCTGACCTATGTGGAGGCGCGCGGCGACCAGCGGTCCCTGGGCGTGCTGACCTATTACGGCGCGCTGAACCTCTACATCGCCTTCATCAACATGTTCCAGATCATCCTGATGATCCTGGGCAATCGCGACTAGGCGATCCGTTATCCCGGCAAAAACCCCGGAGCGAACGCTCCGGGGTTTTTTGTTGTCAGGATCCGCTCCAGCTGAGTTTCCTGAGCTGGTTGTCGAAGACCTTGAGCACGTTGGACAGGTCATGACCGCGCTTGAGGATGGTTCCGCCCGGCGCGACCACCTTCCAGGCGCCCTGCCTGCGGGCGTCGGCCGGGGTTTTCACGATGCGATAGATCGGCACTTCGGCGGCGTTCCTGAAGATGGAGAATTCAGCGCGATCCTTGAGACCGTCTATGGCGTAGTCGCGCCATTCGCCGCCCGCCACCATCATGCCGTAAACCCTCAGGATCTGGTCCAGCTCCGTGCGATGAAACATGATCCGGTCGTCGCGCGGGCGGGGCGTGGGAAGGGGAGTCAAAGCCATGTCTGTTCTGAATTAACCTTTGATCTGGACCTTACGAACTTTTCACAGTCTGCCGCAATCTCGCCTCAATTTCGTCCTCGGGCAGCCTAACCCCGTCACCACCTTAAAGCGGTCGGCTGGCGCATACAAAATCCGCCTGATCTGGATTCACAGCCCCCCCAGCCCCCCGGGTCTGGCGGTGAGCGCCGGTCGACACCTTCTTCCTGACATCGGATTTTGAATTTTCAGGCTTTGGTCATTCCGGGCCTCTAGAAAGCTGGTGTGAGGGGAAGAGGTAAGCTACCCCTGTTGTGCAGTTTTCCGCCGCTGACGGGATGATCCGCCGCCCATGATCCGCGCTGACCGCCTGATCAAACGCTTCGCCGGCTTCACCGCCGTGGATGAAGTGTCCTTTACGGTCGAACGCGGCGAAGTGGTCGCGTTCCTCGGCCCCAATGGCGCGGGCAAATCCACCACCATGCGCATGCTGGCGGGGTGTCTGGAGCCCGATGACGGCCGCGCTCTGATCGCCGATTTCGATTGCCATATTGATCGCCGCTCCGCGCAATCGCATCTGGGCTATCTGCCCGAAGGCGCCCCCGCCTATCCCTCCATGACGGCCCGGGGGTTTGTGCGCTTTGGCTTGCGCGCGCGGGGCTATGCCGGCGCCAATCTCGATGAGGCGACCCGTGTGGCGCTCGATCGCGCGCAACTGGGCAAGATGGCGGACAAGGCCATTGGCGCCCTGTCCAAGGGCTATAAGCGCCGGGCGGCGCTCGCCGCCGCCATCGCCCATGACCCGCCCGTGCTGATCCTGGATGAACCCACTGACGACCTCGACCCCAACCAGAAGGACGGGGTGCGCGCCCTGATCTCCGAGATGGCGCCCAAGAAGGCGATCCTGATCTCCACTCATCTGCTCGATGAAGTGGACGCCATGTGCTCGCGCGCCGTGGTCATCGCAGAGGGTCGGATCAAGGTGGACGGGACGCCTGCCGATGTGGCGCGCCAGTTTGGCGGCAGCCTGGAAAGCGCGTTCCGCGGCCTGACCCGCGCCATGGAGGATCCGGTCCTCTCCGACCGTCCAGGATCGCGCGCATGACCGGTCTGATCGCCATCTATCGGCGCGAAGTGGCGGCGTATTTCGAGACGCCGCTCGCCTATGTCTTCCTGTCGGTGTTCGCCTTCGCCGCTCCCGCCTTCGCCTGGCGGGTCGGGCGGTTGTTCGATACCGGTCGCGCCGATCTCGCTCCGCTCTTTGACTATATGCCTTGGCTCTTGCTGGTGTTGATGCCTGCGCTCGCCATGCGCGCCTGGGCGGAGGAACGCGACCGGGGCACTCTGGAAGTGCTGCTGGCGAGTCCGATCGCGCTGTCAGAGATGGTGCTGGGCAAATTCCTGGCCGCTTTGAGCGTCGCCGCGCTGGCGTTGGCGCTGACCTTCCCCATGTGGGGCGCGATGAACTATCTCGGCAATCCGGACAACGCCGCCATCGCCACCGCCTATCTGGGCGCGCTGTTGCTGGCGGGCGGCTATCTGGCGCTGGGCCAGGCCCTGTCCGCCTCCACCCCCAACCAGGTGATCGCTTTCGTACTGGGCGTGGGCGCGTGTTTTCTCGTGACCGTATCGGGCGCGCCTTTCGTGCTCGACGCCCTTTCCGCACACATGCCTGGCGCGGTGGCCGAGGCGCTGGCCGATCTGTCCGCACTGGCCCGGTTTGACAGCCTGCGCCGCGGCGTCATTAGCCTGGCGGACCTGATTTATTTCTTCTCCCTGATGGGGCTTGGACTGGGGCTCGCCATGGCGTTGATCGATGCGCGCCGGGGAGGCGGTCGATGAACCGGACGCGTTTCCTGTGGGTGATGATCCTCAGCCTGATCCTGGGCTTCGCCGGCCTGAACATGGCCGCGCGCCTTCTTCTGGACGGCGCCCGTCTCGATCTCACAGAACGCAGCCTTTACGAGCTCTCGGACGGCACGCGTGATGTGCTGGGCCGGCTTGATGAGCCGATGACGCTCGATTTCTACTATTCGCGCGCCGAAGCGGCGGGCTATCCCGAATTGCGGGCCTATGGCGCCCGGGTGCGCGAGCTCCTGCGCACGCTGTCAGCGCGGTCGGGCGGCGCGCTGCGCCTCGAAGAAATTGATCCGTCGCCCTTCTCTCCCGAAGAGGATGCAGCCATTTCCTCAGGCCTTCAGCCCGTCCCGGTCGAGGGCGGCGGACAGATCTTCTTCGGTCTGGTGGGTCGCAACGCCGTGGACGAGGCGCGCATCATCGCCTTCTTCGATCCGCAGGACGAAGCGCGGCTGGAATACGAGATCGTGCGTCTGATCGCCGAGCTTGAACGCGCGAGAACGCCGCATCTGGCCATCGTATCCGACCTGCCCTTCGCGCCGGACCGGGACGGACGCAGCGGCAACCGGATCATTGACGAGCTGGGCGCCACCTATCAGCTGAGCTGGCTGGAGCCCGATTTCGATGTCATCCCTGAGGATGCGGACGCGCTTCTGGTGATCCACCCGCCGGTCATGAGCGAGCGTCAGCTCTATCTCATCGACCAGTTCACCCTTGCCCGTGGCCGGGTGATGGTCGCGGTGGACCCGATGGCGCATCTCGCGCTCAAGCCCGGGCCGGACGGTTTGCCGCCGCTGAACGCGCAGCGGGCGACCGATCTGCCGCGCCTGTTCGCCAGCTGGGGCGTGCTCTATGATCGCAACGCCGTCGGCATGGACGGGGAGACGGGTCTTCCTGTCCAGATCGTGGAGGCTGGGCGCACCCGCATGCGCGCCTATCCGCTGTGGTTTTCCGTGCCGCCTGCGGGTCTCAATCAGGCCCTGCCCGGCCTTGCGGGCCTGTCGCGGGCGGTCAATCTGGGCTCGCCGGGCGTGCTGGGCTTTGAACCCGAAACGGGTCTGAACGCGACGCCGCTCCTGTCCACCAGCGCCCAGGGTGCGCGCCTTGACGCCGACATCGCCGCGTCGAGCCCCTCGCCCGAAGAACTGATGCGCGGTTTCGAGCCGGCGACCGATGCGCCCCTGACCCTGGGGCTATTGCTGGACGGCCGGTTCCGCACGGCCTTTCCCGACGGCCCGCCCGTGGATGACGGCGCGCCGATCCGGACCGAACATCTGGTCGAAAGCACAGGATCAGGCGAGGTGATCGTGCTCGCGGATGTGGACCTGTTTGACCCGGCCTTCTATCTGCGCGCCGACCCGGTCCAGGGCGAACAGGTGGTGGCGGATAATCTGTCGCTCGTCCTGAACCTTGTGGACCGGCTGGCGGGGGATCGGGCGCTGGTCACCTTGCGCTCGCGCTCGCGCTCGGATCGCCCCATGACGCGCGTGGACGCCCTGCGCACGGCTGCGGAAGCGCGCTATCTGACGCTGCAGGACAGCCTTCAGGCCGAGCTGAGCGAAGCCGAGGGGCGTCTGGAGGAGCTCACCCGTCTGGGCCGGGCGTCGGCGCTGGGCGGGGCGGGCAGTGCGGATGCGGCCGAGGCGGACGCCCTGCGCGCGCAGATCCTGGACGCCCGGGAGCGTCTGCGTGAGATCGAGCGCGGCTTCCGGGTCGAGATCGATGCCCTTGAAAACCGGCTTCTGCTCTGGACGCTCTGGCTGCCGCCGCTGGTGGTGCTGGTTCTGGGCGTGCTGGCTGCGGTCTGGCGCAGGAGACATCGGGTATGAGCCGGCAAACGCCCCACAAACGACGCGGTTTGCAGGCGCTGATCAGCCTGGGCGCGGCGCTGGCCCTGCTGGCGCTGGGGGCGACCGCTGTGTGGCGCGATGCGCGTCTGGGGCAAGCGCCGGAGGTCAGCGGTCCCGTCGTTCCGGAGTGGTCCGGGCAGGCGGCGAACGCGTCACGCATCCGTATAGAGACCGCCGACGGCGCGTTCGTGATGGAAGAACGAGACGGTCGATGGGTCATGGCGAACCGGGGGGATTATCCCGTCCGCGCCGAACGCATCGCTGAGCTGGATACGCTGCTTCAGGGGCTTCAGTTCGCCGAGGCCATGACACGGGACGCCGACAAGTTTGACCGTCTGGGCCTGGGCGATCCCGAGACGGGCGGCGACGGCGTCAGGGTGACGATCAGCAATGCCGCGGGCGAGGTGCTGGCCGATCTGATCATCGGGCGCTTGCGCGGCGAGCGCGGCCTCTATGTGCGCCGTCCGGGCGGTGTGCGCGCCTATGCGGCGTCCGGGCCTGTGGCGGGCGCGGACACTCTGGGGGATGCGGGCCGCTGGATGGGGCTTGATTTCTGGACCCATGACGCCTCGGCCATCGCGCGCGCGGAAATCCAGCCTGAATTCGGGCCGAGCTGGCGGGTCATGCGCGCGGGCGAGGCGCAGCGCTATTACGAATTGCGCGAACCGTCGGGCTGGCGTCTTGTGACGGCCGGCGCCGCCAATGGCGTGGCCACGGCGGGCGCGCAATTGCGCTTCCGCGACGTCAAACCCGAGCAGGAGCTGGTGGGCGCCTATGTCGCCCGCCATGCGGCGGTGACCTTCTCGGGGCTCGCCTATGAAATGCTGTTCTTCGCCGAAGGCGATGAGCGCTGGGCGACCATCGAACTCGCCGCACTCGCCGATGACGCAGCCCCCCGGGCGGAGCATTTCAATGACCAGGTGGAGGGCTGGGCCTTCCTGGTCAGCGAAGACGCCTATGAGCGTCTGACCCGGGCGCTCGATCAGGTGGCCGAGCCGGTACGTTAACCCCAATTCACTTTGCGCCTTTCCGGCTCTGCGCCAGTCTGATCTCTCGGGACAGGCGGGGAGGACGTCATGGACTTGAGATCGATCGTGCTGGGCGCGGCTTGCATGGTGGCGAGCGCAACGGCCGCACATGCGCAGGATGATGTGTCGGCCCGCCAGCTTGAGGCGATGGCGCGTCTCGCGCCGCTCGCGGGCGATTGGGTCGTCACGGGCCAAATCATGGGCCCGTCAGGCGCTCAGGCGCTCGAGCCGGGCATGGCGCAAGCGGGTTATGCGTTCAATGATCGCGGACTGGAGGAGACCGCACGGATCGATCTCGGCTCAGAGGGCCTGACCGAGCTGCGCACGCTCTTCACCTATGACCCGTATCGCGAGGTCTACCGGCTGAGCGTCATGGATGACGCCTTTGGTCTTCTGGACATCTATGAGGGCGCGTTTGACGCGCAGGGGCGCCTGGTGACGACCAATCTGCGCGCCGACACATCCTATCCCATCGAGGGCGGACAGCTTCATTTCAAGCTGGTGCATGACTTCACCGGCTCGGACGGTCATGCCTTCGAGGTCTATATGAGCGCGGATCGCGGCGAGAGCTGGCAGCTCTATTTCGATCAGCACTACGCGCCGGCGGATTAGGGCAGTTTCGCCGCTGACAGCAGGCGACCGCCCGGCCCGTCCTGAACCAGCACCACGGCGTCGAGCCCGTCAGCCGTATCGGGCAGCACATAGGAGGCCTCTCCGCCATTCCAGTCCGCCAGCTTTTCAACTGCGCGGACCATGTTGAAATGGGTCATGCGCAGACCGGCGTTTCGGCCGCTCTCGATCTGGCGGGTCTGAACGCCGGGTTCGTACTGGACAATCCAGATTTCAGCGGGCGTCGCGCGTTCGCCTGTGAGGGCGAGCGTCAGCGCGCCCGTCCCGGTTTCCTCGATGCGAGCGGCTCGGATGGGGGGGCTGGCGTTGAAGGCGGCGCTGATCCGATCAGGATCAAAGCGCAATTGCTCGGGTGCGCCATTGAGCACGAAATGCGGCGTGTAGACCCGCATGGCCTCGCCCACTTCCACATAGGCTTTCTGACGATCCACAAATTCGGGCATGGCGAACTGGTCCGTCCAGCCATAGGCGTCCCAGTAGTTCACGCCCCAGGCCAGCGCGATCACGTTCTCTTCTGCGCCGAATTCGGCCAGAAGCTGATTGGCGGACGGGCAGAGCGGGCAGCCCTGGGAGGTGAACAACTCCACCACGCGCACGCTGTCAGACGGGGCGGGCACAGCCCGCTCGGGCGTCGCCTGCGTCTCATGAGACGGGGCGGCATGGGCCTGAAACAGCACGGCCAGAACGGAGAGCCAGGTAAGCATAAGTGCTTACTAGCCCATATCCCGCTCGCTTGAAATTCACAGGGCCGTTATGGCCTGTTTCAATCAGGCGTCCTTCGTGTCGCCTTCGCCCTTGCTCTCGTCCTCGGTCGCCTTGGCGTATTTCAGCGTCATCGGGACATTGGCGAGCACGAACAGGAAGAAGAGCGGGAAGGTGCCGAAGAAGCGGAAATTGACCCAGAAGGCCTCGGTCAGCTCCAGCCCGGCGAACCAGCGTGCGGTTTCAGGCACATTGGCGTCGATGATATGCCGCCACATCACCTCGTTCAGAACAGCGAGGAAGGCGAAGAACAGCGCCCAGCGTATGCCCAGCATCACCCAGGCATGGTCGGGCATGGAATAGATCGATCCGAACAGGCGCTTCCAGACATTGAAGCCGAGCGCGAAGCTGAACAGGATCGCAAAGCAGAAGATCAGATTGATAATCGTCGGCTTGATGAAGATGAAGATCGGATCCTGCAGATAGATCGTCATGCCGCCGAACAGCGTCACGATGACGAAGGTCACCGCCAGCATGGGCGGAAAGCGCTTCTGGGTGACGATGGCGTAGACCACGGCCGCAGCCGTGGCGAGCATGAAGATGCCCGTCGCCCAGTAGATCGCCTGATCCTCCACCAGTCGCTTGGCGACATTGTAGGTGATCATGAAGATCGCCGCCGGACCGACATCGACCAACAGCTTGGAGCCCTGTCCGATGGTGCTCTTGGAGGTGTCGGTCTGGGCGTCTGACATGGGTTCGTGTCCGCTTGGCTTATTGAACATCCTTGATGCCCTAATACGCAGGCGGGCGAAAGTCAGATCGGCTATCCCAGCTGAATTGCAGCCAGCCCGAGCGCCAGCACCACCGCCAGACCGATGCGGCGCACGCCCAGCGGCTCCTTCAGGATCACGGCCGCGACGATGGCTCCGAACACCACCGAAGTCTCCCGCAGCGCCGCCATAGGCGCGACGGGTGCGTTGGCGTAGGCGTAGAGCGCGAGGCCATAGGTGGTGATGTTGAAGAAGGAGGCGTAGAAGCCGCGTCTGAGTTCGGACCGGGCGACGCGGATGAGCTGATCTCCGCGTCGGATCCAGGCGGTCCCCACCAGCGTGATCGCGCTCAGCACGAAGAACCAGGCGGCGTAAATGAGCGCTGATCCGGCGGCGCGCACGCCAGACGCGTCATTCACCGTATAGCTTGCCGTCATGACTGCAGCGGACAGGGCGAAGCCGAGCGCTGCGGCCTTGGGGGCGCCGCCCCGTTCAGGCCAGGCGAAGGCGATGATGGCGGCGGAGGCGACCGACAGGCCGATGATCGCCAGCGGACTCAGCGGTTCGCCCAGAAAGACGAAGGCGAACAGGCCCGCGATCGCCGGGGCGGCGCCGCGCATCACCGGATAGACCAGATTCATTGATCCGCGTCGGAAGGCGGAGATCATGAGCATGTTGAAGGCCCAGATCAGCCCGGCGCCCATCAGCAGGAAGCGCCAGACCTCCCAGCCGGGGAGCGGAAACAGAAACAGGACCGGGCTGAGCCAGAGGGCGGAAAAGACCATGGACACGCCCCGGAAGGTGAGCGTGTCCTCGGCGCGCTTGGTGAACAGCGCCATGCCGGCATGGGCCATGGCGGATATCAGCGCGGCCAGCGCTGCAAGGGGCGGGATCGTCTCCATGGCCCGCTTCTAGCAGATCAGTCCGCCTGATCCTCGATCACATGCATGTCATCGTCCGACAGGCCGAAATGATGGCCGATCTCGTGCACCAGCACATGGGTGATGATCTCTGACAGGGTCACATCGCCCCGCTCGCACCATTCCAGAAGGATCGGCAGGCGGTACAGGAAGACGTAATCAGGCCCCGCCGCCGGATCGAGCACGGATTTCCGGGTCAGATCGACGCCATGGTAGAGCCCGGTCAATTGATAGGCGCTGTCCATGTTGAAATGGGCCAGGGTCGCCTCGTCGGCAAAGTCCGGCGTCTGGATCACCACATTGCCGCACAGGGCCCGGAATTGTTCGGGCAGCCCGTCCCAGGCCTGCTGGGCGATCTCGAGAAACTGCGCTTCGTCGGGCGCGGTGAGGCGGGAAATGTCTCGACTTCTGAACATGATGGACAGATAGGGCGCCGTCGGGTCCGAGACCAGAGCCCGCAGGGGCTTGCCGCGAGAACATAAAATGAACATGATGGGGCATGGCTGTTACTGATCCCCTTCCCACCGCGCGCGCCAGCAATCCCGCGATTGATGATGCGCGCCTCCTCATGCGCGGCGCGGCGCGGCTCCTGATGGATCTGGGGATCACCGCGATCGCCGAGTTCACCCTGCCCTGCGGCCGCCGTGCGGACCTTGCAGGCCTGGGCCCCAAGGGCGAGATGGTGATCGTGGAAGTGAAGTCCGGCGTTCAGGATTTCAGGACCGATGAGAAATGGCCCGACTATTTCGCCTGGTGCGACCGGTTCTATTTCGCGGTCTCCGAGCGCTTCCCGTCCGACATCCTGCCCGAACAGACCGGCCTCATCATTGCGGACGGGTTTGGTGGCGCGGTGGTGCGTGAAAGCCCGGTCGCCAAGCTCGCCCCGGCCCGGCGCAAGGCGCTGACCTTGAAGTTCGCCCGCAACGCCGCCGAGCGCGCGCTTCGCGCCATCTAGGCCAGCTTCAGGAAAAATATCGCTCTTTCCGCCTTTCTCGTGCTGGACGCCTGCAAATTCGCTTTCTAGGCTAGTGACGGGGAATGATGGTGCGAGGGGTCGCGTCATCGCTGTGAGGGGGGTGGGCGATGCGAGCTTTCGTACGCTATTTCAATATCGTGTTCATCGTGGCGGCGCTGGTGGTCGCCGGCCTGGCGGCGACGGGCCTCTTGAAGTTGCCGCCCAGCGAGGCCGGAGACCCGCTCGCCCAGGACTCGCCCCCTGCGGGAGAGGTGGTCTTCAGTCCGACGCCGGGGTTTGTGGAGCCGCTCGAACCCGTTCCGTTCGATCGTCAGGCGCTCGCGGACTCCCAGACTGGCCTGCATTACCGTCTGATCGACCAGCAGACCGATCTGCGCGCCGAGCGTCCTGTGCGCTATATCCGTATGGTGGTGGATCTGGCCAACCGTCAGGCGGCCGAGGCGGTTTCAACCCGGTTGATCGATTTTTACCCCGATTATCAAAGTGTCCTGTTGCACGACTTCGCCGTGATCCGGAATGGGGTGCGTCAGGACCGGGGGGCGGACCTGTTCATCGACCAGATCCAGGCGGAGGACCAGCTGGGTCAGGGCGTGGTGACGGGGCTGGAGCGCGCGCTGGTGCGCATCCCGAATGTGCAGGCGGGCGACACGCTGGATCTGAGCTGGTCGGTGACAGGCGGCCATCCCAGCATGAACGGACGGGTGAGCGAGTTCGTCGGGGTTCAGTATTATGTGGACAGTCCGAAAGCCCGCATTCGCGTGCTCGCGCCCGATGACGCCCGGCTGCAGACCCTCGGGGACGCGGCCCAGCCCGAGATCGAGGAGGCGGACGGCTATCAGGGCTTCCTCTATCCCGAACAGGCCGTCACCGCCAATCTCGACTTTGACCCCTATAACCGCTTCCAGCAGACGTCAGGCTGGCTGATCACCCAGTTCGAGGACTGGATGGCCGTCAAACGCTGGGGGCATGATCTTTATGACGCCGGCCGCCCTTCGGCGGATGTGCGCGAGGTGGCGGACCGCATACGCAGCTCCACGGACGACCCCGAGCTTCAACTGGTGCGCGCCATCCAGTTCGTGCAGGATCATGTGAGCTATTTCGCGATTTCCCTGGGCGAGCAGGGGTATACCCCGGCCAGCCCGGAGGAGACGTTGCGCACGCGGAATGGAGACTGCAAGGCGAAGTCCCTCCTGCTGATCCAGTTGCTCAAGGCGCTTGGCGTCGAGGCCCATGCAGCGCTGGTGAACAGTCTGGATGGACGGGATCTGGCGGACATTGCAGCCACGCCGCAAGCCTTTGACCATGTCATCGTCCGCATCGCCTGGCAGGGCCAGCACTACTGGGTGGACCCGACGCTGAGCCTTCAGCGCGGCCTGATGGATCAGCGTGAGCAACCCGATTACGACCTGGCGCTGGTGCTGGATGGCGGCGAGGAGGGACTCGTTGACATGCCGGACCGGGAGACGGGCGATCCCTGGACCGATATTCGTCAGGTCTACCATCTCCCCCAGAGTCCGGATGACGCTCTGGTGATTGATGTGCAGCTGGTCTATCGCGAGGATTATGCGAACCTTATGCGCGCCGCCTTCGAGGACGCGTCCGACGCCGATCGCGAGGCCTTCTTCCAACAGGCCTATCAGGCGTTTGAGGGTGTGGAGGTCGATCATCTCAGCGTCAGTGACAATGAACGCGACAATACCTTTCGGATCGGGCTCGAGCTCAGCGCGCCCCGCTTTTTCGGCAAGGCGGATGCGGAGGGCGCGCGCACGCGGGTCCTCACGACCGATGCCCTGCTCTATGCGGCCCAGTACCTGATCGAGCTCGACGAGGAATCCCGGTTGCCCTTTCCCATGAGCGCGCGGCACCTTGTGGAAGTCCATCTGCCCGGCCCGTCTCACGTCTGGACCTTCGAAACCGGAGCGCGAGAGGTGGACAATGAAGCCTTTCAGGCCAGCCGGACGGTTCGATATGCGGACAATGTGCTCGAGATCGACTGGCGGCAGAGCTTCAAGACCAAATGGGTGGTGGTGACCCCCGAGCTGATGGAAGATGCGGGCGTGATCCCCACAATGGTGTCCTATGAGCTTTATACCGACATGCCCTGGATCTAGGCGGACGACGGGTTCGGCGAGGCCGTCGCGATGGTGATGGAGCTGCTCGGGCTCGCGGGTTTGAGCGCGCTGGTCGCGTCAGGCGCCGGATATGCCGGCCGATGGGGCTGGCGGGGCTGGCGCGCCCGGCTGGATGGAGACGGGACGGGGGAGACGCCGCTGGTCCTGCCGCCCTTCCGTCCGATCACGCCGCGGGCGTTTGTCAGCTCCAATGACCAGGGCGCATTCGGCGAGGCGCTGAGTTGTGTGATGATGGCCGCTGAAGGCTGGCGGCCGATCAATGGCAAGCCGGGGCCCGGGCCGCAGGGCGTGGACGGTATTTTCGTCAGGATGGGCGAGGCGGGTTTCGAGGCGCGCCTGATCGAGACCAAGACCAATGCCAGCCGCTATGCGGCGCGTCAGATGTCGGACGCCAAGCTGGGCGAGGACCTGACGCGGCTTTACCTCACCTGCGGGGACCCCGTGCTCGGCAAGCTCTACGCCCGTCTTTACAAGGGTCTGGCCGAGGGCGACGCGGCGATCCGCAAGCAGCTCTGGCGTCATCATCTGGCGCGCGGGGTCACCGAACAGGTCAGCCTGGACCGGGCAGGTGAAGCGGACGGCCCGGTGAGGCTGGTTCAGAGCCATGTCTTCCTGGAGGCGCTGGCCGCGGGCCTGGATGAGCTGGACCGGGGGCGGCGCTACTGGACGGGGCTCTATCCGTCCTGAGCCGTGAGCGTGTCGACCAGCGCTTCGAAGGCCTCCATGCGCGGGGCGAAGCGCGCCTCCACAGCCTCGCGCACGTCGGATGAAGCGCGATCGGGATGGCCGGCGTCCAGCGGCGGGGCCGGATCATATTCAAGCCCGAGCTGGATGCTGGCGGCGACGGCGTCGCCCGCGATCTCGCGCATCACGCTCAGGGCGAAATCGATGCCGGCCGTGACCCCGCCTCCCGTGATCACCCGGCCATCATGCACCACGCGCTCATTTACGGGAATGGCGCCGAAGGCGGACAGATGCGCGTGATAGCGCCAGTGGGTCGTGGCGCGGACGCCCTTCAAAAGTCCGGCTGCGCCCAGGATGAAGGCGCCGGTGCAGACCGAGGTGACGTAGCGGGCCTTCGCGCCCTGCCGGCGCACGAACTCGATCATGAGGGGGTCCTGCATCACCGCGTCCACCCCGAACCCGCCGGGCACGCACAGCAGATCGAGATCAGGCGCCGTGTCCAGCGTATGGGTGGGCAGGATGAAGAGGCCGCAATCGGTGCGCACTGGTCCGTCCTTGCGGGCGATCAGCGCCGTCTCGGCGCCGGGCGCCCGGCTCAGCACCTGCAGGGGACCGGTGAAGTCCAGCTGGGTCAGATCGTCAAACAGAAGAAAGCCGATGGTGAAGCTCATGATGCGGTCTCCTGGGGAAAGGGGGTGCGGAAGCGGGCGCGGAAGTCGCGTGGAGCCACCCCCAGCTGTCGCTGGAAGGCGCGATCCAGCCTTTGCAGGCCGCCAAACCCGCACATATCGGCAATGACGCTGATGGCGTGATCGGTTTCCACCAGCAGGGCGCGCGCGGCTTCCACGCGCAATTGCTCCACAAGCTGGGCGGGCGACTGGTTCAACTCGGTGCGCGTCAGACGGCTCAGGGTGCGACGGGACAGGTGAAAGCGGTCGCATAGCGCTTCGATGGACCAGTCCGCGGACGGTTCGCGACGCACGGCGTCACACAGGCGCGCGAGCCGGCTTTCAGGGCGGGCCTGGGCCGCCAGATCCGGGGAATACTGGCTCTGCCCGCCCGAGCGCAGGCGCTGGACCAGCAGGTTCTGGGCGATCTTGAGTGCGAGGGCGCGCCCCGCCTCCTGTTCGACCAGGGCGAGCGCCAGATCCATGCCGGCGGTGACGCCCGCTGAGCTCCAGATGGCTCCGTCCTGGATGTAGATGGCGTCGGGCTCGACCTTGATGTCCGGATAACGCTCCGACAGATGCCGCACGGCTCGCCAGTGGGTGGTGAGGCGATGATGACGGGCCAGCCCGGCTTCGGCGAGCAGATATGCGCCCGAGCAGATGGAGATGCAGCGCTCGGCGGCCTCGCCTGTCCTGCGCAGACGGTCCAGAAAGTCCTGATCGGAGAGAACAGTCTCGACCGGTTCACGGTCTCCGCCGACGCAGATCAGGCTGTGAAGCGGGGTCGCTTCCAGCTCCTGCAGGGCGTGTTCGGCCAGCACGGCGACCCCGTGCCCTGAGGTCACAAGGCCGGCTTCGGGCGCGGCGATGCAGAGCGACCATCCCAGTTGCGGCGCCAGCCGGGCGGCGCTGGAGAGCACGGCGTAGGGGCCGGTCAGATCCAGCAGCTCAAAGCCGGGATAGACGACGAAGCACAGGGTCCGGACAGGGATGGAGGCGATCATGCCTCATCCTAGACCGGACCCGGCGCGGCCTTAAGTGACCAAAACGGTCAAATCGGGCCAATCTGCCTAGCGCGGGGCGCGCTTGGCGAGAATACGCTGCAGGGTGCGGCGGTGCATGTTCAGCCGGCGCGCCGTCTCGGACACATTGTGATTGCAGAGCTCGAAGACGCGCTGGATGTGCTCCCACCGGACCCGGTCCGCGCTCATCGGGTTCTCCGGCGGCGCGGGTTTCGCGTCAGGCTGGGCGAGCAAGGCCTTCACCACGTCATCGGCGTCTGCGGGTTTGGCGAGATAGTCCACAGCGCCCGATTTCACCGCCGCAACGGCGGTCGCGATATTGCCATACCCGGTCAGCATGATGACGCGGCAGTCATCGCGGCTTTCGTGCAGGGTGCGCACCACGTCCAGGCCGTCCCCGTCATCCAGACGCAAATCCACCACGGCGAAGGCGGGGGGCGTCTTGCGGGCGATCACCATGGCCTCGGCGACCGTGCCGACCGCGCTGATCACGTCAAAGCCGCGGCTCTCCATGGCGCGCGACAGCCGATTCCGGAACGGCTCGTCATCGTCCACCAGCAGCAGCGTCTTGTCTTCGGGAAGGTCCAGTTCAGTGTGTTCGGTCACGGCCGACAGGCTCCTTTAACCGGGTCGGTTTGTTCAGGCCTAATCTCTACCCCCATTCTCCCCTCGTCTGCAAAGGTCGGATGGAAAGCAAGACAGCTCGACAATTCGGAAAATTTTAGTGCGAAAGGTCTGATGCGCCCACATCGCTCCGCGGTTCCGCCTCCAGCGGCGCACGGGGCAGGTTCAGCACCACGCGGGCGCCGCCCTGGGGGGCGTTGGTCAGGTCCACGCGACCGCCAATGCGTTCAATCAGGGTGACGGCGATGAAGACGCCCAGGCCCAGGCCGCCATAGCCGGGCTGGCCCCGGCGGGTGGTGACATAGGGTTCGCCAAGCTTGGCGAGAATGTCCGGCGGAAAGCCCGGCCCGTCATCCTGGACCACGATGGTCAGGCTGTCGCCGGTCCAGGCGCCGGTGATCTGGACTTCTGAGGTGGCGAAATCCACCGCGTTCTCGATGAAATTGCCCAGGCCGTACAACAGCTCGGTCTGGCGCTTGAGCACGGGCGCGTCCGGCAGGTCGGGCGGCGGGGCCAGCTTGACCGTGATATGGGCGTCCAGGCCCTTGAGCGGGGCTGCGGCCTCGTCCATCAGCTCCTTGATGCCGATGCGTTCATGCATCTTGTCCGCGGTGTTGTGCGACGATTGGGACAGGCGCTGCAGGATCTCGCGACAGCGCTGGGCCTGGGAGATGATGAGGTCGGCGTCCTCTCGCGCGATATCGTCCTGGGCGGCGCGCAGCATTTCCTTGGCGGTCAGCTGGATGGTGGCCAGCGGCGTGCCCAGCTCGTGTGCGGCGGCGGCGGCGAGCGCGCCCAGGGCCGACAGGCGTTGCTCGCGCGCCAGAACGCTTTGTGTCGCCGCCAGGGCCGCGCCCATGCGTTGCGCCTCGAACCCGACGCGCCAGGCATAGATGGCGGTGAAGGCGATGGCGATGGCCAGCGCCATCCAGATGCCGGCGCGATAGGTTGAGGGCAGGGTGACGCTTTGACCGTCCGCCCAGGGCAGGGGCAGATGCCAGATGCTCAGCGAGATCGAGCCGATGATGGCGATGGCCGCCAGAGTCAGCCACCAGCGCCCGGGCAGGGCGGAGACCGCGATCACCACCGGGCCCACCAGCATGACCGAGAAGGGGTTGGTGAGACCGCCCGTCAACGCCAGTAGAACCATCAGCTGGATCACGTCATAGGCAAGCTGCAGAAAGGCTTCCCAGTCCTTGGCGAAGCGCTGGGTCGGCATGGCGAGCGTCAGCCAGGCGTTGACCCAGGCGCTTGCGGCGATCACGGCGAGACACGCGCCAAGGGGCAGGTCAAAGCCCAGCCCGTAGAACACCACGATCACGGCGAGCGTCTGGCCGGCGACCGCCAGCCAACGCAGCAGGATCAGCGTGCGCAGTCGGACGCGGCCGAAGACGGGCGTCAGGTCAGGATCGGCGTCAAGCTCTGACCAGTCAGGTTCAATTTGGCTGTCACGCACGGTGTGGCTTCCCCCGAGGAGCGTCTTTACCGGTCAGCTGAGCGATGACCGCGCTTGCGGTCAACGGGACGAGATGACGCGCATGGTCGCGTCCGGCGATGCTGCACCGCGATATACGGGGCTCGCATCTGACACAAGAATGTCGTACCTCAGAGGGGATGATTGCGCTGCGCCGGCGCGCTCTCAACCTCAGGACTACCCATGGACTTGAAAAATCGACCGATCTGGCTGTTTCCCGCCATTGCCGCCATTCTCGCAGGCGTCGCGGCGGTCGCCATCCTGACCTTCTCGCCGGGCGCCGGGACAGGCGCGAACACCACCGGGGCGGCTCCAGTCCGCATGTCCGGCCAGGCCGATATCGGCGGGCCGTTCACACTGGTGGATCATACGGGCCGGACGGTGACGGAAGAAACCTTCGCAGGCCGTCCGACCCTGATCTATTTCGGTTTCACCTACTGCCCGGACATCTGCCCGACCTCGCTTCAGGTGATGGCGGCGGCTCTGGACCGTCTGACGCCTGAACAGCGCGCACAATTCCAGCCGCTCCTGATCACGGTGGATCCCGAACGCGACACCCCCGAGGCGCTGGCCGCCTATGTGCAGTCGCCGGCCTTCCCCGACAATCTGCTGGGCCTGACCGGCAGTGAGGAGCAGATCCGCGAGGCCGCCCGCGCCTATCGTGTCTATTACGCCCGTGTGGAGGATGACGGCACGCTGGCGGAATACACCATGGACCATTCCTCGCTCATCTATCTGATGGGCCGGAATGGCGATTTTGTTGAAGTCTTTCCGCATCAGGCGACCCCGGATCAGATCGCCTCACGCCTTCAACAGTTTCTAGAGACTAATCCGGCATAATCGAATTGAGCTGACAGTGCTGCGGACGTCCCGGCGCTGAGGAGACAGGCTATGCTTTACTCTTTTCTGGAAATGAGCCGGGCCGCCATGCTGCCCTGGCGCGCCGCCGCGAACATGACCCGGCGATCGCTGCGCTCCCCGCTCAATCCGGCCTCTGACACGCTGGCGGGTCGCGCCACGGCCGCGGCCGCCGACCTGTTCGAGAGCCTGACGCGCTATTACGGCAAGCCCGACTGGGAGCTGAGCCCGACCCACGTCAATGACCAGCCGGTCGATATCGATATCGAGACCGTGTGGAGCAAGCCCTTCTGCTCGCTTCTGCACTTCAAACGGGATCGCAAGGCGCTCGCGAAAGCGCGCGGCGTGAAGGTGTCGGAGATCAAGGATCGGCCGGTGCTGATCGTGGCCCCGATGTCCGGTCACCACGCCACGCTGCTGCGCGGCACGGTCGAAGCCTTCCTGCCTGACCATGAAGTGTACATCACCGACTGGGTGGATGCGCGCAAGGTTTCGGTCGCCGAGGGCCGTTTCGATCTTGATGACTATGTGCTCTATGTGCGCGAGATGATCACGGCGCTGGGCTCGAACCCGCACGTGGTCGCGGTGTGTCAGCCCGGCCCGCCGACCCTGGCCGCCATCGCCCTGATGGCTGAGGACAAGGATCCCGCACGCCCCACCTCCATGACTTTCATGGGGTCGCCCATCGATGCGCGCAAATCGCCGACCGTGCCGAACAAGCTGGCCGAGGAACGCCCCTATGAGTGGTTCCGGGATAATCTGATCCAGACCGTGCCGCCGGTGTATCCGGGCGCCATGCGCCGGGTCTATCCGGGCTTCCTGCAGCTGACCGGCTTCATCAACATGAATTTCGAGCGCCATGTGGACGCCCACTGGAACTTCTTCCAGCACATGGTGTCCGGCGATGGCGACAGTGCGGACCGTCACCGCGAATTCTATGACGAGTATCTCTCGGTGATGGATCTGACCGAGGAATTCTACCTGCAGACCATCGAGGACGTGTTCCAGAAGCACAAGCTGGCGCTGGGCGAGATGACGGTGGAGGGGCGCCTGGTGCGTCCGGAAACCATCACTGATGTGGCGCTTCTCACCGTTGAGGGCGAGAACGACGACATTTCAGGCATTGGCCAGACCCAGGCCGCGCACACGCTGTGCTCGAGCCTGCCGGAAGACCTGCGGCTGGACCATATCCAGCCCGGCGTCGGCCATTACGGCGTCTTCAACGGCCGGCGGTTCCGCGAGGAGATCGCACCGAAGATGAAGGCGTTCATGGCCGAGCACGACGCCCGGCGAGCGAAAAACGGCTAGGCCTTATTCGCCGTCGTTTCCGGCCTCGGCCGGTTCATGCGTGATGGTCAGGCCCAGCGTGTCGGCGTCCGGCGCCGGGTAATCGGCGAAGGCGGCGGCTGAAACCGGCGCCGCCGGGTCCAGCTCGATGGTCAGAACCCCGCCTGCATTGATGAAGCCGTCAATGGCGCCGGCCGCCTGTTGCAACGCGCCGGCCGGCATCTGCGCGCCTGCGAAGGCCAACCCCATGCGCGCCATGGCGCCCAGCTGGACCCGCGCCTGCGCTTCGCTGACGCCCGATTGGCGGGCCATCTGTGCAGTGACGCGATCCATCAGGGACTGGTCGGCGAGTTCCAGGCGGACATGGTGGATCATCAGCGGCGCCAGAATGCGCGCCGCGTCCTTGTCCATCTCGCCTGCGGCCTGTTCGGCAAGCGCCGAAGACGCCGCGAGGCCGGTCAGTTCCTGATCAAAGGTCAGAGTCAGCCCGTCCTCGAGCCGGATATAGGTGTCGCCTTCCGTCCAGGCCCGGTCCTCGGCCGGGTCATAGCGGGTCTCCCCGGCGGCGCTCAGAACGATCTCGTCATAGCCCAGAAGCTCGAAACTCTGTCGGATGCGGGGGCTCTGGGGATGAGAGGCGGCGGGCGCGATGCGCAGCTCGGGCAGGGCTAGGCTGGAGCTCATGATCGAGCCGGCCCGCTCCTGAACGCGGGCGCTCAGTTCGGGCAGGGTGATGAACACGCCGCCTGCTTCCAGCTCCATGCCGCGCAGATCGACCATCTCGTAAGGCGCCGCGCCGGGCGACATCAGCGCCGCGCCGAAAGGAGAGCCGGTCTCCAATCCGTCCAGTTTCACGCCGGAGGCTTCCAGAAAGGCGACGCTCATCGCCATCGGCTGGCCCTGTTCGTCCACACCCTCCATGGCGTAATTGGCGAATTCGACTGATCCCAGCCGTTCATCCTGTGCGAAGTCGGACAGGCGGACGCTGTCCGCGCTCAGGCTGACGGTCAGGTCCGGGGCGTCATTGATCTGCATCACCGGCGCGACCAGTTCGAGGCTGGAGAACCCGTATCCATCCTTGAGATCGGATAGGTCGTCCAGATCCGTATCGCCGCGCAGGACGCCGGCGATGGCGCGCGCGAGCTCGGGGCTTGGCTCGGACAGGCCTAGCATGGCGGCGCGCATGGCCCCGCTCGGCGCTTCAATCGCCAGGGTTTCAAGATCCAGCCCCGTGAAGAAAGGCTGGCCGTCCCGGATTTGCGGCCCGGTCAGCACCAGTGCGTCAGCGCGCATCCGGCCGTTCTCCAGATCCATGGCGAAATCTGTGAAGACATAGCCGCCCCGCTCGAAACGGCGTTCGCTCCAGCTGGCGCGCCCCGGGCTCTCAAGACCGAATGCGGCGAGCGCGGTTTCGGCCTGAGCCTCAGTGACGGGGCGGTCATGGCGCGCGTCCTGACGTGCAGACTCCCCCGCATCCGGGCCACAGGCGGCAAGGCCCAGTCCGAGGGCTAGCGCGAATGCGAGCGGGGCGCGGCGGGAGAGAACGGCCATGATCGATCCTTCTGAGAGCAGCGTGGGCGCAAGCCTATCCCAAGGCGCGCGTCAAACCCAGCACAGTCCGCTCATCCGTTGGCCGAAAAGGACGTTATTGCGCGCCGCCGATCCGGCCCAGAAGATCGGCAATGGGATCGCTCTCTTCGTCCTGAGGGGCGTCTTCAGGCTCGCCCGACTCTGTCGTCTCTGGCGCTGACGGAGCTTCGGGCGGGTTCAGCAGGTTGGCGATGGGATCATCCTCGCGTGGGGCGTCCGCCAGCAAGGCGTCGAGCCCGCGCGGGGGGACGGGCGCCGCGCTCATGAAGGCGGAGAAGACCCGGGCCGGTCCTGCGCCGCCGACGGCGCTATCGGTGGCGGTGTAATCGTCATTGCCCATCCAGACGACCGCTGCGAGACCGTCCATCCAGCCCGCAAACCAGGCGTCGCGATTGTCATTGGTCGTGCCGGTCTTGCCGCGCACCAGCCGACCATCCACCTGGGCGCCGCGCGCCGTGCCATAGCTGACGGCTGCGTCAAACAGTCCGTCCATCTGGCGCAGGATGCGGTCCGCCAGCACCCGCTCGCCCAGCACCGGTTCATGCTCGAACAGCATGACGCCCTCCGCTGTGCGCACTGAGAGGATGGCGTAGGCGTCGGCGCGGCGTCCGCCATTCATGAAGGGCAGATAGGACTGACCCAGTTCCAGCGGGGTGACTTCATACGCCCCCAGGGACAGCGCATGGGTGTTCTGAAGCGGGCTCTCGATCCCCAGGCGCTGGGCGGTGCGCATCACCCAGCCCCGACCGGTGGCTTCTGCGACCTGGACCGCAATGACGTTGGAGGATCGGGCGAAAGCGCGTTCCAGCGTCATTTCGCCCTCATAGCGGTCGCCATAATTCTGCGGCGCCCAGTCACCATAGGCGATCGGCGCATCCATGAAGACGTCATCAGGGCCGAGCCCGCCCTCGAAGGCTGCGGCGTAGACAAACGGCTTGAAGGCCGAACCGGGCTGGCGTCGCGCGTTCACGGCGCGGTTGAAGGGCGCCTGCGCGTAGTCATGCCCGCCGACCATGGCGCGCACCCCGCCCTGGCTGTCGAGCGCAATGAGCGCGCCTTCGGTGGCGCCGCGAGCCCAATCCGGGGTTTCAAGACCTAGGCTGAGCGCGGATTCCGCGGCGCGCTGGGCGTCCACATCCAGCGTGGTGCGAACAATCAGATCGCCCTGATGCCCGGGCGCCATCTCGCGCACCTGGGTCATCACCCAGTCGGCGAACCAGCCGGCCCCGGGGCTGGAGCTGCCGCGCGACACCCGGATCGGGGTCGAGGCGGCGGCGATGCGCTCGTCCTGGCTGATCCGGCCGGTGGCGTACATCAGGTCCAGCACCACCGTGGCGCGGACCGAGGCGCGGCGGGCGTCATTGGTGGGGGCGTAACGCGAGGGCGCTTTCAGCAGCCCCGCCAGAAGCGCCGCTTCGCCAATGCTCAGCTCCTCGGCGGGCTTGGAGAAATAGCGCCGCGAGGCGGCTTCGGCCCCCCAGGCGCCGGCGCCGAAATAGACCCGGTTGAGATAGAGGGCGAGGATTTCGTCCTTGGTGAACCGGTTCTCGAGCCACAGCGCCAGCAACACTTCCTGCGCCTTGCGCCGATAGGTGCGCTCGGGGCTCAGGAACAGGTTCTTGGCGAGCTGCTGGGTGATCGTGGAGCCGCCCTGAACCACGCGTCCTGCGCGGATATTGGACATCATCGCCCGGGCTGTGCCGATGAGGTCAATGCCGAAATGGCTGTAAAAGCGCCGGTCCTCGACGGCAATGACGGCGTCCGCAAGGTTCTGGGGCAGGGCGTCGGCGGTGATGACGGCGCTGGTGGACTGGCCGCGGCGGGCGATGGTGCGGCCTTCGCGATCCAGGAGCACCACTTCGCCCGTATGGGGCGCCGGCTCGATGGCGCTGAGATCGGGCAGGGTGCGCGCCAGATGCACCACGCCGCCAATGGCCAGAAGGCCGCCGATGATCACAGTGATGACCATTGCGCGCAGCCAGACCGGCATGGAGCCGGATTTGCGTCGGGATTTGCGCGAAGATCGGGTCATCGGGGCGTCCGCAGTGAATAGACCCGCCTTTCATGCCGGAACCGTCGTTAAGGTCGCGTGAACTATAAAAGCATGGCTCTGTGCTTGCGCTTGCCTGACAAGCAGGGGAAGGTGGCGAGGCCGCAAAGGGGAGCCGTCATGACCATTCGCCGTTTCATCCGCGCCGTCGCGCCGCTCATCGTGCTTGTCGCGCTGTCGGGCTGCGCTGCGTTTCCTTCGGGCGACTCCACCTGTACCGGTCAGGGCCCCAATTCGGCCAGCTGGCCCTATTGCGCGCCGTCAGAGCCGGGCGGTCCGGGCCCGGTGGACGATCCCATTGATCCGACGGGGCGCGGCGTGCGCGGCTAGTCGCTCCGCGCCGTCACGAAAACATCACTCAGAATTGTCGCGGGCATGAGTAAAGTCCGTCCCCACACCTTTGTCCGGTATGGGGGATAACCATGACCCGTTTCGCGTCCTTGCTGTTGATTGCGCCGCTTCTGGCCGCCGCCTGTTCGCCGTCCGAAGCGCCCGGCGAGGCCCGGGAGGCCGAAACTCCGGTCCCGCAATGGCGCACGCTGGACGGTCAGCCGCCTCTGGTGATCGCCCATCGCGGCGCGTCCGGTCTTCGTCCCGAACACAGTCAGGCCGCCTATCAGCTGGCGCTGGATCTGGGCGCGGACGTGATCGAGCCTGATCTTGTGATGTCTGCGGACGGCGTTCTGATCGTTCGCCATGACCCCTATCTGTCCCATTCGACCGATATCGCCAACCGGCCCGAATTCGCAGACCGCCGGGTCGAGATGATGGGGCAGGAGGACTGGTGGATCCCGACCTTCACCGCGGCTGAGCTGACGACCCTGACCGCCCGCCAGACCATGGAGGATCGCGATCAGTCCTATAACGGGCAGTTCCCGGTGCTGACCTTTGACCAGTTTCTCGATTTCGTGGCGGCGGAAGAAGAGCGCTGCGCCCGTGAAATCGCCATTGAGCCGGAAGTGAAATATCCCGCCGAGCTGACGGCCATGGGCCTTGATCCGCTGCCGACCCTGATTGCGTCCCTTGAGGCGCATGATCTCAACCGCGCCGATGCGCCAGTGGTCATCCAGTCCTTTGATGCGGACTTCCTTGAGCGCCTGAACGCAGAGTCAGACGTGCGACTGGCCATGCTCTACGCCGGGCCCGACGCCGAGGGCGCGAATGCCGGCGGACGCAGCCTGGAGGAGATTGCGCAATTTGCCGACGGTGTGGGCGCCTACAAGACCCTTCTCTTCACTCCTGAGGGGGAGAGCACGGGCTTTGTGGCGCAGGCGCATGATCTGGGCCTGGCCGTCCATGTCTGGACCGTGCGCGATGATCGCGAGCCGGTGGTCGGCGGCAGCGTGCAGGACGAGCTGCGCGCGCTCTATGCCGAGGGCGTGGACGGCGTCTTCGCCGATTTCCCCGGCACCGCCGTGGCGGTGCGCGACCAGATGGCCGCCGAGTAGCTTGGGCTGAACGGGGTCGGGGTCACACGCTCCGGCCCGTTGGCGCAGGACACCGAGCCCAACGGGCTCGCAAGCGCAAAGCGCGCTCGCAGCGTAAGCGAGTATGAGGATGATCGGCCCGTCAGGGCCGCAAGGCCAAAGGCCGCCCGCAGGGTCCAACTAAAAACCACAACAAAAAGCGCCCGCCGGAAAGCTCCGGCGGGCGTTATCTTGTCACCTGAGTGAAGGAAGAAGGGCTTAGCCTTCTTTCTTCTTGCCGCGCGGCTCGATGCCGCGACCGGTGGTGCGCTCGGCGATACGCGCGGACTTACCGCGGCGGTCACGCAGATAGTACAGCTTGGCGCGGCGCACTTTACCCTTGCGCTTGACCTCGATGGACTCGATCAGCGGGCTGTGGACCGGCCAGACGCGCTCGACGCCTTCGCCGAAGCTGATCTTGCGCACGGTGAAGTTCTCGTTCAGGCCGCCGCCGGAGCGGGCGATGCAGACGCCTTCGAAACGCTGGACGCGCTGGCGGTCGCCTTCGCGGATCCACACGTTCACGGTCAGCGTGTCACCCGGGGAGAATTCCGGGATCTTCTTGTCGCCGAGCACGCGGACGGCTTCTTCCTGCTCGAGCTGTTGGATCAGGTTCATGGCTCTTCTCCTTGACGCCGCTGATATCTCGTCCAGAGATCGGGTCGGCGCAGTCGCGTTATGTGTTCGGCCTGTTCCTTACGCCACCGGGCGATCCGGCCATGATCGCCTGACAGCAAAACGTCCGGGATTTCGTGCCCTTCCCATTCACGCGGTCGCGTGTAGTGGGGGTATTCGAGCAGATCACCCTCAAAACTCTCGTCTTCGGTGCTCTCGAGCTTGCCGAGAACGCCGGGGATCAGCCGCACACAGGCCTCGATGAGGACCATGGCGGGGGCTTCCCCCCCGGCGAGCACGGCGTCGCCGACACTCACCTCGTCCATGCCGCGCGCTTCGATGACCCGTTGGTCGAGACCCTCGAAGCGGCCGCAAAAGACAATAACGCCCGGACCGGCCGCCCACTCCCGGACCATGGTCTGGGAGAGCGGCTTGCCACGGGGCGTCAGATAGATCAACGGCCGCCCATCCCTTGGACAACTGTCGATCGCCGCTGCCGCTACATCGGGGCGCAGCACCATTCCTGGGCCGCCGCCAGCCGGCGTGTCGTCAACGGAGGCGTGCTTATGACGGGAAAACGACCGGATGTCCACCGTTTCAAGCGCCCAGAGTCCGTTCTTTCTTGCAGTCTCCAGCAAGGAGACCCCAAGCGGACCCGGAAAAGCGTCCGGATAGAGGGTGAGCACCGAGGCGTTAAACGTCATGGCGCGCGCTTATGGGGCGCCAAGGCCTGCGACGCAAGGACAGATGGGAGTCCCGGCGGCAAGGGGCAGCCGCGAACTTATCCGCCCCCTCTGAGAGTCGAGCCATACTGCTCCTCGTTCCTTCCATGACGGGCGGCCGGCGCGTTCAGGCTGGGAGGGGCGGGATGTCCCGAGGACAGAGGCTGTAACGCTGCCTCTGGCCGAAAAGGCGGGCCCT
>MDTG01168118.1_pt1 | contig 101105 bp, 86 predicted proteins | sample 811421 | NCBI WGS metagenome assembly MDTG01 (sample SAMN05326645, study PRJNA326480) | marine metagenome | isolation source: seawater | place: Pacific Ocean: South East | collected 2011 | reverse complement strand
GAGGAACTCAACTACGGAGTCGATCTATCAACCATCTGAGGGTGGTATCAGATTGATGGGGTGAAGGTGCCCCATCAACCATTAAATCCGTATACCCGAAACCATTAAGGGGGCATTTTGACCAACTCAAACACCCCGCGAACCATCTCAAAGCAAGTCAATAGGTTAATATCAAAATTAAACCTGAAGGCACCACCGGTTTATGTAAAAGTGCAGCCTGAATCAGGCGCGATAGTGAGCGAATGCTTTCCGAATGTAGAACGCAAAGTTCTCTCAAGTGGCGGGAAAATGCTTTGCGGGTGGCAGATTTGGGAGTGGCCAAATGTCATGATAGAAGCAGAGTTTCATGCTATTTGGCAAAGCCCGGAAGGGGACTGGGTCGATATCACACCGAAGCAAGATGAAGAACAGACTATTTTGTTCGCTCACACTCCAAAGCGGCCATATGACGGCAAACGTGTTGACAATGTAAGACTCGCGTTACGTGATGACACCATCATTCATCACTTTATCCAAATATCTGAACTTATCAGCAAAGCTTTACAGGATGGCCGCGAATTCGAGTACGGTTTTATAACTGTACCTGAAGCAAAAATGAAACCACTTATGGAAGCCAGAAGATTTCTATTGGGGGCGCTAAAAGCGGGGTATAGAGATCACGATACGTGTTGTTGCAAGAGTTCTATTAAATACAAGCGATGCTGCGGAAAGGAAATTCAGAAATATATTTCTGAATCAGTTAGATAATATACTTTTCATGAGAAATTTCCAGAATCCCGGCAAACCCTCTTTTAGTATTGTGCTGTATTCTATAAGTTTATCGCCAGCACATTCTTTGTAACCACTTTCGCTGATAAAGTCATGGTTCGAGTGCCTTGATACCCACCTGGATAATAATGCCGTTTTCATCTAGTTCACGCACGGTCAGCACAAGTTGATCTAACCTCACCTGGTCACCAATAACCACCCGGCGGTGGAATCGTTCGCTGATATAAGATGACAGACTTTGTTTTTTATTCTGATCATCCATATTAATGGTATAAAATGCGTCTAAATCTGCCAGACTTACTTCGCCATTCAATACAAAGTCGCCAAAGAAGTTGCTGTTAGTCAAGCCGGAAGTATCCGCTTCACTGGCGAGCACTTCACTAATTTTCTTAACGTCTTTCAGCCTCGCCAACACCATCACGGTATCGCGACTGTTGAACACCGGTTCGTTCACAGGTAGCTGCCATTCGCCATCACGAATGATACCTAAAAACTGCACATCCACGCTGAATTTAAGGTCCTGCCAGCATACGCCACGGATCGGTGACTGATCTTCAACCGCAAACGCTAACACCTCCATCACATCTTTACTGGGGATGGCATCTAACGGCATCGCCTGATCCGGTTCGAGTTCACCTGGCACTTCCAGTTTTAACCACCGGGCTACCGGTACCAGCGTCCAGCCTTGCAATACCAATGAAACAATGACCACCACAAAAGCAACGTCAAAATACAAATGCTCGTTTGGTGCGCCAGCCAGCCAGGGAAACAGTGCAAGAATAATAGGTACGGCACCACGTAAACCGACCCAGCTGATAAAAATCTGATCTTTAATCGGGAATCGAAATGGGATTAAACTAATGAGTACCGCCAATGGCCGGGCAATAAAAATTAATATGCCGGCTAAAATTAGCGCATCAATTAAATGTTCTTTTAAGTTAGATGGTACAACCAATAAACCGAGCATCAGAAACATGCTGATCTGGCTTATCCAGGCCAGGCCATCGTGCATTCTTAAGATATGAATAATTTGCGGTAACCTGGCATTTCCCACCAGATACCCCATCAGATAAACAGCTAAAAAACCGCTACCACCAAAACTATTAGTAATGGCATAGATAAAGATACTACTGGCAACGGCGAGCAAAGGAAAAAAAGCAAAACTTAACGGCAGTCTGCGGCATAAAAACACAAAAACCCGCCCTGCTCCATACCCCATGGCACCACCAACAACAGCTTGCTGTAGAAATGACAACAAAACCAGCCAATCAAGTGTTGCATCCTGGGCTAACACACTAACTAAGGTAAGAGTTAGCATTACCGCCATCGGATCATTACTGCCCGACTCTATTTCCAATGTTGATGCAACCCGTTGTTTTATTCTCAGTCGCTGGGACTGAAATATTGAAAACACCGCTGCAGCATCGGTAGAGCTTAGTATTGCACCCAGCAGAAGCCCTTCAACAACAGAAAGGTTAAGCAAATAGGCTGCTGATAAGCCCACAACGCCACATGTTATAACTACGCCAAGGGTTGCCAACATGGATGCGGGTGCCAACGCCACCCTGAAGCGTTCAGGATGCGTTCGCATGCCACCGTCGAACAGAATAATAACCAGCGCTATAGACCCTATCAGAAATGCGGTTTGCGGATCATCAAACTGAATACCAACGATGCCATCTTCGCCGGCCAACATGCCGACGATAAGAAATATGAGTAGCATTGGCGCGCCCAATCGCGCCGAGATTAAAGTCGCTATAATACTAACGAAGAATAATAACCCGCCAATTAAGATGGTGAGGTTTATCGTGTCCATAAAAACCTCCTTATTTCTTTTTAGCTCTACGCTTTAGCGTTGATTACTTCGTTGACAATAGCTTGTAGCGCCAATAACGGCGAAGTGGCCTGCGTGATTGGCCGACCGATAACCAGGTAGTCGACCCCTGCCTGCACTGCTGCTGCAGGTGTCATAATTCGTTTCTGATCATCTGCATTAGCACTTGCCGGGCGAATGCCAGGTGTCACTAACTGAAAATTTTTGCCAAATTGTTGTTTTAATGCAACCGCTTCCTGGGCCGAACACACGACACCATCTAAACCACTGTTCGCGGCTAATGTTGCCAGTTTTTGTACTTGCTGTGCCGGGGTCAGTGTGATGCCCATTTCAGTCAAATCACTTTGCTCCATGCTGGTCAGCACGGTTACTGCAATAAGTTTTGGTTTGTTGATACCAAAACGTTGTAGCGAGTCTCTGGCAGCCGACATCATTTTACTGCCGCCGCTGGCATGAACATTGACCATCCATACCCCAAGATCTGCGGCTGCCTGCACAGCTTTAGCTACCGTATTAGGAATATCATGAAATTTGAGATCAAGAAATACTTCAAAATGACGACGCTGTAGTTCTGTTACAAACGCAGGTCCAAAATGGGTAAACATTTCTTTGCCCACTTTTAACCGGCACAGCGCTGGATCAAGCTTGGCCACTAGATTAAGGGCTTCAGTCTGATTAGCGTAATCAAGCGCGACCACAACAGGCGTGTTACAAGACATCGGTGTTCCTTTTGCACAGGTAAAATTCTAACGGCCGTCAATACCGGTAATTGGCTCTACTGTCTCCCATTGCTGGCAAGATGGACATAACCAGTATTGCTGACGGGTCTTAAAACCGCAATTGCGGCAACTGTATAACACTTTGTTAGCAAGGTAAGCTTGTACCAGCTCCTCGACGGAAAGCAACGCTTCTGCCGCCGCAGTTGATTGATGCTGACGAACCTGCAACAGTTTCTGAAACAACCGGATACTGGGTTGTTGTTGTAACTTGTCCAGTAAAAACTGTTCTGCTGCCTTAGCTGAGCCATGCTCTGCCAGCCAGTCGGCCAGTAAACCACTTGCCGTCACATTGTGCTGTTTATTGGCTAGCTGGCTAAGCAACTGATACCACTGATCACCTGAAAATTCGCACTGTTGTAACAGTGGCAGTATTTCAGCGCTCCATTGGGGCTTCTGTTTAATAATACTGAGTAATGGTTCCTTTGCCAGATCGCCCTGCTCTGCCGTTAAATAAAACGTAGCCAGAGCAAAACGCGGCCGGATCGCAAGTGGATTAGTTTGAATCAGTTGTTGTAAACGCGCAACGTCGGGTTCGTTATGCATTGCCTCAACGGCCATATTTGCCAGCGCGATTTTCAAAGAGCGTGATTCGCTATTGTTTACTTCAGTCTCAAATGCCCGCGTTTTGTGCCAGTCATGGCTGGCCGTAAAAATACTAAATAATTGCTTTAACGCCGGCTCACGCCAGCGATTGCTGTTTACCAGTGGCGTTGCCAGACTTTCCGCTCGATCATATAGCCCGGCAGAAAAATAATCTTTTGCCAGTTCGTACTCAATTTGCTGTGCCTGAGGTTTAGCTAACTTTAACTGATGAAGCTTTTCATGAATGCGAATGGCCTTGTCCCAATCACCTTTACGGCGAAACAGGTTTGCCAGCGCTAAATAGGTTTCAATGGTAGCCGCTTCGATATCAAGCAGTTCCAATAACTGCTCAATAGCCTTATCTTCCTGATCTGTCAGTAAAAAGTTAAGGCCGGAGGAAAGGTTTCGGGTAACGCTGGCACGGTCTTTTAATTCAGTATGTTTGACGCTATTTCTACCCATAAACCAGCCGTAAGCGGCGGCAACAGGAAGTAACAAAAATAGCAATTCCAACATAAAAGTCAGGTTTTCTCTGGGGTAGTTTTAAGCCAGTTTTTGGTTCGACGGATCATCCTTAACCAGGCCGCAATTATAAGCCCAAGAATGACACCGGTAACTAAAAAAATTATTGCAATATCAACGACTCGCAACTGCAGTTTAATAATAAGAAAATGGATATCTGTTACTTGCTGGTTAATAGCACCAAATACAAACCCTATTACCAGAAAAGCAATAATCAGTATCAGATACAGTAATCTGCTCAAAAGACACTCCGTGTACTGCAATAGCCCTGATTAGGGATCAGGTATTATCTTTGACCCGATCGCGTAACTCTTTACCTGGCTTAAAGTGCGGGACGTGTTTACCGTCTAATTCTACTTTATCACCGGTTTTAGGATTGCGACCAATGCGGGGAGCACGGTAATGCAGTGAAAAACTGCCAAAACCGCGAATTTCAATACGTTCATTCGCTGACAGTGACTGGGCCATCTGTTCCAGAATTTCTTTAACAGATGCTTCGACATCCTTGACTTGAATATGCGGGAAATCGGTTGCTAATTTTTCAATCAATTCAGACTTGGTCATAGACCCTCCTGCAAAACCCAAATGGTAAAGCAAGGGGCAGATGCCCCCTGCTTCGCTAGCAATTAATCCTGCTTCTGAGCAGCTTTAAATGCTTCGGCCATAGCGTTACCACCGAAGTCAGCTTCTTGCTGCTTGGTATTAACGGTATCCATAGCTTCTTTTTCTTCAGCTTCGAATTTCGCTTTGATTGACAGGCTGATTACGCGGTTCTTGCGATCAACACCCATTAAACGAGCTTCAACTTCTTCGCCTACTTTCAGTACTGTTGAGGCATCTTCAATACGCTCACGCGCGATATCAGAAACCCGGATGTAACCTTCAACTGCGCCTTCTAACATCACAGCAGCGCCTTTAGCGTCAACGGCAGTAACTTCACCTTTAACGATAGCACCTTTTTTGTTGTCAGCAAGGTAACCATTGAACGGATCTTCATCCAGTTGTTTGATACCTAAAGAAATGCGCTCACGCTCTGGGTCAACTTGTAACACAACCGCGTGTACTTCGTCACCTTTCTTGAATTCACGAACCGCTTCTTCACCAGTCGCGTTCCAGCTAATATCAGATAAGTGAACCAAGCCATCAATGCCGCCGTCTAAGCCGATAAAGATACCGAAGTCGGTGATTGACTTGATCTTACCGCTAACCCGGTCGTTCTTGTTGAAACCTTTAGCAAACTCTTCCCATGGGTTAGCTTTACACTGTTTCAGGCCTAAAGAAATACGACGACGTTCTTCGTCAATTTCCAGTACCATCACTTCAACAGTGTCACCTAAGTTAACCACTTTAGATGGGTGAATATTTTTGTTAGTCCAGTCCATTTCTGAAACGTGAACTAAGCCTTCAACGCCTTCTTCGATTTCCACGAAGCAGCCGTAGTCAGTTAAGTTGGTTACGCGACCAGTGATGCGAGCACCTTCTGGGTAACGTGAGGCAATAGCGGCCCATGGATCTTCACCCATTTGCTTCAGACCTAAAGATACACGTTGCTTCTCGCGGTCAAATTTCAGTACTTTAACTGGAATTTCGTCGCCAACATTAACAATTTCGCTTGGGTGCTTAACAGGCTTCCATGCCATATCAGTGATATGCAGTAAGCCGTCTACGCCACCTAAATCAACGAATGCACCGTAGTCAGTCAGGTTCTTAACGATACCTTTAACTTCCATGCCTTCTTCTAAAGTTTCTAGCAGCTGATCACGTTCCTGGCTGCTTTCTGACTCGATCACCGCACGACGTGAAACCACCACGTTGTTACGCTTCTGATCCAGCTTGATAACTTTGAATTCAAGTTCTTTGTTTTCCAGGTGCAAGGTGTCACGTACTGGACGGACATCTACTAATGAACCTGGCAGGAAGGCACGAATACCGTCGACTTCAACCGTAAAACCACCTTTAACTTTACCAGTGATAACACCAATAACAGTTTCTTTATCTTCGCAAGCTTTTTCCAGGCGAACCCAGGACTCATGGCGCTTAGCTTTTTCACGAGATAACAAGGTCTCACCGAAACCATCTTCAATAGCGTCTAACGCTACGTCAATGATGTCACCAACGCTAACTTCGATTTCACCGCTTAGCGATTTGAACTGCTCAACAGGGATCGCAGCTTCTGATTTAAGACCGGCGTCAACCATAACAACGTCTTTCAGAACAGCAACAACGGTACCTTTAACAATGGCACCTGGGCGGGTTTCGATGGTCTTGAGGCTTTCCTCAAATAATTGTGCAAAATTTTCAGTCATAGTCACTTTTTCAGTTAAGTGCTCCACTTCGCGTCATGCGTTATGGGGTTGCTAAGTTTACCGGCAACAATCCGTGTTACTGGCTGTCCAAAATGCGGGTTCGGTGTATTAGCTTACTTTAAGCAGCGTATTGCTGTTAATGTAATTAATAACCTCTGCCAGCACTTGTTCAATGGCTTTATTTGTCGAATCCAGCATATATGCATCGGCAGCGGGTTTTAACGGCGCTGTTGCCCGGTTCATATCGCGCTCATCACGCGCCTGGATCTCGTGCAAAAGGGCGTCGATGTTAACATCCAGACCCTTTTGTTTCAACTCTAAATATCTGCGGTTGGCGCGTTCCGCAGGGTCAGCAGTTAAAAATATTTTAACTTCTGCCTGAGGGAACACAACTGTGCCCATATCACGGCCATCTGCTACCAAACCGGGTGCCTCAGCAAAGGCACGTTGCCGACGTAACAGTGCTTCACGAACCCGGGGCAATGAAGCAATTTTTGATGCTTCGTCTGCCACTTCCTGAGTACGGATAGTGTGTGATACATTTTCGCCTTCCAGGGTAACTTTGGTATTACCCTGTTCGTCTGCACTAAACTGCACATCCAGGTGCGCCGCCAGTGGTTGTAATGCTTCTTCGTCATCTGCAGAAATTTGATGATGCATTGCCGCCAGTGCCAGTACCCGATAGATAGCGCCACTGTCGAGTAATTGCCAACCTAACTTCTGAGCCAGTAAACGGCTTAATGTGCCTTTACCTGAGCCTCCCGGGCCATCGATGGTAATTACTGGTGCATGTTGCGGCATCCTACCTCCTAAAGAGCATTAATTTGCTATTTCAAATTTTAAAACCGCCATATTATACAGGTTTTTGCGACAAAAGCTGTGTTTAGTTACGATAAAGATACTACTCAGGGCGCAGTTTGAACAACTGCGCCTGTTCCTATTAACTTTGTATTAGCATTGCAGACTTTTAAATAAGGAAAAATAACCGGGAAATGTTTTTGCCGTGCAATCCGGATCTTCTATGGTCACACTGGTCTCGCTCAATGCCACTAAAGAGAAACACATCGCCATCCGGTGATCGTTATAAGTTGCAATACTGGCGTGCTTAAGCATAGCCGGCGGCGTTACTTTAAGGTAGTCATGGCCTTCTTCTACTTCGGCGCCCACTTTTCGAAGCTCAGTTGCCATAGCAGTCAGGCGATCGGTTTCTTTGACCCGCCAGTTATACACATTTCGAATAACCGATGGCCCACTGGCAAATAACGCTGTGGTAGCGATAGTCATGGCGGCATCCGGAATAGCATTGTAGTCGCGATCTATACCCTTCAGCTCACTACGCGTAACCATAATGTAGTCATCGCCCCACTCGACCTCAGCGCCCATTGCTTGTAGTGCATCGGCAAAATGAATATCACCCTGCACCGCATGTTTACCAATACCGGTAACCTTTATGCTGCCGCCTTTAATCGCTGCCGCCGCCAGAAAATAAGATGCCGATGAGGCATCGCCTTCTACCAGCCAATGGCCCGGCGAGCGGTATTGCTGATTACCTCTGATGTTAAAGCGCGTGTAATCATGGTTTTGCACCTCAACGCCAAAACGTTTCATCAGCGCCAATGTAATATCAATATAGGGCTTGGATACCAGCTCGCCGGTAATGTCTATTTCGCTGTCACCATCAAGCAGCGGCGCTACCATCAGCACAGCCGTTAAAAACTGACTGGAAATACTGCCGTCAATTTGCATGCTGCCACCCTGCAATGCTTTGCCTCTGACGTGTAATGGCGGAAAATTTTCACTGCCGATATAACCAATATCAGCCTGCCATTGACGCAGCGCATCCACCAGGTGGCCAATCGGCCGCTCGTACATTCGTGGCTCGCCAGTTAAGGTAACATCGACATTGGATGCCGCCAGAGCAGCAGTTAGGGGCCGCATTGCGGTACCGGCGTTGCCGAGAAACAGGGTTAACGCCTGCGGATGGTCAAACAGGCCGCCAATGCCATGCACGTCGCACTTAGTGCGACAGGCAGACAATGTGTAGCGGATACCCAGTGCCGTTAATGCATTGAGCATATGTTTAATATCATCGCTATCAAGCAAGTTAGTAATGTGCGTGGTACCTTCTGCCAGCGCCGCTAACAGCAAGACCCGGTTAGAAATACTTTTGGAGCCGGGTAAATGTACTTCACCGGCCATTTTTGCAATAGGCTCAATGGTTAATGTCTTCATCCGTTTACCCGCTCAAATTCCTGCATAAAACTGACCAGTGTCTGGACACCTTCCAGCGGCATGGCATTGTAAATACTGGCCCGCATTCCCCCGACCATTCTATGCCCCTTCAATGCCAGCAAGCCATGTAACTCAGCCTGCTCGACAAACATGTCGTTTAAACGCTCATCAGCCAGGAAAAACGGTACGTTCATCCATGACCGATATGTTTTTGCTACATCATTACTGTAAAAATAACTTTTATCAATATAATCATACAGTAAGCTTGCCTTTATTTGGTTACGCGTTGCCATTTCAGTAACGCCACCCTGCTGTTTCAGCCATTTGAATACTAAGCCGGCTAAATACCAGGCGAACGTGGGCGGAGTATTAAACATGCTGTCATTTTCAGCCGCCAGACGATAATCCAGTACCGCAGGGATAGCCGCAGCTGATGACGGCAGTAAGTCGTCCCTGACAATCGCCAGGGTTAATCCTGAGGGGCCTATATTTTTCTGTGCGCCAGCGTAAATAACGCCATAGCGGCTGATATCTATGGGTCTTGATAAAATAGTGGATGACAAATCTGCAACAATCGGTACTTCCGTTTCAGGTAATCCGGTAAATTCAATACCATCGACTGTTTCATTTGGACAGCAGTGTATAAAGGCGGCGTTGCGGTTAAGTTGCCACTGCTCCGGGTCAATAAGCGTGCGTAGCTTGTCATCGGTATTAGTCCGGATATCCTGCACATTCAACTGGCCGTATTTATGCCCTTCTTCCACCGCTGCTTTAGACCAGGCACCAGAGATAATATAATCCGCAGTGCGGTTACCGGCACTTTCCCTGGCATTAAACAGGTTAAGCGGTACCGCAGAGAACTGACCGCGTCCACCGCCATGCATAAACAGCACTTTATAATTGGCTGGAATAGACAGCAGATCACGTAAATCCTGCTCAGCCTCGGCGGCCACTTTAATAAACGCTTTACTGCGATGGCTTACCTCCATTACCGAGCAACCCTGCTGTTGCCAGTTAATAAATTCCTGCTGTGCCTGCTGCATTACAGCGGTGGGTAACATGGCCGGTCCGGCACAAAAATTAAAGGTAGTCATGTGTTACGGCTCTCTATTCTATTCTCAACAAAGATTTAAAATCAGCTAAAAAAAACGAGCGCTACTGCGCCCGTTTTCGGATGAATTATGACTGCTCAGGATCGTTATCTTGTGCTAACTGACTGTCCTGTAGATCAGGGCCTGCCACATCTGCACTGTTTGCCGTATCTGCAGAGTCTGCATTTTCAGCAGCGGCCGAAATTAAGCCTGCATCATCTTCACTATCATGGGGTAAGTCTTGCTCCTGAATTTCGTCGACTTTCGCTACCCCAACCACTTTCTCCTGCTCCTGAGTGCGGATCAGGATAACGCCCTGGGTGTTACGGCCAACTTCAGACACTTCTTTAACCCGCGTTCGTACCAGGGTGCCACGGTTTGAAATCATCATAATTTCGTCCGTTTCGCTAACCTGTACTGCGCCGACTACCAAGCCATTACGTTCTGACACTTTAATAGACACTACGCCCTGGGTGGCCCGACTCTTCGCCGGATACTCGGTTAGTGATGTCCGTTTGCCATAGCCATTTTCAGTTACCGTTAATACGGCGCCATCCCCTTTTGGAATGATTAATGATACAACTGAGCCACCTTCGCGCAGACGAATACCACGTACCCCGGTAGCCGTGCGTCCCATACCCCGAACTTGATCTTCGGTAAAGCGCACCACTTTTCCATCATCAGAGAACAGCATAATTTCATTGCTGCCATCGGTGATATCGACACCAATCAGGTGATCGCCTTCGTTCAGGTTTACCGCAATAATTCCGTTTGAGCGTGGCCGTGAATAATCGGTAAGCGCCGTTTTCTTAACGGTACCGTTAGCCGTTGCCATGAACACGTATTTACCTTCTTCATACTCACGTACCGGCAGAATTGCGTTAATCCGCTCGCCCTGCTCCAGCGGCAACAAGTTAACAATCGGCTTACCGCGGGCGGTACGACTGGCCAATGGTAACTGATATACCTTCATCCAGTACAAGCGACCCCTGTTAGAGAAACACAAGATGGTGTCATGGGTGCTGGCAACAAGCAGTTTATCGACAAAATCTTCGTCTTTAACCGTGGTAGCCGCTTTACCCTTGCCACCGCGACGCTGTGCTTCATAATCTGACAGTGGCTGATATTTGGCATACCCCAGATGCGAAAGAGTGACGACCACATCTTCTTCAGTGATTAAGTCTTCCATATTAATATCCAGCATATTGTCCTGGATATCAGTACGGCGCGCATCGCCGTATTGGGCTTTGGCCGCCTCTAACTCTTCACAAATCACTTCCATTAATCGCTCTGGGCTAGCCAGAATGTGTAATAACTCAGCGATTACTTCTAATAATTGCTTATATTCGTCCAGAATTTTCTCATGCTCTAAGCCGGTCAGCTTATGCAAACGTAAATCCAGAATAGCTTGTGCTTGCTGTTCCGTTAAAAAATAGAAATTGTCACGAATACCGAAATGCTCTTCCAACCATTCCGGCCGGGCTGCATCTTTGCCAGCGCGTTCAAGCATGGCGCTGACATCACCCAGCTGCCAGCCGCGTTCAACTAGGCCTGCTTTTGCTTCTGCCGGGCTGGCTGAGGTTTTAATCAGTTCAATGATTTCATCGATATTCGCCAGCGCAATCGCCAGACCTTCCAGAATGTGAGCGCGGTCACGGGCTTTGCGTAAGTCGTAAACCGTACGGCGGGTTACCACTTCGCGGCGGTGCAGCACAAAGCATTCCAGCATTTGCTTTAGGCTAAGCAATTTCGGCTGGCCATCATCCAGCGCCACCATGTTAATGCCAAACACCGTTTGCATCTGCGTATTGGAATATAACTGATTAAGCATCACGTCAGATGATTCGCCGCGTTTCAGCTCGATAACAATGCGCATACCGTCTTTATCAGACTCATCACGCAAGGCTGAAATACCTTCAATCCGCTTTTCTTTAACCAGCTCAGCAATTTTTTCAATTAAACGTGCTTTGTTAACCTGGTAAGGCAGTTCGTTAACGATAATGGTCTCTCGACCCGTTTTCTCGTCTGTCTCGATACAGGTTTTACTGCGAATGTATACCTTGCCACGACCGGTACGATAGGCTTCTTCTATCCCTTTACGGCCATTAATTATGGCAGCTGTCGGGAAATCAGGGCCTGGAATAAATTGCATCAGTTCATGCAGCTCAATGTCCGGGTTAGCAATTAACGCCAGACAACCATCAATTACTTCGTTCAGGTTGTGCGGCGGAATATTGGTTGCCACACCAACGGCAATCCCTGAAGAACCGTTGATAAGTAAATTGGGGATCTTAGTTGGCAATACCGCCGGAATTTGTTCCGTGCCGTCATAGTTTGGCACAAAATCGACGGTTTCTTTATCTAAGTCAGCCAGCAGTTCATGCGCTATTCTGGCCATTCTGACTTCGGTGTAACGCATCGCTGCAGCTGAGTCACCGTCAATCGAACCAAAGTTACCCTGACCATCCACCAGCATATAGCGCAATGAAAACGGCTGAGCCATCCGGACTATAGTGTCGTATACGGCACTATCACCGTGGGGGTGATATTTACCGATAACGTCGCCCACTACCCGGGCAGATTTTTTATAGGCTTTATTCCAGTCGTTGCCTAATTCCTTCATGGCAAACAGCACGCGACGGTGAACCGGCTTTAAACCGTCCCTAACGTCAGGTAAAGCCCGGCCAACAATTACGCTCATTGCGTAATCGAGGTAGGAGTTTTTTAATTCCTCTTCGATATTAATCGGAACTATTTCTTTGGCCAGATCTGTCATATAACGCTAATTTCCCTTAAATCAGATAGATAACTCGCTTTTTTCGATGTTATAAACCGCGAGACAACGCAGGATTCTACCACATAAAATGGCAGTTGCCATGCCTGTTATGCTTGCCAAAACCCGTCAGCTATTTGCTGAAACAGATCAAGGCTTTATAATGGCAAAAATTTTTTAAGGCCTGAACCATGACACAAAATACAAATGTTGATCCAGCTGAAATTGCAAAATTTAATGATATTGCCGCACGCTGGTGGGATCAGGAAGGGGAATTTAAACCGCTGCACCTGTTAAACCCTACCCGGCTTGGATATATCAGCGATATGGCCAGTGGTGTTTTTGGCAAATCCATCGTCGATGTAGGATGTGGCGGCGGTATTCTGGCAGAAAGTTTGGCGCGCAGCGGTGCAATAGTTACCGGTATTGATATGGCTGACGATGCCTTGGCTGTGGCCAGGCTGCATGCCCTGGACACAGAAGTTAATGTCAGCTACCAGCAGAGCACGGCAGAACAGTTCGCTGCCAGCCAGCCAGCGGCATTTGATATCGTAACTTGTATGGAAATGCTGGAACACGTTCCGGAACCTGCGTCAGTGGTGCAGGCCTGCGCAGATTTAGCCAAACCCGGTGGTTTATTATTTTTCTCTACCATTAATAAAACGGTAAAAGCCTTTGCGATGGCCATTGTCGGTGCAGAGTATTTATTGCGCCTGGTACCTAAGGGAACTCACGAATTTAATAAGTTTATCCGGCCATCGCAATTGATGCGGGATATTGAGCACGCTGGTCTGGAACTGGTCGATGCTACCGGATTGCATTTTAACCCGTTCAACAATACCTTTAAGACTGGTCCGGGCCTGGATGTAAACTATTTTGTGGTCGCCAGAAAACATGCTAATCACGGTTAGCGCCGGTAATCCTCGTTGATAAGACGTTGGTGCTCACACCAACGTCTGTCAAATAGCCAGTTAAACTTAAAAGCAGCTGCTTAGAACAAATAATTTTATAGGCCAGAAAAAGCTTGCTTCATTTTTGCATTTTCCCCGACAGGCGCTAACAGGTTAGTAGCTACTAACCGAGAATAATACCGGCTTTTTTTTCAACAAACGCTACCCTTGCAAAAGCCCCCAATCCACACTATCTTGTGATCAGTTTTTAATTTACACCTATATGTTGTGCAAAATGGCAGCATCAAGGTACATGTAATGGGCCGTGCGCAAACGGGCTGTCAGTTAATAATAATTATTGAAACGGAACTCTTCAGCGATGACGCAAAAACTCTTTGTCACTAAACGTGATGGACGCCGTGAACCCCTCGACTTAGATAAAATTCACCGGGTTATAACCTGGGCAGCCGAAGGCCTGCACAATGTGTCGGTATCGCAGGTTGAATTAAAGTCTCATATTCAGTTTTATGATGGTATTAAATCTGCTGATATTCATGAAACGATTATTAAAGCGGCAGCGGATCTGATTTCAAAAGAGAGCCCGGATTATCAGTACCTTGCTGCCCGGCTTGCTGTGTTTCATTTGCGTAAAAAAGCGTACGGTCAGTTTGAACCACCGCATTTGTATGATCAGCTGGTTAAGATGGTAGAAGCGAAACGTTATGATCAGCATATTCTGGCCGATTACAGCCGGGAAGAGCTCGACACCATTAACAGCTATATCGACCACAGCCGTGATTTAAACTTCAGTTACGCTGCCGTTAAACAACTGGAAGGCAAATACCTGGTTCAAAACCGGGTAAGCGGCGAAATATACGAAAGCGCCCAGTTTTTATATATCCTGGTGGCGGCCTGTTTGTTCGCTAACTATCCAAAGAGCACCCGCTTAGACTTTATCCGGCGGTTCTATGATGCAACTTCACTGTTTAAATTGTCGCTGCCTACCCCAATTATGTCAGGAGTACGAACGCCAACCCGTCAGTTTAGTTCCTGTGTGTTGATTGAGTGCGGCGACAGTCTTGATTCTATTAATGCGACGTCCAGTGCCATTGTAAAGTATGTGTCGCAACGTGCCGGTATTGGCATTAATGCCGGACGTATTCGTGCCCTTGGCAGCCCAATCCGCAACGGCGAGGCTTTTCATACCGGCTGTATTCCGTTTTACAAGCATTTTCAAACCGCGGTAAAAAGCTGCTCGCAAGGTGGCGTTCGTGGCGGTGCAGCAACCTTGTTTTTCCCGCTATGGCATTTAGAGGTTGAGTCGCTACTGGTACTTAAAAACAACCGCGGTGTAGAAGAAAACCGGGTTCGTCACCTCGACTATGGCGTGCAGTTTAACCGGTTAATGTATACCCGTTTAATCAAGGATGACTACATCACGTTATTCAGCCCCTCAGATGTACCTGGCTTGTACGATGCGTTTTTCCAGGATCAGGAGCAATTTGATAAGTTATATGTGCAGTATGAAGCAGATAGCCGTATTCGCAAAAAACGAATTAAAGCATTAGAGCTTTTTACGTTGTTTATGCAAGAGCGCGCCAGCACCGGTCGTATTTACCTGCAAAACGTTGATCACTGCAATACTCACAGTCCATTTAACCCGAAACTGGCACCGGTACGCCAGAGTAACTTGTGTCTGGAAATTGCATTGCCACCCAAGCCACTGGAACATGTAAATGATCCAAACGGCGAAATTGCCTTGTGTACTTTGTCCGCCTTTAACCTGGGCACCATAACAGACCTTGCAGAACTGGAAGAATTAGCCGAGTTAGCAGTGCGCTCGCTCGATAGCTTACTGGATTATCAGGATTATCCTATTCCGGCGGCTTACCATGCATCTATAAGTCGTCGTACCCTGGGAGTAGGTGTTATTAACTATGCGTACTACCTGGCTAAAAATGGCGTGAAATATTCAGATGGTTCAGCCAATGGCTTAACGCACCGTACCTTTGAGGCCATTCAGTACTACTTGTTAAAAGCATCAAATAAACTGGCGCAGGAGCAAGGCCCCTTCCCTAAATTTAATGAAACAACCTATGCCGAAGGTATTTTACCGATCGACAGCTATAAAAAAGATCTTGATAAAGTCTGTGCAGAACCATTGCAGCTTGACTGGGAACAGCTACGTAAAGATATTCTGCAATTTGGTTTGCGTAATTCTACCTTGTCGGCCCTAATGCCATCAGAAACGTCGTCGCAAATTTCTAATGCCACCAATGGTATTGAGCCACCGCGCGGTCATATCAGCATTAAGGCCAGCAAAGACGGCATCTTAAAGCAGGTCGTGCCTGAGTACGATCGACTGAAAAATCAGTACGAGTTGCTGTGGGATATTCCATCAAATGATGGCTATCTGAGCCTGGTCGCTATTATGCAGAAGTTTGTCGACCAAACCATTTCCGCCAATACTAATTATGATCCGAATAAGTATGATGGTGGCCGGGTTCCGATGAAGTTATTACTAAAAGATCTGCTGACTGCGTACAAACTTGGGGTTAAAACCATGTATTACCACAACACCCGGGATGGTGCAGCAGATATGCAGGAAGATATTAAACCTGAGCCGGAAGACGACGGCTGTGCAGGCGGCGCCTGTAAAATTTGACATGGAAAAGTCATCGCTCCGTTAAGTTGGAGCGTAATAACAACAGGTTGTGTTTAGTTAGGATATTTACAGCAATGGCGTATACCACCTTTAATCGCGAAATTAATGATCAACTAAAAGAGCCAATGTTTTTTGGCAATGCGGTCAACGTGTCGCGATACGATCAGCAGAAGTACCCTATATTTGAGAGACTGATTGAAAAACAGTTAAGCTTTTTCTGGCGCCCTGAGGAAATCGACGTCAGCAAAGACAGGATTGACTTTCAGAATTTGCCAGACCATGAGAAACATATATTTCTGAGCAATCTGAAGTATCAGACCCTGTTAGATTCTGTGCAGGGACGCTCCCCTAATGTGGCGTTTTTACCTATTGTTTCTATTCCAGAGCTAGAAACCTGGATTGAAACCTGGGCCTTTAGTGAAACGATCCATAGTCGAAGCTACACCCATATCGTCCGGAACATTACGTCTGAACCGCATAAAGTGTTTGATGACATTATGCTTAATGAAAAAATTCTGGAACGTGCTGATGATGTCACCCGCTATTACGATAGCCTGATTGATGGTATTAACCTGTATCAACGCTGTGGTGAAGGCGAGCATCAGATTAATGGCCAGACTGTCAGTATTACCCTGCGGGAACTTAAAAAGCGGCTGTATCTGTGTATGTTATCGGTTAACGTACTCGAGGCGATCCGCTTTTATGTCAGTTTTGCCTGCAGTTTTGCCTTCGCTGAACGCGAACTGATGGAAGGTAACGCCAAGATCATTAAACTGATTGCCCGGGACGAAGCTCTGCACCTGACGGGTACTCAGCATATTCTTAATATTATGGCTGCCGGTGAAGATGATCCGCAAATGGCGGAAATTGCCAGGGAATGTGAAGAACAAGCCTATGCTATTTTCTTAAAAGCCGCAGAGCAGGAAAAAGACTGGGCGCAATATTTGTTTAAAGACGGGTCAATGATTGGTCTTAACAAAGATATTTTGTGTCAATACGTTGAATACATTACTAACAGCCGGATGCAGGCAATAGGCTTAAAGGCTCGCTTTAGTACGACTCAGAACCCCATTCCCTGGATAAACTCCTGGCTGGTGTCAGATAATGTGCAGGTGGCACCACAAGAATCTGAAATCAGTTCATATCTGGTTGGCCAGATAGACAATGAAGTTGATGGTGCTGAGTTCGGCGACTTCGATCTCTGAACTGTAATGCCTGAAATTACGGTTATCGGCCAGGCTGCTATTCAATTCGATGGCAGCCAACCGACCATTTTGCATAGTCTTGAACAGCAGAAACAGGATATAAGCTATCAGTGCCGAGAAGGTTACTGTGGTGCTTGTCGCTGTAAACTGCTCAGTGGCAGCATTCACTATTTACATGAGCCGCTGGCGTTTGTCCGAAAAGGTGAATTTTTACCCTGTTGTAGTATTCCTACCACAGATATTAAAATTGAAATCCCCTGAACCACTGGTATTTTCTCACGTTATATCGCACACTTATCCGGTATTTATCTTGCTTTGAGGCGGGTTTCAATGAAAGTTGCGTTTATGGGTTTATTGTTCAGTTTTTCTGCTTTTGCTATTGAGCCGGAGCAGGCAAACAGCTGGTACGAACAAGCTCAATATCGAAAAATCATCACTGAAATTGATCAGCAGCCCGACTTGAAGAGCAATCCGGATTTGACGGCTGTTTATGTCCAGGCCATGTTCAATTTACGCCAACGCGAAGAAGCAAATACGCTGCTAAATCAGCTCATCGTAGCGTATCCCCGGCATAGTGAGCTACTGTATCTGGCCGGGATCAATAAAATTGTGCTGGCGTCTGATGGCAATATTTTTAATGCCCGGCAACGGACCAGTGATGGCTTGCAATTGTTAGTAAGAGCAGTAACCGAAAATCCGGACAATTATCCGGCGCAACATGCGCTGATCAGTTTTTATCAATCGGCACCGCCTGCGGCGGGAGGCAGCAAAACATTAGCGGCAGAGCAAGCCACATTGCTTGCCAGTGTCAATCCGCTGCAGGGAGCCTTAGCTGAGATCCAACTGTTGATTTTAGAAGCCCGCTTAAGTGAGGCAGTTGCCTTAATTGATAAACATTTGAAAAAAATGCCAAATCAGCCTGATTTACTCGCCACCAAAGCCAGTATTCTGGCCAGACAGGATGCGCATATTGTTGCTCAGCAACTCTACAGTAAGACCGCTGAATTTAGTACTAAGCCAACGCAACGTTACAATGCTCTCTATCAGGTTGGTCGGCTGGCTGTCCTGACCAACGACAATGTGTTGGAAGGTATTACTGCACTGTCAGAATATATTGGTTATTACAAGGATAGTGATCAAAGCCGGCTTAATTGGGCTAAATTGCGTTTAGTTCAACTATTTATGCTGGCTGGTAGTGAGGGACGGGCTGAACTGCTGTTTGCCGATATAGCCAATACAACCAGCGCAGATCAAGACTTTATGGATCTGAAAGATCAGGTGAAAGTTCAGCTTACCACTCCATTGTAACAGCGCTAATAAACGTAATAATCTGCCAGCTACCTGCGATGACTTAGTGTCGGGCAAGGCAGCTGGCGAGTGCCTAGTTTACTGACGGATACCCTCTACAGTGAGATCAAGATAAACCATTGATGCAGTCGGGCCCAGATCATAATTAATACCAAAATCTTTTAAAGCAAAAGAGGTACTTCCGGCAAAACCCGCCCGGTATCCTCCCCAGGGATCACTGCCCTCGCCTATTTTCTTCGCTGCAATAACAACCTCTTTTGTTACGCCATTGAGAGTCAGCGTGCCGTACAAGTCGAAATTTTCACCCTCTTTAGCAACAATTTTAGTGCTGTTAAAAGTGGCTTTGGGGAATTTACTGGCATTAAGAAAGTCGGCACTGCGCAAGTGCTTATCTCGTTCGGCGTGATTTGAATCTACACTGGCAGTATCAATCACAAGGTTAATTTTTGAGTCAGTCAGTTTGTTAGCATCGTAGCTAAACTGGCCATCAAACGTATTAAAACGGCCATACAACCAGCTATATCCCAAGTGGCTGATTTTAAACTGAATAAACGCGTGAGCACCGTCGGTATCAATTTTATAATCTGCGGCATGCGCAGACACACTAAAACCGGCTGTAACAGCGGCAGCAAGTAACAGCTTCTTCATCTTTAAGCTCCTGTTTAATCGTTTTGGGTCAATGGTCGTAATTCGTAGCAACTGCATCATTCGCTATAAGGGCTTAACACTGGCCACGTAAAAGCACGTTTAACACATTATGATCAGCTGACAGAGGTAGTGAACTATTCCGCCCTTGCGTGTAAAGGCAGAATAGCTCAACTTAAAAGAATTAAAATAGCATTTTACGACAGATATCTTTCTACTTTATAGAATAGATCAGAAGGGGATTTAGCACTACGTATCGAGTTTACCGTCACGAATATGTTTTTCACCGCGGGCTTTTGCCAGCGTGACTTGTTTTTGCCGCTCTGCAAACGCTGCTTTTTGTTCTATGGTGGTTTGCGCGACGCAATGAGGACAACTTAAACCCTTAACGTAGTCTGGCGAAGCCATCTCCGCAACCGATAACGGCATCCGACACGCATAGCACTGGTCATAACTCCCCTGCTCCAGCCCATGTTTCACCGCTACCCGCTGATCAAACACAAAACATTCTCCTTGCCACAAACTTTGCTCGGCAGGCACTTCTTCAAGGTATTTTAAAATTCCGCCATCAAGATGATAGACCTCGTCAAACCCTGCTCTTTTAGAAACGCAGTAGATTTTTCACAGCGAATACCACCGGTGCAAAACATCGCCACCTTTTTATGTTTGTTTGAATCAAGATTTTCGGCTGCCCACTGTGGAAATTCGCGAAAAGTGGTCGTGTTCGGGTTGATGGCATTTTTAAAAGTGCCGATAGCAACTTCGTAATCGTTTCGGGGATCAATTAACAAGGTATCCGGATCGCTGATAAGTTGATTCCAGGCATCGCCTTTCACATAAGTACCAACAATATGCGCCGGGTTTATCCCCTCAACCCCCATCGTCACAATTTCAGTTTTTAGTTTTACCTTAGTACGGTAAAAAGCCGGTTCGTCGGCAAAAGACTCTTTGTATGAAAGGTTGGCGAAACGCGGATCAGATGCAAACCATTGGTTTACCGCATCAATGCCTTCACGGCTGCCACAGATAGTGCCATTTATTCCCTCGGCAGCCAGAAGCAAGGTACCTTTAACTTCGTTTTCGGCCATAACTTGATAAAGTGGCTGACGTAAATCCTGATAATCAGGCAAATTGACAAATTTATATAGTGCTGCAACAACAAACATAATTAACCTCTTGCAACGCTGGATCGTAAATCCAGAGCAAATTAATGACGGCCGGTATTATAGCGATCCTTAACCAGCAGGCCAAGCCGGCCTGCTAAATTAACCGCCCTTAGCTCCGCCAAAACTACTGAGCAGCAACTGCGCCGCCAATAGCAGCAACAACACCCCCATCAGCCGGTCAAACCAGTAACCTTTCAGTAATAGAAAACCGCGGATTTTGCTATTAGTCAGCACAAAAGACAGCAGACAAAACCAGGCAGCGGTTGCTAATGCCATATAAACACCATAAATCAACTTGAAGCTAAAGGGGGTTTCGGCAGAAATGACCACGGCAAACAGAGAAAGAAAAAACAAGGTGGCTTTGGGATTTAATCCATTGGTAATAAAACCCGCACTGAATGCCTTAAGACTTGCGGGCGTGGCTTGCCGTTCAAGTTCAATAACGTCCTTGCCCACCGGCGCCTTAGCGCGAAGCGCGCCCTGAGCCAGATACAGCAAATAGCACGCCGCTAATACCGTGAGCAGTTGAAACAACCAGGGGGTGGTTTTAATTAACACACCGATCCCTACCAGAGAGTATGTAACATGCAGCAAAATAGCCACACCAATACCAAGGCTGGCAAAAACAGCGGCCCTGCGACCATAGCGCACCGCATAACGAAGCACAATTGCAAAATCTGGTCCCGGGCTGGCAACCGCAAGCAAATGTACCGAAGCAATAATTAAAAATTCCGGCCAGAAAGACATGCTAACCCTGCATCAAAAAAAGCCCATTGTAAGCAACACATCAGCTTAACTCCAGCAAACCATTAGCGAAACGGCTATAAAAAGCGATCTTTAAAGCGCCCCCACTGGTAAAACATCTGCTGCCCCTGTCGTCGCAATGCTGACATCGGGAAAGCAGGCAACGTGCTTTGATAAATGGGCAATGCAGGTAACGTTTCCCCGGCAACCAATTGGGCCAGTCGTTCTCCTGCTAGTGCACTGAATGATAGCCCACTTCCGCAATAACCCGCAGCATAAAACAGATTGGGCTCTACAGCACAGACTCTGGGTAAATCATCAAAAGACACGCCAACCCAACCACTCCATTGATATTGATAAGTAAGATTTTCCAAACCAGCAAAGCAATGTTTTAACGCCCTCAGCAACCGACGGGGGTATACAGGGTCGGAAGCAGCTTTGCCAGTAATGGCTCCCCGGCCACCAAATAAAATCCGGTTATCCGGCAGCAACCGATAATAGTACTTCAGCATGCGGGTATCCATTATAATGCTGTTTTGCTGCCAGTTGAGCTGCAGTAACTGGCTGGTACTCAGTGGTTCGGTTACGATTACGCTGCTAAGCACCGGCAAGCAGCTCTGATTAATACCGGGGTACAATCCTCTTGCGGTGTAAGCGTTGGTGGCTAATACCAGGTTACGGGCAGAAATAACTGCCTGCGGAGTGATCACTTCAAAACCTTTGCTAACGCGTTTAAAGTGGGTTACCGGGGTTTGCCCAAACAGGGCTACGCCAGCTTCAACAGCCATTTTTGCATAGCCCTGCACTAAGGCAAGTGGATTTACACCATAGCAATCCGGAAAATATAGCGCAGCATCTGCCTGCTGATGATTCACTATCTGTTGCAACAATTGTGATTTATCAAAAAACTGCACCGGATAGTCAAAATTCTGGTTTAAAAAATCCGCTTGCTGCCTCAGTGTTCTGGCCATACCGGATTTATGGGTCAATTTATAATAGCCGCCAGCTTGCGGTTGACAGTCAATATTTCCCAGCGCAATAAGCTGGTTTACCCGCGATATCGCCGCGCCATATTCCTGGTGAAACACTCTGGCGGTGTCAATACCAAATCTACTGGCCAGCTGAGCTAAACCCAGTCTGCCTGTTCCCCTGAGCACAAAACCACCATTACGACCACTGCATCCCCAACCTGGCTGCAGGGCATCGACCATCACAACATCACGCTGATACTTTTTTGCCAGCTCATATCCACAGTTTAACCCGGTGTAGCCGGCGCCAATCACTAATGTATCGCAACGGATATCTCGCTTAAGTGCCGGATAGTCTGGGCTTGCCTGTGTTGCAGCTTGCCAGTAGCTACCGATATCAGGTTGGTTGCTGTTAAGTGTGGTATCAATATAGGGGTCGTACATCAACTCAGCTCCGCGAAGGGCAATACCATTTCTGCTGCGGTGCAGTGGCATTGGTTTCCACATATTGGACACAGATAACCGGTAGTCTGGCTCAAATGCAGCCAACGATCTGCATGAACCTGCAAAAGTGCTGCGCCGGCCTTAGTAAAATAGCGTTGGGCGGCATTGCCTGGGCTTTGCTGCCAAATGTGAGCGAGGCCTGCAGTCGCACCCTGCTGCTGTAATGACTTAACAGATGCACGCAATAGCTGTGTGCCAAGGCCTTGTCCTTGTAACTCAGGGGCCACTGCAACAGACTTAAAATAGGCCATTTGTGTTGGGGAAACTGGCCATAGCGGAACTGAACACCACTCATCTAAAGGCCATTGTCCCGCAGCAAAACTTAGTCGATATCCCACTACCCTGTTGTCAATCAGCGCGACATAACTGGCATTAATATTGTGCTTAATGCCCCGTTGACGCAACTCAGTTAATTTAGTCAGATCAAGATAATTCTCACCATGAACCTGATTTGCAAGTAACACCACTTGCGACAGGAACACCTCGTCCATAACGGCTATCGATTTCATAAAACTCCGTTACAGCTGACCAGCAGCTGAGTATTTTAACAATCCGTTCCCAATTACTCGACCAACCGCCGGTAAACTGCGATGGACAATAGCATCATTTTAAAATATGGTTAATTTAGCGCTATTGTGCAGTAAGCGTTATCTAGTGAAACTCAAAAAAATAATCCAGGAAAACACTATGAAACACAACAATAAATACCACCCGGTTGCGCATGCAGTTAAGTATGCCATAGCAACCACGTTTGCGTTAGGTATAGTCAGTGGTGCCGTTGTTGTACAGGAGACCAGTGACACTGCGACAAAAGAGCAGAAAATTGAAAAAATTGCAGTAGTTGGCAGCCGTTCAGCTCCCCGCTCAATTGGTGACTCACCGGTACCTGTTGATATTATTGGTGGTGATGAACTCACTAAAAGCGGCAGTTCAGATATGCTGAACATGATAACAACTACGGTTCCTTCATTAAACGTACATTCCAACCCGATCAGCGACGCCGCTACACTGGTTCGTCCGGCCAACCTGCGAGGTTTGTCAGCTGACCGTACCCTTATTTTGACCAATGGTAAGCGTCGCCACAAAGCTTCAGTTATTGCCTTTTTAGGCGGTGGTATAAATGATGGCGCCCAGGGCGCTGATATTTCTGTTATTCCGGGCATAGCACTAAAGCAGGTAGAGATATTGCGGGATGGCGCTGCAGCGCAATACGGCTCTGATGCCATTGCCGGGGTCATCAATTTTGTATTAAAAGATGCGGCTGACGGCGGAAGTTTTGAAGTTAAGCATGGCGAATATTATGAAGGTGACGGTACCTCTACCGAATACGCCGCTAATATTGGTATGCCATTAACTGACGACGGTTTTGTCAACATCAGTGCTCAGTATAAAAACTCAGACGCGACCAGTCGCAGTGTGCAACGCCCGGATGCTTTAGGCTTTATAGCTGCTGGCAATAACTTCATTGCCCCATTAACTCAGATTTGGGGCTCTCCTGAAATAAAGGATGATATTACCATTTTTGTAAACACCGGCCTGGATTTGGGCAACGGTGGCCAAGCATATATGTTTGGTAACTACTCAGAGCGCGATGTGACTGGTGGTTTTTATTACCGTAATCCACATAACCGGCCCGGTGTGTTCTCTAATGACGGTGGCGAAACCCTGCTAGTGGCGCAACTTGACCCTAACATCGCTTGCCCAACGGTAAATATTACCACTGGCAACGTGCTGAATCAGGCTGACTATGCGCTGATTGCGGATCCTAATACCCCTGTAGGACAAAACTGTTTTGCCTTTAACGAATTATTCCCGGGCGGTTTCACTCCGACTTTTGGTGGTAATGTTACTGATACTGCCCTGACCGCAGGTACCAAAGGTGAATTTAAAAACGGTTGGCTAAAAGACATTATGTACGACTTTAGTGGCTCGGTTGGCCGCAATGAGTCAACGTACGAAATGACCAATACAGTCAATGCCTCTCTTGGCCCGGATACCCCTACAGAATTTAACCCAGGTAAGTATATCCAGCTTGAAAAAACCTTCAGTGCAGATTTTGTCAAGTTTGTTCCTGCAGGCTTATACGAAGATTTAACCGTTGCTTTCGGTGCGCAGTGGACAGAAGAAAGCTTTGAAGTCGTATCAGGGGATGTCGCGTCCTTTACAGTAGGTCCTTATGTTGATCAGGGCTTTAGTATCGGTTCGAATGGCTTCCCGGGTTTTAAACCGGAAGATGCCGGCGTTTATACCCGCAGAAACTATGCTGCCTATGTTGACATGGAAGCAGAAATGACTGAGGAGTTGTTGCTTGGTCTGGCACTTCGTTATGAAGACTATGATACTTTTGGTGACACCACCAATTATAAAATCACTGGCCAATATCGCTTAAATGATGACTGGGCATTACGGGGCTCTACCAGCACGGGTTTCCGGGCGCCAACCGTCGGTCAATCTAACGTTAGTAACGTGCAAACTAACCTTGAATCTGGTGTGCTGGTAGATTCAGCATTGCTGCCTCCAACCAACCCTATTTCGTTACAGTTAGGCGGAAAGGAGTTAACGCCTGAAGAGTCAACCAGTTATGCATTTGGTGTGGTTTACAGTGGTAATAGCTTCTTTATCACGCTGGATTATTACAATATTGAAGTGACCGATCGGATCAGTCAGTCCAGTAAAATTAACCTGACTGATGACGATCGTGACGACTTACGCGCTGCCGGAGTCAGAAACGTTGACTCTATCCAGCAGGTCAGCTTTTTTACCAATGACTTTGATACCACCACACAGGGTATCGATTTAGTGGCAAACTATGCAATGGACCTGCTGAATGGCCGAAGCACTTTCAGTCTGGCTTATAACTGGAACGAGACAGAAGTAGATCGGATCAGTACGCCACCGGAGGGTCGACCTGCCATTACCGGGCCTGACAAAGTCTCACGTCTTGAGAATGACCTGCCCAACCACAGGGCTACTCTGAGCTGGAACCAGAGCTGGGACGACTGGAGCTTTTTTGCACGGGCTAATTATTATGGTGAATATCAAGGCGTCCACGTAGACTGGGTCGGCTCACCTGAAGAGCCTGGAACTGAAGTAAATGCAGCAGCCAAGGTAACGTTCGATGCTGAGGTAAGTTACTACTTTACCGACAACATCATGCTTTCGGCTGGCGCTCAAAACCTGTTTGACGCAGAGCCAGAGAAATTGCAGTTAACCCAGGCGGGTGTTGCCAACAATGAATTTGGTGGTAAATACTACGAAACATCACCTATGGGTATTAATGGTGGCTATTACTATATCCGTGCAACGTATAAATTCTAATTGAATTTTATACGGTAAATAAAAAACGCCCTCAGCTGAGGGCGTTTTTTTATTAGATCATTCCTGTGGTAACGCTTGTAACAGTGCCTGTAACGGATGTCTGGGTTTATCGCCAACCAGCCGCTTTACCTGGCTTCGACAGGAAAAGCCTGTCACCAGTGTATTGGCAACACCATAATGTTCAATCGGTGAGCGCCAGCTCATGTCAAACAAGGTTTTGCTGTTGTTCAGGTTTTGCGCTTCATGACCATAAGTCCCCGCCATACCACAACACCCAACACTTACCGGCTTTAGACCAAGCCCTGCCTTATTGAATATTTGCTGCCAGGATTTTTCTGTTTCGGGTAATGCCGTTTTTTCAGTACAGTGCGCCAGCAGCGCAAAATCGCTCGCGGTATCAGCTTTTGGAAGTGTTTGGTTTACCAGCCACTCGTGTAACAGTTGCACGTTAAAATCGCCGCGTTTATCAGCAAGCGTTTTGGTATATTCATCCCGATATACCAGAACCAGAGAGGCATCTAATCCGAGCATGGGCACGTTAAGCAGCTGTAGCTGGTTTAAAAACTGTGCTGCGTTGCTCGCCGTGTTAGCAAACTCGCGTAAAAAGCCTTTGACGTGTTGTGGTTTACCATTAGGTAAAAACGGCAACAGCACAGGATCAAAGCCAAGCTTTTCCAGTAATCGCAAGGCATCGGCCACTAATTCAGCTTCATAAAAGCTGGTAAAAGGATCCTGAACCAGCAATACCGTTTTCGCGTTGGCCGCCGGCGGGTTTTGCTGTAAGCGGGTTAAATCAAACCGGTATTTTTCGCCGATCTGCTGTGCCAAAGTAGGCACCGACAGTAATGGCGTGTCTACGTAACCTACTGTTTTCTTCAATATCACTGCAGTAACATCACGTTTTATTACAAAGTTAACCAGTTTAGGAAATTTAGCCAGTACGGGTGCGGTGCGTTCAATATTGCCGACAATATAATCTTTAGCCGGACGCAGATAACGACTGTGGTACAGCTGCAGAAAGCGCGATCGAAACGATGGCACATCAACTTTAACCGGACATTGACTGGCGCAGGCTTTACAGGCCAGACATCCTTCCATCGCCTCCATTACCTCATGAGAAAAATCCGGCTCACCCTGATTTTTGGCCAGGCTATTTTTAACTTTTTGCCACAACTCACCAAAACTCTGTTTTTTAACAGTCAGTTGCCGCTCGTTTGCCAGTACATCAAAACCCTGCTGCTCGGTTAGGCGTAACCATTCGCGCATCAACCCAGCCCGGCCTTTTGGACTGTGACGCCGATCTTTGGTTACCTTGCTTGATGGACACATCGGCGAGCTTTCTTCATAGTTAAAACACAAGCCATTGCCGTTGCAGTTTAAACTACTGTCAAAGCTCTGCTTAACATTGACTGGTATTTGTCGATCAAACCAGGCTCTTTTCTGACCATCAACGGATACGAGCTGGTCGGCACTATAATAAGGTGTACAGATTTTTCCGGGATTCACCCGATTACGTGGATCAAAAGCAGCTTTAATTTTTCGTAATTCATTAAACAACTCATCACCAAAAAAAGCTGGCCCATATTCGCTTCGATAGCCTTTACCATGTTCGCCCCACATCAGGCCACCATACTTGGCCGTGAGCGCGACAACCTGGTCTGAAATGGTCCGCAACAGCTTTTCCTGTTCAGGATCGCACAAATCCAGCGCCGGGCGCACGTGCAGCACCCCGGCATCAACATGGCCAAACATGCCGTAATGCAGGCCGTGGCTGTCGAGCAATTGGCGAAATTCCATGATAAAGTCTGCCAGGTTTTCTGGTGGTACTGCGGTGTCTTCAGCAAAAGCAATTGGCTTTTGACTGCCCTTGGTATTTCCCAGTAAGCCTACTGCTTTTTTGCGCATGGCATAAATGCTACCGATCGCGGCGGCATCGTATGTGAGCTGATAGCCAATGATGCCATCGGTTTTATTGGCGATAGCAAGATCCAGTTTTGCGATCAGAGCTGCTACTTTTTGTTCAATATCGGCGCTATCCTCACTGTTATACTCAACCATATTCAGGCCTTGCATATCAGTGTCGGGTACGTCGGCAATTAATTCCTTTACCTGATGCCAGATAATATCGTTACGCGCTAAATTCAGTACTTTACTATCGACCGTCTCAACCGAGGTCGCCTGAGCGGCCACCAGAAAAGGCGCGTTTCTCAGGGCACTTTCAAACCGGTCATATTTGACATTTAACAGGCATTTAAATTTAGCGATGGGCGTAATGTTTAACTTTGCTTCAGTAACGAAACCCAGTGATCCTTCAGAGCCAGTGATAATTCTGGAGAGATCAAATTCGCTTAAATCATCATTAAACACATGCTCTAAATCATATCCGGTTAAAAAGCGGTTTAATCGTGGAAATTTTTCCAGGATTTGCTCCCGGTAATCCCGACAACTCGCCAACACCTGACGATAAATATGACCAATGCTGTTAGGCATCTGTGCCCGGTGCTCAGCTTCAAAAGTGGCCATTTTATGCGTTTTTAGCACATTACCATCGATAAGTACCGTTTTAAGCGCCAGCACATGGTCACTGGTTTTGCCGTAGACCAGAGAGCCCTGACCGGACGCGTCAGTATTAATCATGCCACCAATAGTGGCCCGGTTAGAGGTTGATAGGTCGGGTGCAAAGAAGAAGCCGTAGGGCTTTAAAAACGCATTAAGCTGATCCTTAATCACCCCAGCTTGTACCCTTACCCATCGCTCTTCAACGTTAATTTCTAAAATGGCGCGCATATGCCGTGACAAGTCTATCACCACATGCTCGGTCAGGGCCTGGCCATTAGTGCCAGTGCCGCCGCCACGTGGACTGAACTTTATATGGCAAAAACTGGAAGTTTGTGCCAGCGAAGTAAGGATCACAATATCGTCGGTTGTTTTGGGTAGCAGAACTGCCTGCGGTAACGCCTGATAGACACTATTATCAGTGGCTACTGCTAAGCGACTGCCGTAACTGGTCTCTATATCACCGTTAAAACCAGCCGCCAGCAGCGCTCTGCCAAAGGCGACGATGCTGGCGTCCAGCGCCAATTCCGGGTTTAACTTAGGGATCATTAGCTGTTCGTTACTCCATATGGCCCATTTTCGCGGCTTTGGTTGCCAGATAGCGATGGCTGTGGGCGGTGGTTTTTACCCGATGCTGTACTCGCTCCAGGATATTCACCCCCGCATCGCTTAAGGCCTTTAATTTGCGTGGATTATTGGTCAGCAAACGTATTTGCTGGATACCCAATTGGGTAAACATTTGCGCCGCAATATCATACTCCCGCATATCAGGTAAGAAACCAAGAATTTCATTAGCTTCAACCGTATCCAGACCTTTGTCCTGCTCAGCATATGCCCTGATTTTATTAATAAGACCAATACCCCGGCCTTCCTGACGCAGATACAATATACGGCCCCGGCCTAAATCGGCAATTTTGCGCATTGCGGCTTCCAATTGCGGACCACAATCGCAGCGCAGACTAAACAGGGCGTCACCTGTTAAGCATTCTGAATGAACCCGCGCTAACAGCGGTTCATGTGTTGTAACATCCCCCAGCGTTAAAGCAACGTGTTCTTTGCCATTGTCAGCGACAAAACCATGTAGTCTGAACTCTGCAAACGGTGTTGGTAAAATAGTGGAGGTGACAAGTTTAATAGTCATTTTACATCTCAGCGACAAAGGCGCGGTAACAAAGATAAATTGGGCCTGAGCTTGATTAATCCAAGTGGCGATCTACGCAGATTATAACAGGCTGGTTTAACCTAGCTACAGCAATATGTCGTTATATTATCACAGGAGCGCAGGGGGATCCGTCAGAAAACAGCAACTGGCCGCTCAATTAAAGGATTAGCCTGATCCAAAGCCACAAACTCGGGTACAATACTGCGCGCTATTACTTCATTATTCACTCAGGACTTTTCATGCTGCGTTTTTTTGAGCGACTTACCAAACCCTTCCCTGCGGCTGAGCCGGGCCAACCACCCCGTGGTTTATTGGCATTTTGCCGACATTACACCAAGGGAATGGAACGTTCGTTGCTTTTTATGTCACTGTCTTCAGCTATTCTGGCCATTTTGGAAGTGTCACTTTTTAGTTTTATGGGCCAGCTCGTTGACTGGTTGGTGGCCAATGATCCTGATAATTTTTTTACTGATGAACGCGCTACACTAATCTGGATGGCGCTGGTGACTCTGGTTTTACTGCCCCTGATGACGTTTATTCACTCTGCCATTGTCCACCAGACGCTGCTAGGCAACTATCCTATGTCTATTCGCTGGTTGGCACATCGTTATTTACTGCGCCAAAGCGTCAGCTTTTATCAAAACGATTTCGCCGGACGAATCGCTACTAAAGTAATGCAGACTGCGCTTTCTGTGCGGGAAACGGTAATGAAACTGCTGGATGTGATGGTATACGTGCTGGTTTACTTTGGTGCCATGTTGTTCTTTGTTGCTGATGCCGATCTGCGCTTAATCTTGCCGATGCTGCTCTGGCTGGTGCTCTATATTGCACTGCAGTTCTATTTTGTACCGCGGCTTAAACGGGTTTCTACTGCACAGGCTGATGCCCGCTCAGAAATGACCGGTCGAATCGTTGATAGCTACACCAATATCACCACCATTAAATTGTTTTCGCATACCAACCGCGAAGAAAGTTACGCTAAAGACAGCATGGATGTTTTTTTGCAGCCTGTTTACCAGCAAATGCGGCTTGCCACCGGTCTTAGCGTCTCGGTGCAGAGCCTTAATTACATTTTGGTGTTCAGTGTTGCGGCCTTATCCCTATATTTATGGGCCGGCAGCGCGATTACCGTAGGTGCTATTGCTATCGCCATAAGCCTGGCGCTACGTTTGAATGGTATGGCGCAGTGGATTATGTGGGAAGTCAGTTCGCTATTTGAAAACATTGGCACCGTGGCTGATGGTATTGCCACCCTGTCACGGCCGATTGAAGTAAATGATGCAACCAATGCCGGTAAATTAATCGTACCTCAGGGTAAAATCGAGTTTAAACAGGTTGGCTTTAATTATGGTAAACAACCGGTCGACGGCGGTAAATCGGCCGTGTTGCAGCAACTTGAGTTAACCATTAAACCCGGCGAAAAAGTCGGCTTAGTCGGCCGCTCCGGCGCGGGAAAATCTACTTTAGTGAACCTGTTGCTGCGCTTTTATGATATTGAAAGTGGCACTATCCTGATCGATGGTCAGGACATCAGTACCGTCAGCCAGGAAAGTTTGCGCCAGCATATTGCGATGGTAACTCAAGATACCTCGTTGTTGCATCGCTCTGTGCGGGAGAATATTGCTTATGGTAAGCCCGATGCCACTGAAGAAGAGCTGATATTAGCTGCAGAGCAAGCCGAAGCCACTGAATTTATCAGTGACTTAACCGACCCTAACGGCAATAGTGGTTTTGATGCCCAGGTTGGCGAGCGTGGCGTAAAACTCTCAGGTGGCCAGCGCCAACGCATTGCGATTGCCAGAGTATTACTGAAAAACGCGCCTATTCTTATTCTGGATGAAGCGACTTCGGCGCTGGACTCTGAAGTTGAAGCCGCTATTCAGGCCAGCTTAAATAAACTGATGGACGGCAAAACCGTCATCGCTATTGCGCACCGCTTGTCAACTATTGCTCAAATGGACCGATTAATCGTGCTGGATCAAGGTAATATCGTTGAACAAGGTAGCCACAGCGAACTTATCGCCAGTGGTGGCATTTACGCCCAGCTGTGGGCGCATCAAACTGGTGGTTTTATTGGTATCGATTAAGCGGTGCCCTGCACCGCTGTATTGGCAAACCGTTATTGAATTTCTAAATCATTGTTGACAGCGTGCACGCCTGGCGTGCCTCTGGCAATGGCTTCAGCAAGTTGTCGTTGCTCCTCGGTAGCGACGTTACCATGTAATCTGACATCGCCTTTATCAGTTTCGACCTGAATATTAAGGTTTTCAAGACGCTGCTCAGCTCGAATCGACGTCGACACTGCCGTGGTTATATTCAGATCATCATACATGCCTTTCTCGGGTGCTATGGTCAGCCCCGCTTCATCAGTAGGCGCTTCAATACTTTGGCGCTCCCGCTCACAACCTGTCAGCAATGCTGCACTTACCAGCAGTGTGGCCAGCATACCCAATGTGTATTTAGCTGCCTGCATAATTAACTCCCTCTGTTTAGTCGTGTTGTCGCTTTGCCTGTTAAGTATGGTTTAATCACAATGACTTCGCAAAGTTAATGCAGCTTTGTCGCCTGAGTATAAAAAACCCGGCTAGATAGCCGGGCATTTTTATGATGCGAGTTGTCGTTCATTAGTTTATTTTATTTTGACTCTGACGATTTTAGCGCTTGCTGATCTGCCAGCCGCTTTTCCCAGAAAGTCGCATTTTTGATACCCAGCTTCACCGGATCAAATGTTACCGGACCACCCGCTTTCTTTTGATCTTCATAATCGCGTAAACAGAGGATTGCAGGCTTAGCCACAAAAAAGATAGCCAGAATACCCAGAATGTTAATCCACGCCATTAAACCGACCCCAATGTCGCCAATACCCCAAATGTAGCCTGAGCTGTTAACCATACCATATGCCACCATTGCCATAATAACCACTTTAACCGCCACTAACGGAATGGTGCCCTTAAAATAGCGGTTTAAATACGACACGTTGGTCTCAGCAATGTAGTAGTACGCCAGAATAGTAGTAAAGGCAAAAAAGAAAATCGCCACGCCAACGAACGCCTGACCAAACTGACCAAATACATTATTTAAGGCCATTTGGGTAAAGGCGGGTGAAGCGACCTCGGTTGCAGCATCAATATTCTGAACAATAATACTTCCGGCGCCGGTAGCAGCGTTAAAATCTTCAGTCTGAATATTATATTGCGAGGTAATTAGAATCATCAACGCCGTAGCGGTGCAGACGAACAAGGTATCGACGTAAACAGAAAATGCCTGAACCAGGCCTTGTTGCGCCGGGTGATCTACCTCTGCTGCTGCAGCAGCATGCGGTCCGGTGCCCTGACCTGCTTCGTTAGAATAAATTCCTCGTTTTACACCCCAGCCAATCGCGGCGCCCATGCCGGCCTGAGCGGTAAATGCATCAGAAATAATTAAACTGAAAATACCCGGAACTTTATCCAGGTTTAAAAATACAACAATCAGTGCCATGACAATGTAACCCAGCGCCATAAAGGGCACGACTATCTGCGTGAAGTGGGCAATACGTTTAATGCCACCAAAGATAATGAACGCCAGTACAATCAGGATTATTGCCAGTGCCACCAATTTAAAGGTACCCACCTCACCAAAACTGGTTACCACCATATTGCCTTCACCAAATACCTGGGTAAACGCATTGCCAACGGCATTCGCCTGTACGCCTGGTAAAAATACGCCACAGGCAATAATGGCAGACACGGCAAATAATATCGCCAGCCACTTCTGGCCCAGACAGCGTTCAAAATAATACGCCGGGCCACCACGATACTGGCCGTCTTCTTCAACTTTATAAACCTGACCGAGTGTTGACTCAGCGTAAGCAGTGCTGGCACCTAAAAAAGCCACGACCCACATCCAGAACACTGCACCCGGGCCGCCAAAGCCAATAGCCGCAGCAACGCCGGCAATGTTACCTACACCAACCCTGCCAGACAACGACACAGCCAATGCCTGAAAAGAAGAAATCCCTTTATCTGATTCGTTGCTGTTAAACAGCAGCTTGCACATTTCTTTAAAATGTCTGACCTGTGCAAAACGTGTGATAACGGAATAAAACAAACCGGCACCAAGACACAGAAATATCAGTGCCGGGCTCCAGATAATACTATTTACGGTGCTGACCAAGGCTTCCATCAGTTTCCCCTGTAATTATTGTTGTTGGATTTAATTATTATAAACTAGCGTTAATTTGCCATAACATCAGGCTAATAGCTATGTTTGGCAGCACCAGCGCGGCACGAATAGCGGTTTTTTAACCAATTTTCACTGATGTAAAGCCTTTCCTTATATCAGCCAATAAAAAGCCCCGCGTGGCAGGGCTTATTTAAGCGTTACACCGAGTAAGTACGGTTAGTGTTTAGCAAACTTTTCTGCCAGGTACAGCCAGGTTTCTAATACGGTATCTGGGTTTAACGATACGCTATCAATACCTTGCTGCATTAACCAACCAGCGAAATCTTCATGATCTGACGGGCCCTGACCGCAGATACCAATGTACTTGCCTTTGGCTTTGCAGGTTTTAATGGCCATTTCCAGCAACTTATATATGGCCGGGTTACGTTCATCAAACAAGTGAGCAATTAAGCCGCTGTCACGGTCAAGCCCCAGAGTTAACTGAGTTAAATCGTTTGAACCAATTGAGAAACCATCAAAGTACTCAAGGAACTCTTCCGCCAACAATGCATTAGCTGGCAGTTCACACATCATGATAACCCGCAGCCCATTTTCACCCCGCTTCAGGCCATGCTCTGCCAGTAATTCAATTACCGCTGCAGCCTCTTCCAATGTGCGAACGAATGGGATCATCACCTCAACGTTAGTAAAGCCCATAATATTGCGCACCCGCTTTAACGCTTCAACTTCTAACGCAAAACAATCGCGGAAGTCTTTAGAGATATAGCGTGAGGCACCGCGAAAACCAATCATCGGGTTTTCTTCATGCGGCTCGTACTGTCGTCCGCCGACCAGATTGGCATATTCGTTAGATTTAAAATCAGACATCCGCACAATGACTTTTTGCGGTGCAAAGGCACACGCCAACGTTGCGATCCCCTCTGTCAGCTTAGCAATATAAAACTCAACCGGATCGCTATAGCCTGCAATCATCTGACTAATGGTCGCTTTAAGCTCAGGGGTCTGGACATCGAAATTTAACAGCGCTTTAGGATGTACGCCGATCATCCGGTTGATAATAAACTCCAACCGGGCCAGACCAATACCGGCGTGCGGCAATTTCGCAAATGAGAACGCCCGTTCCGGGTTGCCCACATTCATCATAATTTTTAAATCCAGTGCCGGCATCTGATCTACCCGGCTACTAACCACTTTATATTCAAGTTTGCCGTCATAAATGAATCCGGTATCGCCTTCGGCGCAAGATACCGTAACCTGCTGGCCTGTTTTTAGTTTACTGGTAGCATCACCACAGCCTACAACCGCTGGTATTCCTAACTCTCTGGCAATAATTGCGGCATGACAGGTACGCCCGCCGCGGTTGGTCACGATTGCCGATGCGCGCTTCATAATGGGCTCCCAATCCGGGTCCGTCATGTCTGTTACCAGCACGTCACCAGGCTGAATTTGATCCATCTGTTCAATGCCTTTAAGCACTTTAGCCGTGCCAGCGCCAATCCGCTGGCCAATTGCCCGGCCTTCTACCAATACCGGCGCCGTGCCTTGCAACTGAAACCGTTCCATACTGTTGCTGTCTTCGCGGCTTTTGACTGTTTCCGGCCTGGCTTGCACAATATATAACTTGCCGTCATTACCGTCTTTCGCCCATTCAATATCCATGGCCCGGCCATAGTGTTCTGCAATAATCACTGCTTGCTTTGCCAGCTCTGTCACTTCAGCATCCGTCAAAGAAAACTGCTGACTGCGCTCAGTAGCAATATCAACAATTTTCGCCTGTTTGCCGTGGTCCTCTTCTGCTGAATAGACCATTTCAACTTTTTTACTGCCCAAATTCCGTTTCACTACCGCTGGCCGACCGGCCGCCAGCGTCGGCTTATGCACATAAAACTCATCAGGATTTACCGCACCCTGTACCACCATTTCGCCAAGACCATAAGAAGAGGTAATAAAGACTACATCTTCAAAGCCGGACTCAGTATCGATACTAAACATAACACCGGATGAGGCAATGTCAGAGCGCACCATTTTCTGTACGCCAGCCGATAAAGCAACCCCACGGTGATCGTATCCCTGGTGCACCCGGTATGAAATGGCCCGGTCATTAAACAACGAAGCAAACACATGCTTTATGGCGGTAATAACCGCATCATAACCACGAACATTTAAAAACGTTTCCTGCTGCCCCGCAAAAGAGGCATCAGGCATATCTTCCGCTGTAGCAGAGGAGCGAACGGCAAAAGACACATCGTGTGTCGGGTCGGCATGTAATTGCTGATAAGCGTCGCGAATCGCCTGCTCTAACTCTGGTTGAAATGGGGTATCGATTACCCACTGCCGAATTTGGGCACCGGCTTTACTCAGCGCAGTAACATCATCGACATCCAGGCCATCGAGCACTTGATATATGCGCTCGTTTACGCCGCTTTGTTCAAGGAACTGATTAAAGGCATCCGCGGTAGTGGCAAATCCGCCCGGCACCTGCACCCCGGCATTAGCCAGGTTACTGATCATTTCACCGAGGGAAGCATTTTTACCCCCTACCCGATCCACATCATGCATACCCAGCTTTTCATACCAAATCACAAATTCTTGCACAGTTCGTCTCCATTTTTTGTTGAAGGGCGTGTAAGCTTACCAGCAGCATTACAAAGCAAAGTGATTTTACACTCTGGCTGAGATTAATTAAAACCCTAATTTACATGTAATTTTATAACAACAAATTGGAGATTACCTTGCGGACAGCTTTCTACATATCTGATGGAACCGCCATTACTGCAGAGGTATTTGGCCATGCCTTACTTACTCTTTTTCCAGCACAATTCGAGCATATTACGATACCATTCGTCGAATCAGCTGATATGGCATTGCAGGTCAAACAGAGAATTAATGATCGGTATAAAACAACGGGAGTAAAACCGCTTATTTTCCAGACGTTTGTAGATGATAATTTACGGCATATTATTAACAGCAGTGACGGTATTTGTTATGACTTTTTGACCACCTTCGTTGAACCTATTCAGCGCGAGTTAGGCGTTGCGCCCGTACCGAAAACACATCGCACGCACAGCATGCATGAGAAAACCTACGATTTCCGCATTGACGCCGTCAATTTTTCGTTGGCCAATGATGATGGTGCCAATATGAAGAATTTTGACCAGGCAGACATTATATTGGTTGGCGTAAGCCGCTCAGGTAAAACCCCTACCAGTCTATACCTGGCTTTACAATATGGCATAAAGGCCGCCAACTATCCGTTTGTGGAAGAAGACATGCAAGCGCTGCGCCTGCCACCAGAGCTGATGCGAAATAAAGATAAGTTGTTTGGGTTAAGTATTACCGCTGAACGACTGAGTCAGATCCGGCAACAACGCCGTCCTGACAGCAGGTATGCGTCAATCAGGCAATGCGCTGCAGAATTAAATGAAGTGGAGGCATTATACCGCCAGGAGCAGATACCTTTTCTTAATTCAACGCATTTGTCCATCGAAGAGATATCAGCGAAAATTATTGCCAAAACCGGATTAAAACGTCACAAATATTAAAACAGGCCCGCTGTGGGCCTGTTTTATGTGCTACCGGGCTGGTTAAAATAAGCCTGTACAGAAGCCGTTCGGTTGCCGACGCGACTTGAGATAGCTATTTGCAGTAGCTACTTGCAATAGCTACTTGCGACTGGCGCTAAGCGTGTCGGCAATTAAAAAGGCTAATTCCAGTACCTGATCTGCATTTAACCGCGGATCGCACTGCGTAAAATAACGTTTGCTTAAGTCATGTTCACTTAAGCCGTAAGCGCCACCGGTACATTCCGTCACATGCTCACCGGTCATCTCAAGATGAATACCGCCGGCATGGGTTCCCTCCGCTTTATGAACTGCAAAGAAATTCCGGATTTCCCGTAAAATAGCTTCAAAATCACGGGTTTTAAAGTCGTTGCTGGCCTTGACCGTATTACCGTGCATCGGATCAGAACTCCAGACCACGGTGCGCCCTTCTTGCTTCACTTTACGAACCAGCGCAGGCAGTTTATCGGCAAGCTTGTCTGCACCCATTCGGGTGATCAGGGTTAATCTGCCAGGCGTGTTGTTTGGGTTTAGCGCATCAATTAATCTGATTAACTCATCAGGTTGCATACCTGGCCCAATTTTAACCCCTACCGGATTATGAATACCCCGAAAAAATTCCAGGTGGGCATGATCTAACTGACGGGTACGCTCACCAATCCAGACCATATGCGCAGAACAGTCATACCAGTCACCAGTAAGGGAGTCGCGACGGGTCAGCGCTTCCTCGTAATTAAGCAACAAGGCTTCGTGTGAGGTATACAGCTGGGTCTCACGAATCGAGGGCGAGTTTTGGGCGGTAATGCCGCAAATCTCCATAAAGCGCAAGGCTTCCTGGATACGCTGCGCCACGTTATGATAGCGATCTTTTAACGGATTAGATTCAACGAATCCCATATTCCATTTGCTGACCTGATGTAAATCGGCTAACCCCCCCTGAGCAAAGGCCCTGAGCAAATTAAGGGTAGCAGCAGAATGATGGTAAGCCGTCACCAGTCGGTTCGGATCTGGTTGGCGGGCAGCCTCCGTAAATTCAAAACTATTAACAATATCGCCCCGGTAACTCGGTAAGGTGATGTCATTTATGGTTTCGAGATCACTGGAACGAGGTTTAGCGTACTGCCCTGCCATACGGGCAACTTTAACCACGGGCAAACCACCGGCATAAGTTAATACCACCGCCATTTGTAACAGCACTTTAAAGGTGTCACGGATTTTCGGCGCATTAAAGTCATTAAAGCTCTCAGCGCAATCCCCACCCTGCAGCAAAAACCCTTTGCCATTAGCCACTTGTCCTAACTGCGTATGTAAATCTCTGGTTTCCTGCGCAAACACCAGCGGTGGATAACGGTGCAACTGTTTTTCAATTTGCGCCAGTAAATGCGGATCCTGATAAGACGGTTGTTGTTGTATCGGCAGAGCTCGCCAGCTATCTGGCGTCCAGGTGGTCACGATGCGTTTCCTATACGTTGAAGTAATTACACGGTGCCAAGTTATAGACTTCCGGACGTAAATTCAATCCTGAATTCAGAGTTTTTCGCTCTAATACCCGCGTAATCGGAATAAGCCGGGCTAAACCATTATTTAGGCTGCACCTCAGGCGCCATTATTAACTTGTCGCAAGATTGTTCGATTAAATCCAGTACCAATTCGAAACCTTTACTACCGCTGTAATAGGGATCCGGAACTTCAGCTACCGACGGATATTCCGGATGAAAAGAGAGAAATAATTTAATTTTATGCTGATGATCCGGCGGACAGCGCCGCTTTAATTCCGCTATATTCTCATTATCCATTGCCAAAATAAGATCAAAGTCAGCGAAATCCTGCTCAAATACCGGACGCGAATAAAGACCGCTAAAGTTGTATCCTCTGGCAATACCGGCCTCAATGCTGCGGCTATCAGGCCGATCGCCCCGGTGAGAAGCACTGGTGCCGGCAGAATCAATCTCAATATTAAGTTGTTGCTGCAAGGCTTTTTGCTTTAATACCGCATGAGCAGTTGGCGATCGACAAATGTTTCCTAAACACACAAGCAGAACTTTTTGGCTGCGCATGGTTGCTCCTTAACGTAGATGTTGCAATTAAACTGAAAAATTACACCCGGTGCAATAGTTAAAAAAGCGGTTTTCTTGCTGCTTTATTTTAACTTTAGCGGGCGACAACAGTTGCAATTGACAGCCACGCGGTACAGTATATTAGAGTCGTTTTAGTCAATGGTGAAGACTAAAGTCGTTTGGAGGTGAAAACAATGGAACGGTTTTCCAGACTGATAATACTCTCAGAGCGCCAGCAATTGCATAATACCGCGATGCTCGCCCAGTCGGTTGGGATAAAAGTACAGCAGTGCAGTCGCACCGACTTTATTCAGCAACCGGTTAAATCAGGTGTATTGGTAGGTTGCCAATTTACCAGCCATGATCTTACCAAAAAAGGTCTGTCGAACGAATTATCGACCCTAATGCAGCGTTGTCCGGTTTTTATTTTTCAGGCTGAGCGAGCGCTAATTGACCCGGCATTTGCAGTTCACAGTGGGATCAGAGGCTTGATCTACCGTGATGAACAGTTAGACCGGGTATTAACCGCATTGAAAACCCTGATGTCTGGTCAGTTATATTACTCTCGGACGGTGATGTCGGACGTGGTCGATCTGCTGATTAATAAACCTAAAAAAATGATCACCGAAGTCACAGCCAGCGCTAACGCTCAACTAACCCGACAAGAGAAACGGATAATAGGATTGGTTGCACAAGGCGCCCGCAATAAAGAAATTGCAGAAGTACTAAATATCAGCGCCCATACTGTCAAAGCGCATTTGTCAGCCATTTTTAGAAAAACACAGGCCCGAAACCGGGTTGAATTGCTGCGTTGGTTGCAGCAATCCAATCTGATATTAGAAAGTCAGCCAGAGCTTGCAAGATTGGCCTGATCATCAGTTCGCCAGAAACCACGTTCCAAACCTATACTGATTAATTCAACCACGGCACTTTCCATTGCCTGCTTTACGCAATACTGTACCGGTTCATTAGTTGAATAGCCGCCTTCCATTTCAACCAGTCTGTTCAGCGAGACATATCGGAACAAACCAGCACGCAACTCTTGAGAAAAGACTTTTTTAGTTGTAGAGACAGAAAGCAATACCTGGCCGGTGTAGACATCAATTGCTCGTAAATAAACCGTAACCTGGTCTTCGCGATAAAGTTCTGACAAGCCCAGACCAAAATACTCAGCGCCAATTCCACCTGTCGTTAAGTTCGTCTCATAACCAATGATGCCGCCCTCGAAAACTAAACGTGCCTCTTTCAATGGTGGTAATTCCGTTAATTTTTTATTCGAGCCATGTATTTTCCGCTCAGTAAGCAAGTTCTGTAGCCCCTCCCGCTCCAGCGGTGCAAACCAACCACTGTCAAGCAGGATCTGGGTTAGCATTGAGGTTGCGCCCTGAGTTACTGCGGTAGAGAAACTTGATACATTGCCCTGAGGTTTGTACTGACCGGTTTGATCCCGAAAAGCATAGACAGAAACCGGAATTTGTTGCCGCGGCTTTGCTTGCTGTTGCAACGACTGCATTGTACTGCTAATCGAATCGACACTGGCTGGCGTAATACTGAGCTCCGGTTTTGGTACCAGAGAACATCCTGCAATAGCAGATATCATGAGTAAAATAATTACTGCTTTCATTACTAACCCCCAATCACAGGAATAGTAATGATCGTAACTTCACCGGTATCCAGGTTAGTAATATTGACAATAACACTGCCATCGGTGCCGGTCGTGATCTCAACAAGAAACTCACCCGTGTTGTAAATGCCATCAACCAGGTCACCATCCGCTATTCGCCTGGTCAACGAGTTTATAATGTTTCGCTCCAATGCTTCCTGGAACTTGTCTACAAAAGATAATGTTGGCCTCTCTTCACTAAAACTGTTCTGGCTTTGGGCTTTTTGCAGCAAAAAGTTTCCATTTAGCGGATTGCCACCAAAGCTGGGATTAATGGGGGTATAGACTAATTCAGTTGCACTTGCGCAGGCAGATGCCAGCAGGAATAGCAGTACTGCAGTTTTTTTCATTATTATTCCCTTTAGTATATTTCTTGTTCCTGATCACCCAGTAGCATGCTGGCCTGAATATTCGCCAATTCATTAATACTGCGCAAAATAGCTTGTTCGGCCATCTCTTTTACATTGTTATAGCGCCGGCCAAAATAGGTTTGATAAACGCGTTGCTGGTTCATTTCCACCCACAGAAATGTACCTGCCTGCGGATAGACTTGTTCATAAATAACCACCGACACGCCTTCAGTTGCCGGCATATCACGCCAGTAACCAGAATAATAGAACATAAAGTCTTTGCCAAAACGCGAGATGGTGCGGTCAATCACTAAGCCGCTTAATTCGATATCATTCGCTGCTACTTTAAGCGGCAGCAGCAAACATAACAGCAGAAAAATTACTTTCATATGCCTATGGCGGCCAGTGGCCGCCCTTTCGTTTAGTTTTGAGTAACGATCGCGGTATTAAAGTCACCCTGCTGAGTAATACTCATGATATTACCCTTGCCATACTGCTCACCTAACACCAGGTTGTCGTTACCAAGCTGACTTATTGCTACAGTACCATTCTCTCCGGAAAGTGCAAAGTATCCATCATTGCCGGCTACCCAGTTACCATTGCCCTCTTGTAAAATGTCAGCAAAGTTACCGCTACCCTCAACCAGCATATCTACCAGGTTGAGATCCCCATCCTGTGCAATAGCAATACTGTTTTCTACAACCACAACCTCACTGGTAATAAATACTTCGTTCATATTACCCATTTGATCAACACTGATATCGTTATCAATACCAACCACATCAACTACAGCAAAGTTATCATCGCCCCGCTGCATGATGTCAGTGTTATTATCAAAACCAAACAAGGCTACACCGGCAATATTGTTGTTACCGCGACTGTATATATCTGCACTGTTGCCATCCATACCCAGCACCATTTCAGCGGTGTTCATGTCACCATCCTGATAAATCGTTAAATCGTGATTGTCACCGTCTGTCGCTACTACCGCATAGTTCTCAGTGCCATCTTGGCGAACATCAATCAGGTTATTATTGCCAACCAGACCCAGTGGCGCTTCCACCAGATTGCTGACACCAGTTTGATCAATCAGGATCCAGTTGGTGTCGCCGGTTACAGGTTCCACCAGAAAAACGTTATCGGTTCCATCCTGTTTAACATCAATCAGGTTGTCGTTGCCAGTAACATTGGTTGCGATAAAGGCATTTAGCATGCCTTCCTGCTGCACATAAATGGCGTTGTCATCACCAGTTAAACCAATTACACCACCGACGTTCTGGTCTCCAAACTGCTCCGCTTCAAATTCATTGGCATTACCTGCTGCGCCGAGCATAGCTGCTTCGTTACTATCTCCTTCCTGATAGCTGTAAAACATGTTGTCATTGCCGGTAAAGTCGGCATTCGACCAGTTGCTGTTACCGCTTTGCTCAATTTCGGCAACATTCATGTCGCCGACTAAAGTAGCGAAGGCTTCGTTTAAATCACCCGCCTGGAAAACAACGGCATCATTAACATTACCTTCTATAATAATTGCCGCCTGATTGTAAAATCCGTCCTGGGTAACCGTAACGATGTTATCATTACCAATAATATCGCTGGAAGCGATGTGCCAATCGGCGAATTGTTCCATCCGCACCGAGTTATCGTTGCCAGTATTAAAACTGTAGGCTTCCAACCACAGACCATTCTGCAAAACACTGCCATAGTTTAATTCACCAACTTGCTCAATAATGGCGAGATTGGCGTTGCCACCCGTATTGGTTTGAGTTATTTCAGCAGTATTACCTTCTCCAGAACCGGCTGCTGAGCTTTGCAGAATAATAGCTTCGTTCTCTGCCATGACATTTCCTGCAAAACACAAAGCAATTGCCATACCTAATAGATGTTTACGCGGTTTAATAAGGTTCATGTGATTCTCCCTGAGTCTCTTATTAGTATTGAATTATTGAGATTTCAGCTCCGTTGCCAATCTGTTCAATCGAAAAACTGCGGTTTCCCCATTGCTCTAACTGGATCAGGTTGCTCTCTCCCTGCTGTAAAATATCAGCACTGTTGTTGTTACCAAACTGCCGGATCTGTGCCTGATTACCGCTGCCATACTGCTGCAGAAAAATCTGGTTAAGCACACCTTGTTGTAATAAAACAGCATAATTAGCATCGCCACCTTGCGTTACATCAGCAACATTCAAATCGCCCAGCTGAGTAATATCAACTCCATTAGCTAACGCATGACGCTCAATTAGTGAAGTTAACTGTACTGAAACATCTGCAAACGCCCACCCGCTGGTTGCGACTCCAACCATCAGAATTAACACCTTAACATTTACATTTAGCACAAATATTCCTTCATTCATTATTACAACTTCCAGACTAAAGAGATATTTAAAAGCCACAATAGGACAAATGTTTTATTTTTTATTACAATTCATCAATCGCAAAAATAATTTATATTATATTAAATACAGCATCTTACGATCGCCTGGTTAACATGTGACCGCCCTTAGCTACTAATCCATTAGTACTATTTTTATTCATATATGAGCAAATTGTTAATATTCATGCTAATGCTTATTAGTGCAGTAAGTAAGCATATTTTTTACAAATAATTAAAATAGGAACTACTATGTCCAAGCAAAAAATTCTGGCGTTAGCGGTTACCGCAGCGCTGTGTTCCGGTTCAGCATTCGCGGCGAATAACGCTGCACAGGCCGATGATTCTATTCTCATCATGTTCAAACCTGGCGTATCCAAACAAGAACGTGTTTCTATTGTAAAACGCAGCGGTGCCAGTCTGCGGCAGCTCGATACTCAGGGACGTGACATTAAAATGCGGCATATTGCGGATGGGCGCATTGCCAAAATCAAGGTTCCTAAAGGCATTAATCGTGATTTCTTAATTAAACAACTTGCCTCCAACCCGGCGATTGAAGTAGCTGAACCGAATTATCTGGTAAAAGCATTAGCAGCCCCTCTTGCGGTTCCTAATGATCCCCGATTTGGTGAAATGTGGTCGTTAAACAATACCGGCCAGAATGGCGGTACGGCAGGTGCCGATATCGGTGCTGTTGCAGCCTGGGATATCACCACCGGTAGTCGTGACGTGGTTATAGGCGTAATCGATTCAGGGATGGATTACAATCATCCCGATTTAATTCCAAACCGCTGGGAAAATGACGGCAGCTATCCTGGACACCCATATGGTTATTCAACGTTAAACGAAAATAACGATCCAATGGACAGCGATAGCCATGGCACACATGTTGCCGGCACTATCGGTGCTGGTGGAGACAATGGTATTGGTATAACCGGTGTCAACTGGAACGTAACGTTACTGCCTTGTCAGTTTCTTGGTCCCACGGGTGGTAGTACAGCAGGTGCTATCGAATGTATTGATTACTATACCGACTTAAAAACAAATTACGGTGTAAACGTTAAAGCGACGAATAACTCCTGGGGTGGTGGTGGTTTCTCTGAAACATTGCGCGCCGCCATTCAATCAGGTGGCGATGCCGGTATTTTATTTATTGCGGCGTCGGGCAATGATGGCGCTGATGCTGATGTCAGCCCCATGTATCCGGCAGGATACGATCTTGATGTTATTGTCTCAGTAGCCTCTACCGACCGGCTGGATAATTTATCAGTATTTGCAGTCGGTGCGTCTAATTACGGCGCAACGTCAGTGGATCTGGGGGCACCAGGTTCAGATATTTTATCAACTGTTCCGGGCAACAATTATGCGGTGTTCTCTGGTACATCAATGGCCTCGCCTCATGTAGCCGGCGCCGCAGCAATGTTATGGTCTATAAATCCTGACATCACGCCACTTGAGATGAAAGCGATTCTGATGGACAGTGGTGATGAACTTGCTTCTCTTGATGGTAAAACGGTTTCTGGCAAGCGTTTAAATCTGGTAAACGCGCTGGCAGATGCGGACCCGACCCCGAGTTTCCGCTTAGCATTATCTCCCCGCAGCCAGCAGATAACCGCAGGTGATACTGCTGAGTTTACTCTTGACGTTGGTAATCTGGCCGACTGGATGGGCGATGTAGAGCTGAGCGTCAGTGTCGACCCAAGTATTGAAGGCGTCAGCTTATCAGCTGAAACCGCACAACCGGGTGATACGGTTACTGTCTTGGTACCGACCATGGCTGAAACGCCATGGGGCGATTATCTGGTTACTGTAACGGGTATTGATGCAGCAGACCCTGCAGTAGTTAAAAGCGTGTCTGCAACACTGGTCGTATTGCCGCAAGGTCTGGCTGATTTCAGTTTTGAGAACACGAATCCTGTTTCTATCCCTGATAACAACGCCACTGGTATTGAAAGTGTTATCAACGTACCAAATGAAGGAACCGTATTTAACGTTGAAGCTGGCGTTAATATCACCCATACCTGGCGTGGCGACCTGGTTGTTAGCCTGACATCTCCGCAAGGCACAGAAATCACCCTTCATAACCGTAGTGGCGGCAGTGCAGACGACTTAGTTGAAAGCTGGACCGTCGACACCTTTAATGGTGAGCCGATGCAGGGTGACTGGACCTTAAATGTATCTGATAATGCCGGTGCCGACTTAGGCACGTTAAACAGCTGGAACTTGACGATTACTGCACTTGGCGGTGACGTGGTCGATCCTGATCCGGTGGCACCCGCCGCAGACTTTAGCTTTGTTGCATCCGGACTGAATGTCGATTTCAGTGATAGTTCTACTGATGCTAATGATGATATTAGCAGCTGGAGCTGGGATTTCGGTGATGGTGCGGTATCTGATGTACACAACCCAAGCCACACGTACGCGGCAGGAGGTAGTTATGAAGTTACGCTGATGGTTACAGACAGTACCGGCTTAACTGACATGACAAGCCAGATGGTTACCCTGGTTGAGAGTGATATTAGTCTGACATTGCATCGGGCAATCAGAGCTCGTACCGGCTCTACCATCGTTGACTTACGCTGGACGGGTGCCACAGGAAACCTGGATCTGTATCGCGATGGTGATTATATCGAAACAATCGAAAACGATGGCAGACATCGTGACCGGTTTAATTCGATGGCGGCTTCAGCAACCTATACCCTGTGCCTGGAAGGCACGATGGTATGCTCAGCTGATTTAACCGTAGATTTCTGAAATTCCATTTCTTCTGACTCTTAAGGCAGCTTCGGCTGCCTTATTCTTTAGTTGATCCTTACCGTAGAGCGGCTAGTATAGAGGATATAATTCAGCAGTAAGGAATCAGCGTGCTAGCGCAATTACATCAGGTTGAACACAGTCTTAATCAGGTTATTCTTGGTAAACAACAGCAAATTCGCCTGGCGTTATGTTGTTTACTCGCTGAAGGACATTTACTGCTCGAAGACCTTCCCGGCCTTGGCAAAACCACCCTGGCTCATGCGCTCGCTAACAGCCTGGGTCTGAGTTACCGGCGGGTGCAATTTACCAGTGATTTACTGCCCGCAGATTTAACCGGTATTAGCATATATGATACCCGGTCACAACAATTTCACTTTCAGCCGGGTCCGGTATTCTCTCAGGTGTTACTGGCAGATGAAATTAATCGCACCAGCCCGAAAACCCAAAGTGCCTTGCTAGAGGCGATGGAAGAGCGCCAGGTTAGTACGGATGGTCAAACCCGGCCATTACCCAGTCCTTTCTTTGTTATTGCCACCCAGAACCCGTTATTTCATGCCGGAACCTCTGCATTACCTGAATCGCAGCTAGACCGTTTTTTAATGCGTTTGTCGTTAGGTTTTCCGGAGCGGGCCGCTGAACATCAGTTGCTTGTCGATGATAGCAAGGGCTCGCGTCTGCAATTTTTAACACAGCAACTGGACAGCAATACGCTGCAAAGCCTGCAGCAACAACTTAGTTCGGTTAATGTCAGTGATGCCGTTATTGATTACTTACTCAGCTTGGTAGATGCCAGTCGCACTCGCAATGATATGTTGCCGCTATCGCCGCGCGCCTCCAAAGCCCTGTTAAGAGCAAGCAAAGCTCATGCTTTAATCACTGGCCGTGATTTTGTCACCGCCGATGACGTGCAGCAGGTATTCCCATCGGTGGCAGAACACCGGCTGGATCCACGTTCCAGTGCGGCAAGTCATTCGCATAGCGAACTATTACTTGAGCAAACTGTTTGCCCGTTATGAACCACCTGAAACGAGGGTTACAGCAGTGGTTTCGTAAGCAGTTTAATAATTGGCTGAATAAGCGACAACCACCAGCCAGAGAAGTCACCCTAAGCCAGAAGATCATTTATATTCTGCCCAGCCGCTTCGGGCTCTGGTATATTTTGCTGCTTATCCTGCTGTATTTACTAGGAACTAACTATCAAAATAATTTAATTTTATTAATGAGTTATATGTTGGTATCGGTGTTGCTTTTAGCACTGACGTTAGCCTGGCGTAACTTACACCACATTACAGTGAGCTGTGCGCCGGTGTTAACGGCTTATGCAACAGAAACGCTGATGGTGCCGGTATCATTACAAACACCGGATCCAAAACAGCAAATACAATGTTATTTTACTTCTAAGCAGCAGCCGTCGGTGCTTGCCGATGTCAATATGCGGGCAATGGTGCCGCTGGTGGTAGAAAAACGAGGTTATTTTCCATTACCACGGCTTACCATTCATAGTTATTATCCATTTGGTTTATTTAATTGCAAAAGCATGCTAATGCTTGATTATCATTTCTGGGTATTTCCAACACCGCTACCATCAGAGTCGGCGGATGCCTTGGCTGAAAATAGCGGTAATAAAAACCAGGTTGCAGAGGATTACGACACGATCCGTAGCTACCAGGCTGGAGATAGCTTAAAACTAATGCTGTGGAAGCGGCTGGCCCGTGATCCAGCCAACCCGGTTGTCAAACATGCTCCCAGCGTACCTTTACCAGAACCTGACTGGATAACCATTCCAGCGGTTACCGGGGCAGCCCTTGAGTTAGCGCTGTCAAAGGCCTGTTATACGATGTTGCAACTGGAACAACGCAGTAAACCCTATGGTCTGCGGATACGAAGCAAAAGTATCAGTCCGTCCTGTGGCCAGCAGCATTTACAACGCTGTCTGCGGGAGTTAGCGTTATGCTAGTGCTATTAAACCGCCAGGCGATAGTCTCTTTTAGTATTATTTTACTGGCCATCATTGTATTACTTCATCAGGCGTTACCGCTATGGTACAGCGCTATTTTAGTGCTGCTGCTGGGGTACCGCTGGCCGTTGCAGCGAAGCGGGAGCAAGGTTAATAAGCTGAAACGCGTCAATATAATTGCGGCGCTCATCCTGCTGTTATTGCTTATCAGCCTGAAACAAAGCGGTGTTTTTCACTTTATGTTACAAATATTGCTGCTGTCTGCGGTAAGTCGCATGGTGTTGATCCGTCAGCGTCATGATAGTCATCAGTTGCTCTGGGTACTGTATTTCCTGTTGGCCTGCTGTTTTATTTTTTATCAGAGTATATTGTTAAGCTTGCTCATTCTTGCATTGTTGCTTTTCACTCTTCATCAGCACTATCAACTTTACGCCAGCAAACAACTTCGACTGCAGTGGTTACAGCTGGGAAAAGCGTTATTGCTTACGTTTCCAATATGGATCTCATTATTTCTATTGTTCCCGCGCTTACAACCCTTGTGGCGGATCCCAACGGCAGACTCAGCAATAACCGGCCTGGCAGATAGTCTGGATCCTGGAAGCATTGAGAATCTGGTCCAAAGCGACACACTGGCGTTCCGGGCAATTTTCAGTGGGCCACTGCCGGCAAGACAGCAGTTATATTGGCGCGCGAAAGTATACGAAAATTTTGATGGTCGTAGCTGGACCGTGAACAAGCGGTTTGAAACTCGTCAAACAGTCACCCCACCAATTAATGAGAATAGCCTCGTTCAACGGGTTGATTATCAGATTATTACTGAAGTCAGTAACCAGCGAAGTGTGTTTGCACTGGGCGTACCGCTGCAACTAACCAATACTGTACGTCCTGTTGCTGCTTATCTTGCTGAAGCCCGCCGTCCCGTAAGCCAGCGCCTGAGCTATCAGGTTAGCAGTGACCTGTCAGCGATACCTGAAGATCATGCGACAGAGCCGCAACTGAATACCCGTACCACCAATGCCAACCCAAAAACCCGGGCGCTCGCTATCGAGTTGGCAAATAAAACGCAGTCAACTGCCGAATTAATCGGGCAAATAGGTGAGCTATTTCGCCAGCAACCTTATTTTTATAGTTTAAACCCACCTCGCCTGGGTGAAAACAGTATTGATGCCTTTTTGTTTAATACCCGCAGCGGATTTTGCAGTCACTACGCCTCGGCAACGGCAGTACTATTACGAGAAGCTGGTGTTCCGGCCAGAGTGGTCGGCGGTTATCAGGGTGGTGTCTGGCATGACGAACAGCAATATCTGGAAGTAAGGCAACGAGAAGCTCATGCCTGGGTCGAATATTTCGATAGCGGTGCCTGGCAACGATTTGATCCCACCGCCGTTATTGCACCCGAGCGCGTGCTCGCAGGACTGGATGCCGTGTTATCAGCAGAGGAACAGGACCAGTTACAGGCCAACTGGCGGCGTTTTTCTGCAGTTAATTACATCAATCAGCAACTGTTACATCTGGACTATTACTGGTCAGTTTGGGTATTAGGATTTGACGACAGCCAGCAATACAACCTGTGGCAACAACTAAAAGCGATTAGCAAGCTGTTGGCAATACTGAGTGGGATTGTCGTATTAATGATAGGAATATGGTGGTATCTGAAATATCAGCGGCAACCGGAAAAGTTTCCCGCGCCGGTTCGTTTAGTCAGGCGCTATTTGGGCAAGCTGATCCAGCATAAACCAGCAGGTCAGCATTTCAGCCAGTTTATTAATCAGCTGAAAATCCACAACCCGTACCACGCCCCCTTACTTGATAAGATAGACTCGTTGTATCAGCGGGCATTATTTGCCAATGATCCCGCCGCACTACTGCAGTTAAGAAAGCACTTAAAAGCTAATACAAAAAAACTTAACCGGTTAAACTGGCCGCAATAGCAGGCCAGTTAACGTTGACGGGTGATTACCGAGTGAGATTAGCGGGTAGCCAGAATACGCAGGGCCGTCTGGATATGCTCTGCGCAGTGCACGCCCAAGTCGGTTAAATAACCACCATCAGTCTGGGTGAGTAACCCTTTAGCATGTAAGCGGGCAATGGCATCCCGGGTTTCATTATCTGCATCCTTATGAACTTTCAACCCTTCCATTTGTGAGTCAAGGTTATATAAATTCAGAATTTTTATCTCAGCATTCAGCTCAGGTGTTACTGGCATAGCGTACATCCTCTGTTGTTAGCAGATTCAAGATAGCCGTTATCGACAAATATTGGCAGCCTTTTCTGCACAATTTTATCGATTTACCGGCGTTCTGCGCAGGGGACATTGCCATTCCCGAAGACTCTGTCAGCCAGCGTCGCTCAAAATATGTTTTTTTCCAATAAGTTTATCCCTTAAGTTGCTCAGTCAGCGCTTGCAGACAAAGTGCAATGTTTTCATGCCGTGCACCATAGCCCATTAACCCAATACGCCAGGTTTTTCCGGCCATCTCGCCAAGGCCGGCGCCAAGCTCCAGATTATAGTGCTCAAGCAGCGCAGTTCGCAGCGGAGCATCGTCCACACCTTGCGGTATATACACTTGGTTTAATTGAGGCAAGCGGTATGGCTCTGCTACCACAAACTGCAGACCCAGCTTCGTTAAGCCTTCAGCCAGCAACTTATGCATGGTCTGATGGCGCTGCCATGCTTGCTCCAGCCCTTCACTTGCCAGTATGCGCAGCGCTTCATGCAGTGCATACAAGCTGTTAACTGGCGCGGTATGATGATAACTGCGTTTGCCCTGGCCGCTCCAGTAGGCCATCACCAGACTTTGATCTAAAAACCAGCTTTGTACCGGGGTTTTACGCTGCTGAATTTTAGCAACAGCACGTGGCGAAAACGACACCGGCGACAAGCCCGGTACACAGGATAAACATTTCTGACTACCTGAGTAAATGGCATCAATGCCCCACTCGTCCACTCTGAGCTCAACGCCCCCTAGCGAGGTAACGGCATCAACAATAGATAGACAATCATATTGCCGGGCTAAGACACACAGGGTTTTAGCGTCACTCAATGCACCGGTAGACGTTTCAGCATGTACAAAAGCAACGAATCGCGCATCAGGATGTTGTTTTAGTGCATCCTCAACATGTTGCGGGTTGACCGGCTCACCCCAGGCGTTGTCCACACACACCGCAACACCGCCACAGCGCTCGACATTCTGGCGCATCCGCTCACCAAATACGCCGTTACGACAGACAATAACCTTTTCACCGGGTTCTACCAGATTTACAAAGCAGGTTTCCATGCCGGCACTGCCGGGCGCAGACACCGCGATGGTCATTGGGTTTTGCGTTTGAAAGGCGTATTGCAATAGTTGCTTCAGCTCATCCATCATGCCAATAAACAGCGGGTCTAAATGGCCTACTGTCGGCCTGGCTTGCGCAGCCAGTACCTGCGGATAGACATCGGAGGGCCCCGGGCCCATTAAAATACGGCGTGGCGGATTGAATGTGGCAATGGCAGGGGCTGGTAACAGTGCCTGCGGTGTTGTCTGTTGCTTTGCCTGTTGCATAAAAACTCCGGCTAATGATTTTGCTTACCATAGCAAAACCAGCGGTTCATGCCACTACTGTTCGGCTATTGCCGCTATTCAAAGGATTAATAGTAACCGATTGCTACTTTTGCCTGGCGTATTTAACTGCAAAAGAAAAAGGCCCCTGCTGCGGGACCTTCTGTTACCGTGTAGCGATGATAATAATTAGAACTCGCGGCGGTTTCGCAGCGCTTCAATCCGTTTTTCCAAAGGTGGATGGGTCAGCAGCAACTCAGACTTTGGTTTTTTACCGGCAATACCAAAAGCCATTAAACTGCCTTCCAGCCGGCTTTCATGGTTATTTTTAAGTCGTTCCAGTGCCGCGACCATTTTATCTGGCCCTTCTAAGCGCGCCGCACCGGCATCGGCACGGTATTCACGCTGGCGTGAAAACCACATGACAATAATGCTAGCCAGAAAACCAAATACAATTTCCAGCACGATAACAATACCAAAATAAGCAAAAGTACCCAGCTGCTGATTGTTATTGCGGATGGCACCGGCAATTAAACGGGCAAAGAAAATAACAAAGGTATTTACCACGCCCTGGATCAGGGTCAGGGTGACCATATCGCCGTTAGCAATGTGCGACACTTCATGGGCCAGTACGGCTTCCACTTCATCTTGTTTCATATTGCGCAGCAAGCCGGTACTTACCGCCACTAGCGCCGCATTGCGGTTCATCCCGGTAGCAAACGCATTCATCTCTGGCGAATCATATACCGCTACCTCCGGCATACCGATACCCGCTTTCTGGGCCTGACGCTCGACAGTACGCATCAGCCATTGTTCGGTAGCATTACGAGGCTGGGTAATAACCACCGCGCCGGTAGAACGCTTAGCCATCCATTTTGACAACGCAAGCGATATAAAAGAGCCGCCAAAACCAAATATGGCTGCAAAAACCAACAACCCGCTGATACTGCTGTGATCTATTCCTAAAAAGCTGAAAACGATATTCAGTACAATACTCAGTACTACAATAACCGCCAGGTTCGTTGCCAGAAACAGCAAAACTCTTTTCATATAACCCTACCTCAGTGACTTAACTGCTATCAATATATGGGCTGCTAACTGAATTTCAAATTAAGCCGTGCCGAAAATTTGTAAGAAAACATGTTTGCCTGCACGCATTTCGCTACAATAACGGCCGAAACTGCCAATTCAATCGGAGAACGTCATGCAATTATTACTATTAAGCAGCTCGCGTGCCCACAACAGCGAGTATCTGGCGCCTTATATGCCTTGGCTTAAATCGCAGCTAAAAGGCATAGACGAACTGCTTTTTATACCTTATGCCGGCGTTACTATTAACGGCGATGCTTATCTTAAGCAAGTTGCCAGCGCCTTAGCGCCATTAAACATAAAAGTCACTAGTTTGCACCAGCATTCACAGCCCAAAGAAGCAATTAGCAAAGCACAAGCGATTGCCGTGGGTGGCGGCAATACTTTTCAGCTACTTAATAAGTTATATCAACAAGATATCGTTAAGCTTATAAGGCAACGCGTAACCTGTGGGGTGCCGTATATTGGCTGGAGCGCCGGTTCTAACATTTCGGGTCTGAGCATTCGCACCACCAATGATATGCCGATTGTTGAACCGGCATCATTTAACGCATTACAGCTATTACCGCTGCAGTTAAATCCGCATTACAGCGACTATAAGCCTGAGGGGTTTCACGGCGAAACCCGCGATATGCGCCTGGCAGAGTTTATGGTGTTAAACCCGTCTACACCGACTATCGCCTTACCGGAAGGTACTGCATTACAACGTAATGGCGATAGCTTAACCCTGCTGGGTAGTGGCGGCGGTTATTTATTTAAAGGCGGCGAGAAAACAGTAATAGCGGAAAACAGCGATCTATCTTATTTATTAAATTAGAAAAAACGACGTAAAAAAGCGGGAACGAAAGCAAATCGGCGCAGATGGTCGGTTACAATATAGGCTACGTTCTGGTAGTGGTAACGCAGCTTGCATAAATACTGTTGTAGAGCTTAGCTTATATTGCGACCTGAAGTTTTAAGCAAATTTCTGGCTAAATTCACACCCAACTGCGTTTGATCTTCTGGGTCATACGGCACCACACCTAAACACGGCGTGCTAATTCGCTGCTGTAAATCAGCAATATTTTGCGGTAAAAGCGCCATATCCGGATCGATACAGTTGGCAACCCAACCCACCAGAGTGCAGCCGCTGCGGGCAATTTCCCGCACCGTTAGCATGGCATGGTTCAGGCAGCCTAGTTTCATTCCCACCACCAATACTACCGGCAGTTGGTGCTCGGCCACCCAGTCAGCTAAGTAACGCTCGTTACTAATAGGCAATAGCCAACCACCTGCACCTTCAACTAATAACTGTTGTATAGGTAACTGTTGCCAGCTGGCCAGCGTCTGACTAAGTGTTGCTTCGTTAATTGGCTGCTGTTCGTTAATCGCCGCCAGATGCGGTGCGACCGGCGCCTGATAGCATATCGGATTCACCACATCATAGGGTAACGCGATACCAGATTGACGCCGTAGCAGTAACGCGTCACTATTGCAGCCCTGCGCGTCGGCTCCCGCGGCTATTGGCTTTACCCCCGCAGCAGTGATATCGAGAGCTTTGAAACCTTGCAATAGCATACTGCAGACATAACTCTTGCCAGCATCCGTGTCGGTACCGGTAACAAAGTAACAATTAGCTGGCATTCTTAGTCCCCGTAATAAATAACACCTGATAACTGGCCGGTAAACCCTGGGCCGTCCGATGCTTTTCATAGGCCGCAGCAAGCTTTTGCCAGTAACCTTTGCCGGTTAAACCGGTTGCACTTCGCCCGGCAACCTGATTAGCGCCTAAAGCTTTTAACTCGCGTGCCAGGCTTTTTACGTCAGGGTAATACAATGGGTAGTTTCGCTGCTCAAAGTGCCAGTTAACCTGTGACACGGTGCCAGCTGCCTTAATCAGTTCAGCTTCGGGTAAAAATAGCTGAGTATGCGCCCTGCTATCCAACGTCGCAAAAGCCGCCTGTAGCTCCTGCAACGTGCCCTGCACCAAAGTGGTGATAACCAACTGGCCGCCCGGGGCCACCACTCTGGCGGCCTCGGCCAAAACGGCTTCAGGCCTTTGGCACCACTGCAGCATTAAACTGGAAAACAACTTATCAAACTGTGCTGTGGCCAGCGGCAAAGCTGCGGCGTCGGCCTGAATATAAGCCGTGGCTAAGTGTAAACTCCGGGCCTTGCTTAACATGCCAGCACTTAAATCGACGGCGCTAAATTCATCACAATAGTTTTTTAACTCAGGGTGGATCCAGCCCGGACCGCAGCCTAAATCGAGCAATTTACCGCTATGGTTGGCGGATAACATCGCAAGTGCGGTTAATGCCACCTGCTGCTGTAAACGCGCAGCATCAGCGTAGCTCTCGCATGCCTTACCAAAGCTGTCAGCCACCTGTTTTAAAAAAATACTTTCGCTTTGAGCTGCAGGCTCACATAGGCGGGGTGTTAAACGGGAGATCATGACAACAAACGCCTCAATTGCTGCACCAGCAGCGCAATATCCTCATCACTGTGCTGGCTGCTCAGGGTAATTCTTAAGCGGGCGCTACCAACGGGTACCGTCGGTGTCCGGATGGCGGTTAGCCAGATGCCGACTCCTTTTAACTGCTCGCTGGCCTTAGCTGCCTGCTCGCTGCTACCGAGCACCACTCCCTGAATGGCGGTATCGGAAACCATAATGGGCAAATCTGCGGCCAGCTTTCGGAATTTCTGAATGTTGCTGTGAAGCTTATCGCGCCGCCAGTTTTGCTTGCGGCACAGTGCGATACTTTTTACAACCGCAGCACAGGTTGCCGGCGATAACGCCGTACTGTAAATATAGTGCCGGCCAAATTGTTCAATATAATCGATAACTGTTTTGCTAGCGCCGAGAAACGCCCCGGCCACCCCCAATGCTTTGCCAAAATTGGCCATCAGGCAGAACAGCTCGTTGTTTGCTACACCTTGCGCCGGCCCGCTGCCCTGACCTTCCGTGCCTTTAACGCCCAAACCATGCGCATCGTCCAGCAGCAGTGGTACCCTGTGCTGCTGACACAATCTGTGCAACGCTGCCAGATCGGGGCTGTCGCCGTCCATGCTGAAGACGCCTTCAGTTACCACCATCGATTGTGGCTGTTGTTGTAATAAACGCGCCAACGCGCTCATGTCATTGTGGGCGAAGCGTTTCATGTTCGAAGCACTATGTAAGGCACCGTCTATCAGCGAGGCGTGGCTGAGTTTATCCAGCAATAAGGTATCGTCTTTTGCCGCCAACGTGTGCAACATGGCCTGGTTAGCGGCAAAACCAGAGGAAAATAACAGTACACGCTCCACGCCAAGCCAGTCACTGAGGGTCTCTGTTAACTGGCGGTGAATAGCATGCTGGCCGGTGACCAACGGTGAGCCACTGCTACCAGCACCGAATTTCAGGGCGCCGTCAGCATAAGCCTGCAATACCTCAGGTGCGGTAGCCAGTCCCAGATAGTCGTTACCGGAGAAATTAAGGTATGGCTGACCGTTAATAGTAATAAGCCGACCATTGTAATGTTCAACCGTAACAGGCTGGCGCATCAGCTGCCGGCCCTCGCGATCAGTAACAGCCTGTTGCAACTGCGCCAGTTTATTCTGCAGCATCGTTACTTAGCCGCTTTTCTACTGCGCTGCCATTATTACAGTGCAGCACGGTACAGCGGCGGGTTAGCCTGCTCGTTTAACGCATCGGCCATTGCCAGCTCGTGCGCTTCGTCTGAGACATCAGCACGCTGCTCTGGTTTAATGCCCAATTTGGCAAATAGCTGCATATCAGCATTAGCTTCCGGGTTATCGGTTGTCAGCAGTTTATCGCCGTAAAAAATAGAGTTCGCGCCGGCAAAAAAGCACAATGCCTGCATCTGCTCGTTCATGCGGGAGCGACCTGCCGACAGCCGAACGTGACTTTCTGGCAACATAATACGTGCGACGGCAATGGTGCGGATAAACTCAAAGCCGTCTAAATCTTCCACATTTTCCAGCGGAGTACCTTTTACTTTAACCAGCATATTAATGGGTACACTTTGCGGATGCTCCGGCAGGTTGGCCAGTTGCATCAGTAACGCAGAACGATCATTGGCACTTTCACCTAAACCAACAATACCGCCACAGCACACCTTCATGCCGGCATCGCGCACATGGCTTAGGGTGTCGAGACGATCCTGATAGGTGCGGGTGGTGATAATTTCACCATAAAACTCCGGGGAGGTATCCAGGTTATGGTTGTAGTAATCCAGGCCGGCCTGTGCCAGGGTCTGGGCCTGGCTGTTGTCGAGCATGCCTAACGTCATGCAGGTTTCCAGGCCCATGGCTTTCACGCCCTGCACCATTTCAATAATATACGGCATATCGCGCTGCTTCGGGTTACTCCAGGCCGCGCCCATACAAAAACGGCTGGCACCCTGCGATTTCGCTGCAGCAGCTTGCGTCAGCACCTTTTCCACTTCAATTAAACGCTCACGCTCTAACCCGGTATTGTAATGGCCGCTTTGCGGGCAATATTTACAATCTTCGGCACACGCCCCGGTTTTAATCGACAGTAAGGTGCTGATTTGCACTTCATTCGGGGTAAAATGCTGGCGATGCACCGTTTGCGCCTGAAATAATAAGTCATTAAACGGTAAGGCATAAAGTGCATTTACTTCAGCGAGAGTCCAGTTGTGTCGAACCTGAGCGGTGGCAGCTTGCATAGGGCGTATCCATTGTTGTTATGCGGTTTTTCGGCTAGTCTAACCGCCGGCTGCAGCTTGTCAACGCTGACCACCGCAAAAACTTTACTACTGGTTAATTTATGAGCATTAATTTATGAGCATTTGTTATGAAAGTTAACTTAGCATTTGATCGCGAACATATCTGGCATCCTTACACATCAATGCTCAATCCTTTGCCGGTGTATCCGGTAAGCCGGGCCGAGGGTTGTGAACTTATTCTGGAAAATGGCCAGCGTTTAATTGACGGTACCTCTTCCTGGTGGGCCGCTGCGCACGGTTACAATCACCCGGTTTTAAATGCGGCGGTCACTGAACAATTACAAAAGATGGCCCATGTGATGTTTGGCGGTATTACGCATCAGCCGGCTGTCAGCTTGTGTCAGCAGCTGGTGGAAATAACCCCGGCGGCGCTCACCAAAGTATTTTTAGCCGATAGCGGTTCGGTCGCAGTCGAAGTCGCCATCAAAATGGCGCTACAGTATTGGCTGGCAAGTGACACACCAGAAAAAACGAAACTGATCAGTCTGCGTAAGGGGTATCACGGTGATACCTTTGCTGCGATGGCGGTCTGTGATCCGGTAGATGGCATGCACGATATGTTTAGCGGCGTGCTGAATAAGCACTTTTTCCTACCGTCACCGGCCAGTGCTTTTGCGGGGGAATTTAACCCGGCGGATATGGCGCCGCTTGCAACATTGCTTGAACAAGAGCACCAGCAGATAGCGGCACTAATTCTGGAGCCGATTGTTCAGGGCTACGGCGGCATGCGTTTTTATCATCCTGAGTATTTACGTCAGGCCCGTGTATTGTGTGATCACTATAAGGTGTTGCTTATAGCTGATGAAATTGCCACCGGCTTTGGTCGCACCGGTAAATTGTTTGCCTGCGAGCATGCCGGCATTACTCCGGATATTATGTGTTTAGGTAAAGCCTTAAGTGGCGGCTATATCACCCTGGCTGCTACCCTTTGCACTGATGAAGTGGCACGCGGCATAAGCCAAAGCGCCGCGGGCGGTTTAATGCATGGCCCTACTTTTATGGCAAACCCGTTAGCCTGTGCAGTGGCCAATGCCAGTGTCGGTCTGATCCGCGCACATAAATGGCCTGCGCAGGTCGCCGCAATTGAGCAGCAGTTGCAGCACGAGTTGGCCCCTTGCAAAGCCCTGCCAGCCGTGCAAGAAGTGCGGGTACTTGGTGCCATTGGTGTATTGGAAATGCGGCAAAAAGTTGATGTTGCCAGGTTACAGCAGCAATTTGTTGAGCTGGGAGTATGGATCAGGCCGTTTAACAATCTTATTTATATTATGCCGCCTTTTACCATCAACCCAGCGCAGTTAACTACATTGACCTGCGCCATGGTCACTGTAGCCAAAGCGTGCAGCTAGTATGTTCTGTCTGACTCAGCGCAGGATATAGAACAGCATGCCACTGGAGCTTAGTAACAAAAGAATAATATTAAAATGTAAATGATCGCTGCGCCGTTTCAGTCGCATGCGGTTAAGCACTATACTAACGACACTGACCAGGACACTACCCCACAACAAATACACTAACCAAAACGTTAAGCGGGGGCGCCAGTAGTCACGAATATCCAGCCCCAGATAGCGTACCAGGCCTGTATCCATTTCCGGCCGGGCATAATGGCTGACCACAAGAGCAGAGAAAAATAACAACCAGGCAATAATCGCCAGATATTTAAATGCCCGGCACAATAAGTCAGGGCCTTCCCGTCGCTCAAACTCTGGCCCGCCCTTATCTGGTCCCACTTTATTATATGCTGTCATTTTTGGCTTCCTTCCAACTTTTACTTGTTTTCAGCTTGTGGCAAAGTATGATTACAGCTTTCATAAATATAGCCTAGTTATAACACCATCTGGAGTTTGTTGCATGACGCATGCCGTAGTTAAAGATGTGTTGGCCGGTAAGTACCAAGCCGGTTCACAGATCACCGTTAAAGGCTGGATCCGCACCCGGCGCGATTCTAAAGCCGGTATTTCTTTTTTAGCTGTGCACGATGGCAGCTGTTTTGATGCGGTGCAAGCCGTTGCGCCATCTGATCTGGCTAATTATGAAAATGAGATTAGACGTTTAACCACCGCCTGTTCGGTCATCGTTACCGGTGTTGTCGCGCGCTCTGAGGGCCAGGGGCAGGCTTTTGAAATTCAGGCGACAGAGGTGGTGGTGGTCGGCTGGGTTGAAAACCCGGACACCTACCCTATGGCACCAAAGCGTCATAGCATGGAATACCTGCGCGAGCATGCGCACCTGCGGGCACGCACCAATGTAGTGGGCGCGGTTACCCGGGTTCGCCATTGTTTAGCCCAGGCCGTGCATCGTTTTTTCCATGAGCAGGGTTATTACTGGATCAGCACGCCTATTATTACCGGATCAGATACCGAAGGTGCTGGCGAGATGTTCCGGGTCAGTACCCTGGATATGGAAAACCTGCCCCGCAACGATAAAGGCAAAGTAGATTACAGCCAGGATTTCTTTGGTAAAGAAACCTATCTGACTGTTTCTGGCCAGTTAAATGGTGAAACCTATGCCTGTGCTATGTCTAAAATTTACACTTTCGGCCCAACTTTTCGGGCTGAAAACTCCAATACCAGCCGCCATTTAGCAGAATTCTGGATGATTGAACCAGAAGTAGCCTTTGCTGAACTGAAAGACATTGCCCAGCTGGCTGAAGACATGCTGAAGTACGTGTGTAAAGCGGTGCTGAACGAGCGCGCGGATGACATGGCGTTTTTTGCAGAGCGCATTGACCCGACAGCGGTCAGCCGTTTACAACAGTTAGTGGATTCTTCATTTGTGCGGATGGACTACACCGATGCCATTGAAATATTGCAAAACTGCGGTAAAACCTTCCAGTATCCGGTGCAGTGGGGCGTAGATTTGCAATCTGAGCATGAGCGTTATCTGGCTGAAGAGCATGTCGGCGCACCCATTATTATGCAAAACTACCCGACAGACATTAAAGCCTTTTATATGCGTTTAAATGACGACGGTAAAACCGTAGCGGCCATGGATGTACTAGCACCCGGTATTGGCGAAATTATCGGTGGTAGCCAACGGGAAGAGCGGCTGGAGCAGTTTGATAAACGGCTGGACGAAATGGGCCTGAACAAAGAAGACTACAGCTGGTATCGTGATCTGCGCCGCTATGGCACTGTGCCCCACGCCGGTTTTGGTCTGGGCTTTGAGCGCCTGGTATCTTATGTAACTGGTGTAGGTAATGTGCGAGATGTCATCGCCTTCCCGCGAACACCAGGCAATGCAGATTTTTAAAGGCTTAGCTAATTTTCTAAATAATAAAAAGGGAGCGTTAACAGCTCCCTTTTTAATTATCGTAAAATAGTATTAACCGCATGCATTTTCAGCAACAGCGAACATCAGAAGTAAGAAAAAAACGCTTCCGGATCCGGATCATTTCGCACTGGCGCGTTTCCTGCCGCGGTACCTAAATATAAAAAGCCTACAATTTCATCATCTTCACCGACATCAAGCGATTGCTTGACGAAATCTTGCTGGGCATAGCTGCCAGTACGCCAAATGCCACCAAACCCCTGGGCAAAAGCGGCCTGTTGCATTGCCATTACGGCACAAGCAGCAGACTGCACTTGCTCTGGGCCTGGCACCTTAGGGTGCTCAGTAACTTTAGCGATACAGACAATGACCATAGGTGCGCGCAGTGGCAACTGCCTGGCCCGCTCGTGCATCTCAGGGGAAATACCCGGCGCGTCTTCAATCGCCGCCTCTGCAAATACGTCACCTAAGCGGTTAAGGGGCTCCTTGCCGGTAACAATGACAAAGCGCCATGGTCGTAAGCCACCATGATCGGGCACCTTAAGCGCCGCCCGTTTAATTAGCTCCAGCGCGTCGCCGCTGGGTGCCGGCTCAGTTAACCGTGGTGTGGAATATCGGGTGGTTAATAGCGTCAACGCATCCATAACAAAACCTCTTTAAACAACTCTGCTATCAGGCTAGCAAACTTTATTCAGTAAGCACATGAGAAAATTTTAACTACACTGCTGTTTGCTCAGTCGCTCGCCACAACGCCGATATTTACAGCGATATCACCCGCTTTGCCAGGCAAACTTTATAACGTGGCCGCAGCAGCATCGACCGCCTGCTGATACAATGCCAGATACTGTTCATTGGCATCACTCCAGCTAAAACTCTGTGACATCGCACGCTGCTGTATTTTTTTATACGCTGGTTGATCCTGATACAGCGTCAAAGCCTGGCGTAATGCCTCAAGCAACGCTTCAGTGTTCGGCTCGGCAAAACCTATGCCTGTCGCCATGTTGTTAGGCCAGGGCACTACCGTGTCTTTCAAACCGCCGGTCAGTCGTACCAAGGGTAAGGTACCGTAGCGTAAACTGTATAACTGATTCAAACCACAGGGCTCAAACAAGCTAGGCATCAGGAAAAAATCACCTGCGGCTTCAACCTGATGTGCCAATTGTTCATTAAAGCCTTCAATAAAGCGAAACTTGTCAGGAAACACCACCGTAAGCTGATGTAATTGCTGACAATAACTGGCCTCACCACTGCCGACAATGACCACCTGCACCGGATAATGGCTTAGTACATGCTTCAATGCCGGGATCAGGATATCGTACCCTTTCTGGCCGGTAACCCGGCTAACGGCTACCAGCAGCGGCCCGTTGCTCTGGGTTAACTGACACTGTTGCTGCAGCTGACGTTTGCACGTCGCTTTGCCCGTTAAATCACCGGCATTATAGTTAGCACTTATGCTCTGGTCCGTGGCCGGATCCCATAACTGATAATCACAGCCATTTAAAATACCGCTAAAATCGAGCTGGCGCTGCTGATACCAGCCAGCCAGGCCGTTAGCTGCTGGCTCACTGAGCAACTCGTCCCGATAGCCCTGACTTACCGTATTAATTTTAGTGGCATATTGCAGTGCGATTTGCAGAAAGTTCAGCTCGTGATAATACCCATCCTGTGCCGCTTGTTGGTGTATGGGCAACCCCAGTTGCGGCGCCCAGCCGGCGTCACATTGCTGCTGATAAGCTCCATTGTGGATGGTAAAAACGAAAGGCACCCCCACCAAACTATGCGGTGAATGTAGCCGCTGATTGTGCTGCTGATGCTGATGCAGGTAAAATGCCGCCGGGGCACTTTGCCAGTCATGGCCATGCAACACATCAAACGCTTGCTGGCGGGCAGCCCATGCAATGGCTACCTTGCAAAAAAAGGCAAAACGCAGCGGGTTATCAGCGTAGCCGTGCTGACCGTCATCATAGGGTCTTTCCCGGGCAAAAAAATCGTGATGTTCAACTAAATGTAACGCAACACCGTGTAATTTGGTTGAGCGTACCGCACAGCCATACTGCTGTCCCCCCAGCTCAACAAATACCGAGGTTTCAGCTTCCGTTGCCACATTGTATAATGCGCCATACCGTGGCAGGATAACGCTCACCTGATGGCCAGCTGCCAGTAAACTACTGGCCAGGCCGCGACACGCGTCAGCCAGGCCACCGGTTTTAATTAAGCCTTCATATTCACTGCAAATAAACAGAATACGCAACACAGAATCCTTAGTTGTTTACTCAGACGTCATCTTAATTTAAACGTCATCAAATCCGATCTTCGCGCCTTTTGGTATCACAACCACCCCACCTGGTGAGATATGAAAGCGGGCTTTATCCTGCACCGGATCTTCACCAATAATAGTGCCCGGGGCAATCTTGACGTCTTTATCGATAATGGCGCGGCGAATACGACAGCCACGACCGATATCGTTGTTACCCATTAATACACATTTTTCAATGTAACTGTGGCTGTGTACATGCACGTTGTAACCGAGTATCGACTGATACACGATAGCGCCACTGACAATGCAGCCTGACGCCACCATAGAGCTTATTGCCTGGCCGGTACGGTTAGTTTCGTCATGCACAAATTTAGCCGGTGGCATCGGTGGCGTATAGCTGCGAAGCGGCCAGTAACGGTTGTATACATCAAACGGTGGGTTAATCGAGATTAAGTCCATATTGGCTTCATAGTACGAATCTATGGTGCCAACATCGCGCCAGTAACCGGCACTGCTTTCTGACTCGCCCCGAATGCGGTTGCTGGAAAAGTCATACACGTACACTTCACCCTGCGGATATAAGCCGGGAATAATATTGTGGCCAAAATCGTGTTTCGAGTCATCCTCTTTGGCATCAGCCACCAGCACATCAACCAGGCATTTTGCTTCAAAAATATAGTTTCCCATCGACGCCAGAACAAAGTCCGGCCGGCCCGGGATAGTTTTCGGATTGGCTTTTGGTTTCTCTTCAAAACCAATCATTTTGCCGTGCTCGTCTACTTCAATAACACCGAACTCGTGCGCTTGGCTTACCGGCACCGGAATAGCTGCCACAGTTAACTTGGCTTTGTTATGGCGGTGAAAATCGAGCATTTGCCGCACATCCATTTTATAAATATGGTCGCCACCAAATACACACACATGTTCAGGGTCTAACCCTTCTATTAAATGCAAATTCTGGTAAATGGCATCGGCAGTACCTAAATACCAGTGTTTACCGGTTTGCATCTGTGCGGGTATCGGGTCAATAAAACGGTTGGTTAAACCACTCACCCGCCAGGCACGACCTAAGTGCTTCATTAACGAGTGCGATTTAAATTGGGTAATAACGAAAATCTGCAATAAGTCGGAATTAACAAAATTGTTTAAAACAAAATCGACAATTCGGTAGTTGCCGCCAAATGGCACTGCTGGCTTAGCACGAATACCGGTAAGTGGCGCTAAGCGGGTTCCCTCGCCCCCGGCAAGCACCATGGTTAACACACCTGACATAGAGACTCCCTGTATTGACTTGGTAATGTGAGAAAAACACAAGCAAAGCTAAACTCGCCTATACCCACGATAGCAGCATTGATAAATAAAGCACCAGAAAAGTAGCGACATTAAGAAATTCAGTTGTCGATTGCTCAATGTTTAATAAATGCGGTGGCACTGCTCAAGGGCGTGTCGACGTTATAAATTACATATAGCACATAATTAGCTACAAAAATATTACACCATACTGTCAGGATTTATTACACCGAACCTCAGCGCCTCAGTGAGAGAGTCATAACTCTATGTTTTAAATTAATTTAAATCGTTGGCATAAAACCTGCTTTGTAGGGCTTGGCAAAAGCCATGTTGTAAACTTTAAAATGGCATTAATTAGATGAACAAAACAATAAAATTATTCACTTTACTATTTTTGATCACTTTTTTTGCCGGTACTGCTAAAGCGGCGTTAATAACAAATTTTGAGCTTGAATGCACTTCATGCGGCAGATATGGTGATTTTACTTTGATGTGGCAAACAACGTCTGATGCGACATTAGCTGCTGGTTTTGTCGATTGGGCACCAGGCTTATTTTTCAAAGTTGATATTCCAGAACTAAACGGTGTTTTTTGGGCGCATACAACTTCGTACGGCGGTGGCTATAATTTTTCCGATAATAATTTTTATGTTGCTATGGCACCGGGAAATGTCATTTTTGACGGCCCAACTTCCGCTCCGGTTTGGAGAGTAGGTGTTTATGAAGATATTGTGAATTATTTCGAGCCAGGCACAAACCAGGGTTTTTCTCGCCTTACAAGAAGCAATGTTTCAAATGCAGTTGATGTGCCAGAGCCAGGCTCTATTGGTGTACTTGCACTTGGTTTGATGTTGCTAAATTTAACCAGACGAGTTCGTTTTAACCGTAAAGCCTGATTACTAATTACGATTTCGAAGTTACGTCACTTACGAAAAGTGTAGGCAATGTCAGCCAAGTTTGACTGGCATTGCGTTAATCACGTCCATACACTGTTTCTGGCAGCACTCTTAAGACAGACCACATAGAGTGTGCAGCAACCCGTTGCTGGTAATTTTTAAAAAGTAAGGCTGCTCCGATTAAATAGCTCCGCCCTTTTTATTTGTTGCTGCGTTATTGTTGCCCGATTCAACCTCCGCGTTTAATGCTTCGACTTTCTCAGTGGCCGTGCTATCCGCCTTACTGTTAGACGCTTCAGGTGTTGGCTGAACATTTGATTCAGAGCCCGCGAAAGGTAGCGGCGTAAGCGGGAATATTACAGCGACATTGGCATGCGGTATGACTTTGACCTGTTGCTGAACATATATAAATAAATAACTACTGGTACGGGCAATAACCTGTACCTGATCGAATTGCAGCGTATTCACTGTGTCCTGTACCGGGTATATTAAGCTGACATGAAACTTCGGCTGCTGGCCACTTTTAATTGCTGCAGCAAGTTTTGCAGACTCCTCCTTGGCTGCGTTGTACAAAAATAACAGCGGTATAATCACGAAAATTAAATTGTACCGTTTAAATTGTACCGGATTATAGTACTTTTCTGACCATAGTGCGTACTTACGTATATGCCGCCTAAGGTAACGATCTATCGCAAATAACACCACCAAAAACACCAGCCAACCAATAACATTAAGTATAATCCAGGGATGGGTTAATGCCGCCAGCATGAAGTCTGACAACTCCAGGTAAGGCAAAATATTGAAGTCAAAAAGTGAAAATAGTCGGTTGGAAAACAACATACCCAATATGCTGCAGAGTAAATAGCCAAACGTAAGTACCATACTGGGATGGCGCAGCATAAAAATACTAAACTGACGCAACATTGAGTCTAAATGAGCATCATACAACTCACCCTGCAAAGGGGTTGCCGTAACGGGTACCGAAATATCTGACGCTGTTGTCGTCTTTTTTTTAGATGTCGTCACATCGTGACCTCCTGAAAAAATATGTCTGTTATCAAACATTAATTTCAGTAAGTACACAAGTGATCAGCAAAATTAGCAGCAAAATCGACACACATAAACAAAATTACTGAGCAACATTATCAATAAAAAACCGCACCAGACAGGTACGGTTTTTTTATGTTAAATACTTACGCTTAGGGCTTAAGTATATGGCTTACCTTGTATCAGCCAGCGCTTAAATTTGCGCGGCTAATTCTGCGCCCTGGCGAATGGCGCGTTTGGCATCTAACTCGGCGGCGACGTCTGCGCCGCCAATTAAATGGTTGGGGATGCCACGTTCGGTTAAGCCTTGTTGCAACTCCCGCAGCGGCACCTGGCCGGCACAGATAATAACGTTATCCACGTCCAGACAACGCTCTTCGCCGCCGATTTCCAGCCACAGGCCGCTGTCATCAACCCGCAGATAGTTAACGCCACCCATCGATTCTACGCCTTTCTTCTTTAACGAAGCGCGATGAGTCCAGCCGGTGGTTTTGCCCAGGCCTGCACCTACCTTAGTGGTTTTACGCTGCATTAAGTAAATTTTACGCTGAGCCGGCTCTGGTAAACTGTCGGGTAATAAGGCGCCACGACCTTCATAGCTTTTATCTACGCCCCACTCTTTTAACCAGGCATCAGGCTGCAGCGTCAACGAATTCTCTTCAGTCAGGTATTCTGCAACGTCAAAACCTATACCACCGGCGCCGATAACCGCCACGTTTTTACCAACTGCTTTGTGGTCGCGCAGCACATCCAGATAGCTAAGCACCTTCGGATGATCTTGCCCGGCTAACGCAATATCACGCGGCACAACACCGGTGGCCAGAACAACCTCGTCAAAACCTGCTTCTGCCAGGCTTTCAGCCGTTTGCTCTGAGTTTAAATGTAATTTAATAGCGTGCAATTGCAGCATCTTGCCAAAATATCGCAGCGTTTCGTGAAACTCTTCTTTACCCGGAATTTGCTTGGCGTAATTAAACTGACCACCAATTTGGTGCGACTTATCAAATAAATGTACCTGATGGCCGCGCTGTGCGGCATACACGCTAAAGGCTAAACCGGCCGGCCCGGCGCCGATGACAGCCAGCTTTTTAACGTTAGCAGCAGGAGTAAAGTTAAGCTCGGTTTCATAACAGGCCCGGGGGTTAACCAGACAGCTGGCGCGTTTGTTCTGAAATACATGGTCCAGGCAGGCCTGGTTACAGGCAATAGAGGTATTAATTTGATCGGCATTATCAGCAGCCGCTTTGTTTACAAAGTCGGCGTCAGCTAAAAACGGCCGGGCCATACACACCATATCGGCCTGACCATTGGCCAGAATGTCTTCGGCTACCTGCGGGTCGTTAATGCGGTTAGTCGCTATTACCGGAATACTCAGCTCTTTTTTAACCCGTTCGGTTATCCAGCTAAAGGCGGCACGTGGTACCCGGGTGGTAATAGTCGGTACCCGGGCTTCATGCCAGCCAATACCGGTATTAATCAAGGTGGCGCCCGCTTCTGCGATGGCCTTACCCAGTTCAACCACCTCTTCAAAGGTATTACCGTCTTCGACTAAATCAAGCATTGATAAGCGGTAGATAATAATAAAGTCGCTGCCGCATTGTTCGCGTACTGCTTTTACGGTTTCAATGGCAAAGCGGCTGCGATTAGCAAAGCTGCCGCCCCACTCGTCTTTGCGCTGGTTTGTGCGCTGACAAACAAACTGGTTTATCAGATAGCCTTCCGAGCCCATCACCTCTACGCCGTCATAGCCCGCTTTTTTTGCCAGTTTCGCGGCATAAGCAAAATCTTTAATGGTGCTGGTAATTTGCCGTTTTGACATCTCTGCCGGTTTAAATGGGGTAATTGGCGATTTAATTTTACTGGGGGCGACATTAAACGGGTGATAACCGTAACGGCCGGCATGTAGTAACTGTAAACAAATTTTCGCATCATGCTGATGCACGGCCTCTGTGACCTGACAATGCTTTTTAACCTGCCACCAGTGGCTAAGCTGGCTGCCAAAGGGTACCAGATTGCCGCGAAAGTTCGGGCTGATACCGCCGGTAATAATTAAGCCTACGCCACCTTTGGCGCGCTCGGCGTAAAAGGCAGCCAGTTTCGCAAAACCGTCTTTTTCCTCTTCAAGGCCGGTATGCATCGAACCCATAATTACCCGGTTTTTCAGGGTAGTAAAACCTAAATCCAGTGGTTGTAATAATTTTTGATATGCCACCGCAGCCTCTCTGGTCGTACCTGTAAAATAGGAAGAATGTAGCCGCTTTGGCTGGTGATAGCAAGTGCTAAACATTTACTTACAAATTGCATTTAGTCTTTGCCGGTAAATTGGTTAGCATAGCAGGATTACCATAATACTATTTTGTAATCTATACAGGAATTTACTATGTCTGAACCACGAAAAGGTCTTATACGCCGCTTTTTTGGCGCTATCTGGAAGGTTTTTAAAGCCTTCAAAGCCGTTGTGCTTAATCTGCTGTTTATCTTTATCGTCGCCATTGTGTTGGTTGCCATGTTCAGTGGTGAAGACGAAGTAAAAATTGCCGATACGGCCGCCCTGGTGCTTAACTTAAATGGCGATTTGGTAGAAGAGAAGCGCTGGGTTGACCCCTTTGCCAGCGCAATAAATGAAAGTCTGGGTGCGGGCGAAGAGTTACCAGAGATCCTGGTATCGGACGTGGTTAAAGTGATAGAAACGGCCACTACTGATAATCGGATCCAGGCGATGGTGCTTGATGTATCCGGTTTGGGCTCTGCCTCACTGGATAAAATGCAGCGGGTCGGTGTCGCCATTGACGACTTTAAAGCCGCTGGTAAAAAAGTGTTCAGCCACGGTGCCTACTACGGCCAGACTCAGTATTACCTGGCAAGCTACGCCGATGAAATCAGCTTAAGCCCGATGGGTGCCGTGCTCCTTGAAGGCTATGGCAGCTACCCGATGTACTATAAAGATGCATTGGAGAAACTAAAAATAAATACTCATGTGTTTCGGGTGGGTACTTACAAATCTGCGGTAGAACCTTTTTTACGCAGTGATATGTCTGAAGCGGCCAAAGAAGCCAATATTGCCTGGTTATCTGGTTTATGGGATAGCTACAAGCAAGACGTAAGCAGCCGTCGTGGCTTTGACATCAGCAACTTTGATGAAACCTATGAAGCCTTGTTCCAGAAACTACAAGCCGCCGATGGCGATACCGCTCAGTATGCTATTGATAATGGCTTTGCAGATAACCTGGCGACCCGCGAGCAGTTCAGACAGAAGCTAATTGATATTGTGGGTGAAAACGACAAGCATGTGTATAACCACGTTGGTTTTGATGACTACGCCAAGTACGCGATTGCCAACACAAACTTTGTTAATCCGTTAACGTCAAAAGTAGCGGTAGTCGTCGCGCGCGGTATGATTGTCGATGGCAGCGCTAAAGCCGGAACCATTGGTGGTGATTCTACTGCGGCATTATTACGCAAAGCACGTTTTGACGATAAAGTGAAAGCCGTGGTACTGCGTATTGATAGCGGCGGCGGTAGTGCCTTTGCTTCGGAAGTAATTGGCCAGGAAATAAGCCTGCTGCGTGAAGCTGGCAAACCGGTTATCGCCTCGATGGGCGCGGTAGCAGCCTCCGGTGGCTACTGGATTGCAGCCCCTGCTAATGAAATCTGGGCCTCGCCTACCACTATTACTGGTTCAATCGGCATTTTCGGCCTGTTACACACTGCCGAAAATTCTTTAGCTAGCCTGGGTTTAAATGTTGACGGTGTAGGCACGACTGAATTAGCCGGTTTATCTTCTGGTTTACCGCTTTATCAGGGCCTTACCGACAAAGCTAAAGACATTATGCAATTATTGATTGAGCGTGGTTACACTGAATTTTTAACCATGGTTGGCAGTAACCGTAATATGTCAATATCTGAAGTTGATGCCGTAGCACAGGGCCGCGTATGGACCGGCAGTACCGCACTGGAGCTTGGTTTAGTTGATAGACTGGGTACCTTTGATGACGCCATCGCGGCGGCAGCTGAGAAAGCCGGTCTGGACAACTACGATGTTCAGGTCATTACTCAGGAATTGAGCCCTACAGAGCAAATGCTGAAAGAGTTGTTTGGTACCGCTCAGGCCAATGGCTGGTTACCACAAACGCAAGTCTCACCAGAGCAGCTGATGCTGCAACGGGTGGGCAAACAGTTACGCAAGGACTTGGTTATTCTGAACCAGTTTAACGATCCAAATGGTATCTACTCTTACTGTGTAACCTGCAGCATTAACTGACAGTTACCTTAATCTCTATTACAATGCCCGCTATCTTGCGGGCATTTTTTTGGATTATTGCTTTAATGAACCACACGAACGAACAGAAGACGATTACCAGAAAACGCATTTATGTAGCCTATACCCGCGGTACTATTGGTATGCAGCAATCCAGCCAGGGGTTTGTGCCGGTACCGGGCTTTTTGTCGGCCACCGTAAAGCAAATGCCGGAATTTTTTCATCCGGATATGCCGCTATTTGACATTCATGAGTATCACCCGGTTATCGACTCTTCAGATATGACGCCGGCCCATTGGCAGCATATTGCTAATGATATTAAACATCACTACCAGCAATATGATGGTTTTGTGGTACTGCATGGTACCGATACCATGGCCTATACCGCATCAGCACTGTCTTTTATGCTGGAGAACCTGCAAAAGCCCGTTATTATAACCGGCTCGCAAATTCCGTTGGCGCAATTGCGTTCTGACGGTCAGGTTAACTTATTAAATGCATTATATCTGGCCGCTAACTACCCTATTGCTGAAGTGGCGTTATTCTTCAACAACCAGCTGTTTCGGGGAAACCGTGCGACGAAGGCTGATGCCGATGGCTTTAATGCTTTTGCCTCGCCTAATTTTTTACCCTTGCTCGAAGCTGGTATTAATATCGATCTGATTGAAGGTAAAGTAAGCCCGGTGGCAGGACAGGTTGCGGATTTACAAGTAGCCGCAATTACGCCGCAACCGATTAGCGTGGTGACCTTGTACCCGGGGATCAGCACCGATGTGATCAGTAATATGCTGCATGCGCCGGTGCGGGCACTTATCATCAAATCATTTGGGGTGGGTAATGCGCCGCAGCGGCCAGAGCTATTACAGGTGCTGCAAAGTGCCACAGAACGTGGCCAGATCTTGGTTAACTGTACCCAGTGTTTTAAAGGTAAAGTGAATATGGATGGCTACGCTACCGGTAATGCGTTAAAAACCAGTGGCGTAATTAGTGGCTATGATATGACCCTGGAAGCCACGCTGACGAAACTGCATTACCTGTTAAGTCAGCAGTTAGATGCCGCTCAGATCCGTCAGAAAATGCAGCAGAATTTACGCGGCGAGCTAACCAATCAGGGCGCCTGAGCGCCCTGTTCGCTTACTCACTGATAAATAATGGTTTAACCCGTGGCACTAAACTCAGTTCTTGCTGCATAAGCGGACCAAATGCCAGCCAGTGTTGTAAAAGGCTATTTTTGTCAGTCACTTCACCAGCGTTGTGTTTCAGGGTAAGTAAGGTTAGTTGCACCTGCTGACGCTCAGTACGCTCCGACTCAGGACCCGTTTGTCCACTGATTATCTCCAGTGCCTGTGTTATCCCTTTGCGATCAAGTCCCAGCGCACCGGCTAACCCTGCTTGCGGCTTAAATTGCTGCGGCCAGTTTTCGCTGCTGCAATCAGGATCTGCCAGGCAAGTAAACAGCGCGATAATATCTTGCTGTGCGACCTGACTGGCCTGTTGCTGGATTAGCAACTGTACTTGCTGGCGCAAATTATCCCGCTGCTTGCGGGCACTGGCAATCACCCCGACATCCAGCTGCTGCAACTGCTCATTTACGGCCGTTAATTCGCTACTGCTGCTGGCGGGTGTTAATGCTTGCACCGTCTGCGCAATGTCACTTAACGCCGTGCTAAGCGCTTGCTCCTGGGCCAACTGCTGCTGCTGCTGCTCAGCAAACACCGCCTGGCGTTGGCTGAAGAAGTCATCGCACACTTTACGAAACTGCTGCCATAACTGCTGATCAAGTTTTTTACCGGCATAACCCAATATCTTCCAGCGCTGCTGCAACTCTTTTAATATTTTACTGGTTTGGTTGCTATCGCTAAGCGTCACGGCAGCGTTTGCTTCAGTAAGCAGCGCGTTTTTTGTTCAGCAACCTGCTGCTGAAATTCAGCAGCCCGGTCTTTTAACACATTTAGTGCGGCCTGATAACGCTGCTGTACGCTAAGGTAATCCTGGCGTTTAACCGGGCCGGCTTGCTGCCAGGCCTGGGTCAGCGATTTTAAGCCACTTTCCAGGGCAGCGGCATCTGGTTGCGCTGCCGCTAGCTGCTCCAACTCAGTGATAATCTGCTCTCGAGCGGTCAAATTCGCCGTTTTTATTGCATCCTGCTCGGCAAAATACACACGGCAAGGCGCGTAGGCCTGCTCGCAGGCAGTATCAAACGCAGCATTTAGCTCAGCGTCCTGCTCAGCGCCGGCTTTACCAAAACTACCCCATTGCGCCCGGGCCTGTTTTACCTGCTCTGCCCGGGCCGGAATATCCGCTGGTTCAGCCAGAGCCAGTTGCTGCATTTGGACCAGAGCCTGCTGCTTTCGCGGCGTAGCAATATATTCCTGCCAGTCAGCCAGCTCGGTGATCCGGGTACTCACCAGCTGATAATCTGTAGCCAGCTTTTGCTGCTCAGTATTATTTAGCTGAGCATAATCGGCAGTTATCCCTTTGAATAAGCCAAACAGTATTTTGTAGCGGCCTTGTTGATCAAGCCGTTTAAATTCTGCAATTTTACTGCGACACTGGCGTACGGCACGTTCTGATTGATTGGTAGCTGCGGCAATCGCCTGCTGCCACTGGTGTTGTAATTCCTGCTTTGCCGTTAGCACAGCCTGTGGCACTGCCAATGGCAAATCGGCCGTGATATCGCGCCATTGACGTTTATACAATTGCAGTTGCTCTTTGACAGCGTCAAGCTCAACCGGGTCATCTGGCACAGACTGAGCCGCCCAGTCACTGACTAACCGCGATGCCTGACTTAACTTCTCAGCGGTTTGCGGCAAACTGGTTAGCTGCTTTGCCAGCGTGCTATGTTGTTGCAATAGCCGTTGTCGCTGTGTCACGTTCAGCTCACTGGTGTCGGCAATTTGTCTGGCGATTGTGCCTAACTGTTCGCCTACCGTTTCTGCTGCACTAATATCGACCCTGGCTAACGCATCACTTAACTGACTGGCAACCTGACCTAATGCCTCGGTAAAGCGCAAGGCGTGCTGTTCAGCAGCTGCCATACAGGCGGCTTCAGCCTGAGCCTCTGCCAGTTGCTGTAATTGAGGCGCCAGCCAGCTTTGCAGCTTTTCAATCAATTGCTGGTATTTATCGCTGAAACTGGCCGCTTCAGCTGCGGGCAAGCAGCTTAGTTGCGTAGAACATTGCTGCCACTGGTTTTGCAGCTCTGCCAGTTGCGCCGGAATATCTGCCGCGCCAAAACGATCACGTAGCGCATTAAGCCGGGCCAGCAGTAAGGTGATTTCTTTGCGTAATTTTACAGGACGTTGTTGTTGCTCAGAGCGCGCTGTTAATTTTTGTTCCAGCTGCTCGGCAAGTTCACCACTTAGCACTTTGCTCAGTTTATCAAGCTGTTTCGGGTCATCGAGCGTTGCCAGTAATTGCTGTTTCTGGGCAATGGTAAGCACCGCCTCGGTTAACGCTTTGGCGTTTAACTCCGGTCGGTTTAGCCGCTGCAATACGATAAACAGAATTTCAGCATCACTTTCCTGCTCTGCCAGTTGTTCCAGTAAGGTAGTGCGATTGCACTGCGCGATAAATTGACGTTTCAGCTGACTGTTAATTTGCTGGGTTAGCAGCATGGTCAACAGTTGCTGCTCTGCCTGCTGACGTAACCGCTCGCTGCTATCCTGTTTACTGGCCTGCCACCATAGTGAAAAATCATTCAGATGTTCCAGAGCACTGCGACGCACCGTTTCACTACTGTCGTTAAACGCCAGCTCGTGTAATATTTCTTTGTGCTCTCGCTGACTGGCGGACAGGCTGGCAATAGCGTGTTGACGTACAGCATGGTCGGGATGTTGCCACTTCGGTTTAAACCAGTTCTTAAATATCATCGTGTCCGAACCTTGCTATTGCATCACTGTTAAATTGCTTCTTAAGTTCAGCTTTGCTTTTTTGGATCAGCTGACCATCGGCGCCTACTGTAAATAACTCATCTGACTTAAGCACTGTCGCCTGATATGCCAGCACCAGTTGCAGTGTTTGAGCCTTCTGCTGTTCACTTAACACATTACCATCTGCCCAGCGCCCTGTGGCAACGGCATCTGCCAGTTTTTGATAGGTGTCAGGCGCCATTGCGCCAACCAGTGCTTTAAAATCCATAGCCTTATTTTCGCTTTAATAAAATAATACGGGCCCGGGAGACGACGTACCAGCAGAATCCAATGCCGATAGCCGCGTTAGATACATACTGGTTATAGTTATGATTAACGGGCTGCCACCAATACAAAATACCAAAACCAGCTAAAAACAATACCATCGCCAGCATTGACTGGTTCATCAGTGATTGCATTTTCCGGTTTTTTCTATCCCGTTCAATCGCTGCCAGTTTCTCTGGCGTGTTGCTGGTAAGATCGCCACCACATTTACTGCAACTGGCGGCTTTATCAGAAATACGTTGCCCGCAGAACGGGCAGGAAATAATGGCCATAATACTTTACTAACCTTATCGCTGCTGTCTTAACGAAGTTTGTCCACTACCTGTAAAATGGCGCTTAAACTGTCCTGCCCCAGCTTCATGGAGCGAATATCAGACCAGCCAAAAGCCTCATCGGGTAAATTGGCATTGTCTTTAAACGGCATTTCTACCGTGTACGCCAGACATTTAAACTGTTCAGCTACCCAAGCGGTGGCAACGGTTAAATTAGCCTGACCCGGCGCATCTTTATCATAACCATACTTGACCTGAAATTCCGGAGTTACCGTCAATAATGCGGCTTTGAAGTCTTGCTCCAACTGCTGCATATGGTCATTGTACGAAGGGACCCCTTCGGCACCGGCAACAAAGTTGTAGGGTAAGTTTTCATCGCCATGAATGTCGAGAAACATATCCAGGCCGGTTTCCAGCATTTTCTGGCGAACCAGATAGACTTCCGGGCTGTGGTCCAGCGTCGGGTTTTGCCATTCACGGTTCAGGTTGGCGCCAGCAGCATTGGTGCGCAAATTACCGCGCACACTGCCATCGGGGTTCATATTAGGTACAATGTAGAAAACCGCTTTGGCCAGCAAGCTGCGCGCCACACCATCATCTTCATCCAGTAAGCGGTCGAGCAGACCTTCAATAAACCACTCGGCCATAGTTTCACCCGGATGCTGGCGAGCCGTGATCCAGATTTTCTTTTTGGTGTCATCCGGCTCGCCAACTACCAGTAAGCTCATATCACGACCATCTAGCGTTTCGCCCAAATCAACCAGCTGACAGTTGTAGTCGTTTTGTGCCTGATGCAGTAAATCCTGATGCCGCTCGTAGCTGTATGGCGCAAAGTAGGCGAAATAAACCGATTCTGCTTCAGGGTAATGATTAATGGTTAGCGCTTTGCCATCATATTCCGTTTCTACCCGGAACCAGGTTTGGCGATCGTACGAGGCAACCGCCTGATAATCTTGCCAGCCATCAGGATAAGCCGAGCCCGCTGCATTAGTAAGGGTTATTTTGTGCAGCTGTGGATGCGGACTGTTTAACCGAAAATGAAACCATTGGTAAAAATCAGAATTGTTGTCTTTACGAATAGCCAATTGAATGTCAGCCGGATCATCGGCTTTAATTATCTCGATGTTTCCACTGTCAAAGTTGCTGGTGATTTTCATATTTCAATTCCTGTTTTACTGTCAATTTCTGGTGTACAAAGGGGCAAAGCCTAACATAGCCAATATTGGCTGAACATGGTTCTCAGGGCTCGTCCCGCAGAAAAATGATGTTACTAAAACCCATTTTGGTAAAGGCTTGCTGCCGGAAATTCTTTATAGCGGCTTTATCCTTCGCCGTTTTTGCTACCTGTTGCTCCATAGCAAGAAAGCTGCTTAAATCGATACCCTCTGCTGCCGCTACCGCCTCGTATAAATCAACAAAACGATCGTAACTAAAGGCAATAACCTTGCTGGTACCTTTAAAGGTATATTGTACTTGTCTTGCCACTTAACCTCCCTGCCTGGCAGGCCTGCGGCACAACCAGATTGAAAAACCGATCATAGCGCAGCCAATGCTTAAGCGCACTAAATCTGTATCGCGCTGCCAAATGATAACATTAACCAGTAGCCCGGCCGGAATAAGCGCATTGTTCATCACTGCCAGCATACCGCTCGATACCTGCGTCGCACCTTTATTCCAGCCATAATAACCAAGACCAGAAGCGATCAGTCCCAGCCACAACAGCACCGCCCAGTGCACAGTCGTGGTTGGATACTCAGCACTCCCTAGTAGCAACCAGGCAGGTAGTGCTACCAAGACGGCGCCGGCATAAAACCAGCCAAACAACTGATGCTGTTTAATACCCGGGTGGCGGGCCATCAACCTTTTATAGCCGACCTGGCCTAAAGCAAAACAGATATTAGCACCCTGCACTACCGCAAAGCCGGTCCAGTAATGTGCACTTACCGATTGATAGCGCATTAACGCTGCGGCCAACACGGCAATGAGCGCCGCTACAAAAAATTGTGGATTAAAGCGTCTGGCAAGCACGTCGTGTAACAAGGTAATGTACAACGGGGTAAAAATAGTAAAAACCAATACCTCTGCCACGGTTAACAGCAAAAATGACTGATAGTAAAACAGATACATCACACCCAGTTGCACCGCACCAAACGCCATAACCGGCCATACCAGGCGGGCAGCAAAACGATGTCTAAGTAACAAAGGGCTGAATAACAGCAGCGCCAGGGTTATCCGGGTTAACACGGCAAAATACGGGTCTACCTGCCCGGCCAGATACACGCCAATCAGGCTGAACGAAAAAGCCCACAGCACGGTGACACTGAGTAAATAAGCCATTATTGCTGCTGTTTAACCACAGGGGTGGCATACAATTTGGTCATCAGTTCCTGCGCTCCTGGCGGCACACTTTGCAATCGTTGTTGCCATTGCTCAATGGCTTGCTCGGTGGCGTCTGGCTTAGCATTACCTGCAGCCAGGGCATTGATCGGGTAACAGCGATAACGTTGCCAAATCTGCTGGTCAATCTCGGCGGCAGCAGCATCCGGATCATCTGGCAAAGCGCGCACAGGGTTAGCAAACGCGACATGCACTTTGCCTTTGTAACCCACTATGCCTTTAATAATGGCATCAATATCTTCAAATTCCGTTTTCTGATAGTTACCTTGGGTCTTTTTCTGCCAAAGTTCATTTATTTTATCGGTGTCGCAAGGATCGTACTCATAGGAGATACATACCGGCACGATATTCAGGCTTTGCAGATACTCACTGAAACTCAGGCCCTGTTTTTTTCCCTGCATGTAAAACATTTTTAAGATGGTCGGATCGGTCTGATCATTTCCGTCTTTGGCCCTTCCTTCACGTTGGGCAATCCAGACCGAATGCTGCTCGTCCAGAGAGTGTTTTATATATGCAGAGAGCTGGGTCAGGTTTTTCAGCATTTCGCGCGGCCCTTTCGCGCCGCGTTTCACAATAAAGCTTTTATTTAACTTCATTAATTCTGTGGCGCAAGCTTTGCGCAATAAATTGTCGCCTATAGCGATGCGCACCGTGGCAAAACCCTGTTGGTGCAAACACCAGTTTACCAGCGCCGGATCCATGGCGATGTCACGATGGTTTGATAAAAATAAGTATGGCTGCTTTGGGTCTAAATTTTCAAGACCGGAATAAGTGACTTTATCGGTCGTACTGGCAATCATTCGGTCCATAAAGCCGGCAACCTGCAATTGCACTGCCCTCACCGACTTTAATCTGGCCCAGCGCCGCTTTAACCAAAGTCGCACCAGCGGCGACAGTAACCAGCCAAAAGGTCCGGACAACCGCGGAAAACGATAATGCAGGATAGCCTGAATAAACTCACGGTCAGCAATTAAGCGCGCGATAGCCGGAGCGACTTCGTTATCATGATATGGCCGGATGTCGGCAAAAGGATCCTGCTCCACTAGTACTCAGTTCGGTTAGTTAAAACAGCGGCCTATTTTACTGAGTTAGCAAAATTTCACCAGTACAGAACGCATTTTTCTCATATAAGTGCGAACTCAGCAGTTCAATAACCAGATTAGGCCCACATAACGCAAATGGCCGCCAGCACAATAAACACCAGTCCCAGATGGTCATTTCGCACCAGCTTCTCTTTCAAAACAAAAGTTGAAATAAGTAGCATAAATACTACTTCAACCTGGCCGAGTGTCTTTACTAATGCAACCGATTCCAGACTCATCGCGGTAAACCAGCCAACCGAACCGATACAGCTACAGAAACTGACCAGCAACGTCAGTTTAGGTCGTTGCCATAATGCCAGCAATGTATTCCGGTCTTTCAGACTTAACCACGTTATAAGCAGAAAGGTTTGCAATACGATAACCAGCAGTAACACCCAGGCAGCACCATGCAAAAAAGGCAAGCCCAGCACCAGGCTGGCTTGCCTTACCCAAAGCGACGTTAATGCAAAGGCCAGACCGCTGCCAAGCCCTAGCAACATCACCGGCCAGGACAACCGGCGCAAACTGGCGCCACTTAATAAAAATACCGCAAAGCCCCCGAGCGAAACGCCTAACCAGGCTAATGGCGTTAGTGCTTCGCTAAAAAACACGACACCAAGCACCGCTGCCAGCACCGCCTCACTTTTGGCCAGGCCGGCGCCAATAGCATAGTTGCGCAGCATAAACAGCTTAACCATTAACGAGGTTGCCGGGATCTGGGCCAGCGCCGCACCAATAATATAGCCCGCAAAGTTACCGTTAACTTGTGGAAATGGTGCCGGTTGCCACTGGTAAAGTACCCATAAATACATCGCAGCCAATGGTGAGGCCCAGATAAAGCGCGCCAGAGTTACCCCCGCCACTTTTACTTCTTTGCTTAGTTGCTTTTGAAATACATTGCGCCAAGCCTGCATAAACGCAGCCAGCAAAGTAAAGGGGATCCACAGCACAGTTGCAACCTAAAGACGTAAAGATGGCTATACTAGCAAGCAAGTGGCAGTTTTAATAGCCGCGCTTGGTAATAATGGTTATTGAACATACTTATGGCCGCCACTTAAAGCCGCCATTAAAAAGTCTTAACCATTCAATTTTCGACAATTGGCGAAAATTACTGCAGTTAGCGCATCGAGCATTGCTTTCTGGCGGGGAATCATTATGATACGCCCTACGTCGGTACGTAGCGCAGCTTGGTAGCGCACTTCGCTGGGGGTGAAGGGGTCGGAGGTTCGAATCCTCTCGTACCGACCATTAAATACCCACAAAAAAACCACTAATTTTAGTGGTTTTTTTGTTTCAGAAAGCAAGTTCAGCATATAATCCAATCATTATTTATATGACATCAGCCTCTAAAGTCGTCTTAATTGTTTTGATAATCTGTCAATTTTGCTATCCAACGCGCGAATGTCGGTATCGTATTTCGCTGATATTGCCGCTATCTCTTTTGACACGCTATCTTCCCACACAGCGCCAGCCAAATTATTATTAGCTTGGAGCTTAGACTGCCGCAATTTTGTAATTTCAATATCGCGCCGGCTTTGTAACCTGGCTTTTTGCCCTTTTAGTTTGGTTATTTCACTCTGCAAATCACGTTTTACCTGAGCATCCCTTTCCCTTGTCGGAGTTTCTGACGGGCGTTCAGTTAGCTGTGCGCGCTGCGGCGGGTTGTACTGGACATCAAACGGCAAAACCCAAATCAGGCTAATGAAGGCAATGATGAGTTTCATTAATACACCTTTAAATTCCTTTGATTGAACCAATAATAAACGATAGAACGTAAACAACCAGCAAGTCATATCCGTAACTAACCGATATTTTTTAACAGGAGTGCTCCATAATGCTAAAAACCGCCACATCCCTTTTGCTTGCTGCAATAGTTAACCTGGGCTTTATCGCGACAGCTGCGGCAGATACCTTTACCCTGCCGTCCTTACCTTACGCTGCTGATGCGCTGGCACCAGTGATAGATAAAGATACCATGCAAATACACCATGGTAAGCACCATCAGGCCTATGTGAATAACCTCAATGGCCAGGTTAAAAACTTTCCTGAATTAGCAGCGTTGCCACTGGAAGCCATTATGGCGCGGATGTCACGCTATAACAACGCGGTACGGAATAACGGCGGTGGCCACTATAACCATCAGTTGTTCTGGCAGGTTATGGCCCCACCAGGCCAGGGCGGTCAGCCTTCGGCTGAACTGCAAGCCGCGATTAACCGTGACTTTGGATCGTTAGTTGCGTTGCAAGAAGCGTTTAATCAGGCGGCTGCCACCCGCTTTGGCTCTGGCTGGGCTTGGCTTATTCTCGATGAAAACAACAAGCTGGTCGTAACGTCAACACCAAACCAGGATAATCCGCTGATGGATGTGGTTGATGTGCAAGGCACCCCGATATTGGCACTGGATGTGTGGGAGCATGCGTATTATCTGCAATACCAGAATAAGCGTGGTGACTATGCCACCGCCTGGTGGAAGCTTGTTAATTGGAATAAAGTAAACACGTTATTCAATACTGCCAGCAACTAAACTGTTTTTAATGCCATAGCCGCGGTGCTGCGTTACACTGCGGCTTTTTTATAGCTGGAATACCTTTATGGCACTTAAAGCGACGGTTTTTAAAGTTCAGCTGCAAATCGCAGATATGGACCGTAATTATTATCAGGATCACAGCTTAACCCTGGCCCAGCATCCATCGGAAAATGATGAGCGGATGATGGTGCGTTTATTGGCATTTATGCTTAACGCCTCTGACAGCCTGACGTTTACCAAAGGGCTAAGTGCTGAAGAAGATCAAGCCGAGTTGTGGGATTGCGACTTAACCGGCAACGTGAATTTGTGGATCGAGTTTGGCCAGAGCGATGAAAAATGGTTACGTAAAGCATGTGGCCGGGCGCGTCAGGTACAATTATTTTGCTATGGTGGTCGCAGTGTGCCGGTGTGGTGGAAAAATATTGAAGCTGCCTTACAGCGTTATCAAAACCTGCGGGTTATCGACATTCCTGAAGCGGCAGTAAAGGAAATGGCCGCATTAGTCAGCCGCAATATGCAGCTGCAATGCAATATCAGTGAGGGCCAGATTTGGTTATCTGATGCCACTCAGAGTGTGCTGATTGAGCCGGTAGTGCTGAAACACGGGCCATAACCGGCCTAGCGGACCACTGACAAAAGCTGGCGTTATGTTAATCTTGGATCAGATTCAGTTACCATCGGCTGCTGTTGCTGCTGGTCAATGAACGCCAGTAACGCCGGATACTCATCCAGCTCCAGCAGCTCTCGAAATAAAATCCAGTCAAGCAGGCTGTACAGTGCTATTGCCGGATAGTTCCAGTTCGCGAACTCAGCATTAGCGGCCTGTTGTTCCAACACATACATAGACGTGGCAATACGTTCACGCTGCAGGTTAAAAAATAGCTTGTCGTCGTTAGTATCCAGACCGCTGCGGCTGCATTGGTATAGCATGACCAATGAGTCATTTACAGCATTGATCACCGTCAGCTGATTCTCCTGATACCAGCTTAGCGCTTCAACTTTGACCGCGGCTTTGGTTTTCGCCACCAGGTAACGAAAGATCACCCCGGAATCAAAAATAACATTGCCATCAGCTACCAGCATAGGAACACGCAATGTAGGGTTCATAGCTGCCAGTGTTTCACGATCAGCACCTTCCAGAATATTAAGCCTGATAAACTCGCAGGGGGTATCTGCCAGAAACAGGCGGATCCGCCTGACGTAAGGTGAAGTTTGTGAACCGTATAATTTCATTGTGATTCCTTTAACGCTGTCGCGGTTCGGACCGCATTTAAATTAAAACCGGTAACCAGCATAGTCCCGATGATAACAATACCGGCCCCTGCCAAGGTGTGCCAGCCTATCGTTTCGTTTAGAAATAAGTGGCCCCACATTACACCAAACACCGGGATCAAAAAAGTGACGGTAAGGGTGGGTGTCGCACCAATATCCTGCACCAGCCTGAAGTACAGTAAATAAGCCACACCGGTGCAAAGCACACCTAATGCCAATACCGAGAGGAGCGTATGCGTTGCTGGTTGAGTTTCAGTCAGCGGTATAAACCACAACAGCGGCAGCAACCATAAGGTAGCACCCCACATATTGCCATGGGCATTTATAAAGGCCGGTACTGGCCTGGCCTGCCGGGTATACCAGGTAGCAATACCATAACAACAGGCGGCGCCTGCAGCCGCTGCGATAGCAGGTAATGCAGCGCTGTCTGCCACGATTGGATCGAAACCAACCAGAATAGCCACACCAGCAATCCCCAATAATAAACCGGCTACCACTTTGAACGTCATGACCTGCCTGAAAAACAACCAGCCAATGATCGCTCCCCACAACGGCGCGGTGGCATTTAGCACGGCCAGTAAAGATGCGGTTAGTGTTTGCGCTGCATAAGCAAACAACAAAAAAGGTAAGGCGGTATTAAAAAAGCTAAGCACCATAAAGTGGCCGGCATACTGACGAATAGGCAGACTCCGTCGATAGCCTATGGCCACCAGCGCCAGAAACAGTGATGCCAGCAACACCCGGCCAAACATTAACCAGGCAGGCCCAAGTTCAGGCACGGCAAGACGCATAAACAGAAAGGATGCGCCCCAAATTGCGGCCAGACTTAGTAAACGAATAATACTGGCAAACGCCACAGTACAGCTCCCTGCAAAAAAACTGAGTAAATCTCTAAAAATCAGCAATTATTTAACAGCATGATATTGCCAAGCTATGCAATTTTATTGCATAATAATCCCGCTTCATTTTTGCTTTATAGCTTTATGTTTTTGACCCACGCATTGTCGTGGGTTTTTTAATTTTAGTAAGCTGGCGTTACTTAGCCTTTGTCATCATGGCCAATCCGGCTGGCGTCAGCGCCGGTTTGCTGCCGGTATTTCGCGTCTGCCCGGGTGTTATAGGGTCGGTCCGCCGGGGTTGTCATTAACTCAAAGTTAAGCGCACCAATTTTCATATGCGGACGCAACGCCAATGGCAATTTTCCGCTGTTATAAAATTCCAGCACGATATTGCCCGACCAGCCCGGATCAATACGATGCGCAGTAACATGCACCATTAATCCTAAACGCGCTAAAGACGAGCGGCCATCGAGCCAGCCCACAATGTCTGACGGTAAGCGCACGGACTCCTGCGTGACACCCAGCGCTAACTCGCTGGGATGCAGAATAAAAACCTGATCATCTGCTATATAAATTTCATCGCTCATTACTGAATTAAGTGCAGCATCTACTTGCGCCCGCGGGCCACTCAGATCAATATAAGGAGCAGCATGGGCCTGAAATACTCTGAATTTGTTCCCCAGTCGGATATCAACGCTAACTCCGCTGATCATATCGACATCTGGCGCCGGGGTTATGCCTATTTTACCTTCAGCCAGGTAACGCTCTATATCGCGGTCACTCAATCTCATGCTTAGTCATCCGTTATTACAATTTCTACCTGTTGCGCGGTGGCGCCGGTGATATTAGTTAACATTTTGCCGCTGATTGTACGGTAAATCTCGGCAATTGGCTGCAGCTTTAATACTGCGGGTTCGCCCTGATCAGCATGTTCGCGAATTTGTCGCTCAAGCGGTAACTGACCAAGTACCGGTACCTGGTAACGCTCAGCCAGCCGCAGGCCGCCCGCGGTACCAAATATATCATCGGTTTCGCCACAATGCGGACACAGGTAATAACTCATATTTTCTATCAGGCCCAGTACCGGAATATTAACCTGTTTAAACATAGCAATGGCTTTACCGGCATCAGTTAATGCCACATCCTGCGGAGTAGTTACAATCAGAGCACCACTTACTTTCAGCTTTTGGGCCAGGGTAAGCTGAATATCGCCGGTACCCGGTGGCATATCAACAATAAGAATATCCAGCTTTGGCCATAAGGTCTCATTAATTAGTTGTAACAGTGCCTGACTGGCCATTGGCCCTCGCCAGACCGACGCCTGTTCCGGATCGACCAGAAAACCGATTGATTGCAAACTGATGCCAAACGCTTTTTTTGGGTTAAGGAGCTTGTTGTCTGGCGAGTCGGCTCTGGCACCGGCCAGGCCAAGCATTAACGGAATAGAAGGCCCGTAAATATCCGCATCCAGCAAGCCGGTACGCAGGCCCATGGTTGCAAGGGTGCTGGCCAGATTGACCGCCGTAGTAGACTTACCTACTCCGCCCTTGCCTGAAGCCACCAACACTATATGCTGAATATTGGCCATAACAGGTTCCGTTACCCGCAGTCCCTCCAACAGGGTATCGAGCGCAACTGTCTCTTCGTGGTAGTTGCTATCTGGTTTCGTGTCGCCCGATACTGCTGGCTGCGGTTTTATTGCCGATTTTTTTAACCAATTGAACATTGTTGCTCCAAACTAAGCTACAAACTATGCTGCAAAAGAAACTAATTCGCAGTTAACTGCGACAATTTTGCTGCATACGGTCTTTGGCGGATGCGATTTTAAGCTGGCTATTGTATCATTCAGCAATATTTTTTCAGTTATTTATGCAAAGAGCCCTCCCGATGTCGCAACGGAAAATTTTAATTACCAGTGCTTTACCCTATGCTAACGGCCCTATCCATTTAGGCCACCTGCTTGAATATATTCAAACCGATATCTGGTCACGCTTTCAAAAAGCCCGGGGCCACGAATGCTACTATGTATGCGCCGATGATGCTCATGGCACTCCTATTATGCTTAAAGCGCAGCAACAGGGGATCGCGCCGGAGCAAATGATTGCCCAAACTAAAATTGAGCATGAAGCCGACTTTGCCGGTTTCGCCATTGGTTTTGACAATTATTATTCTACCCACAGCGAAGAAAACCGGCAGTTTGCCAGCCTGATTTATCAGCGACTGGATGACGCGGGCCATATAAAACGTAAAACCATCAGTCAGTTGTATGACCCACAAAAAAATATGTTTTTGCCGGATCGCTTCGTCAAAGGAGACTGCCCGAAATGTGGTGCACTTGATCAAAATGGTGATAGTTGTGATGTCTGTGGTGCCACATACAGCCCCACCGATGTTAAAAACCCGCGCTCTGTTGTATCAGGTGCCACCCCGGTATTGAAAGACTCCGAACATTACTTTTTTGATTTGCCGGCGTTTAGCCAGATGCTACAGGACTGGACCCGTAGTGGTGCCCTGCAGGAAGAAATGGCTAATAAATTACAGGAGTGGTTTACCGATGGCCTGCAAATGTGGGATATCAGCCGCGATGCCCCCTATTTTGGCTTTGAGATCCCAGGCGCCCCCGGTAAGTTTTTCTATGTCTGGCTGGATGCACCTATCGGCTATCTGGCCAGCTTTAAACATTATTGCGATAACAACAATATAGATTTTGACAGCTTCTGGCGGCAAGACTCCAGCGCTGAGGTTTACCATTTTATTGGTAAAGATATTATTTATTTTCATAGCTTGTTCTGGCCTGCCATGCTGGAAGGCGCCGGTTTCAGAAAGCCCAACGCAGTTTTTGCGCATGGTTTTGTTACCGTAAATGGCGCCAAAATGTCTAAGTCTCGCGGCACCTTTATTAAAGCCCGTACCTACCTGGATAACTTAAATCCGGAATATTTACGCTATTATTTTGCCTCTAAGCTAACATCCGGCATTACAGATTTAGATTTAAATCTTGAAGATTTCACCCAGAAAGTAAATGCTGATTTAGTCGGTAAAGTGGTGAATATTGCCAGTCGTTGTGCCGGCTTTGTTAGTAAGCGCTTTGACGGAAAACTGGCAGCAAGCATTGCTGAACCCGATTTATTACAAGAATTTGTTAATGCGGGTACCAGCATTGCTGACAGTTTTGAAAAGCGGGAATTTGCCAGAGCCATCCGCGACATTATGGCATTGGCCGATAAGGCAAATCAGTATATTGATAACAAGGCGCCCTGGGTCCTGGTAAAAGACGAAGCACGCCAACAAGAAGCCCATGATGTATGTTCAATGGGCCTGAATTTATTCCGGGTATTAATGCATTATTTAAAGCCGATACTGCCGGTAATGGCGCAAGAAGTAGAAGCCTTTTTAAATACAGAACTCAGTTGGCAGAACTATCAGACCCCACTGCTTAACCATAGCATTAACCCGTTTAAAGCGTTAATGCAGCGGGTTGACCCGTTAAAAGTAGCCGCTATGGTGGCTGATTCAACCGAAAGCCTGCAACCTGCAGCGCTAAACCAGCCGAAAGCTACACCGGACAAGGCAGCCCCGGCAGCGGCCACCAACGAAGCGACAACCTCGCAACGTAGCGTTCGCGAACCTATCAGTGAGACCATCAGTATTGACGACTTCGCTAAAATAGATTTGCGGGTGGCTAAAATCATTAGCGCCAATGCCGTCGAGGGTGCAGATAAACTGGTGCAATTGCAGCTGGATATTGGCGAAGGTGAAACCCGTCAGGTATTTGCCGGCATTAAAGCGGCTTACAAGCCTGAAGATTTAGTAGGCCGAAGCACCGTTATGGTGGCTAATCTGGCTCCTCGTAAAATGCGCTTTGGTCTGTCAGAGGGTATGGTACTGGCAGCCGGCCCTGGTGGTGGCGATTTATTTATCTTAAGCCCAGATGATGGTGCACTTCCGGGTATGCGGGTAAAATAAGCCAATGCTAAACCCAATGCGCAGTTTCTCGTCATTATTTGCCACAACCCTGATCATGGTGTTAGGGGCTGGCCTGTTAACCACTTATCTGGGGTTATCACTGGCGGCTGACGGTGTTGCGCAGCTGTGGATCGGCGGCATGATGTCAGCTTATTATCTGGGATTGGTAGTAGGCTCGAAACTGGGTCATAAACTTATTGGCCGGGTTGGCCATATCCGAACCTTTGTCGCAAGTGCCGGCATGGTGACGGCCTCTGCATTAGGCCACGCTTTAACCGATGATCTACAGGTATGGCTGGTATTACGCCTGATGGTAGGTACCGGCATGATGTGTCAATACATGGTGCTGGAAAGCTGGCTTAACGAACAGGCTGAAACGAACCAACGGGGGACCGTATTCGCCAGTTATATGATTGTCTCTTATGTTGGGATGGTTGGCGGCCAGACCGTGCTATCGTTTTTTCCTGAACTCGGCTTACAGCCTTTGCTATTGGTTGGCATTTGTTACGCGCTGTGTATTGTACCTATAGCATTGACGAAACGGATCCACCCAGCGCCGTTACATCCTGCGCCATTGAAAATTCTACCGTTCTGGCGTCAGGTACCGCAATCACTGACGACCATACTGATGGCCGGCGGGATCTCAGGCTCATTCTATGGTCTGGCACCGGCATTTGCGGCTGGTTCTGGCTTGTCGACAAAAGAAATTGCGGTATTTATGTCAGCCACCATTTTCGCCGGATTACTGGCTCAGTGGCCCATGGGTAAGCTGTCGGATAAAATACCGCGCAGCCGGCTGTTACGGGTAAATAGTGCGTTACTTGGACTCATCGTACTTGCCATGGCGGCTCTGCCGATAACAGGCCCACTGTTAATTGGCATGACCTTCTGCTTTGGCATTCTGGCATTTACCCTTTATCCACTGGCCACGGCGCTGGCCAATCAACATATAGACGCCAACGAGCGAGTGGCCTTGTCCGCAACAATATTGTTAACCTTTGGCATTGGCGCCACCATAGGCCCATTGATCGCGTCAGGGTTAATGCAGTTATTGGGTAACAGCATGTTGTATGGCTATATGTCACTTGCCTGCCTGGTTCTGTTTATCCGGCTGCAGCGGGTTAATTACAATCAGAAAATGGCCAAACGTATGTTGTCTCAACAATCATCGTCTGATTACCAGGTAGCATCAGGTGATTTAGTGTCATCGCCTTTGGCTGCGGCACTTGATCCGCGGGTCGACGAGGATTTAGTGCAACAACAAATGCGGGATGATGCGATCCCTGCTGCAGAGAATGAGTCAGAGCACGTTGCGAAGCCTGCGGATACTGCTGAAAATACAGAAAATACTGATGAAGACCCATTGGACGCAAAAGATAGTTCATTGTCAGAACAAAGCTCTGCGCCAGTGAAACCAAATTAACGGCTAGTTTTGATTTATCACCGCTTTATTCCACAGGTTCTGATTTTTGGAATAAGAAAAATATTCTCTCGGGTGCCAGCATTTAGGTAACAAAGCCATAGTTTTGCGCTCTTCAAAATTAGAGACCAATTTACTTAAAATCTCCAAAAGCCGCTCCTCAGTGACCCGCTCCAGCTTTTTCCGGGCCAGTGGATAATATAAATTATTCTCTACACTCACCACACAGCCCTGAGCAGACACATTATAAGTCAGATTACGGGTAACCATGCGGCAGATTGGCATCTTAGGGTCCTGTGGATATAAACCGGTTACAATGGCATATTCGTAACGATCTAAATCCTGACGATCTGAATCTTTTGGAATATAGGTTATACCAAACCCCTGCGGAAACACCCCGGAGATCTGAAGCAAGCCAGATACCGCTACCGGGCTGTAAACGCCCTTTTCCACCCCTTTTTCCAACACTAAACCGACTTTTGGTAATGATTCGTAGCTATAGTTTGCTTTAGTCGACAACACCACCGAAGTATAGATTTGCGGTATTTTTAATAAGTTTCCAACACCATGCTCAGGCTTTATGGCATTTTTCAGCAGAAATATCAGCAACGCCTGCTTTTCACGCTCAATTTGCAAATACCTGTCGCGTTGTTCTTTGGAGTTCCCCTGATAAACTCCAATACCAATTGCCTGCACCACAAAATTTAAGCTTTCCCGATAACTGATTTTTAAAAGCTCGGTTCGCTCGTCATTTTCCAGCACCCTAAATTCATCCAAATCGCCAACAGCGCCTTTAAGAATAAGTTGTGCGTCGGGGTGGCAACTACCAATATCCTGCAGCAGAGCCGCCATCAGCAAAGGTACTTGCACATCGTCTCGAAACGGTTGATATTCGTCCTCAGCAGCAGTCTGCTTAGCAGCCTGATAACGCTGAACAATAAAGGGTTGGGTTATTTGGTTATCGAGTAACAACCGCTCTAGTAAACGAAGGCTGAGCAGTGCTTTATAGAGATGCTTACTTTTTTGATTTGTTGGCGCGATATGCTTACCAACAGTCGGTGACATCAGCTGAATTGTGCCTAGCATCTTAGCGGTCTGAATATTGGTTTCGTCATAAGAATCGCTTTCAGACAGGGCCAGAATATCCAAACATAAACGCCGTAACGATTCATAACGAATTAGCTTGTCTTGCTGTTGCTGATTATTGAATAATTCCTGCTCGTTTTGCACCTGTTGCAGGTTTCGCTCGATCAGCGCCTGGTCGCCTTTATTAGCCTGGGCTTGCCGGTTCTTAAACAGAAATACTTGCTGCTCAAGCTCGGCCTGTTGCTGTTCCCGTTCAGCAGCGCCTCTAAACCATAGTGTTGCCTGCTCAAACAACGAGTCGGCTACCGGTGTATCGTCGTAAATTCGGTTTAACAGGGCTTTGACCGCTTTTGTAAAATTGGATTTACCTACAGTTCCAATTGACATTGTTCGTATTTATCCTTATTTGCTTACCCTGAGCAACACTATACATTGTCGCCCCATTTAAGACTTTACAATGTCAACACCAACTTGCCAATATTAATATTATTAATCATTACGTTATGAGCATCTTGTGCGTTTTCCCAGCTATAGCCTTCACTAAGCAATGGTGACAATCGGCCATCTTGCATATGTGAAGCAAAAGCCTTAGTAAAGCTGGCTGTTAATGTTGCTTTATATTCATTACTTCTGTTTCTAAGGGTGCTGCAGAGCAGCTGGCCTCGTTTCTTAAACAGCGGTGCCATGTCAAAATGCTCAATCATCCGTCCGCCCATCAGGGCATAGACAATAATAACGCCATCGACGGCTAAAACTTTAATGTTATCTTTAATATAAGCACCAGCAACAGGATCAAGAATAATATCAGCACCTGCTGGCCAACATTCTGCCAACTCATCGGAAAAACGGCGTTGTCGATAGTTTATGGCGATATCAGCACCGAGGTGCAAACAGGCAGCGGCCTTCTCTGGCTGACCAACCGTAACCGCTACGTTAGCTCCCGCTAACTTCGCTAATTGAATGGCGCTGGTACCCACACCACTGGCGCCCGCGTGCAGCAATACTTTATTACCCGACTGCAAGTTACCCAGCGTAAAGAGTAACTGATACGCGGTTAAAAACGTTTCAGCGGCTGCTCCGGCTTGTTCCCAGCTCCATGTTGCTGGCTTTTTGATCGCATGATTGGCTTGCAACAGGGCATACTGAGCATAACCGCCGCCGGCGACAATACCAAACACTTCTACTCCCATCCACTTTTCATCGGTTTGTGTAGCAACCTGCACCACAACACCGGCAACCTCGAGCCCAAGAATATCGCTCTCGCCCGGTGGTGCTGGATAATGCCCCTGGCGTTGCATTAAGTCTGCACGATTAACCCCGGCTGCTTTTACTTGTATTAACAGCTGGCCGGCGGCAGGCGTGGGCACGGGTTGCTGCTCTATCAACAGAGTGCTGTTTTTACCCGGTTGTTGCACAGCAATAACCTGCATTAGCGGAGGAACATCTGCCATAACACCTCTAATTGTCAGCCGCTGACAGTTTTTACTTTAGCTTTGCTGTCAGCTTCTCTAAAATGCGGTTTTTAGTCTAGCACAGTGTAACCAAACGAATGAGCAAGCAAACTGCAAGTCCGGCCATAATTCTGGCCCCCGGTCGGGAAAAAGCATTGAAACGGCAACATCCCTGGATTTTTTCAAATGCCATAAGTCAGGTTATTAGTACCCCTAACAGTGGAGACATTATTGATGTGCTAAGCAGTAAGGGAGAATGGCTGGCAACTGCCGCATACTCTCCCCGCTCGCAGATCCGCGCCAGAGTTTGGAGCTTCGTGCAAAACCAGCCAATAGATGAAGCATTTTTCTTAAGCCGTCTGGACGACGCCTGGCAGTTACGACAACAGCTGTTTAATCAAAGCACTACCAATGCTGTCAGACTCATCGCTGGCGAATCTGATGGTTTGCCCGGCATTACTATCGATAAATACGCCAATGTATTGGTCTGTCAGTTATTATCGGCCGGCGCCGAGGCCAGTCGAAAGCCTCTGCTGGCAGCCCTGATTAAACGGTTTCCTGAGCACAGCATTTATGAACGCTCTGATGTCGATGTCCGCAAAAAAGAAGGGCTTGAGCCAGTAACCGGCTGGCTTCATCTGCCCCGGGAGGACGGTGAGGTTGTTATTCAGGAACATGGTATGGCATTGCTGGTTGACGTTATTAATGGCCACAAAACCGGGTTTTATCTGGATCAGCGGGCCAGTCGTCAGGCAGTAAAACGCTATGCCAAAGGTAAAACCGTTTTAAACTGCTTTAGTTACACCGGGACTTTTGCGGTGGCGGCATTGCAAGGCGGCGCCAGTAACGTCACGAATGTTGATTTGTCTGAGCTGGCGTTAGCAACGGCTGAGCGCAATGCCAGTTTAAACCAGCTGGATTTGAGCTTGCTAGAGCAAAGCAAAGCCGACGTATTTAAGTTGCTTCGACAATATCGGGAACAAGGCCGCCAGTTTGATCTGGTGATCCTGGATCCACCAAAATTTGCCGACAATAAGTCGCAAATGGCAGGAGCATGTCGCGGCTATAAAGATATCAATATGGTAGCAATGCAACTGGTAAAGCCTGGTGGTTTACTCTTTACCTTTTCCTGCTCAGGCTTAATGGAAGACAGTCTGTTTCAGAAAATAGTTGCGGATGCCGCTTTAGATGCCAAGCGGCAATGTCAGTTTTTAGAACGCCTACAACAAGATAGCGATCACCCGGTGCTCAGCACCTTCCCTGAGGGCCATTATCTGAAAGGGCTTATCTGCAAAATTGCCTGATACAAGCAATTTTGCTAAAAACTAACCTGCTGAGAAAAGTGGGTTAGTTTAATTCCATAAACGCCAGGCCAATCTGATAGCCATCTTCGCTTTCCTGTGCGCACCTTACCACTTTGGCGGTGGCATCGAGTGGCGGGATACTGGCATTGTTAGATTCCAGGCGCACTTTGATCAACGTGCCCATCTCTAACGGTTCGTCAATGTCAACTGACATACCCGAGGCACTAAGGTCACGACAAACCCCATCTATAGTTCGGCCTGCTTCAGGATCATTTAACAGTAACTGCACATCTGCATTTACCATCATTCTGAAATAATGCCGTCCATCGCCTTTTGTTAACATAACTTTCCCCTGTCAATACAACAATACTATTTATAGAACTTTCCTAACGGTGTGTAAAGTACCATCTGGTGCCAGCGGCTTCAGAGATAATCGACCACCGGCTAATTTTTTAACTCTGCTACGGCATGCAGTATACGCTTTACCGACACCGGATAAGGCGTGCCTAATTGCTGAGCATGTAGTGATACCTTAAGTTCCTGCAACATCCAGTAAATGTCCTGCAGTGGCGCGGGTACAATGGCTGCGCCAGCGTATTTTCCCAATAAGTTGTTATAAGCATCTGCTGCTTTTTGATACTCATGCATCAATAACCGGTCTCGTTGTGGATCAACCGGTAACTTTTCCAACCGTTTTAACATGGCTTGTAAATAGCGGAGAATATCGGCTAACCGGGCCGCACCGTGGCTGCTGACAAAACCTTTAAAGACTAATTCATTCAGTTGCTGCTTAATATCGCCCTGTGATTGAATATGCGCTAAATCCACTTTGCCTTTTAAACGCTTCTGGATATCGTGGCCAAGCGTTAAAATTTGTTCAACCTGCAATGCTATGGCCACGACTGTATCACCCAGTTCGGCTCTGACTTTTTCGCGCAGCACATTAAATTGTTGATCAGTGGTGGGCAAAGCATCTTTTGCAATCAATGTATCAACACCGGCAGCTATGCAGTCGTCAATTAGCTCCAGCACCCGGCCAAACGGATTAAAATACAAACCTAATTTTGCTTTATTAGGTAACGACTCCTGCAAGTACTTGACCGGTGACGGCACGTTTAGCAGTAGTAAACGCCTTAGCCCCTGTAACGTCACTTGCCTTGCCTGTTGCGGATTATCTAACAGCTTAATTGAAACCGAATCGCGCTCGTCAACCAGGGCTGGAAACGCTTTAATTTCGTATCCTGCCTGTAATTTAACATACTCTTCTGGCAGGGTTCCAAAGCTCCACTGCGTCAGGTTTTCCTGTTCAATGCCCTGCTCGGCTACCTGACTAAGACTTTGTTGCACCTCGCCTTGCAAACCCTGCTTTAACACCGTCAGAGACCGGCCTTGTTGCAGCGTTTTACCGGCTTCATCCACTACGTTAAAGTTCATGGTTAAATGCACAGGTATAGCGAATAAATCCCAGGCATCATCCGGGATCGTCACGCCCGACATTCGCTTTAAACGCTGACTTACCACTTCAATGAGTTTGCCTTGCTCGGGCGCTATTAGCTGCATTAACGCATCAGCATAGTTTGGCGCCGGCACAAAGTTTCGTCGATACTGCTTTGGTAGCGCTTTGATTAACGCCACCAGCAGTTCATGGCGTAGTGCCGGAATAAGCCAGTCAAAACCGCTGTCCTCTATCTGATTGAGTAATGCCAGCGGTATAATGACACTAATGCCATCATCCGGCTCGCCCGGTGCAAAATGATAGTTCAGCGGCAAGGTGACGTTACCCTGATGCCAGCTCTCAGGAAACTTATCGGCCGTAATATCGCTGGTATCACGATTAAGCAGACTGTCGGGATCAAAGTTTAAAAAATCAGGATCAGCTGCGCGTTGCTTTTTCCACCACTTTGCAAAATCGATGCGGTTATTTGCCCACTGTGGGATTTTCTCTGCATAAAAGGTGGCCAGGGTATCTTCATCAACCAGAATATCCCGTCGACGCGATTTTTCCTCCAGTGCCGTCACATCGTCAATTAATCGCTGGTTAAAACTCAAAAATGCGTCGTTAGTGCCTAACTCCTGATTAACCAGTGCCTCGCGGATAAAAATGCTATGAGACACCGCTTCATCTATTTTACTGTATAGCACGGCCCGTTTTGGCACGATAACCAGGCCATAGAGCGATACTTGTTCAAATGCTACCACCGCACCACGTTTTTTCTCCCAATGCGGCTCGCTGTAACTACGGCTGACTAAATGAGCTGCCAGTGGCTCAATCCACTCTGGTTCAATTTTTGCCAGACTACGGGCATAAAGTTTACTGGTTTCCACCCATTCTGCCGCCATTACCCATTTGGGCTTGCGCTTGAACAGGTGACTACCCGGAAAGGCATAAAAGCGCGTTTGCCGTGGTCCCAGGTAATCGGCCTCTGTATCCTTAAATCCCACCTGTCCGAGTAAACCGGTAAGCAATGCACTATGCAATTGCTGATAGCCTGGCGGGCTGCTATTGAGGTTAAGCCCTTGCTCTTTTGCTAATTGGCGTAGTTGGCTAACTAAATCCTGCCACTCCCTGACGCGCAGATAGTTCAAAAATTCCTGGCGGCATAACCGCCTGAATTGATTATTGCTCAGCTCATCCTGCTGTTGTTGCAAATATGCCCACAGTTTTAACCAACTGCTGAAATCCGAGTCGGGATCGGCGAAGCGACTATGGCATTCATCGGCTTTCTGTTGCTTGTCCAGCGGCCGTTCGCGCGCGTCCTGAATTGATAGCGCTGCAACAACTACCAGCACTTCCTGCAGCGCCGCAGTGCTGCTTGCCGCCACCACCATCCTGGCCAGCCGTGGATCGATAGGTAGTCGGGCGAGTTGTTTGCCAAGAGCCGTTAAGCTTAATTTTTTTTTGCCACGCTGGGGCTCTATTGCACCGAGCTCTTCCAGCAATTTGATACCGTCATTAACAAAACGGCTATCTGGGCGCTGTAAAAACGGGAAAGCGTCAATATCGCCAAGCCCCAGAGCCAGCATTTGCATGATAACGGAGGCTAAATTGGTCCGCAGGATCTCCGGATCCGTAAACTCCGGCCGACCAATAAAATCTTCTTCGCTGTACAACCGGATACAAATACCTGCGGCCACCCGGCCACATCGTCCCTTGCGTTGGTTGGCACTAGCCTGGCTAATGGCCTCGATAGGCAGTTGCTGTACTTTTGAGCGGTAGCTGTAGCGGGATAACCGCGCCGTACCAGGGTCAATAACGTAGCGTATACCCGGCACCGTCAATGAGGTTTCAGCAACGTTCGTTGCCAACACTATTCGCCGTCCGGTATGGCCCTGAAATATCCGGTTTTGTTCTGCAGCACTTAATCTGGCATATAGCGGCAATACTTCGGTGTGGGGTAGCTTGAGCTTCTCCAGCGCATCGGCAGTATCCCGTATTTCGCGTTCACCGTTTAAAAAAATCAGAATGTCGCCTGGCGGCTCCCGGTACAATTCTTCCACCGCATCAAAAATGCCTTGCAACTGATCGGCATCTTTATCCTCTTGCTCAGTAAACGGACGGTATCGGGTTTCCACCGGATAGGTACGGCCAGACACTTCAATAATCGGCGCATCAAAAAAGTGTTTTGAGAAACGTTGCGGGTCAATAGTGGCCGAGGTAATAATCAGCTTTAGATCCGGCCGCTTTGGTAACAACTGCTTTAAATAACCCAATAAAAAGTCGATATTGAGGCTGCGCTCGTGGGCTTCATCAATGATGATAGTATCGTACTGATTTAAGAAGCGATCTTGCTGCATTTCCGCCAGCAACACCCCGTCTGTCATCAGTTTTACCAACGTCTGATTTGTGGTGTGATCGCCAAAACGGATTTTATATCCGACCTGCTGGCCGGCCTGACAATTAAGCTCCTGTGCTATGCGATCCGCAACACTTCGCGCCGCCAATCGCCGTGGTTGAGTATGGCCAATAGTGCCGGCTACGCCGCGCCCAAGTTCAAGGCATATTTTTGGTATTTGCGTGGTTTTGCCCGAACCCGTTTCACCAGCAATAATGACCACCTGGTTGGCAGCAATGGCAGCTTTAATATCCTCTTTACTGGCAGCAACAGGCAACTCCGGCGGGTAACTAATCGCTGGAATAGCGGCTTGACGCTGTTGTCGCTGGACCACAGAACGCTGAATATCCGCCGCTATTTTTTGCAACACCGGTTGCAGTTCGGCGTTCCCGCTGATTTTTTTACAGTTCGCCAGGCGACGACGCAGCCTGAATTGATCCTGCAGCAGGCAATCGTTAAGTTGGGAATATAAAGATGAAACAGTTACTATGGGCTCAACAGACAAAATAACACCCTCAGAAATCAGAGGGCGTTATGCTACCAAGCTAGCGGGGTTTAGGTCTAGCGTTATACAACGCGTCGATAGTGAGAATGTAATTCTTTGTCAATTGCAGCTAACACGTCAGACCGGGTAATAATACCCAGTAATCCGCCATTATCATCCACTACCGGATAAAGCTTGGGCTTTGTTTTAAGCATCATCTGGGCTAGGTCGATAATGCCGTCATACGGCTTTACTGTTAATACCTCAGCGTTCATCACATCGCTGACCCGGGCTGATTGCTGATCATGGTAAGTTGACAGCAGCATTCTGGCCAGACAATCCTGCTCAGAAACGAAACCGACAATTCTGTTGCTGGTGTCAACGACGGGCCCACCGGTCTGGCGGCCTTTAATCAGCAAAGCCACTGCCATTTCAACCGGCATATCAACCGTAAACGTTACCGGATGACGATGCATATAGTCAGCTACTTTCAGTAAGTCCATACGTTCCCCTCTAATCCATCCAACTTAAGGCTGCACCTGTTAATTAGTCTAGCCAATAATGATTTAATTGCCCGCTTTTTCACTTTCATCGGCGAATATTTCAATTACTGTACCAGCCTGGTCACGCTTAGCCCGATACATTCCTGGCGTGTTAAATGCCCAGCTAAGCTCGCCCTGTGCATCCACTACAATAACACCACCGGTCCCGCCTGCTTGTAATAACTCTGCAATAACTTCTTTGGCGGCCAGCGCTGCATTTTTACCCTGATATTTAACCCTGGCACAGATATCTGACGCCACATTGTAGCGAATAAAATACTCACCATGGCCGGTGCCCGAGACGGCACAACTGGTATTGTCGGCAAAGTTACCTGCGCCAAGTACCGGAACATCGCCCACCCGGCCCCAACGTTTCGCGGTCATACCACCGGTTGACGTTGCTGCAGCAAGGTTGCCTTTACTATCAATCGCAACTGCGCCAACAGTGCCCATTTTCCAGTTTGGATCAGGCACAATTGCTGCCTGATGTGGCAAGGGTTGCTGGGCCTGCTTGGCCCGCTTTAATGCTTCATAGCGAAACTCGGTATTAAAATAGCGGTTATCTACTTGCTCTAACTGTTGGGCGAGTGCAAATTGTTCTGCGCCCTTGCCCGTTAACATGACATGATCAGATTTCTCCATCACCGCGCGGGCAAGTAAAATTGGATTTTTTACTGTGGTAACACTGGCAACCGCACCGGCATTCCGATCGTGACCTGTCATTATGGCGGCGTCCAGTTCATGGGTTTCATCCCAGGTATACACCGCGCCTTTTCCGGCATTGAACAAGGGGGAATTCTCCAGCACGGTAACAGCAAGCGTTACAGCATCCAGGCTACTGCCCCCTGCAGCAAGTAATTCATACCCTTTGTTTACAGCCTCAGCTAAGGTAGCTTCGTAGTGTTTTTGCTGCTCGTTGCTCATCTGACTGCGTTCAATAGTGCCGGCGCCGCCGTGTATAACGATACCAACAGGCACATCAGCAACCGCATAACTTGCAGTAACAGCCGCCAGACTCAACGAGACAGCTTGTATTAGTGTTAACTTCATATCGAGAACCTTATCTTATTTGTTGTCTTTAAGACTATGCTGCCTTAGCCAATTAGTCGAAGCTAAACTCGATAAAACCGCGTAGCACTGCGACAAGCGCTCAGATATTTTATAGCACTTAACGGATGCAGCCAGATAGCAACTTGCTATAATGTCTGAAATTTTTATCGCAAAGTATCTACTTATGACCGATGCCAGTCTGTATTTTTATGATTTTGAAACCTGGGGCGCAGATCCAAAACGCGATCGTCCCGCGCAATTTGCGGGTATTCGTACTGATTTGGAATTAAATGTTATCAGTGAGCCCGACGTGTGGTACTGCCAGCTGGCAAATGATTATTTGCCCCATCCGCAAGCGGCGTTAATTACCGGACTTACCCCGCAACTTTGCAATAAAAAAGGCCTGAGCGAAACCGATTTTATGCAGAAAATAGCGGAACGGTTTAGTGAAGCGAACACCTGCGTTCTGGGTTATAACAGTTTGCGCTTTGATGACGAGGTAACACGCTACAGTTTATACCGTAATTTTTATGAGCCGTACGGCCGGGAATGGCAACATGGTAACAGCCGCTGGGATTTAATTGATGTGGTTCGCGCGTGTTATGCGCTGCGACCAGAGGGTATCAACTGGCCGCTTCGTGACGACGGCAGCCCAAGCTTTAAACTGGAGCATTTAACCGAAGCCAATGATCTGACACATAGCAAGGCACACGATGCGTTGTCAGATGTGTATGCCACTATCGCTATTGCAAAGTTAATTAAAGAAAAGCAGCCTAAACTGTTTAGCTATTTATTTGAGCTTCGTAAAAAAAATAAGGTTAGCGAACTGATAGATGTGGCAGGGCTAACACCACTGGTGCATGTGTCGTCTAAGTTTCCTGCAGGCTCAGGCTGTGTTAGCTGGATAGTGCCACTGGCCTTTCACCCTACCAACAAAAATGCGGTGATTTGCTACAATCTGCAGGCTGATCCTAAACCGTTACTAGATGATGATCTGGCAACGCTCACCACCAAACTTTATACCCGCAGTATTGATTTGGCCGAAGGTGAACAGCGGCTTGGCTTAAAATTAATTCATTTAAACAAATGCCCGGTGCTGGCTAATGCTAAAACACTCAGTGTCGAGCGTGCGACTGAACTGGGTATAAACCGCGCACAATGCCTTGATCATCTTGAATGGTTTAAACAACATCGGCAGTTGCAACAAAAAGTGCTGGATTTATACCAACAACCGTCTGATTATCCGAGTGAAACCAATCCAGATTATCAGCTTTACAGTGGTTTTATCAGTGATGCAGATAAACACAAAATGCAGCAGCTGCATAGCTTGCCCCCAGAGCAACTAGGCATAAATGCCCCACTTTTTGCTGATGAGCGCTTAAACAGTTTATTGTTTTTGTACCGGGCACGGAACTATCCACAAAGCCTGAATGATACTGAACAGCAAAAATGGCAACGCTATCGAACTGATAAACTGATGCATGGCGTGGACAATCCCAACCTGACCATGGAAGCCTTCAGCCTGGTACTGGAGAACCTGGCACATGAGCATGCCAGTGATGAGCAAAAAATGAAGATTTTAAAAGCATTGTATTTGCATGTACAAAATTTGTAACGCAAGCTTACATCAAAGAACAATACAGTAGATCTCAGCAAATTAAACAGCCCTTCTCGATATCAATATCGAATGGCGACAAAACTGCCGGGAGCAGTTTTGGACTGCCGCAGGCAGGTCACAATGGGACGAGCCCCAGGGATGGGGCAAGCAATGCCACCAGCACAGCGCTGTGGCTGGCGTGGGAGTGTCGTACCAGCGGTGTACTACATTGCTCAGCCCATCCCTGGGGTCGCCCTACTCTCGCATGGCGACTAAAACGCCGGGAGCGTTTTAGGACGTAGCGAAGCGACGGCCCGAAGGGCGAAATACAGGGAAGTGTTTCGCAATGCCACACCCCGCAGGGGCGGGGGCTGGCGTGGGAGTGTCGTACACCCGCGCAGCGGATAAAGCAAAAAGCCCACTCGAATGAGTGGGCTCTTTGGCTTTATTGGGAGCCTGGCGGTGTACTACTCTCGCATGGCGAATGCCACACTACCATCGTCGCAGCTGCGTTT
>MDTG01343495.1_pt1 | contig 101948 bp, 98 predicted proteins | sample 811421 | NCBI WGS metagenome assembly MDTG01 (sample SAMN05326645, study PRJNA326480) | marine metagenome | isolation source: seawater | place: Pacific Ocean: South East | collected 2011 | reverse complement strand
GAGCGTGACGCTGAGGCCCGTCTCGGCAAAGGCGCGGGGAGCGTCGAGCCCGGCGCCGGCGAGCACGTCGCTGATCAGCGGCAGCGCTGCGGCGGAGATGGTTACCCGGCAAGCGGGCGAGGCGGGGCTCAAGGGACGTTGCGAGGCGTGCATGGCCGGCTCCGGATCCGTCGCCCGATGGTGGGCGGCGGATCCGGGACTGTCAATCGCGGCGCGCGGCGGTCTGCGTTACTCCGGCAGGCGGATGGTGAGCGCCGGATTGTAGGGGAAGAAGTTGAAGGGTCGCAGCGTGAAGCCCTTCCACATGGTCGACATCACCGGCCAGTCTTCCGTGTGCGGCACGTGATGGAAGCCCATCGTGTACCAGGTGACGATATCCGTGTTCGCTATCGGCCGGTCCTGTTGCGTCCAGGCCGCCAGCGTGTCCGATCCGTCGCTCTGGAAGGCGAAGCGCCCGCCCGCGTAGCGCTCGGCGCGGTCATAGGGCGTGTTCCAGATGGTGTATTCCACATAGGCGTTTCGCTTCATCGGCGGGTCGTTTGCAAAATCGAACGGCGAATAGGCGACCGAGTTGTTCGGCACGATCATGTAGCCGGGCTTGTGGCCGAGCGGTCCTTCCGCGCCCATGTTCATGACGTGATACATCGCCGGCGTGTCCGGATTGACCTTGTAGCGCCCGCCAAGCTCGGTCTGCGCCGCCGTCGTCTGCGTCACCCAGAGCGAGCGGCGCGGCGCATCGGCCGCGACCTCGCCCTTCACTAGGGCTGTCCGCATGAAGGTGTTGGCAGTGCCGTCGACATCGAAGTCGAGCTTGAAGTTGAAGAAGTGGTCGTGATTGGGGGCAATCAGGTTCGGCGCGATCAGCGTGCCGTAGCGGGTTTCTTCCGCGGCTCCCTCGTCGGTCATCGACCTGATCGCGGCGCCCTTGACCGCATCCAGTCCGGTGGAACCGACCATCACGTCGATGCGTCCGTCCTGATGGAAGACGTAGTCGACGAGATAGTCGTAGTTGCCGACTTCAGACGCCGTGCGCACGACAAGCTGCGTTGCCGGGCGCCCTTCGGCCGGGACCATCTCGGTTTCGGATTGCGCGAAGATCTCGAAATGCCGCCAGGCCGGATCGCCGATGTTGCGCTCGAAGACACAGATCGCGCCGGGGATCGCAAGCGGCGAGCCGTCGTCCTGATGCACGAGTGCCGGCAGATATTGCGCATAGGCCGGGCAATCGACGCCGGGGCGCAGCGGCGACAGGAAGATGCCGAAGCCGTATTCGCCGCTGTCCATATAGGTGCGCCAGTACCAGCCGGCGTCCGGATCCATGTAAGGAACGAAAACCTCCGACAGATGCGCCTGATAGAGCACGGAGCGCCAGCGCTCGCCGTCCTTCACGTCGATATTGGAGAGAACCAGCCCCGGGCGCTTGTCGACACGGGCGCGAAACCGCCAGATGTCCCAGGAGATAAGCCCGTTCTCGATGGTGATGTTCGAGCCGCCCGGCTGGCTGAGGCGCGCCGGGTTGGCGCGCGGGCGAAGCGCACCGAGGCGCTCCTCCACCTCGGCCTCCGTGTAGCCCCAGGGGTCTTCGGGAAGCGGCAGCACGCCGCTGTCGAACACTTCCACAACCTCGTCCGCGTTGAGGTCGACGACTGCATAGAGCCCCTCGATCGGCTTGGCGTAGAAGTTGGATCCCTCGGGCAGGACGTAACAGGGCACCTTCATAAGCCGCCGTCCGTCTTCCTCCGCGAGGCCGAAGCGTCCGGCGGTCAGCGGCAGGCAGAAGACATCTGCCGCCGTCAGCCCGCGTTTTTCAAGACCGTCGACGAAAGCGGGATCGGAGGTGGCAAGCTCCATCGCCGTCAGGAACTCGGTGAGCAGGATCATCGTCTCGCCGGCCGCAGGCTCGACGGAGACGACGGCATCGCCGGCGAGGTTGACCTCGGCGACGAAGGCGCCCTCCGCGGTCTTGAAGTGAACCTCGGCCGCGCGCGGTTCCGGCTGGCCTTCGCGCCAGTTGAGAACGACGGATTTCTCCGGTTCCAGCAGCGAGATATAGGGATAGAGCGTCTCGGCATTGGTGTAGCCGGCGGCCTGCAGCAGCGCGACGGCCTCGCCGATCTCCGCCTCGCTGAGGCCGTCGAGCGGATGGGCGGCGGCACTGGACAGGGCGGTGGCGAGCGTCAGCGCGCCTCCGGCCAGCAGCGTTCCGATGTGCGACAATCGCATGGTGATGTTCCCCTGAAGCTTGATCCGGTCTGGTCGATTGCAGGCGCGTGCCGCGTTGCTCGCGGTCTTCGCGCCAGACCAAGCCTAGCGCGGTCGACGCGACGTGATTGTGCAGATCCGGCCAGATTGTCGCACCCTTTGACCGCACGCCGTCGGGCGGGCGAGGCGCGGTCTCCTTGATCCCGGTCAAGGCGCGGGCATCGCTTCCGCGCTATCCGTGTTAGGCTGGCGAACGAGGCTTCACGCATTGCCAAAGTGACCGATTGTCGCGGTGTTGACGTGTCGCAACGCGGAAACGGTTGGTCGCGGATAGTGTGCCGGCAGATGAGCGAACGGATGTCGCGCCCTTGCAGACCCGCGCTCCCCGTTTGTCCCGTGGGGCGGGACATGAGAGATCGAAGAAATGGACGGAACGATGCGTGCTGAAACGGATCCATCGGGCTCTGGCGCCCACCCTGACGAGTGGTTCGCCTCGGCGAAGAAGATTTACCCGATGGCGGTCCATGGAACCTTCCGCAAGATCAAGTGGGCGGTTCTGTTCGCGACCCTTGGCATCTACTATTTCCTGCCGTTCGTGCGCTGGGACCGGGGCCCCAATGCACCGGATCAGGCGGTGCTGGTCGACATGGCCGGGCGACGCGCCTATTTCTTCTTCATCGAGATCTGGCCGCAGGAGGTCTATTATCTCACCGGGCTCTTGATCCTGGCGGCCATGGCGCTCTTCCTGATGAATGCCGTCGCCGGCCGCGTGTGGTGCGGCTATCTGTGCCCGCAAACCGTCTGGACCGACCTGTTCCTCTGGGTCGAGCGTCACACCGAGGGTGACCGGCGCGACCGCATCCGGCTCGACAAGCAGCCCTGGACCTTGAAGAAGATCACCCAGAAGGTCTCCAAACACACCTTGTGGCTGATGATCGCCTGGTGGACGGGCGGTGCCTGGGTGCTCTATTTCGCCGATGCGCCGACGCTGGTGATGGATCTTGCCACCGGGCAGGCGGCCTTCGCCGCCTATCTGTGGATCGGCATTCTTACCTTCACCACCTATGCGCTCGCCGGCCACATGCGCGAGCAGGTCTGCATCTTCCTCTGCCCCTGGCCGCGCATTCAGGCGGCGCTGACCGACGAGGAAGCGCTGAACGTCACCTATCGCTACGACCGCGGCGAGCCGCGTGGCTCGCTGAAGCAGAACCTGAAGCGCGAGGCGGAAGGGCTGCGGGCCGGCGACTGCGTCGATTGCCACCAGTGCTTCCATGCCTGCCCGACGGGTGTCGACATCCGCAACGGAACGCAGCTCGGCTGCATCCAGTGCGGGTTGTGCATCGATGCCTGCGACGACGTCATGGACAAGGTCGGCAAGCCGCGCGGCCTGATCGCCTATGACACCGACGAGAACATCAAGCGGCGCATGGAAGGCAAGGAAACCTTCGTGCGCATCGTGCGTCCGCGCACGGTGATCTATGTCGCGGTGATTCTGCTGATCGCCGGGATCATGACCTATGCGCTGGCGACGCGGGAACTGGAGGGCGTCAATGTGCTCCACGATCGCAACCCGATCTACGTCGAGCTGTCCGACGGAGCGGTCAGGAACGGATACACTATCCGCCTGCTCAACAAGCGGCAGGTGCAGCGCGACTTCATCCTGTCGGTCGAGGGCATGCCCGAGGGCAGCCGGATCGAGGCCGTGGGCATCGACCAGACCGTGAACGGCAGGCCGGTGATCGGCGTCGGGCCGGACACCACCCGCGAGGTGCGCGTGCTTGTCTTCTCGCCCGCAGACGCCGAGATGGCGAAGACGACGCCGATTACCTTCCGCATCACCGAGACGGTGATGGGCGAGGTGGCGACCGGTACGGACTTCTTCAAGGCGCCCTGAGGCCGGGGGCCGACGGATCGCGGCCGGGACGCTGAGGTGTCCCGGCCGTTTCCGTTGTCCCGTGATCCTCGTCTCCCATGATCCTTGTCAAGGAACCGGGGAGCGACGCGGGCTATGCATGGAGAAAGCTTGCGGCCGGCGCCGTGCGGTGCCATGCGATAGGACGGTTTTTTCAGAAATGACATCAACGGCGGATACAATGACCCAGGCGCGCGCAGAGCGGAAAATCACCGGACGGACGGTGCTGTTCTGGATGATCGGCTTTTTCACCGTCATCTTCATCGCCAATGCGATCTTCCTCCATCTGGCATGGAAGTCCTTTCCCGGCGTTGTCACCGAGACGGCCTATGAGGACGGCCTGGCCTACAACGATGCCATCGCCGCGTCGCGCGAACAGGCGGCGCGCGACTGGTCTGTGTCGGGCGAGATCGAGCGGGCAGGCGCTGAGGCCGCGCGCGTCGCGGTTCTGGCGAAAGATGCCGACGGCGCCCCCTTGTCCGGCCTGACGGTCACCGCGACGCTGCGGCGTCCGGCAAGCCCCGAAGCCCCGGTGGTCGTCGTTCTTTCCGAAGGCGAAACCGGGCGCTATCAGGCGATGGTCAACGACCTGGCGGCGGGCAACTGGATCCTCGATCTCGAGGCGCTGGGCGGGCGTGAGGGCGAAGCCTTCAAGTCGCGCAACCGCGTTTTCCTATCGCAGTAAGGGGAGCGGGTCCATGCGGGCGGTGCGATCATGACCGCGCATGAGCGGGACTGGGACGCCTTCATCACGCTGACGCCGGAAGGGCGCGCCCATATGGATCTGGCCGTGGAGGGCGTCACCTGTGCCGCCTGCATGGTGGAGATCGAGCGCGGCCTCGGGGCGCAGGAGGGCGTGGAGACCGCGCGGCTCAACCTGACGAGCCATCGCCTTGCGGTCGACTGGGCGCCCGAGCGCACCACGGCGGAGCGCATCGTCGAGACGTTGTCCAGGCTCGGCTACCGCGCCCATCCTTTCGATCCCGCGCAGGTGCGCGAACGCGCCGACGCGACGGGCCGCGAACTGTTGCGCGCGCTCGCCGTCTCCGGCTTCGCCATGATGAACGTCATGCTGCTGTCGGTCTCCGTCTGGTCCGGCAACGCCACCGGCATCACGCCGGAAACCCGCGACTTCTTTCACTGGCTTTCCGCGCTGATCGCGCTGCCGGCGGCGGTCTACGCCGGCCGGCCGTTTCTGCGCTCCGCCTTTTCCGCCATCGCCGCCCGCCGGCTCAACATGGATGTGCCAATCGTCATCGGCGTGTCGCTGGCGCTGTTCCTGTCGGTCATGCAGACCGTTCAGTCGGCGCATCACGCCTATTTCGAATCCGCCGTGATGCTCCTGTTCTTCCTGCTGATCGGCCGCTATCTCGACCACATGATGCGCCGGCGCACCCGGGCGTTCGCGGAAAACATCGCCGCGCTGAAGGCGGAGACCGCCGTCGTGCAGCGCGCCGACGGCTCCTTGCGCGAGGTGCCGCTCTCCAAGGTCGAGCCGGGCCAGCGCATCTATGTCCGCGCCGGCGAGCGGGTGCCGCTCGACGGGCGGATCGAGACGGGAACCTCCGAGATCGACCAGAGCCTCGTCACCGGTGAAACCGCCCTTGCGCGGGTCGAGCCGGGCGATGCGGTCTATGCCGGCACGCTCAACGCCTCCGCCAATCTCACCGTGCAGGTAACCACGGCCTCCGGCGCAACGCTGCTCGACGAGGTCACCCGCCTGCTGGAGGCAGCCGGTCAGGCGAAGTCGCGTCACGTGCGCCTCGCCGACCGGGCGGCCGCCTATTATTCGCCGCTGGTGCATCTCGCCGCACTTCTGACCTTCCTCGGCTGGTGGGCGACCGGGCAGGGCTGGCAGCCGGCGCTCGTCACCGCCATCTCCGTGCTCATCATCACCTGTCCCTGTGCGCTGGGCCTCGCGATCCCGGCCGTTCAGGTCGTCACCTCCGGGCTGCTCTTTCGCGCCGGCGTCCTGCTTCACGCCGGCGATGCGGTCGAGCGGCTGGCGGAGGCCGATACCATCGTCTTCGACAAGACCGGCACGCTGACGCTCGCCGTGCCCGAGCTTGTCGCCTCAGACGGTGTCGATCCCGACGTGCAGGCGCTCGCCGGCCGGCTGGCGCTGTCGAGCCGGCATCCGCTGTCCGCCGCGCTGGCACGGGCAAGCGACGCGCGCGTGCCGCTGGATCAGGTGAGCGAAGTCCCGGGCGAAGGCGTCGAGGCGATCTGCGACGGCCGCAGGCTTAGGCTTGGCAGCGCCGCCTTTTGCGGCCTTTCGCCGACGGAGGCCGAGCGTGCCGCGGCCGATCATCCGGGCGCCTCGCTGCTGGTCTTCTGCGACGGCGAGGACGAGCCCGTGCCCTTCCTCATCGCGCAGCGTCTGCGGCCCGACGCGGCAGAGGCGGTGGAGCGGCTGCGGCAGGCCGGCTACCGGCTGGCGATTCTCTCCGGCGACCGCGAGGCGCCGGTCGCCGACATTGCCGAAACCCTCGGGATTGCCGACTGGCGCGCCGGCCTGACGCCGAAGGACAAGATCGCCCGCCTGGAGGCGCTCGCCGCCGAGGGGCACAAGGTGCTGATGGTCGGCGACGGGCTGAACGACGCGCCGGCGCTGGCCGCCGCCCATGTCTCGCTGTCGCCGGTCACGGCCGTGCATGTCGCCCAGGCGGCGGCCGACGCGGTCTTCCTCGGCGACCGTCTGTCGCCGGTCTGCGACGCGCTGGCGTTGTCGCGCCGGGCGCATGCGGCGATGATGCAGAACCTGTGGTTCTCCACGCTCTACAATTTCGTCGCCGTGCCCTTCGCGGTCGCCGGTTTCGTGACGCCGCTGATTGCGGCGCTCGCCATGTCGCTGTCGTCGGTGGTGGTCACGCTCAATGCGCTTCGCCTGCGTCTTGGCGCGCAGAGCGTCGGTGGCGCCGCCGTTTCCTCTCGCCAGGAAGAGAGCTGATGGACGTCCTGATCTATCTCATTCCGGTGGCCCTGGTGCTCGGGCTGCTCGGCCTTGCCGGCTTCCTGTGGTCGCTCAAGGCCGGGCAATACGACGACCTGGAGGGCGCCAAGTATCGCATCCTGCAGGACGACGATCTGCCGGATGGCGACGCGCCGAAAACGCCGGGCAAGGATCGGGCCGCCGGACGCTGACGGCGTTTTTCCGGTTGTGGCGCCGGGATAACCGTTATTTCAGATTTCGCATGTCATAAGGGGGCGGACTGGAGGTTTCTGCGTGTCGCTAGATCTTGCATCCCTGACGTTTCTTCTCGTCGAAGACAGTGCGTATATGCGCACGATCCTGCGCACCATGCTGCAGGGGTTCGGCGCGCGTCGCATCGTCGAGGCGGAGGACGGCGCGTCCGGGCTCGAGGCGATGGAACGCGCGAATCCGGATATCCTGATCCTCGACTGGGTCATGCCGATCCTCGACGGCGCCGACATGGTCCGCATGATCCGCAATCCCCACAATCCCTTCGCCTATATCCCGATCATCATGGTCACGGGCCACACCGAGCGCAGCCGGATCATCGAGGCGCGCCGGCTCGGCGTGCACGAGCTCCTGTCCAAGCCGATTTCCGCCAAGGCGCTCTATCAGCGGGTCAATTCGGTGATCATGCAGCCGCGCGACTTCGTCAAGACGCCGAGCTACTTCGGCCCCGCGCCGCGCGAGATCCGCAACCGCCAGAAGATCTGGCAGAGCATGGAAAACGGGGAAGGCGGGCAGGCGGCCTGACGGGCCTGCGTCCTGAACTACCGTGTGAACTCTGGGGAACTTCGCGCCCGGCTTTCTGCAATTGCGGACAGCAAGTCGTTCTTGTTGTCGACGAGATCGGCAAGGGTCACCCGCGACAGCGCCGCGAAGAACGCCTCCAGGGCGCCGTCCAGCGCGCTGCGCAGCTGGCAGGCGGTGTAGAAGGTGCAGCGCGCGGCGCAGTCCTTCTCGTGGCATTCCGTAAGGAAAAAGTCCGGCTCTATAAGTTTGACAATGGAAGAAATGCGAATTTCAGCCGGATCCCGATCCAGCGCGACCCCGCCACTGCGTCCCACCGTCGATCTTATGTAGCCGGTCTTGCGCAGCTTCTGCACAGCCGCGACGACCTGTGAGCGATGACTTGCGCTTTTCTCGACGATTTCATCGATTGGCACAATTCGGTCGCTATGAATAGCCAAGTACATAAGCGTTCGAACCGCGATGTCGGTCCGGTTCGTAAGGCGCATATCTGTTCCCTTTTTGGTATTTTCACGTTTTTTTGAATCCTAAAGTAATACAAAGGAGAAATCAATTTCCATGAAAAATCATATATCTAAGAAGTGCATTTTGCATCTGCGTAAAAACAATTGAGTATTTCAAAAATACTTGAACAACAACGGAATGTGATCTAGGACGATTATTAGATAGAGAAAAGTGAATTTAGGGTCGGAGGGGCAGCATGCAGGCCGAAAACTGGGCGAAGATCCATGACCTGGCTGAATTCATCGAACTCTCGAGTGCCGACCTGGACAATATCAGGCATGCATGGCGGATCTTGTCGCCGCTAATTCCTTCAATCCTCAACGAATTCTATGACAACCGGATCATGTCCGATGAGAAGTGGCGGCTGAAGGAGATCGATGTCGAGGGCCTCAAGGGCAAGCAGGAGAGCTATTGGGCGCTGCTGTTTTCAGGCGTGCTGGATGACGTCTACCGCTCGCATGCGCGATCGATCGCGGTGAAGCATCACCGCTACGGGGTGACGATGACCGACTACATCGCCTCCTACGGATGGTTTCTCAATGCCTTCGAGAAAAGGCTGCAGTCCGCGGTCCTGCCGGCGGCCGAACGCGCGTCGATGATGGCATCGATCCGGCGGATGGTGTTTCTCGACATGACGATCGCGGCCTCGACCTACTACATCGTCTATATCGACTGATACCAGCGCCGCCTTGCGCAAGCCCGCCATGGGGTGGCACTTGCGTCGCGGGCAGGGGGGGCGACCGGTCCGCGCGCCGGCCCGGCAGACTATTGCGAGCGCGGCCGGGCGGCGGCCTTGCGTTTGCGCAGATTGGCGCGAAGCGCGGCGGCAAGCCGCTCCTCGCGGGTGTCCCGGGGCGTCGCCGGTGCGGCGGGTGTGCTCTCCCGCGCGGAGGAATCCGCCGGACGCGATGCGTCGTCCGATGCCGCGCTGCGGTCGGTGCCGGTGGGCGCTGCCTCGAAGGCCGAGTGGTCCGCGCCGGTCGGGCGCTTCGGTCTCTTGTCGGATGTGCTCATGCCTGAGGTGCTCCTGGCGCCTGAACGTTGCGGTGCGCGGATCCGGCGAGGCCGGCCGGAGGCGGTTTCGCGCCACAAGAAGCACCGCCTGCCCGTGGCCGCGACATCGACAGCATGTGCCGGAAACAGCGGCCCGGCGCAAGCCCGCCGGCGCAAGGGCAGTTCGTCTTGCGGAGGTCTTTACCGGGGCTGTGCCGTCTCCGGGTGGCATGAAACTGCGCCCGGACTCCGGCCGATGTCCACGCCTCGGCGTCCATGCGTCCGGTCGCGCGGCGAGGCCGCGTTTTCGGCTGCGCAGCCTGCGACAAATTCCGGGCGGGAGCTGCGCGAGCCGCGGCCCAGGCGCCTGCGCAAACCGACGCGAATGCGCGCGCCGCGAAAATCCCGATTTCCCACAGAAGCCGCGTCAAACCGGCTTGACTGCTAGGTTCTTTGCACTTACACCCGCGTCCATCGCTGCCGTAGCTCAGGGGTAGAGCACTCCCTTGGTAAGGGAGAGGTCGAGAGTTCAAATCTCTCCGGCAGCACCAGTTTCTCCCGCGACATATTTTCCCCCTTACTTTTTAAACAGCTCGCGCTTTTTGCGTTCGAAAAGCCGTGCTGTCGCGCGCAAGAACAAATGGCCCTGCGCGCAAGATCAAATGGCAACCGATATTGATCGCGCTAGCACTAGGTTCAAGCTGGTTTAGGGTCACCCTCGTCAGCTGGCGTAAGGAATGCCTGCCCAAATTCTTCGAAGCCAGGCTCAGATAAAGCGCCTGATCCGCTTCGCGTGAGATGTTTTTGCGCTTCCTGCGCGACGGCTACGAAATCTGTGACTTTGGATGCGAGATCGCGAGCAGGTTAGCGCCGGGACGAGCCGGGGGTGTGCACCGGCGTTGTTTTGGTGTCCTTCCCATCGTGTCGAGCTCACAATTGCCACAATCGCCGCCTACCGACAGCCGGGTGGAGACGGTGTCTAGAGGGACCATGCGCGAATCGAGAACCATGATCGGGAAAGCCGTCGTGAGGGTTGCAAGCCTTCTCGTTGTGCTTCTCTTGGCGATCGGTCCGTATTCCGTGTCCGCTGGCGCGTCCTATTTTTTCGATCATTCGTCCGAACATACGCATGTCCAGGTCGATCAGGCCGGATGTGCTGACGTCTGTACCGGCGATTACGACGCCGCGGCCGACGAGAGCGAGCCTTCGCACTCTTCCTCTGCTTTCACGGACGGAACATGTGACCCGCTTTGCGTCGGGTCGCTTCTCTTTTCTCCGAACAGCGGCGTTGGCTTCGTGACAACCGTGTCAAAGCACGGCGCAGCCCTGACCGAGCGCCTTTACGGTGACGAGTGGGCGTCCCTGCACCGGCCGCCAAACGCCTGAACTGAGTTCAGCCAGCCTGACTGGCCTTATTCCTCGACCGCACGGGTCCGGGGACGAACGAATTCAGTATCAGGAAATCTTCCATGAAATTGACCATTGCTGTGGTCGCCCTCTCGCTTGTGGCAAGCGGTTGCGCGTCCACCTTGCCGCCCGAAGTGACGGCAGCCAGATCGCCCGCGTCTGCCTATCGCGCGGCACCGCTCCCCCACCAGAATCCGCTCGCCGACTACACCAGGCGGGTTGCCGTCGAACCGAAGCCCTGGCGCGGTTTGAATGATGCGCAGGCGCCGGGAGGGAAGTCATGAGCCGGTCCCTCCGCACCGCGATGACCGCCATTGTCCTGCCCGTGTTCCTGGGTGGCTGTGCGGTGACCGCGAAGGAAGCCTTCTACAGCGACAGCTTCGCGGGCTTCTCGACGGTTCAGTCGAAGACGCAAGCTGCAACCGGAAAACAGTCGGTATGGGTCCAGAACCAGCAGACCGCCGAAGCCGTTGCAAAACAGGTCCACGACCTGGTTCACGAAAAGACGATCGACGCGGACACGGCCGTCCAGGTCGCGCTCGTCAACAACAAGGGCCTGCAGGCGGCCTACGCCGATCTTGGACTGTCGGCAGCCGAGGTCTGGCAGGAAACGAAACTCGAGAACCCGGTCGTTTCCATCGGCGTTGTTGGAATTGGCACGCCGGAAGTCGCGGCCTTTCGAGCCATAGAAGGGATGGTGGTCAACAATATCTTCGCCCTGATCACCCGCAATCGCCGCGTCGACATCGCCGAAACCGAGTTCCGCGAAGCGCAGTTGAATGCCGCACTTGCAACCCTGCGGGTCGCGGCCGAGGCGCGCAGGAACTGGATCGAAGCGGCTGCCGCCTGGGAACGCGTTGTCTATCTCAACCAGGCAAAAGCCGCGGCCGATGCCGCCTCGGAACTGGCGCAGAAACTTGGCGAGAGCGGTGCGCTCCCGAAGTCGGGGCAGGCGCGCGAGCATGTCTTTTATGCCGAGCTTGCCGGGAATACGGCGCAAGCCAGGCTGGATGCGCGGCTTGCCAAGGAACGCCTGACCCGCGTCATGGGCCTGTGGGCAGAGGAGATCAACTATCAGGTTCCCAATCGACTGCCCGGTCTGCCGAGATCCCTGCCTGACAAGAGCAACATCGTAGCGGACGCATTGCGTCACCGGGCCGATCTTCAGGCCGCCAAGCTCGAACTCGAGGCGATGGCCAAGCAATACGGGCTCACCGAGGCGACGCGCTTCGTCACCGATCTCGGCCTCACCGCAGGCTTCGAGACGGAACGGGAGGTCGAGGACGGCAAGGAGACCGTCTCCACGACCGGTTTTGCCGAAATCGAGTTCGTGATTCCGATCTTCGATTCCGGCGAGGCACGCAAGCGGAAAGCCGAGCTCAACTACATGCGCGCGGCGAACCTGCTGGCAGAAAAGGCCGTCGGCGTGCGCTCCGAAGCACGGTCTGTCTATGACGCCTATCGCTCCTCCTACGACATCGCGCGGCACTACAGGGACAACGTCCTGCCGCTTCGAACGACAATCGAGGAGGAGGCGCTTCTCACCTACAACGGCATGATCACCAGCACCTTCGAACTTCTCGCCGACACGCGGGCGAAGATCGATTCCATCATGCTCGCGGTGGATGCGAAACGCGCCTTTTGGCTCGCGGAAGCGAACCTGTCGCCGACCATCTACGGCGGCGGCACCGTGGAAGCCGGTGGTGGCGGCGGCATGGAAACTGCCGAAGCCGATGCCGGCGCCGGCCACTGAAGGAGACCCGACAATGTTCAGCAGAAGACAAATGCTTGGAGCCGGCGCGGCTCTCCTATCCTCGGCGGCCTGGACCAAAACCTCCGCCATGTCGCTGCCGGAGGCGCCGACGATGGATACGGCAACGACACAACCGCCGCTGCGCCCCTCCAGCGGACCGGACTACCAGCCGGTCGTGACCATCAACGGATGGACACTGCCGCACCGGATGAACAACGGCGTCAAGGAGTTCCATCTCGTCGCCGAACCGGTCGAACGTGAGCTGGGCGAGGGCATGACCGCCTATCTTTGGGGCTACAACGGCCAGTCTCCCGGCCCGACCATCGAGGCGGTCGAGGGCGACAGGGTTCGCATCTTCGTCACCAACAAGCTGCCCGAACACACGACCGTCCACTGGCACGGCATGATCCTGCCGAACGGCATGGATGGCGTCACCGGTCTTACCCAACCCGGCATTCCGGCGGGCAAGACGTTCGTCTACGAGTTCGATCTCGTGAAGAGTGGCACCTTCATGTACCACCCGCATGGCGACGAGATGGTCCAGATGGCAATGGGCATGATGGGCTTCTTCGTGGTCCATCCGAAGGACCCGGCGTTCATGCCGGTCGACCGGGACTTCGTCTTCCTCCTCAATGCGTTCGACATTGATCCGGGCTCCTATGTGCCGCGGGTGATGGAGATGACGGACTTCAATCTCTGGTGCTGGAACAGCCGTGTGTTTCCCGACATCGACCCGCTCGTCGTGTCGAAGAACGACCGGGTCCGGGTGCGGGTCGGCAATCTGACCATGACGAACCACCCGATCCACATGCATGGCTACGACTTCGAGGTCACATGCACCGATGGCGGGTGGACGCGGCCCGAGGCGCGATGGCCGGAGGTCTCGATCGACATTCCCGTCGGTGCGATGCGGGCCTACGAGTTCGATGCGGTCCACGAAGGCGACTGGGCGATCCACTGCCACAAATCGCATCACACGATGAACGCCATGGGCCACGACATTCCGACCTTCATCGGCGTCGACAAGTCGAAGGTTACGCCGAAGATCCGGCGGTTGCAGCCGGAATACATGCCCATGGGGACGGCCGGCATGGCCGACATGGGAACCATGTCGATGCCGCTCCCGGACAACACGATCCCGATGATGACGGGTTGGGGCCAGTTCGGCCCAATTGAGATGGGGGGCATGTTCTCGGTGGTGAAGGTCCGCGAAGGCCTGGCCGCCGACGACTATTCCGATCCGGGCGACTACGTCCATCCGGAAGGAACCGTTGCCTATGAGTGGACGGGGAGCCTGCCCGACACAGCGAAGGCGACGGACGCGCGAACGCAGGCGCCTTCAAAGCGTGTGCGTCAAGCAGGCCACGATGACCAGGGGTGACGGGACCCCTCTGGCGACAACGCAAAAGCTGAATGGAGCATGACCTTGAAAGCACTACTGACTGTAGCAACCGGCCTTTTTCTCATGACGGCCTCGTCGGCACTGGCGGGCCCCGGGCATTCCGGAAGCGGTGACGAAATGGCTGTCGGCAAACCGGGCGAGGCGGGGGCCGTCTCGCGAACCGTCTCGATCAAGATGATGGAGACCGACGCGGGAATGGCTTTCAAGCCAAATGGCCTGGAAGTGAAACGCGGGGAGACGATCCGCTTCGAGATCGAGAACATCGGTTTGCTTGAGCACGAGTTTGTTCTGGGGACCGTGGAGGAAAACCGGGAACACAAGGGAATGATGATGAAGTTTCCCGAGATGGAACACGACGATCCGAATTCGGTGCGGCTGATGCCCGATGGCAAAGGCGAGATCGTTTGGACCTTCACCAACGCAGGAACCTTCGAGTTCGCCTGTCTTCTTCCCGGTCACTACGAAGCGGGAATGCACGCCGCCGTCAAGGTCACGGCCGGAACCGCGTCCAACTAAGCAGGAAAGGAATTCCATATGAGAAACAGGATCATAGTGATGCTCGCCGCGGCGATTTCCCTCGGCGGTATCCTTGCTGCCAACGCCCAGGAGTTCACGAAGGGCACGGTCAAGAAGGTCATGGCTGACCAGCAGAAGGTGACGATCATTCACGAGGAACTGACGAACCTCGACATGCCGGCGATGACAATGGTGTTCAACGTCGCCGACCCGGCCATGCTGGCCCGCCTGCAGGCAGGCGCGGACATCGAGTTCGTTGCCGAGCGCGTGCGCGGCAAGTTGACCGTCACCCAACTGAAGTAAACCGTTCAGGGGCTCCGTCCGCCGCAAGGCGAGCCGGAGCCCCTGACTGTCCGCCCCGCTCGAGCGGGCGAGATATCGATGTGCGTGTCGCCTCCGTCGTGCACGATCGGGCCTGTTGCCCCGGGTTCCGACCCTTTCCACTCCATCGCGCCTGTGTCCGGCCAGGCAAAGACGTCGCGCCCTCGTCTGATGCGCGACGATGCCATGGCCGCGCGGCCTTACTGGCTTCTTCCGACCCGAAGATGCACGCGAAGCGCGTTCTCGATGTGATCCTGGGCGGCGCAGTCGGCCTGGTCCGGATCCCGGGCGATGATGGCGTCAAGGATCCTCTGGTGTTCGCGGTGCAGACTGGCGGGCCGGTCTTCGGGGATGTATTTCGTGCCCTTCAGAAGCGCCATCTCGTCGGAGATGGCTGCGATCGAGCGCAGAAGAAACCGGTTGTGGGCCGCGGAATACAGGGCGTTGTGAAATTCCCAGTTGATCTGGTTCAGCACCTTGAGGTCCGCGGATGCGTTTTCGCTGCGCTTGAGGATGTCCTGCATCTCGGCGATTTCCGCCGGTGAGGCATGTTGCGCGGCGAAACGCGCGGCGATCCCCTCCAGGTGCTGGCGCAGCTGGTAGAGTTCCACCACTTCGTGACGGTCGAGTTCCGCCACCACCGCGCCGCGCTGCGGTTCGATGGTCACCCGACGCTCGGACTGGAGCCGGCGCAGCGCTTCGCGAACGGGCGTGCGGCTGACGCCGAGCTCCTTGGAGACGGTAGCCTCCCGGATCCGGTCGCCGGGGTTGTAGCGCCCCTCGCGGATCCATTGCGACAGCTCCTGATAGACGTATTCGGCAAGCGACGGCGCCGCCTCCTCGGAGTCGCGCGCGTCGTCGTCCCCGTTCCTGTCCGCACCCTGCATCCGCCGCCTCCCGTTCTGTGTCACGGATGATTTCCTATACGCCAATCGCGCCTGCTGTCGAGGGAATGCGCAGGCTTGCATGAAAATGTATTACATTGTATGCAAACTTGTACATTGCGTTTGCGCGGCCGGCGTCCGGGTGCGTTTGCGTGCGAAGTGGGAGTGAAACCGCAAATGGGAGCGATGACATGATCAAGACGATGAAGCCCTGGATTGCAGGACTGTGCGCGGGGGCGCTTGCCGCCCTGGCCGGTCCCGCGCTTGCCGACTATCCGGAAAAGCCGGTGACGATGATCGTGGCCTATTCGCCCGGCGGCGGGACCGACACGGCTGCGCGCACCATCGCCAAATACGTCGAGAAGCATCTCGGGCAGCGGCTGGTCGTGGAAAACAAGCCTGGCGCGGGTGGCCAGATCGGCTTCTCCGCTCTGGCGCGGGCGGCCACCGACGGGTACGAGATCGGGTTCATCAACGTGCCGTCGATCCAGCTTGTGAAGCGGCTTCGCGACAACGTGCCCTACGAACTCTCCGATTTTCAGCCGATCGCCAACATCCAGCTCGATCCGGTCGTCGTAGCAGTGAAGACGGACAGTCCCTACCAGACGCTGTCCGACCTGCTTGCCGACGCCCGCGAGCGTCCGGGCGAGGTGAATATCGGCGCCGACGGCCCGCAGTCCAACAACCAGCTTCAGCTCGCGGTTGCCGAGGATGCCCTCGACGTCGATTTCAACTTCATCGCCTTCGACGGATCCGGTCCGGCGGTCAAGGCCACGCTCGGCGGCGAGGTTGCGGCGTCGCTTCCTTCGCTCAGCTCGGCCGCCTCCCATGTGGCGAACGGGCGCATCCGCATCCTCGGCGTGTTCGCGCGCAAGAGGAACCCCCAGTTCCCGGACTTTCCGACCGTGAGCGAGGAAGCCGGCGTCGAGGTGCCTTCGGTCGGCGCATCGCTTCGCGGCATCGCGGCCCCGAAGGGGCTCTCGCCGGAGCATCTGGCCGTTCTCGAGAAGGCATTTGCCGCGGTGATGGAGGATCCGGAATTCCTCGCGCATGCCGAGTCTGCCGGCTTGCCGCTCGAGTACATGAACGCCGCTGACTTCTCGGCCTATCTTGCCGATGCCGAGACGCAGCTCGACAAGTACATCGATCTGATCCGGTAAAACGAACAGGAACAGGAGGGGGGCGTCGTGTCGGACCATGCCCGGGACTTGATTTTCGCGGTCATCGCCTTTGCGCTGGCCCTGACGGTGGGTGTGACGGCCTTCGGCTATCCGGTCGGCTCCTCCTATTTTCCGAGAACCCTCGCCGTGCTGATGGGGGGGCTTGCACTCCTCTTCGGCCTGCGGACCTGGCGGTCTCGGAGCGACGCGCGCACGCAAGTCGGTGGCCTGGTCGCGCCGCTTGCGACCTTCGCCAGCATCGCGCTCTACGTGCTTGCGGTCGGGCTCGTCGGCTTCGAGATCGCCACCTTCGTCTTTTTGATGACCAGCATGCTCGTCCTCGGGCGGCCGCGCCGGCCGCTGCTGTTCGCCGCCGTCGCGCTGGCGATCACCGGCGGGCTTCATGTCGTCTTCTTCGTGCTGCTGGGCGTCTCCGCGCCCGACAGCCTGCTCTTCTGACCAGCGAGGCTCGGACATGCTCGAGAATATGATCCTGGGGCTCGGATCCGCCTTCCAGCCCGAAATGCTGATCGCGGTGTTTCTGGGCGTCGTCGGCGGCGTCGTGATCGGCGCCCTGCCGGGGCTGACCAGCACGATGGGTGTTGCCCTGCTCATTCCGGTCACCTTTTCGCTGCCGCCACAGGTCGGTCTGGCCATGCTCGGCGGCATCTATTGCGCCTCCACCTATTCGGGGGCGATCAGCGCGATCCTGCTGAACATTCCCGGCACCTCCGCCTCGGTTGCGACCATGCTCGACGGGCATCCGATGTCGCGCAACGGCGAGCCGGGCCGGGCGATCTCGCTCGCCACCTTCGCCTCCGCCATCGGCGGTGTCGCCAGTGTCGCTGCGCTGCTGCTGCTCGCCCCGCAACTGGCCGAGTTCTCCCTGCGGTTCGGGTCCCCGGAGTATTTCCTGCTCGCAGTCTTCGGCATCACCGTGATTGCCTCGATGTCGTCCGGGGCGATGGAAAAGGGGCTGATCGCCGGGGCATTCGGCCTGATCCTGAGCACCGTCGGGGTTCACCCCTTGACCGGCACGATGCGCTTCACCTTCGACATGCCGTCGCTCTACGACGGCGTGCCGCTGGTCGTGGCGCTGATCGGTCTCTATTCGATCCCGGAGGTCATCGACCTGGTCAAGCGCGCCCGCGAGGAGCACGGCAACGATGCCAGGGTGGATGCCAGCGGCTTCCTTGCCGTCATTCCCGAAATCCTCCGCCAGAAGGTCAATCTCCTGCGCTCCAGCCTGATCGGCATCATCGTCGGCATTGTTCCGGGGGTGGGATGCAGCGTCGGCGGGTTTCTCGCCTATGACGCGGCAAAGCGCGCGTCAAAGACGCCCGACCGTTTCGGCAAGGGCGCCGCGGAAGGCATCGTCGCCAGCGAGACCGGGAACAATGCCGTCACCGGCGGCACGCTGATCCCCTTGCTCACGCTCGGCATTCCCGGCAATCCGGTGACCGCCGTCCTGCTCGGCGGCATCATGATCCACGGTCTTCGGCCCGGACCCGAGCTGTTCACCACCAACGCCGAAATCACCTATGGCTTCATTTTCAGCCTGTTCCTGTCGAACCTCCTGTTCGTTCCGGTCGGGTTGGTGATTGCGCGCTTCGGACTGCGCATCGTGCAGGTGCCGCCCGCGATCCTGGCGCCGATCATTCTGGCGCTCGCCGTGCTCGGGGCCTACTCGATCCGGGCGTCCCTCAACGACGTGTGGATCATGCTCGCCGTCGGCGCCCTGGGTTGGGGCATGGCGGTTCTCGCCGTTCCGCGCGCGCCGCTGGTGCTCGGCCTGGTGCTGGGAACGCTTGCCGAGGGCGAACTGGCGCGCTCGCTCGCGCTGGTGCGCGGCGACGTGTCGGCCTTCGCGCTCGGTCTTCTCACTCGGCCGATCTCGCTCGTCATTCTGGGGCTGTGCGTCTTCGCCATCGCGCACGGCATCCTCCAGCACCGCCGCAATTCCAAATTCCTCGAGTGACCGCGGGCCTTCCGCAGTCCGGTTCTTCGTAAAATCAGGAGCTTCGTGTTGAACCTCGTAAAGTCTTTTCCCTGCCCGATCCGCAAGATCGGCAACAGTGAAGCGCATCATTTCTTCGGCTACTACAACAAGAGCATCTGGGACAGGGAAGGCCGGCGGATGCTGGCGCAGCGGGTGCCTTTCATGACGAAGGACCTCAGCTACGGCGACGAGGCGGACGTCGGGTATTTCGACCTGGCTGAAGGGGAAACGTTCCGCAAGGTCGGAACGACCTCTGCCTGGAACTGGCAGATGGGCAGTCAATTGCAATGGCTTGAGGGCATGGACGGTCGCAAGCTGGTCTACAATCGCCGCACGGACGAAGCCGGCGGCAAGTATCCCGGGCTCGCCGCGCGGATCGTCGATATCGACGAGGGATCGCATATCGACCTTCCGGATCCGGTCTATGTCGTGGCGCCGGATAGCAGCTATGCGATCAGTGTCGACTACCAGCGGTTCATGGCGACGCATCCGACCATCGGCTATCCGCCGCGCGACGCCTTGCCCGCCTTCGAGCATGCGCCCGCCGACGACGGCATCCACCGCATGGACCTGCCGGGCGGGGAAACGCGGCTGCTGGTCAGCCTCGCGCAGCTGAAGGCGTTCCAGCCGGTCGCCTCGATGGAGGGGGCGATCCATTGGGTCACCCATCTGGAGATCAATCCCGCCGGCGACCGGATCCTCTTCCTGCACAGGTGGACGCGCCGTGTGGAAGACGAGACCTGCTGGCTGCACCGGTTGATGGTGATCGAGCCGGACGGCAGCGGGCTGAAGCTGCTGGAGTGCAGCGACCATCCGATCCCGCATCTGGAAAGCTCACATGATCCGGACGCTCTCGACACCTTCGACTATGAGAAATCGGAATATCAGATTTCCCATCCGACCTGGAAGGATGACCGGCACATCATGGTCTGGGGACCGCACGCCGGTGCCATCCACTATCACCTCTATGACATCGAGACGGATGCCGTCGAGGTGGTGGGCGAAACCGTGCTGACGGAGAACGGGCACATGACCTATTCGCCCGACGGCAGCTGGATGATCTCCGATACCTATCCGGACAAGCAGACGAATATCCGCAAGCTGTTTCTCTACGATGTGAGAACGGGCATGCGCTACGACATCGCGGAGCTGAAGACCGACCCGAACCTCGGCAAGGAGAACCGTTGCGACCTGCATCCGCGCTGGCATCCGGACGGCCGCTCGGTCTGCGTCGATTCCGTTCACGAGGGCGAACGCCAGCTCTATGTGGTCGATGTCGCCGCCCTTGTGGCGCCGCAGGCCAAGGCCGCGGCGCGGGCGTGACGCCCTCGCGCGGCCCGGTATGCGGGCCGGCGTGCGGTTTCCGGGACAGACAGGAGACGGCGCCTCCCGATCAGGGGGCGCCGTTTTTCTTTCCGGCGACGCGGTGTGCCGCCCAGGGCAGCAGCGCCACGATCAGGAAGACGCGGGCCACATGATGGGCTGCCACCATCGCGGGATCGATCATCAGCGCCAGCGCGACGACCCCCAGTTCCGGCGCGCCGCCGGGAAGATAGGCGAGAAACAGCGGCGCGACATCCGCCCCGGCAAGCGGCGCCACGACGAGGGCCGCGGCCAGCGAGCCGGCAGCGAAGACAAGCCCGACAACGGCCGCAAGCCATCCGTCCCTTGCAATCTGTCTCAGCGTGTAGTCGGCAAACCGCGCGCCGACGCCGGATCCGATGACGATCTGCGCCAGGGCGGACAGGACCGGGGGAACATGCACCGTCACGAGGTCGGTGGCGTGGATCGCGGCGGACGCGAACAACGGCAGGAGCAGCATCACGGAGGGAAAGCGCACGCGGGTCGCGATGAACCAGCTTGCCACGGCGACCAGGGCGAGCGTGCCGTGCTCGACCAGGTCGAGGGCTTCCGAGCCGGAGAAGGCCGTCCGGTTGGCCTCCGCCAGATCGATGCCGGAGATCCACTGGATCAGCAGCGGTGCACTGACCAGCAACACGACCAGACGCGCCGTATGGCACAGCACAACGCGGTTGGCCTCTGTCTTGTAGTGTTCCGCGAGCATCGTCACCACGGACAAGCCGCCGGGCATCGCGGCGAAGAGCGCGGTCTCGCGGTTCATGTCGCCCCATCGGCGAAAGACCGCGTAGGCGAGACCGCAGAAGGCGAAGGACAGAAGCGTCATGACGGCAAGGCTGACGACCCAGCTTCCTGCCCGTGCGATCACATCGGGGGTGAAGCCGGTCCCGAGCATCGTGCCGATCGCGACCATGGCCCAGTTCCGCCATGCCGGGGGCAGGCCGGGGCGGAAGCCGGAAAGCTGACTGACAAGCGCCGAGGCAAACAGGCTCCCCAGAACCCAGGGGAGCGGAAGGTTCAGTAGATAGAATGCGCCGCCGCCGGCGCAGCCGATGCCGACGGTTGCCGCGCCGCGCGCGACGGCGGACCGCACCACCGTCACTGCCCGGCGCGCCGCGCCTTGCGGGCGCGCAAGGCCTTGAGCGACGGTGCGCCGACAAGAACCGCGAGCATCGCAATGGCGAGGACGAGTGCAATCGGGCGTTCCAGAAGATAGGTCATCGGCTGGTTGTTCGAGATCTGCAGCGTGCGCACAAGTTCGCCCTCCATCATCCGGCCGAGCAGCAGGCCGATCACGGTCGCGGCAACGGGGTAGGCGTTGCGGCGCATCAGCCACCCAAGCAGTGCGAAGGCGGCGACGGTCAGCGGTCCGGCGATCGTTCCGGTGATCCCGTAGCCGCCCCAGGCGCACATCGCAAGCACGCTCGGCACCAGATAGGCGAGGGGAACGCGAACCACCATTCCCAGCACCCGCAGCATCAACAGCCCGACCACCGCAAGCAGCAGCACCTGGCCGAGGTTGCCGAGAATGATCGAATAGACCACGTCGGTCTGGTTGCGGATGAAGGACGGGCCGCCGATGATGTTGTGAAACGAGAAGGCGGCAAGCAGCACGGCGGTCGCCGCGCCGCCCGGAATGCCGAGGGCGAGAAGCGCTGTCATCGAGCCGCCCTCGGAGCTGCTGTTTGCGGATTCGGCCGCGATCACGCCCTCGGGCGCTCCCTTGCCGAAGGCTTCGGGTGTGCGCGAGGTGCGGCGGGCCTCGCCGTAGGAGACAAGGTTCGCGACCGAGGAGCCGACACCGGGGATCGCGCCGATGCCGGCGCCGATCAGGCTGCCGCGCAGAAGCACGGCGGGATAGCGGAAGGTCTCCGCCACGCCGGTCAGGATCTTCCTGAGCGAAATGTCGCGCTGGGCCTCGTCGGTCACCAGATAGCTGCTGCCCCTGAGCCGCAGCAGTTCGGAGGCGGCAAAAATCCCGATCATCGCCGGGACGGCCGGGATGCCGTCGAGCAGATGCGGGTTGCCGACGGTGGTGCGCATGATCCCGGTGGTCGACATGCCGATCTGGCTGAGAAGGAGCCCGAGAAAACCGGCGAACAGGCCCTTGGCCACACTGCCGTCGTTGAGGGTCGCGATCAGGGTCAGGCCCCACAGCACGACCACCACCATTTCCATCGGCCCGATCTTCAGCACCAGGGCGGCCATCGGCCCGATCAGCAGGAGCAGCAGGATATAGCCGATGAAGGACCCGACGACGGATGCGGCAAGTCCGAGGCCGAGCGCCTCATTGTGCTTGCCCTGCCGTGCCATGGGGTAGCCGTCGAAGGCGGTCGCGATGGAGGAGGAGGAGCCGGGGATGTTCATCAATATGGCGGTAACGCCACCGCCATAGGCGCCGCCGGTGAAGATCGCGGTCAGGAAGAGCATCGCCTGCAGGAAGTCCATGCCGAAGGTGACCGGCAGGAACACCGCCATCGCCATGGAGATCTGAAGGCCTGGGATCGAGCCGAAAACCAGGCCGATCAGCAGGCCCGGTATCACCCAGATCCAGGGATCGAAGCTGGAAAACAGAAGGCCGAAGGCCTGCGACAAGGCGAATTGATCGAGCATGTCAAAGCACCAGCGTCAGCATGGGATAGGGAAAGAGCGACCCGAACCCCTTGACGAGGGCAAGGCTGAAAATCGCGGCATAAAGGGGAGGGACCCAGAGGCTGCGTCCGCCGCTCATCACGATGCCGGCCCAGACGAAGACGAAGGTCGCCACGTCGAAGCCGACATGGGTGAGCGCGTAGCAGAAGATGCCGAAACCGGCGAGCAGGAGGAGATCGCCGAGCGCGCCGGCCGGTGCCGGGTCCGCGTCCGGACTGCGCAGGGCCGCGACGACGATGCACAGCGCCAGAACGCCAAGCAGCAGCGCTGCGGGCGCCACCACGATGAGGTTGTTCAGACTGGTCGAGGCGGACAGCGCGCTCCAGAGAATGAAGCCGGTGATGGCAAGCACGATGCCGAGAAAGGCTGCATGGCTCGCGGAAAGTCTTGCACTCATGGTTGTCCCCTGTGTGCCCACGTCCTGAGGGAAGCGGGGGCCATGGCCCCCGCAACCTGTCGCGTTACTCGGCGCTGAAGCGCTTCAGAACCTCGAAGTTCGACTTGATGATCTCGGTCGTGCGGTCCGGACCGAGCCACTCGGTACCGATCTTCTGACCCTTGAGCTTCTCGACGAACTCCTTGTCCTCAAGCACGGCCTTGTAGGCGTCGACCATCTTCTGGAACGCTTCGGGATTGTTCTTCTTGAACTCCGCGTGGGCCGCAAGGCCGCGCATCGAGCCGGCCAGCACCGGAACCGTTTCCAGCCCGTTGTCGGCAAGCGCCGCGTTCAGGGTCGGGGCATCCCAGTCCGCGCTCGGCTCATCCGCAGCCAGTGCCAGCGGGCGAACGTATTCGGCGATGGACAAGGTGCCGTCTGCGGCGAGAACCGTCATGTCGACCTGGCCGCCGGCGACGGCGGTGCGGGCTGCGCCGCCCGACTGATAGGTGACGATGTTGACCGCGCTCTTGTCGACGCCGAAGGCTTCCAGCGCGAGCTCGAGGTTGATCGCGCCGGTCGAGCCGGGCACGACGGAGACCTTCAGCTTGCCGGGCTCGGCCTTGGCCGCTTCCATGAACTCGCTCAGGGTCTTGAACGGGGTTTCGGCGTTGACCGCGAAGAGGTCGTAGTCGTTCCACTGCCCGTTGATGAAGGCGAAATCGTCGAGCGTGTAGTCCGCCTCGAAGCGTAGCATCGCGTTGGAGATATAGGGGTGGATCGACGTTGCCAGGAAATAGCTGCCGTCGGCCGGCATCTGGGAGAAGTAGGTGTGACCGACATGGCCGCCGCCGCCTTCCTGATTGACCACCGAGATCGGGGTGCCGAGCTCGTCCTGCAGACGCTGGGCAAGGGCGCGCGCCGTGCGGTCGGCGGAGCCGCCGGGCCCGAGGGCGACGACGAAGGTGATCTTGCGCGGCGGCCAGGCGTCCTCCGCGCTTGCGGTTGCGGGCGTAAATGCTGCCGCCAGCGACATGCCGAGCGCGGCTGCGGCGATTGCGATTTTCTTCATGGTTGGGACGTCCTCCCAGACGTTTCTGATGTTGGATTGTAGTGCAATATTGCAGATTGAATTGGTAGCGCTCTGATCACTGCCGTGTCAAGCGAGTCATTTCGGTTGACATATTATTGAAATTAAACAATTTTATCGCTCAAAGAAGATTTGACCTTCCGAGAATTCGGTTCGTGGAGGATGAAATTGTCAACAATTAGCGAGACATCCCGGGGTCTTGTCGCGGAGCGACTCGCAGAGGATCTGCGCGACGACATTCTGTCCGGGCGGCTTCAGCCGGGAGCGCGTCTTGGAGAGGTCGCCCTGGCCGAGCGGTTCTCCGTCAGCAGGGGGCCGGTGCGCGCCGCGCTCAACCTGCTGAACGAAACCGGGATCGTGACGATCGTGCCGAACAGCGGGGCGCGCGTGCGCGAGCTGAGCCGTGCGGATGCGCGGGCACTCTACGAGGTTCGCGCCGCGCTCGAGGCCGAGGCGGCGATGCTCGCGGCCACAAGGGCAAATAGCGAAACAGCGGCGCGGTTCGCTGCGCTGCTCGATCAGCATGCCTCGGAAGTCGCCGCCCATCCCGAGGGCGCCTATCTTCAAGGCGCCGGCGACCGGGACTTCCATCTGGTGATTGCCAAGATGGCGGAAAACCCCCTGTTGCAGCGCTATCTCGCCCGGGACCTCTATCCGCAGCTGTCTCTGCTGCGCGTCAAGCATCGCAACGTGACGGGACGCGGCGCCAAGGCGCTGCACGAACACAAGCGCATCGCGGCGGCCATCGCCGAAGGCGACGCCGAGGTGGCGGGGCTCCTGATGCGCCGCCACATCCGCAACAGCTGGACCGCGCTCGAGGCCCAGCTTTCCGAACATGTGGGAGAGGGCGAATGAGCCAGGACCGTATCCCCGCCGCCTTCATTCGCGGCGGGACGTCGAAGGCCGTTGTGCTGAAGCGCGCGGATCTGCCGGAAGACGAGGCCGCATGGGCGCCGCTGTTCGCAGCCCTCATGGGAAGCCCCGATCCCTACAAGCGCCAGCTCGACGGAATGGGCGGAGGCCTGTCCTCGCTCAGCAAGGTCTGCATTGTCGGTCCCCCCACCCGGTCCGACGCGGATGTCGACTATACGTTTGCCCAGGTCGGCGTCACCACGGATCAGGTCGACTTCACCGGAAACTGCGGCAACATGAGCTCCGCGATCGGCCCCTTCGCCTATGACGAGGGGCTGGTTGCCGGTCCGCGCGAGGGCATGGCCGAGGTTCGCATCAACAACACCAACTCCGGCAAGATCATCCTTGCGCGCTTTCCGGTCTGCGACGGACGTGCCGTCGTCGGCGGCACTTTGGCCATTCCCGGGGTGCCCGGGACCGGGGCGTCCGTTTCGCTCGATTTCCTCGACCCAGCCGATACCTTCGGCAATGGCGTGCTGCCGGAAGGCGTGGCCCTGCACCGGCTGACGCTTGCCGACGGGCGCGAGGTGCGCGCGACGATGATCGACGCGGCGGTGCCGTCCGTCTTTGTCGACGCCGGCGATGTCGGTGGCGATGCGGGTGCCGACCCCGCCGATATTGATGCGGATGCGGCGTTGATGGCCCGTCTGGAGGAAATCCGCTGCGCGGCGTCGGTGCGCATGGGGCTGACCGGGGATCTCGATGCGGCCGCGCGGCGCATGGCGACGCCGAAGGTCGCCATGGTCGGGAAGGCCGGCCCCTATCGCGACCTTTCCGGAACATTGCATCCGGCCGAGAGCCACGATCTCCAGATCCGGATGATCTCGGCCGGCCAGGCGCATCGCGCGGTTCCCGTTACCGGAGCGCTGGCTCTTGCCTGCGCTGCTGCCGTCGACGGGTCCGTGGTGGCGGGCTGCCTGCCCGAAGGGGCAGACGTCTTGAACCTGCGCATCGCCACGCCGAGCGGCATTCTCTCGGTCGGGGCGATGCGCGATCCCGACGGGACCGGCATTCGCAGCGCCCGCATCCTGCGCACCCAGCGGCGCCTGATGGACGGCCACGTCTACCTCCGCGCGCCCATGCCCGATTTTTCCGCCGATCAGAACTGAAGAAGAGACACATTCATGCTCAATCACGAAATCAACCGCGCCTTCAAGCAACGGATCCTCGGCGGCGGACCCGTGCTCATGCCCGGTGCCGCGAACGCGCTCGCGGCCCGCATCATCGAGGAACAGGGGTTCGAGGCGATCTATCTGTCCGGCGCGGGGCTGACCAACACCTATCTCGGAATGCCGGACATGGGCTTCATCGGCCTGAGCGAGATCGCGCAGCATACCTCGACGATCCGCGACGCCACCGAGCTTCCCATCGTTGTCGATGCCGACAACGGGTTCGGCAATGCCCTCAACGTCCGCCACGCCATCCGCACCCTGGAACGCGCCGGCGCCAGCGCCGTGCAGCTTGAGGACCAGAAGATCCCGAAGCGGTGCGGGCATTTCTCGGGCAAGGAGGTGGTGCCGCTTGCCGAGGCCCGCTCGCGGATCCGCGCCGCCGTCGACGCCCGCCAGGACGCAAACACCATGATCGTGGCACGCACCGACGCGCGCGCGACCGACGGGTTCACCGAGGCGCTCGATCGGGCTGCCGCCTTTGTCGAGGACGGGGCGGACATCACCTTCGTCGAGGCGCCGCAGTCCATCGAGGAGATGCGCGGCATCCCGGCGGCGCTCAAGGGCACCCCGCAGCTCGTCAATCTGGTCGTTGGCGGCAAGACGCCGATCCTCGACCTTGAGGAGCTGGGCGGGATGGGCTTTTCGCTGGTGCTCTATGCCAACGTGGCTCTGCAGTCGGCGATCCACGGAATGACCGTGGCGTTGTCCCAGCTGAAGGACACCGGCAAAATGGATGAATCCGGTCCGGTCGCCAGTTTCCTCGAGCGCCAGCGCATGGTCCGCAAGGATCTCTTCGACGAGCTGGAAACCCGCTACGCGATCTAGGCGTCAGGTCGCACAGGGCAGTTCATCCGGACTGATCGCCTGAAGCTGGCTGCCGCGAGGCAGCCGGCCTGCGGAGAGAGCCCGGGTGAACGTGCGTTTCAATGCCAGACCAGCATCTTGTGTGCGATGCCTGATGGCGGAATTTCGTCAGGCGAGGCATCATCTTGCCGACCGGTTCGGCTGTTTTCACAGATCGAGCGGATGGGGTCGGACGGCACCCTGACCGTCACTTTCGCCAAAATACTCAAAATGAGATTGTAAAAGTTCATTTCGGATATCTGTCTGTTTTACATGCCGGTCAGGGTGACCTCTAATTGTGCAAACGTTTGCGCAATGCGGCAAACCCTCGGAGATCTGCATGTCCAATCCCCTCTTCAACGTTCACTTCACGGCCGAGGGCGCGTGTGTCGGCAAGCTTCGCAACGAAGTGACGCTGACGGCGCTGGAACCCTTCACGGTGACGCGCATGCTGGCGACCGACGAGGGGAAGTTTCAAGGCGGCGACGACACGGCGCCGACACCGCTCGAGTTCTTTCTCACCGGCCTTGTCGGCTGCCTGATGACCCAGGTGCGTGTTTTCGCGCGGCGTCTCAAGGTCGAGGTCGACGACGTGAAGGTGCTTTGCCGGGCCAGGTGGGAGGCGCATCCGGACGACATCGGACCGTATCAGGGCAGTCCCGTCGGTTTCGAGATCGACGTGGACGTTACATCCGCTGCCGACCCGGATCGTGTGGCGGAACTGGTCAGTGCCGCGCGCCGGGGTTGCTTTGTGGAGCAGACCCTGACCCGGGCCAATGCCATTGAACACACTTTGAAAATCAACGGGACCGCCTGGCAAGAGGACAAATAGCCCGGCCGCGGACCTTCGCACTGTTCATGAAAGGGAGGACATCATGAAAATCGAACGCTTGCGGAGCACAGCAAAGACGACCTTGACCGGTCTCGGGGGCGTGGTTCTCGCCGCCGGTGTCGGGTTCGGATCGCCGGCGGTTGCCCAGGAGGAAATCGACGTCAGCATCGTTTCCGGGTTTTCTCCGGCGGTCGCCGCGGTGCGGATGCTGAAGGAAAGCTTCATGCCCGGCGTGGACGCACGCCTTGCGGAGACCGGCAACTACAAGATCAACTGGCAGGAAGCCTTCTCGGGCACTCTCGCCAAACCGGCGGGGGAGCTGGAAGCGATCGAAACCGGGCTCGCCGACATGGGGGTCATTCCGACCGCCTTTCATGCCGACAAGCTGCCGGTCTATCAGATCGGCTACGTGACCCCCTTCACCACGACGGATCTCGTCTTGATCCATGAAGTGGTGGATGGTCTCGTCGACAAGTATCCCGCCTTCCGTGACACATGGACCGATCTCAACCAGGTCACGCTTTCGGCAAGCGGCATCCCGGACAATTACATCCTGTGCTCGTCCGAGCCGATCAACTCGGTGGCGGACATCGACGGCCTGAAGGTCGCGGGCGCCGGACCGAACCTGCGCTGGATCGAACCGGCCGGGGCAACCGGTGTCACCGGCAGTCTTGGAAACTTCTACCAGCTTGTCGAGACCGGGGTCGTGGATGCGATGCTCGTCTGGGGAGAGGCGGTCGTCTCGCTCAAGTTCTACGAGGTGTGCGAGAACTATTTCAACGCCAACCTCGGCGGGGTGAACTCCTATGTGATCAACGCCAACCAGCAGGCTTGGGATCGCTTTCCTGACGAGGTCAAGGACGCGATGGTCGCGGCGGCAAAGCAGTATGGTGTCGATATCGGTGAATTCGCGGCCGAGCTTGGCAGCAAGGCACGCGAGACCTTCGTCGCCAACGGCGGAAGCGTCGTCGAGATCGATCCGCAGGAACGCGCGAAATGGGCGGCGACGCTCCCCAATCTCGCGCAGGAATGGGTCGACAGCCTCGAAGCCGACGGCGTGCCTGCCGGCGAGATCCTGACGGAATACATGCAGGCCATGCGTGACGCGGATCAGCCCATTGCGCGTCAGTGGGACCAATGACCGACAGGTCGAAGGCGTCTTCCGAAGGGGCTCGTCCCCCTTCGGGAGAAGCGCCCACACCCGGTTTCACGCCGCTCGTGGTCGGCATGGACGCCCTCGGCGCACTCATCGTGCTGGGCATGATGGTGGTCGTCAACATCGACGTCTTCGGCCGGTGGCTCTTTGATGCGCCTTTGGCCGGAACGCTCGAACTGACCGAGATGGCGATTGTCGCGGTGGTCTATCTCCAGCTGGCCCACACCATTCGCGTCAAGCGGTTGACCCGGTCCGACGCCTTCCTCGATCTGCTGGCAAAGTTGCGGGCACGCACCGCAAATCTGGTCATGCGCATGGGGTTCAACCTGATCGGCGCGGTGATCCTCGCCATCATCGCCTATGGCCAGTATCCCCGGCTGATCGATGCCTGGAGTCGTGGCTACTACAAGGGCAACGTCGGGATCTTCACCGCGCCGACCTGGCCGTTGGAGGGGATCATGCTTCTCGGTGCGGCGGCTGCCTCCGTTCAATTCGTGATCCTGGCTTATCGGAACCTCCGACAGCTTCGCGACCGCTAGGGAAGGCCGGTTCCAATGTGGATTCCAGGAATGCTTCAGGAGGTGCCAGGTGTCTGGGCTTGAAATCGGCATGCTCTCGGTCGGGGTCATCGTTGTTCTGATCTACTCCGGAATGCACGTGGGCATCGCACTCAGTCTCGTCTCGTTTCTGTCGGTCGCGATCCAGAAGGACAGCCTGTCACTGGCGATGAAACTGCTCACGCTGGCGGCGGCGGACGGGATCGCCGACCAGACCTTCGCGGTCATTCCGCTTTTCGTTCTCATGGGTCTGATCATGAGCGCGTCCGATGTCGGCCGGGACGCCTATGACGTGGGGGACTATTTCCTGAGACCGATCCGCGGCGGCCTCGGGCTTGCGACCGTGGGGTCCAACGCGGTGTTTGCGGCGGTCACGGGCGTGTCGATCGCCTCCGCCGCGGTCTTCACCCGCGTTGCCGTGCCGGAGATGCTGCGCCTTGGATACAGTCCGCGCTTCGCGGTTGGAACCGTGGCGGGCAGTTCGGTGCTCGGCATGCTGATCCCGCCCAGCATTCTTCTGATCATCTATGCAATCCTCACCGAGCAGTCGATCGGCATGATGTTCTTTGCCGGGATCGGCCCGGGGATCCTGCTGTCGAGCGTTTTCTGCATCGGCATCATCGCGATGGCGTATCTGGTGCCGGGCTTCGTCTACGACAGGACGGGCCGGTTCGCGGATCAGGAGGCGATCGCGCAGAGCGATCCGCGCCGCGAGCATTCGCTTGGCCAGATCCTGGTCAAGTTCCTGCCGCTTCTCGGGCTTGTCGCGATCGTGCTCGGCGGCATCTACGGGGGGATCTTCACCCCGACCGAGGCGGGCGCCGTCGGCGCGCTGTGCGCTCTGGTCCTGGCGGTCGCCCGCAAAAAGCTGTGCTGGAAGTCCTTCTGGAAGGTTCTGCTCGAGACCGGACACATCACCGCGTCCATCTGCTTCCTGATCATCGCGGCGACCATGTACAGCCGCTCGCTGGCGCTCGCCGGCGTCCCGATGGAAATCGGCGGCCTGGTTCGCACCGCCACGGACCAGTTCCTGCTGGTGGTGCTGATCTATGTGCTCGTCGTTCTGCTGCTGGGCACGATCATCGATTCCGTGTCGATCATTCTCATCATGGTGCCGTTGTTCCTGCCGGTGATGCAGGGGTTCGAGGCGGATCCGATCTGGTTCGGGATCCTGACGGTGATTGCTGTCGAGGTCGGACTTCTGACGCCCCCGCTCGGGATCGCCTGTTTCGTCATCAAGGGATGTCTGGAAGATCCGCGGATAACCCTGGGCGACGTGTTCCTCGGGGCCGCGCCGTTTGCCCTGATGATGATATTCGTGCTTGCCCTGCTGACGGCATGGCCGCATCTGGTCTACATCAATCTGTGGATTTGATCCGACACGAGGCCCCTCTAACCGGACGTGGTGTGGGACATGAGCAGTTCCAAGCGCTCCAAGACCGCGCCGAGAGCCGGGCGGGTCAAGCTTGCCGACGTCGCAACGGCCTCCGGGGTCCATTATTCGACCGTGTCGCGCGTCTTGCGTCCAGGCTCCAAGGGCCGGATCTCGGATGCGGTCGCCGAGCATGTCAGGGCCGTGGCGCGCGAACTGGGCTATCAGCCGAATTCCGTCGCGGCGAGCATGCGCACCAACTCCACATATTCGATCGGGCTGATCGTCCACGACATGAGCGACCCGGTCTATCCGCCGATCCTGACCGGGATCGAGGAGGTCCTGTCGCCGCAGGGCTTCGCTGTCCTGGTCGGCAACACGGGCTACGACCTCGCAGTTGAAATGGATGTCGTGAACCGGATGGCGTCGCGTCTCGTCGATGGCATCTTCCTTGCCACCACCAGGCTGGAAGACCCCATCGTGGAGCGGTGTCAGGATCTGGACATTCCGCTTGTTTCCGTGCTTCGGCAGACGCAAAGCCGCGACACGCCTGCCGTCATCAACGACTGTCTCGGCGGGATGCAGGCGCTGACCCGACAGGTTCTCGCCTGGGGGCACAGGGATATTGCGGTCATCCTTGCCCCGCAGAATCTCTCGACCGGCCGGGAACGCTGGCGCGGCATTTCCGACGTCCTGAGCGAGAACGGGATGACACTGCCTGAACACCGGATTGTCCATGTCGAGCATATGTCGGTCGACGAGGGCGAGCGGGCCGCACGAACGCTTCTTGCCGACGGGGCCCCGCCCGAGGCGATCATCTGCGTGAACGACCTTGTCGCCATCGGGGCGATCCGGGCCTGCCGCGCGGCCGGCCTGAATGTGCCTCGCGATATCGGGATCTCGGGCTACAACGACATTCCGCTGGTCGACATGATCGACCCGCCGTTGACGACGGTGCGAATGAACCTGAAGGAGATCGGCAGGACGGCCGCCGAGTTGATGCTTGCCCATATGGCACCTGACGCGCCGCCCTCCCGCACGGTGCGGATCGACGCCGAGCTTGTCCTGCGCGCCTCCTTGCGCAACCTGAACGGCTGAAAAACCCGCCATGACGGGCCCGCGCCCCTAGCGGTTTCGTCGTAGACGCGATGTCCTTCGGCCGCCCAAGGTCCTCGCCGCCAGCTGACGTTCCCGGCTTTCAGCCTTCCCGCGAACGCCCTGTCGCACGTTTGCTGTTTCGGAGAATGGCCGGCACTTGCGAAAGAAAAAGGGTCTGGCGCCAGGCGGCGGGATTTCATCGAACCGTCATCGACCTCAACCCGCGCTTCCTCCATGCGGGTGGTGGCTGCCTGGCGCAGACGCGCGCGCTGGCAGCCCGCCCGTTCGGGGACGCTCGCTCCAACCGGGGGCAGGACGCCTTCGGGTTGACCTGGCGGCGTTGTGCCGGAGCCGCAGTTTATGCCGACAGGCTCCGGAAATAGCCGGATATCGAAACCTTCGAGATCCAGGAGCGGTGCGGCGGAGCCCGGGCGGGCTCAAGCGGAGTTATCTGGACATGTCCGCCCGGATTGTCTCCAGGTGTGCCGTCATGAAAGCGGCGGCGCGCTCCGGAGACCCGTCGCCGATCGCATCGACGATGCGTTCGTGCTGATCGCTGTGGATGGTCTGGAAGGCCCGGACACCGACGCGGCGATAGGTTGTTTCCCACTCCCTTTGCCAGGCGACCCGGCGCCGGACTCCCGAGAGATAGACCAGAAAGCCGAAGAGGATCGGATTTCCGGACATTTGCGCAAGGGCGCGGTGAAAGGCGTCGTCGGCCTGTTCGCAGGCCGCGCGGTCGGGGGCGGTGCGGCCGGCCTGCACCTTGTCACGCAGCAGGGCGACATCGGCGGCATCGGCGTGGCGCGCAGCCTCCGCCGCGACCATCGGTTCCAGCAGCATGCGCGCGTTCATGATGTCCGGCGGTGTCGCCCCTTCGATCAGCAGCGTGTCGCGGACCGGCAGATGGCGGGGCCGCGACCCGCGAAACGTTCCCTGGCCGACATGACGCCAGAGTTCGCCTTCCTTCTCGAGGGCAGCGAGGCAGTTTCTCAGGGTCTGTCGCGAGCAGCCGAGGCGCTCTGCCAGATCGCGCTCCGCCGGCAATCGCTCTCCGGGCATCAGGTCCGACAGGATCGCGACGATTTCTGGTCGCACGGCGGAGGCGGATCGTCTTTGCATTCGGATCTCCTTTTCAAACCAATTTGCAGACCAATCCGAAATCGTGCAAGCACCGGCGCGTCCCTCAAACACGTTGGTTTTTCGAACATGACCGAACTGCTTCTTCTGTGCCTGGCCGGCACGGCCGCCGGCCTGCTCAATGCCGTTGCCGGCGGCGGCACCTTCCTGAGCCTGCCGGCTCTGATCTACGTCGGCGTTCCACCGGTCGCCGCCAATGCGACGGCGACGCTGAGCGCCTTGCCCGGTTACATGAGCAGCGCCTGGGGGTTTCGCAACGACATGAGGTCCGAAGGGGCGCTTGACCTTCGCGCCATCATCGCGATTGCCGTGATCGGCAGTGTCATCGGCGCGCTGCTCCTGATCGTCACACCCGGCGAGACCTTCCTGTGGATCGTTCCGTGGCTCTTGATGCTGGCGACAGTGCTCTTTGCCTTCGGGCCCTACCTGCTCGATCTGCTCCGCCGCCGCGGCATCGGGTTTGCCGGCCCGTCGCTCTCCGCCGTCGCGCTCCTTGCCGTCTCGATCTACGGCGGTTACTTCAACGGCGGTCTCGGCATAATGCTGCTTGCGACCTTCGGTCTGCTCGGCCACGTCGACCTGCATGGAATGAACGGGCTGAAGAACGTGCTCTCGGCGGTGCTGTCGCTGATTTCGGCGGGCGCCTTCGTCTGGGCCGGGCTGATCGCCTGGGAGCAGGCTCTGATCATGGCCGCGAGCGCGACCCTTGGCGGTTATGTCGGCGCATATTTCAGCCGCAGGATCGTGCGGACCGATATCCTGCGCGGGTTCGTCACGCTGGTCGGCGCGACGATGACGGTCGCCTTCTTCATGGCATGAAGGGGAGGGGCGTTGATCCCTTTCACAGGGGGAGGTCAGCGCCCGGCCCGGCGGCGGCGCGGAACGCGTGCCTCGCGCCGGCGCTCGCGGTGGAAGATATAGGCGCCCGATCCCAGGATGATCGCGACGCCGAGCCAGGTGAGCGCATCCGGAAATTCGGAAAAGACGAAGAAACCGGCTGCGGTCGCCCCGACAATCTCCAGATACTGGAACGGCGCAAGGATGGTTGCCTCGGCGTGACGGAAGGCCTCGGCGATCAGCACGAAACTCGCCGCCGCGAATCCGCCGCACGCGAGGATGGCGCCCCATGTCCATGTCGGGCGGTCGAGCGGTGCCATCTCGATAGACCCGGTTGCCTGCAAAGCGCCGGCGAGAATGACCATGCCGAGCGCGGCATAGGCGGTCGCCCCGCATTGCATCGTCAGGGCGGAGCGCGTCGTGCAGGCGCGTTTCAGCACGATCATGTTGAGGGCATAGGAGGTTGCCGCGATCAGCGGCAGCACGGTCGCGAAACCGAACTCGGAGTAGCCTGGCCGGATGACGATCAGCGCCCCGATGAGCCCCACAGCAACGGCGGCATAGCGGCGCGGTCCCGCGACTTCGCCGAGAAGCGGACCGGCGAGCAGCGTCAGGATCAGCGGTTCGGCGAAAAAAATCGCGATCGCCGTCGCGATCGGCATTTGCGAAAAGGCCGTCACCAGGCTGGTGAGCGTGGTCATCAGCAGAAGGCCGGACAGGGCAACGACCGGGGAAAACATGGGGCCCTGCAACCGGTTGCGCAGCAGCAGGATTACGGGCAGAAAAAACAGCGCCTGAGCCAGCAGGCGCCACATCGTCACTTCGATTGGGCCGAGGGCGTCGGTCAGGGCCTTGGCGAATGTATCGGCGACGGGCAGGAGAAACATGGCGATGCCCATGTAGATCATGCCGATACGGGTCGAGCGCCCCGTGGTCGGGGCGGAGCGGCTCGAAGACGGGGCCTGACGCATGGGATCACCTGAAACCGATGGACCCCGTGGGATGGCGGGGCGCACGTCCGGGCGTTCGGGACACAATGAACATGGGGAGGACCAGACGCGACGCCATCGCGCTGACCGGACCCGGCCTAGTGAAACGGCATGCGCTTGTCAAATCGGGCCGGTGGCAGCCATCGGTCCGCCGAGCGGACCTGCGCGAGCCGATACGTCAGTTTCGGTCCGCGACCGTTTCCGGTCGCGGACGGTTGCCTTGCGTCGGGGCCAGCGTCAGAGGCGTTCTTCCAGGAAGGTCTTGAAGGCGTCCCAGCTCGCGGTGTCCGCACGCTCCTGATACCGGTTGGACCCGAACACCGTGAAGGCATGCGGCGCGCCGGAATAGACCTCGATGGAATAGGTGTTTCCCGCCGCCTCGAGTTCCTTGGAGAATGTCGCCACATCGTCCATTGTGATCGAAGTGTCGGCGGCGCCGTGGAAGATCATCACCGGCGGCTCGTCGCCGCTCCAGGACTGGCCCTCCGGCGTCGTCAGCCCGCCGTGGAAACTGGCAAAGCCCTTCGCCAGTCCGGCCATGTCGCTTCGCGCCATTTCAAGCGTCGTCGCGCCGCCGAAACAATAGCCCATGACCACCATGTCCGTGTCGCCGGAACGGCTTGTGGCCTGTTCGGCGCCGGCCCTGAGCAGCAAGCGCATGCGCTCGCGATCCTGGTAGAGGGCGCCGGTGGCCGCGCGGCGATGGTCGACCGTCTCGGTCGGCGTGTCGTTGCCGAACATGTCGAGCGCGAAGGCGTTGTAGCCCATCTCTGCCAGCATGTCGGCGCGTTTGCGCTCGTAGTCGGTCATGCCGTCCCAGTCATGGACGATCAGCACGAGACCTTTCGGGTTTTCCGCCTCCGCCCAGTAGCCGGTGAAGGCTTCGCCGTTCACCTCATAGGAGACATCCGCGGCGACGGCAGGCGTTGTCGCAAGCATCGACGCGAGCAAAACGGACTTCAAACGCATTGTTTTCTCCTCACCTGTTGCATGGCCGCGAGGGCCACGATGAACCTGTTGACGTCAAGGGGAGACATGGAGCGCATGTCGGCATCGGCAAGATTTGCAATTCTGCCCTAGCGTCAGGTTTGCGGGTTTGCCCGTCTTCTTGCGGAAAAGACCGCGCCTGCGGCAATGCCCAGCCAGATGAGGATCGTGACACCTCCAAGCACCGCCGCGATCGGGCGGTCGAAGAACCCCCAGAGATCGCCGCGCGCGATGGTCATGGAGGTGGTGAAGCTCTGCTCGACGAGGGGCCCGAGGACAATGCCCAGAATGATCGGGGCGATGGCGAAGTCGCGCGATTGCAGGATGTAGGCGATCACGCCGAGGCCGAGCATGATGCCCACGCCGAAGAGCGTGTTGTTGATCGAATAGGACCCGACCACGCAAAACAGCAGGATCGCGGCGTTCAGGTAGCTGCGCGGCACCTTGAACAGATTGCGGGCAACTCTGGCGGCCAGATAGCCGAAGGGGATCAGAAGCAGGTTCGCCAGAACGAACACCAGCAGCACGGCATAGAAGTTCTGCGGATTGCTCGTCAGAAGCTGCGGCCCCGGCTCCAGGCCCTTCATGAACAACACGCCGACCGCGATCGCGGTGACGGCATCGCCCGGAATGCCGAAGACCATCGCCGGGATCCAGGATGACGACAGCGCGGCATTGTTGGACGCGCCCGCCTCGACAAGCCCTTCCGGGTGGCCGGTGCCGAATTTCTCCGGCTCCTTCGAGGTGCGTTTGGCCAGCGAATAGGTGATCCAGGCGCCGAGGTCGCCGCCGATGCCGGGCAGGGCGCCGATGACCGAGCCCACCGCCGCCCCGCGAAACAGGTTGATCCGGTAGCGGCTGAGGGCCGCCCCGACACCGGCGAAAGGGTTTGCGACCTCGACCTGGGGAACGGACGGGCGTCCTTCGCGGCCGTTGCGCAGGATTTCGGCAAGCGCGAACATCCCGATCATTGCCGGAATGAAGCTGATGCCGCCGGACAGCTCGGCAATGCCGAAGGTGAAGCGGGGCTGGCCCATCAGCGGATCGAGGCCGATCTGGGCGATGAACAGTCCAAGGAGCAGCGACAGCATCCCCTTCGCCACCCCGCCATGCGACACGACGACGGCGCAGCTCAGGCCGAGAACGGACAGCCAGAAATACTCGAAGCTGGAGAAATTCAGCGCGAAGCGGGCGAGAAACGGAGCGGCGACAAGGAGCGTCGCGAAGCCGAACAGCCCGCCGAAGGCCGCCGCGCAGATGCTGATCCCGATGGCAAACCCCGCCCGGCCCTTGCGGGTCAGTCCGTAGGCGTCCTCGACATAGGCCGCCGAGGCCGGGGTTCCCGGGATCCGCAGCAATGCGCCGGGGATATCCCCGGCCGTGATCGCCATTGCCGTACAGGAGATGATCGCTGCAATCGCCGGAACCGGGTCCATGTAGAAGGTGATGGGAACCAGCAGTGCCGCCGCCATCGTCGCGGTTAGACCCGGCATGGCTCCGACGAAGAGGCCGAAGGCGGAAGCGAGGACAATGACGGTCAGGGTCTCGGCGTTGAAGACCAGTCCTGCCGCGAGTGCGAGTGCGTCCATCATCTCAAAACGGCCCTCTCGGCAGGGGAACGCGCAGGCCGTGGGTGAAGACGAGGTAGACGGCCACGGTGGCCAGAAGCGCAAAGACGACGGCGCCCGGCCAGCGGCCGCCGCCAAGGCGCACGAGGACAGCTGAAAACACAAAGCCGCTCGCCAGGAAGCCGGTGAGGGGCATGGCGAAGATCAGCGCCAGAAGCGCGCCGATCACCGCCATTGCATACAGCGTCGGAAGGGCCGGTCCGCCGGCGTCCCGGACAATCTGCGAAGCGGGCAGGCGGCGCATGTTGCGCGCCGCCGCCAGGGCCATCACCAGGCCGAAAAGGATCATTCCCGTCCCGGTGATCTTTGGAAAAAGGCTTGAGCTCACCGCCATGCCGGGGATCGTGCGGAAGCCGCTGGCCACGATGAAGATCGCCGTTCCCAGGCCGGCGAATGCCAGTCCGATCACGAGGTCCGCAACATGTCCAATGCGCATGGGGGCACCTTTTTCAGTCGTCCGGGAAACGCGAAGCCGATCCGCTACTGACCGAGGCCGGCGGCGGAAATCGCTGCTCCGAACGCCTCGCCGCGACGTGCCAGATACTCGGTGAAGTCCTCTCCACCTGCCCAGACGACGCCGTAGTTGAGCGCCCCCATCTTGTCGCGGAAGGCGTCGCTGGCGACGATCTTCTCGAGTTCGGTGGTCAGGATGGCGGTGATGTCGTCCGGCATGCCGGCCGGTCCGCCCACGCCGCGCCAGCCCGCAATCGAGAATTCGATTCCGAGCGCTTCGGTCACGGGCGGCACGTCGGGATGCTTGGGGTTGGGCTCGCTGCCAAGCGTCGCCAGCGCGCGGATCTCGCCCGCGTCCATCAGGGCCTGCGCTTCGGGAAACTGCACGACGGCGACATCGATCGCTCCCGAGGCCAGTAGCTGAAGGGCCGGCGCGCCACCCTCGGCCGGCACCCAGCTGCTCGCCGCTCCGTCGAGACCGAGCCCCTGGACCATCGATACCCACGACAGGTGGTTCACACCGCCGAAATTGGCCCCGCTCGCCTGGATGGCTTGCGGATCGGCCTTCACCGCATCGGCAAGGTCGGCGATGGTCTGAAAGTCGGAATCGGCTTTCACGAAAATCGCGGACGGGTCGGAATTGTAGAGACCGATGAGGGAATAGTCGGCGAAATTGAGCTTGGCGGAGCCGACGGCCTCGTACATCGAGAGTTCTGTTGTGAGAATGCCGATCGTGTATCCGTCGGGGTCCGCATCCTTGATGGTCGTGTGACCGACGATGCCGCCGCCGCCGGTGCGATTGACGACATTGAACGGCTGGCCGAGCCGTTCCTCCAGCATCGTCGCGATGATGCGTCCGGTGGCGTCGGTGCCGCCGCCCGCGGACCAGGGCACGATCACCGTCACCGGTCGGTCCGGGAAGTCGGCAAGTGCCGTGGCGGACGCGGCTGCGAGGCCGAAAACGGCCAGTGCGGTCGTGAGTACGGTTCTCATGGGTCTCCTCCAAGCTCCCTGTTCGGCGATCCTCCATCGCCGGTGGTATGGGTTTTACCTCCATGCAAAATCCCATATTACGGAATTAGCAGCCTTGGCGGTTCGATGCAACCGTGATGTCCGATCCGCTGTTACAATGCTGTTCTAAAGAGATTATTGATTTTTTATCTGACGTTCTGGCCACGTGGGTCGCTGACGATTGACAGGCAGCGCATCCAGGTATACGAAGATTTCAGGTCTTTTTTCCCGTATTGTGGAATAAGATGTAAGAGCGGGGCGGAGGCAAGGGGTTTGCCGGGCGCTTTTCGCTGTAACCTGGAGGGACGGATGGTCAACAAAATCGCTGCATCGGTACGGGAAAAGCTGACGGGCATCATGCCGCCCTTGTCCATGCCGTTCGATGAGACCGGTGCGCTGGTGCCCGAAGCGTTGGGTCCGCAGATCGACTTCATGGTGCGCGCCGGGGTGAGCGGCGTCGTTGCGGGCGGTTCGACCGGCGAAGGGCATACGCTCTCGGATCAGGAATTCGCGACGGCCATGCGGACGGCGCATGATGCGCTGGACGGGCGCGCCAGTTTCGTCGCGGGGCTGATCGTGAATTCGACGCGTGCGGCTGTCGAACGCATGCGCATGCTGAACGGGCTCAAGATCGATGCGCTGCAGGTGACGCCGGCGCATTATCTCTTCAAGTCCTCGTTCGACGCGACCGTGGCGCATTTTCGCGCCATCTACGAGGAAACCGGCATCCCGATCCTGATCTACAACGTCATTCCGTGGAACTATCTCAGCGTCGACGCGATGTTGCGGATCATGGACGAGGTTCCCGGCGTCGTCGGCATGAAGCAAAGCTCGGGCGACCTGAAATCCGTGTCCGATCTGCTGTTGAAGGCCAAGCCGGAAAATATTGTCACCAGCGGCATCGACGCCCTGCTGTATTCCGCCTTTGCAATGGGCGCGCATGGGGCGATCAGTGCGTTGACCTGCGCCCTGCCGAGCGTGACAGTACAGCTCTATGACGCGGTTCAGCGCGGCGACCACGCCGCGGCGCTCGATATGCACTTCAAGCTGAACGAACTGTGGAACGTGATGCCGCATGACAATCTGCCGGCCTGCGTGAAGTATGTTCAGCACCGGCAGGGTCTGGCGCTCTATGGCCCGCGCGCACCGATGGATCCGGTGTCGCCGGCCCAGAAGGCCGCCATCGATGCGGTTCTCGAGCCTTTGCTCGAGATCGCCAGGAAGGCGGCGCCGGCCGCGTGATCGCGCAAAGCGCCGGCCTGTCAGGCCGGCGCTTTGCCTTTTCTGCCGGAAGGTAGCGGATTGGTCTTTGCGACGTGGCCGAGTTTCGCCGAAAGGGTGTCGGCATGGAGCTTCACGGTCTTTGCGATCTCATCGACGGCGCCGGGGGTGAGCTCCCAGGCCGTGCCGCTGACGCTGATTGCGGCAAAGGCCTTGCCGGCTTCGTTGAAGATCGGAACCGCAACGCAGCGAATGCCGATGTTGTGTTCCTGGTCGTCGATGGAATAGCCGCGCTCGGCGATCGTCGCGAGTTCGCGATCAAACGCCTCGCGGTCGACGATCGTGGATGGGGTGAACTGGATGATCTCACCCGCGAACACGCGGTCGATCGCTTCGGGCGGCTGATAGGCGAGGATCGCCTTTCCGACGCCGGTGCAATGCGCCGGAGCGCGCTCCATCAGGTTCAGCGAGGTGGAAAGTTCCCTTGCCGAGCCGATCTTGCGCACGACCAGAACGCCCTCGCCATCGAACACCGCAAGGTGAACCGACATGCGGGTGATGCGGTGGAGCTCCTCCATCGCGTCGACGGAGATGCGGTGGATGTCCATGCTCCCGAGAACCGTGCTGCCAAGGCTGAAGAGCTTCAGTCCAAGCCGGTAGCCGCCACGGCGCTTGTCCTGTTCCAGCAGGTCGGCCGAGCGCATGGACGACAGCAGTCGATGTGCCGTGCTCGGAGGGATGTCGAGGCGGCTTGCGATCTCGCTGACGGAGAGGACGTCATCGCGGATCGAGAAGCAGTCAAGAACGCGCATCACCTTGTGAAGCGATTTGATGCCTTCTTCGGAGGTCGGTTTCTTCATGTCGGATCGTTCGTGACTTTGGCTCGCTTCCCGGATTCGCGCCGCGTGGCGCTGAATCCTTGGGTGGGCGCGGCTGATTGCACCATTCTGGTCGTTCTTCCCTAGCGTCTCGCGCAAAACCTAGTTTCGCGCGGTGGTCTTGTAAATCGGCGGCGCGGGTTTCCCCCTCCCGGCGGAGCACGTCCCGGAGGGGCGGACGCGTCGATCATGTTTCAATTTCCACTATATGGGCTAGATTGTCCACCTCTCTCAGAAATATACGCATTTTCCACCTGATCATGCGGGTTTTCCTTGCAAAAAGAGATCATAAATGATTTTCTGGCCCGCATTGTGGAATATGGTGGTTGGTGCGTCGCAGTCGACAGTGCCGGTCCGCCTGTCCGCCGGATCATTCGTGCGGCAATCGGGAGAGGCAAATGCAGGCGGATGCGCCGTACACGGGGGAGGCGTTCGAGCGCTTCTGCGGGGGGGTCGGGCAGGTCACGGGCGTGGCGCTCGAGCGGCGTCCGTCCGTCTGTGTCCAGTATTCCAGCGGCGAGGGAATGCCCTTCGCGCGTATTCCGGATGCCGTGGTGTCTCCCCGTTCCACCGACGGTGTGGCTGCCGTGATGTCGCTGGCTGCCGCCGCCGGTGTGCCGGTGACCTGTCGCGGCGCCGGGACCTCGCTTGAGGGGCAGGTTGTGCCGGTCGCCGGCGGTGTCGTTCTCGACCTGTCGCAAATGAACCGGATCGTGGATGTGTCCTGCGAGGCTCTCGACTGCATCGTCGAGGCCGGCGTGACGCGCAAGAGCCTCAATGCCCATTTGCGCAACACCGGGCTGTTCTTTCCGATCGATCCCGGGGCCGATGCCACCATCGGCGGCATGGTTTCCACCCGCGCGTCCGGCACCCAGGCCGTGCGCTACGGGACGATGAAGGACAATGTCATCGCCGTGACGGTGGTCCTGCCGGACGGTCGTGTGATCCGCACCGGCAGCCGGGCCCGCAAGTCGGCGACGGGCTACGATCTCACCAGCCTGTTTGTCGGGGCGGAGGGAACGCTTGGCGTCGTGACCGAAGTCACGCTGAAACTGGCGCCGCGGCCGGCGTTCCAGCTGTCCGGGATCTGCCAGATCGACGACCTTCCCCAAGCCCTGGCGGTGATCTCCCAGGCCCTGATGCACGGGCTTGAGCCGTCGCGGATCGAATTGCTCGACGCCGTGCAAACCGGCGCCTGTGCCCGCTACTCCCGGCTCGACGCGCTGCGGGAAACCAACACGATCATGTTCGAGTTCGCCGGCGACGAGGCGGACGTGCGCCGCAGGGCAGGGGAGTTTGCCGCGATCTGCCGGGAGGAGGCAGGGGTCTCGCCGGTCTATTTCGAAACACCGGAGATCCACTCGCTTTACTGGGGTGCGCGCGAGCGCTGCTATGAGGCGGCGCTGGCGCTCGCGCCGGGCAAGAAGAACATGGGGACCGACGCCTGTGTTCCGCTCGACCGTCTTGCCGAATGCATCCTGGCAACCAAGCGGTTTATCGGCGAGGCGGGCCTGACGGCGCCGCTCGTCGGCCACGTCGGCGATGGCAATTTCCACCTCGGCATTCTGTTCGATCCGAACGACGCGGAAGAGACCGCCCGCGCCGAGGCGTTGTGCGAGCGTGTGTCGATGCTGGCCATCGAACTGGACGGCGCCTGCTCGGGCGAGCACGGCATCGGTTTGCACAAGCGACATCTGCTGGAGCGCCAGCACGGCGACGCGCTCGCGGTCATGCGGGCGGTCAAGGCCGCGCTCGATCCGGCAGGCCTGATGAACCCGGGAAAGATCTTTCCGGGGTGATGGCCGTCTGACGGTCCCCAACCGCACCTGCGGAAATCCGACAACCAAGAACGGGAGGAAATGAAAATGAGAAAGTTCGCAACCGGTGCCGCCCTGGCGCTTGTCATGGGGCTTGCGGCCCCTCAGGCCTCTGCCGAACAGACCGTGCGCGCGGCCTGGGCCGATCCCAACGATGCCCAGGTCGCGCCGACCTCGGCCTTCATGCAGGTCTTCGAGGCCTCGCTGGAGCGCTTTTCGGGCGGTGAGTTCGACGTGGAGCTGTTCCCCAACGGTCAGCTCGGCGACCAGGCCGCGACCGTCCAGCAGGTTCGCCGCGGTGACATCCAGTTCGCCAATGTGGTGTCCGGCGTCGTCGCATCGCTGCTCTACGAGAAGCTGAGCGTTCTCGACATGCCCTATCTCTTCGCCTCGCGCGCGCATTTCCGCGCGGCGATGGATGCCGACACGCCCTTCATTTCCAAGCTTCTCGACGATGTTGCCGAAGAGACCGGCGTGCGGATCCTGTTCCTGCAGCCCTATGGCTTCCGCAACATGACGACGAAGTCGACCCTGGTGAAGGGACCGGCGGACCTCGACGGCCTGAAGATGCGGACCATGAGCGTCGTGCCGCACCAGAAGATGATGGAATCGCTTGGCGCGACGCCGGTGCCGATCCCCTTCCTCGAGCTCTACACCAGCCTGCAGACCGGTGTGGTCGACGGCCAGGAAAACACCCCGGCCAATATCGTCATCCAGAACTTCGACCAGGTGCAGGGCTATATGAGCGAAACCCAGCACGTGATGACGACCGCGGCCTTCATCACCAACGAGGCGTGGTTCCAGGGCCTTTCGGATGAGGAGCGCACGGCGATCCTTCATGCCGGCGAGGAGGCGATGCTCGCCTACGACGGAACCGGCGCGGTGCAGGACATGCTGTCGGTCGCCAGGATCCGCGACAAGGGCGTGGAGGTCTATACGCCGTCTCCCGAGGAAGTGGCGATGTTCCGCAAGGCGGTTGCCGGTCCGACGCGGGCCTGGGCGGAAGAGAACTTCGGCGAGGCGTTCGTGAGCGACTTCTTCGCGCATATGGCCGGGTTCGAAGGCAAGTTCTAGCCGCGTTCCACTGTGGTGTTCAACCGGGGGCGGGCAACCGCCTCCGGTCCTGCACGCAAGGATTTCCGATGTTTTCCAAACGTTTGAAAACGGTCTGCCGCCACGCCGACCAGGCGTTGCAGCTCGCCACGGGCGCGATGGTGGCGGCGTCGCTGCTGGTGATGTTCGCTTGCGTGCTCTACCTCGTGGCCGGACGGTATTTCTTCGGCCTGTCTGTGTTCTGGGGCGAGGAAGTTGCGCGCTACGCCATGATCTACATGGCGTTTCTCGGCGCCTCCACCGCGCTGCGCGCCAATCAGCATCCGCGCCTGTCCCTGCTGTTCGAGATCCTGCCCGGCGTCATTCAGGCGGTCGCGCGCTTGGCGATCAACCTCGGGCTCGTCCTGGTCTCGATGATCTTCATTGTCTACGGCTACGAGTTCTTCACCTTCGACGGCATCATGCGCACCCCGGCCTTGCGCATCCGCTACTACTGGGTCTTCGCAATCATCCCCGTCGGCGGCGTGCTTTTGCTTCTGCATGTCCTGGCCGCGCAGGTCTTTCCGAGCCGTTTCACCATCATGGGCGGTGACGACCTTCCGACGGAGGCGAACCGATGACCCCCTTCGCCGCCATGCTGCTGTGTTTCGTCGCGCTCGTCGCGCTGAGCTTTCCGCTCGCCTTCTCGATGCTTCTTGCCTGCGCGCTCTATCTCGTCATGTCGGGCCAGTCCCTGACGTTGCTCATTCAGCAGCTGTTCAGCGGGCTCGACATCTTCACCATCATGGCGATCCCCTTCTTCATGCTGGCCGGTGACCTGATGGTGGCCTCCGGCACGGCCGACAGGCTCCTGCGTTTCGCCCAGCTTCTGGTCGGGCGGCTCAAGGGCGGGACCGGCTATGTGAATATCGTTGCCAGCATGCTCTTCGGCGGCTGTTCCGGCTCGGCCATCGCCGATATCGCAGCGCTTGGACGCACTCAGGTGCGCATGATGGAAAAGAGCGGTTTCACGCGCGAGTTCAGCGCCGCGCTCACCATCGCCACCTCGATCAAGGGGGCGATCATTCCGCCCTCGATCCCGCTCGTGCTGGTGGGGGCCGTCTCCGGCACCTCGATCGGTGGCATGCTGATCGGCGGGCTGGTTCCCGGACTGCTTGTCGGGATCACGCTTGCCGTCGCGGTGTTCTGGACGACCCGTCACACAGTGCTCGCCAAGAGCGAACCGCTTAGCAGGCGTGAAAAACTGAAAATCGTGGTGGAATCCGTTCCGTTCCTGATGATGCCGGTCATCATCCTGGGCGGCATCCTGTCCGGTGTCTTTACCCCGACAGAAGCGTCCGCCGCCGCGGTCGCCTGGGGGTTCGGCCTGTGGCTGATCGAGCGCAAGGGCCGGCCCGATCCGCGCGAACTCTTCCTGATCCTGCTGCGCAGCGGCACGCTGTCGGGCGCGGTGCTGCTGCTGACCGGCGCGGCAAACGTCTTTTCATGGATCCTTGCCACCGAGCAGGTGCCGGCGCAGATCGCCTCCTTCGTGTTTTCTCTCACGGACGAGCCGGCTCTCATTCTCCTGATCATCATGGTGTTCCTGCTCCTGTGGGGAACGGTGATGGACATGTTGCCGGCGATCTTCATCGTCATCCCGATCCTGCTGCCGCTCGCCACCGAGATCGGGATCGATCCGGTCCATTTCGGGGTGATCTGCACCTTTAACCTCGTGATCGGCCTGATAACGCCGCCCTACGGAACCGCACTGTTCACCGGGTCGATCGTGCTCGGCATGCCGATCGAGCGGATCGTGCGGAACATTTTCCCGTTCTTCTGCGCAGCCGTCTTCGTGCTGCTCATCATCACCTATGTGCCGGAAACGGTTCTCGCCCTGCCGCGCGCCCTTGGCCTGCTGTGAGCCGTAGGGGCCGTCGTTCGAGACAAGGAGTTACCCATGACGAAAATCATCAACGCCCCCGGGACGTACGTGGACGAAAGCCTCGAGGGTCTGTGTCTGGCGCATCCCTCGCTCAAGCTGGTTGGCGACGAATGCCGCGTGGTTGTCCGCAGCCGCCCGAAGTCCGCCGGCAAGGTCGGGATTGCCTCGGGCGGAGGCTTTGGCCATCTGCCGCTTTTCTGCGGATATGTCGGGCCGGGCCTGCTCGATGCCTGTGCGGTCGGCAACGTCTTCGAGGGGCCGACCGTCGGCACGTCGCTGGACAGCATCCTGAACGCCGACACCGGGGCCGGGGTGCTCTGCCTCATCGGCAATTACGGCGGCGACCGCATGAATTTCGAAATGGCGGCTTCGATGGCCGAGGACGACGGCATCCGCAGCGAACTCGTCCTCGGGACCGACGATGTCGCGAGCGCGACGGAGGAGGAAAAGGACAAGCGCCGGGGCGTTGCCGGGCTGCTGTTCGCCTATAAATGCGCCGGTGCGGCCGCGGAAGAGGGGCGCGATCTTGCCGAAGTGGCGCGGATCGCGCGCAAGGCCGTCGACCGAACGCGCACGATCGGCTTTGCGCTGGCCCCCTGCCTGATGCCGGGGCGCGACGCGCCGGCTTTCGAGGTCGCTCCGGGAACGGTTGAATTCGGCATGGGCATCCACGGCGAGCCCGGCCTGTGGCGCAAGCCGTTTTCCTCGGCGGAGGCGCTGGCTGAGGAGATGGTCGACAAGCTGCTCGCCGAAAAGGTCTCGGAGACCTCGTCGAGGGTCGCCCTCCTGGTCAACAGCCTGGGCGCATCGCCCTATGAGGAGCTGTTCATTCTCCATCGCAGCGTCCGCGCCCATCTTGCCGACCACGGGATCGAGATCGCGCGGGTCATGGTCGGGCCGTTCGTGACCTCGATGGAAATGGCTGGGGCCTCGGTGAGCCTTTGCTTCCTCGATGAGGAGCTTGAAACGATGCTCGCCGCGCCCGCGCAGTGCCCGTTCTGGGCGGTATCCTGACATGGCGATTTCCGCAAAAGACATCAGTGCCGCGATTGCGCGGATCCAGGCCGGGATCGAGCCGGTCGAACGCCGTCTCAACGCGGCGGATTCCCGCCTTGGCGACGGCGATACCGGAACCATGCTGGCACGTTTGATCGGGGTCATGAGCAGCCAGTCGCCGGATCCGTCCGCGAGTGTGGGAGCCTATCTCTCGCAACTGGCGAAGGCGGCCGCGCGCTCCACCGGGTCAAGCTTCGGCACGCTGATCATCGCCGCCCTGATGGCGACGGGCCGGGAGACGAAGGAGCGCGACAGCATCGCCGTCGACGACGTCGCGGATCTTCTCGGCGTGGCCCGTCGGGAAATGACCGCGCGCTCGGGAACCGGGGAAGGGTCGAAGACCGTGATCGACAGTCTGGCGCGGCTCGAGGCGGAGACCCGTGGCGCCGGCTCGCGCGCCGACCTGGCGCAGCGGGCGCTGGCCGCCGTCGATGCGGCACTGGACGACTTTCGCGACCTGCCGTGCCGCGTCGGCCGGGCCCGCATTCATGAAGCCAGCTCGATCGGTCATGACGATCCCGGAATGCTGGCCGTGGCCCTCCTCGTGCGGGCAGCCGCAGGGCCGAAGGCGGCTGCCGATACGGACATCGAATGATCCGGCGCACACGCTTAACCCCCGAGAGGATACCGACATGCACAAGCACCTGATAGCAGGTCGATGGAGCGACGGCCGTCGCCCGCTCGAAACCGCCACCGCCGCCATCGATGCCGCCTGTGTCGCCGCCGAGGAGGCATTCTGGAGTTTTGGCTCTTCGACCCGGGCGGAGCGTGCGCGCTTTCTCGAGGCAATCGCCGATGAGATCGAGGCGAGGGGCGCAGAGATCACGCGCGTCGCGGTCGGTGAGACCGGATTGCCGGAGGCCCGGCTGGAGGGGGAACGGGGCCGCACCACCGGCCAGTTGCGCCTGTTCGCCCGAATGATTGAAGCGGGTGACCATCTCGACATTCGCGAGGACCCCGCGTTGCCGGACCGCCAGCCTGCTCCGCGTCCCCGCCTCAGTCTCGTCCAGCGGCCGATCGGTCCCGTGGCGGTCTTCGGCGCGTCGAATTTCCCGCTGGCGTTTTCCGTGGCCGGCGGCGACACCGCCTCGGCGCTTGCTGCCGGTTGCCCGGTGGTGGTGAAGGGTCATCCCGCGCATCCCGGCACCGGTGTGCTGGTGGCCGAAGCGATCCGCGCGGCGATCGAGGCGCGGGGATTTCATCCAGGCGTTTTCTCGCTCGTTCAGGACGGCACGCATGAAGCCGGGCAGGCCCTGGTAACCCACCCGCTCATTCGCGCTGTGGGCTTTACCGGGTCCCTTGCGGGAGGGCGGGCACTCTTCGATCTTTGCGCCACCCGGCCCGAACCCGTTCCCTTCTTCGGGGAACTGGGGAGCGTGAACCCGATGTTCCTGCTTCCCCATGCCGTTGCCGCGCGCGGCGCCGAGATCGCGGCCGGCTGGGCCGGCTCGCTGACGCTGGGCGTGGGGCAGTTCTGCACCAAGCCCGGGATCGCGGTCGTTGTTCGCGGATCGCACGCCGATGCCTTTGCGGCGGCCGCCGTCGCCGCGCTTTCCGAGACCGACAGGCAGGTGATGCTGACCGACGCGATCGCGCAAGGCTACCGGGCAGGCCGCGACCGTGTCGCGGGGAGCGCCGGTGTCGAGGCGATGCTTTCGTCGCCCTGCGCGGATCGCTTCGCAGCACCATCTCTTTATCGCACCACCGGCAAGACCTGGCTCGCGACCGAAGAGCTCGGAGAGGAGGTGTTCGGTCCTCTCGGCTTGATCGTCGAAGTGGAAGACATGGCGGAGATGCGTCGGGTCGCCGAAAGCCTGAAGGGGCAACTGACCTGCACGCTGCACGTCGAGCCTGCCGACACGGACACCGCGCGCATGCTTCTGCCGGTGCTGGAGCGCAAGGCCGGTCGCGTGCTCTCCAACGGGTTTCCGACCGGAGTGGAGGTCTGCGACGCGATGGTCCACGGAGGCCCCTATCCCGCCTCCACGAATTTCGGCCACACGTCGGTCGGGACCCTTGCCATCCGCCGGTGGCTCCGGCCCGTCTGCTATCAAAACATGCCCGATACGCTTCTCCCGCCGGATCTGGCCTGATCATGCCGGCTTAAATCGCCTGGATCCGAAGGAGCCGGGCATTGGCATGCGAGGACCCGGGGGAACTGCGGGACTCTATTGAAAACCTGTTGCAAATTGATGTTGAAGCCCTTTGTCTGGACGAAACGTCAATTCCGCGACCGCGCCGCGCGTGCCGTTCGCCCGAGGCCTGCGGATCGATGTCGAGGAGTTCGATGCCCGTGTCACGGCGCGGTTGGAGCGGCCTTGCGATCCGCAGACGCCACAGGATACCCGAGAGGCCGACCAGATGATGTCCTTCAGCTTCGACACCACCCGTTCGATCCGGTTCGGTTCCGGCTTGCTGGACAAGCTGGACGCCATCGCTGCGCCGCTGCTTGGCGCGCGCATCGTCATTGTCACCGACCCCGGAATGCTTGCGACGGACATGCCGGGGAGGGCGGAACGCGCCCTGCGAAACGCCGGCGCCGAGGTGCATCTGTTTCACGAGGTGACGGCCGATCCGTCAGAGAGCGTGGTCCTGGCCGCGCGCGACCGGATGCTGGAGGTCTCGGCGACAGGTGTTCTTGGCCTTGGCGGCGGGTCGTCGCTGGATGTTGCCAAGCTCGCCGCCGCCCTGGCGAAAAGCGGGGCCGATCTGCGCAAGAGCTACGGGATCGGGCAGTTGCCGGCCGGCCGCCTGCCGCTCGTGGTGGTTCCCACCACGGCCGGAACCGGCTCGGAGGTGACGCCGATTGCCATCGTCACCACCGGTGAAAACGAGAAGTCAGGAGTCGTCAGCCCGGTTCTCCTGCCCGATCTGGCGATCCTCGATCCGGAGACCACGCGCGGCCTTCCCGCCCATGTCACGGCCGCGACCGGCGTCGACGCGATGGTGCATGCCATCGAGGCCTATTGCTCGAAGAGCGCCAACAACAATCCGGTGTCGCGGGCGCTTGCCTGCGAGGCGCTGCGGTTGATGGGAGGCGCGCTGGAGCGGGCGGTGACGACGCCGGACGACATGTCCGCGCGCTCCGACATGCTGCTGGGCTCGCTTCTGGCCGGGCAGGCCTTCGCCAACTCGCCGGTCGCTGCCGTTCATGCGCTGGCCTATCCCATCGGCGGCCGCTTCAAGGTGCCGCACGGGTTGTCGAACGCGCTGGTGCTGCCGCATGTCCTGCGCTTCAACATCGAAACCGCGCCCGGCGGATATGAGGAAATCGCACCGATCCTGTTCCCCGATCTGGGCGGCGTGAGAGACCGCGCGGCCGCCTTCTGCGACAGCCTTGCCGCGCTTGCGGGGCGCTGCGGCCTTCCGGCGCGCCTGCGGGATGTGGGCATCGGCCGCGAGGCGCTGGCCGACATGGCGTCGGACGCGATGAACCAGACTCGTCTCCTGGTCAACAATCCCCGGGAGGTGACGCAGGCCGACGCGCTCAGAATTTATGAGGCCGCCTGGTAGGGGCTCTCCGGTTGCCGTCGTTTCCCGCGCATGGCCTTACCGGGGGTCGTTGAAGATCTCCAGCACGACCTTTCGCAGCCATTTCTGCCCCGGTTCGCGTTCCGTGCGCAGATCCCAGCACAGGTCGAAGGAGAACACCACCTCCTCGAGCGGCAGCGGGCTCGCCTTCAGTCTGGCGAGGCGCCGGTCGAGCGCCAGCAGGCGGCGCGGGGCGATTGCGATCAGGTCGGAATTGGCCACGATGTCGGGAATATCGAACCAGCTCGCGACGGTCATGGCCATATGCCGGCGCAGGCCGCGCGCTTCCAGTGCGTCCTCGATCACGGTGGTGCCCGTCGCCGACTGGGACAGCTTCACATGCGGCAGCTCGGCATAGAGCGCCGCGGTCATCGCTTCGCCCGCGCGCGGATGGTCCGGGCGCATCAGCACGACGACCTCATCGGCGAAAAGCCGCTGGCTGCGGACCACTTCGGGCTGCAGTCGGCCGGGGGTGAGGCGGACCTGCATGTCCACCCGGTCCCATACGCTCTCCGGCGAGATCGAGAACGGCAGGATATCGATGGAGACGCCCGGCGCTTCCGTCTGCAGCCGCTGTGCCAGGCGTGGCAGGAAGAAGCTCGAGACATAGTCGGTGACCTGCATCGTGAACACGCGCTCGGCCTCTGCCGGGCGGAACTGATGCTGTTGCGCGATGGCGGTGGAGATGAAGCCGAGGCCGCGCTCGATGTCGCGGCTCAGTTCGCGCGCGCGCTCGGTCGGCGTCACGCCGTTGGCGCTGCGAAAGAACAGCTCGTCGTTCATCATCACCCGCAGCCGGGCCAGCGCATGGCTGACCGCCGAGGGCGACAGACCGACGTCCTCGGCGGCGCCCGCGATCGACCCCCGGGTCATGATCGAGCGGAAGATCACCAGGAGGTTCAGGTCGAAGCTGCGCAGGTTCACCATGGCGTTTTCCTCAGTGCAGCCAGCCCACGACGGTAAGCGTGACCTGCGGAACGAAGGCGACCAGAAGCAGCACGGCGATCATCACGCCAAGCATCGGCAGCAGCGGGCGAGCGATCTGGCCGATGCGCAGCCCGCTGATCGCCGCGCCCACGAAGATGGTGTAGCCGAACGGCGGGGTCGCCATGCCGATGGTGAAATTGATCGCCACCATCGCGCCGAACTGGACCGGGTCCATGCCGAGCTGCTGTCCGATGGGCACGAGGAAGGACGCGAGGATGATCATCGCGGCGAGATTGTCCATGACGCAACCGATCACCAGCAGCAGCAGGTTGATCATTAACAGGTAGAGAACCGGTGTGTCCGCAAGGCCCGACATCGCCTCCGTCACCTGGCCGGGGATGCGCTCGAAAGCGATGATCCAGCCGAAGCCGTTGGCAAGCGCGATGATGAACATGACGATGGTCATGGTCTTGAGCGAGGCCCGCGTGACCGGAACGATGGTGGCAAGGGAAAGCTCGCGATAGACGCCGAACCCGAGAACCAGCGCGAAGACGGCGGCAACGATGGCCGCTTCGGTCGGGGTGACCAGGCCGCCATAGATGCCGCCCAGCACGACGAGGGGACCGCAGAGCGCCCATTTGGCGGCGTTGAAGGCTTTCCAGACTTCCGCGCGGCTTGCCTTGGGCTGCGGTTCGATGCCGTGGCGCCGGGCGTGGTGCCAGCAAAGCGCCATGAGGCCGAGGGCCAGCAAAAGGCCGGGGACGACGCCGGCGAGAAACAGCTGGCTGATGGAGGTTTCCGACATGACGCCCCACACGACCATGGGGATCGACGGCGGCAGCATCGGGCCGATGATCCCGCCGGCGACGGCGAGCGCGGTGGAAAAGGCACGCGAGTAGCCGCGTTTTTCCATCTCCGGGATCATGATCGAGCCGATGGCTGCGGTGGTTGCCGGCGCGGAGCCCGACAGCGCGGCGAAGAAGGCGGCGGCGAGAACCGCGACCATGCCGAGGCCGCCGGTGCGATGGCGCACCAGCACGTCGGCGAAGCCTACCAGCCGGCGCGAAATGCCGCCGGCGGTCATCAGGTCGCCGGCGAGAATGAAGAAGGGGATCGCGAGCAGGCTGAACGACTGGGTGCCCGACACCATGCGCTGGGCGAAGATCATCATGTCGATGTCCGCGGTCCAGAGCGCTGCAATGGTGGCGATGCCGATGGCGAAGGCGAGCGGCACCCGCAACAGCAACATCAGCGGCAGGCCGAGGGTCAGGACGAGGATCGTGGCATTCATGGCGCCTCACCCTCGTGTTGGCGGTCGGCCGGCTCGATCAGGCGGGCGGCCGCATGCAGAATGAAGAGCGCGCCGCAGACGGGCACGCAGAGGTAAAGCACCTCGATGGGCAGTTGCAGCGCGGCCGTCTTCTGGCCCGACGTGCGCTCGACATAGGCAATGCCTGCGGTCAGCGTGACCAGGCCGAAGCCGCCGGCGAGCAGGGCGGCGATCCGGTCGGTGAGGCGCGACAGGAAACGCCAGTGCGTCGGGATGGCCTCGATGGCGACGTGGAACCCTTCCTGCAGGCCCACCGTCGCGTAGAGAAGCACGAGCCAGGCGAACAGGATGATTGCCAGTTCCTCGGTCCAGCTTGGCGGCGAACCGAGGAAATAGCGCATCAGCACCTGGGTCACGAGAAGGCCCAGCATCCCGTAGACGAGGCCGACGCAAAGGTTTGCGACAAGCCGCGAGACCACGCGGCTTGTCTTCGGTATCAGGGACACGATCCGTTGCATCGGCGTCGATCCCCGGAACATCAGTTGGAGGAAACCGCTTCAAGCGCGCTGTTGAGAAGGTCCGCGCCGATGGTCGGCTCGAAGCGCTTGTAGACCGGGCCGACCTTTTCGCGGAAGGCACCGACGTCGTCGATGGAGTTGATTTCCATGCCCTTGTCGACCAGCGCCTGGACCACTTCGGCTTCCGCCGCCGCGACGGCCTTGCGCTGCTGCGCGATGGCGGCACGCCCGGCGTCGATAACGGCCGTCTGCACGTCTTCCGGCAGACGGTTGAAGCTGCGTTCGGACATCAGCAGGTGGATCGCCGAATAGGTGTGGCGCGTGAAGCTGAGGTATTTGGTGACATCGGCGTAATTGTTGGAATTGACCACCGACGTCGGGATCTCGAGCCCGTCGACCGTGCCCTGCTGCATCGCGGTGAAGACCTCGCCCCAGGCCATCGGCACCGGGCTGCCGCCGAGCGACGAGAACATCTCGATGAAGACCGGGTTCTGCATCGTGCGGTATTTGACGCCCTCGACGTCCGCGGGCGTGCGAACAGGACGGGTGTTGTTGATCATGTTGCGGAAGCCGCCTTCGGCTGCGCCCAGCGACACGACCCCGTCGTCGCGCAGGTTGGCGGCAAGCGTCTCGCCGACGTCGCCGTCGAGCACCTTGTGCGCCTGCTCCGCGCTGCCGAACAGGAAGGGCAGGTCGACGAGCTGATAGGTCGGCTCCAGGTTGGCGACCACGGCGTTGGTGATCACGCCCATGTCGATGGTGCCGAACTGAAGGCCTTCGAGGATCTCCTTGTCGTCGCCGAGCTGGCGGTTGGGAAAGAGCTGGACCTCGACGCGCCCGGGCAGGGCGGCTTCAAGCTCCGTCTTGAAGGCATGGGCGGTTATGGCATAGGGGTCCGTCGGGCTGTCGGCGGTAAGCCAGGCAAGCTTGAGCTCGATTTCGGCGGCATGGACCGCGCCGGTGAGCGCAACCGTGGTGGCAAGCGCGCCAATGAGGCGGCGGGCGAATTTCAGGGTCATGTCAGGTCCTCCCTCGTGCGATCGCCTCTGGCCGGAACATGCGACGCTGGACGAATTCGATCCACGGACCCTACACGCGCGGGGATCGCTGCAGCGAGTGCATAAACCGCACCATAAGATGAATGATGTTCATGTTCAAAGCTGAAGCGCGTGCAGCATGGCGTGACGCAATTGAAGTTTCCTCATGCGGCATCACTCCCTAGTGTTTCGCGGCAATGCGATAGTTCGGTGCGGCGCCGTGGGCGGGTCCGAGAAACACGGAAAGGGTTGCTCAGCATGTCGACAAGCGAATGCGAGACGGTTCCCCTTGGCGGCGACCTGCTCTGGCCGGGCGGACGGCGGATCGCGGTCGTCTTCAATCTCGCCTATGAAATGTGGTCGTCCGGCAAGACCTCGGGCGTTGGCCCGATGGGCAACGTGCTGAGCGGAGGAGTCTTCGATCCCAATGCCGACAGCTATGGCCGCTACAATGCCGGCTCCGGCATTCACCGGCTGGTGCGCATTCTGGAGCGTCGCGGCATTCCGGCGAGCCTTCTCACCTCGGGCCGGGTTGCGGAAGTGTCGCCTGACCGACTGAAGACCTATGCGGACGCCGGTCACGACATCGTCGCTCACGGCTATGCGCAGGAGATGGTGTTCCCGACGCTTTCGGCCGACGAGGCGCGGTCGTCCATCGTTCGCAGCACCGAACTGATCGAGGCCGCGATCGGACGCCGCCCGTCGGGATGGGTCAGTCCGCGGGTCACCTCGTCCCTCGAGCAGCAACGGGAGTTCGCGCGGCAGGGTTACGCCTGGCACGGCGATGTGCTCGATGACGACCTGCCCTATGTCCAGCGCTTCGCCGACGGCGAGATCCTGGCGATCCCGATGTCGGTCGAATTCAACGATTTGCCGCACGCCATGCGCTTCGGCCGGACGCCGGGGCAGTTCGTCGAGCTTTTCGCCGAGGCCGTTGCAGCACTTCACAAGCAGCCGGCGGAAACGATCATTCTCGACGTCTTCGCCCACGGGCACTGCTATGGCCGCCCGGCCGCCGCCTGGGCCATCGACGAGATCGCCGGGATCTGCGCCGCCGACGCGGCGCTCTGGCTGACGACCCGCTCGGAGATCGCCGCCCACTGTCGTTCGACTGCAAGCCGTGCGGCCTGATACAGGGTGCCTGATGCAGGGCGCCTGATACCGGGTGACTGCGGGTGCTCGGGCGCCGCAGCGCTGTGTTTTGTTGTGTGCGAGTTTGCGTAGGGGCAAAGCGACGTCGACGTTGTCGACGCGGCCCGGCATACTGCATCGCATGACGACCCGGATCTCGACACCCACCCGCTTTACCGGCGGCAAGGCGCTGATGGCATTCGCGGCGCTGGCGGTTGTCGCCACGCTACTCGCCTTTCCGCGTCTGGAGGCCTTTTTCCAGATCCAGGCGGGGCTGAGGGGCAAGGAAACGCTGCGCCTGACGGTGGAGGGCCTGAACGGGGCGCTGCGCCGCTACGAGCCGCTGCCGGGCCTGATCGCCGAACGCCCGGTGCTGGCGCAGGCGTTGCAGGCGCCGGACAATGCCGAACTGCTGCAGCGGGTGAACGAGGAATTGCGCCTGACAGCGGAAAGCCTGAAAGCCTCCGATGTCTATCTGATGGACACCACCGGCCTCACCATTGCTGCCAGCAGCTATCGCAAGGAACTCTCCTTCGTCGGGCGGAGCTTCGGCTACCGGCCCTATTTCACCCAGGCGGTCGAGGGCGGTCTCGGCCGCTTCTTCGCGCTTGGCACGACCTCCGGCGAGCGCGGCTATTTCTATGCCTATCCGGTGGAGGTCGGGCAGCGCATTGTCGGGGTCGTCGCGGTAAAATTCCTGGTCGCGCCCTTCGAGGAGGCCTGGCGCGGCAGCGATCACCTGGTGATCGTCAGGGATCTCAACGGCGTCGTCTTCATGTCCAGCAATCCGGACTGGCATTTCCGCACCATGCGGCCGCTCTCGGTCGGAGAGCGGGAGCGCATTGAGGCGATCCGCCAATATCCGGTCGACAGGATGGAACTGCTGCCCAACACGGCCTCGCCGCTGCGCGGCGACATGGCGCTCCTGTCCATCGACGTCGACGGGCAGGGCAGGGAGTTCATCGCCAACACCCTGCCAATCCACGACGCCGGCTGGGCCGTCACGATCCTGACCCCGACCGAGCGGGCGAATGCCCAGGCGCTTGGCGCCGTCGCGATCCTGGCGCTCTTGATCATGCTGCTCGGGTTTGGCGTCGCCTTCTATCTCCAGCGCCGGGCTCAGCTTCTGGAGCGGATCGCGGTCCAGCGGGCGGCGACGGAAACGTTGGAGGCGCGGATTGCGGAACGCACGCTGGATCTCAAGCAGGCCAACGACAAGCTGGTCGAGGAGGTGCGCGAACGCCGCGATGCGGAGAACCGCCTGCGCCAGACCCAGACCGAATTGATCCAGGCCGGCAAGCTCGCCGCACTCGGGCAGATGTCCGCCGCCCTCAGCCACGAGTTCAACCAGCCGCTTGCGGCGGTCAAATCCTATGCCGACAACGCCATCCAGTTCCTGGCGCGTGGACGGGAAGAGGAAACGCGCGAGAACATTCGCCGCATCTCCGCCATGGCCGACCGCATGGCATCGATTTCCAAGCACCTGCGGAATTTTGCCCGCCGGCCGCAGGAGAAGGTCCGTCCGGTCGAGCTGGTGCCGGTGATGCAGGATGCGCTTGCCATTCTCCAGGGGCGGCTGGAGGCGGGCCGGGTCGATGTGCGGCTCGACCTGCCCGACGAGCCCGCCTGGGTGATCGGCGGACACGTGCGGCTGCAGCAGGTGATCGTCAATCTCCTCAACAACGCGCTCGACGCGATGGAGGATCAGGAGGGGCCGGTGATCGAGGTCGAACTGTCGCGGGTCGGCGACCGCTGGAGCCTGAAGATCCGCGACCACGGGCCCGGCATCGACGAGGAGACCATCGGCAAGATCTTCGACCCCTTTTTCACCACCAAGACGCCGGGTCGCGGTCTGGGCCTCGGGCTCTCGATTTCCTACAACATCATCCGGGACTTCGGCGGTCGCCTGCTTGCGCAGAACCACGAGAAGAACGGTGCCGTCTTCAGCCTGGAGCTGCAGGCGGCGCAGGCCGGTACGCTGGCCCTGGACGCGCGGGAGACGGCGGCCGAATGAAGATCGATACGGTCCTTTTTGTGGATGACGAGGAACATCTGCGGTTTGCCGCCGAGCAGAGCCTGCAGCTCGACGGATTGTCCGCCCAGTGTTTCGGCGACGCGGAGGCTGCCCTCGGTCAGCTGAAGCGCGATTTCCCCGGCGTGCTCGTCACCGATATCCGCCTGCCGGGAATGGACGGGCTGATGCTGATGCGACGCGCACTGGAGATCGACCCGGCCTTTCCGGTGATCCTGGTGACCGGGCAGGGCGACGTCGAACTGGCGGTCAACTCGATGCGCGACGGCGCCTATGATTTCCTCGAAAAGCCCTTCGCGCCCAGCCGCCTGACCGAAACCGTGCGCCGCGCGCTCGAAAAGCGCCGGCTGACGCTGGAAAATCGCGTGTTGCGCCGACAGGTCGATGCCCGCGAGGCGATCGACGTGCAGATCCATGGCCAGAGTGCGGTCATGGCCGCGCTGCGCCAGCAGGTAAGGCGCGTGGCGGCGGCGGAGGTGGATGTGCTGATCCTGGGCGAAACCGGGGTTGGCAAGGAAGTCGCGGCGCGGGCACTGCATCAGGCATCGAACCGCGCCAATATGCCCTTCATCCAGATCAATTGCGCCGCTCTTCCCGCCGACATGATCGAGCGCGAGCTCTTCGGCCATGAGGCGGGCGCCTTCGCCGGCGCCATGCGCACCCGCGTCGGGCGCTTCGAGGCGGCGCGCGGCGGCACGGTGCTGCTCGACGAGATCGACTGCCTGTCCCAGGCGATGCAGGCCAAGCTGCTGCACGCCATCCAGAACCGGGTGATCGCCCGGCTCGGCTCCAACGAACGGCTGGAACTGGATGTCCGCTTCGTCGCCACCAGCAAGTTGGATCTGGTGAAAGAAGCGCAGGCCGGTCGGTTCCGCGCCGACCTGCTGTACCGCCTCAACGTCGTCACGCTGCAGATACCGCCGCTGCGCGAGCGCCGCGAGGACGTGCCGAACCTGTTCCTGCAGCTCGTCGCCGAAGCCGCGGCCCGCTACAAGCGCGAGGTCGCGGAGGTCTCGGGCGCGGTGCTGTCCTCGATCGCCGCCCAGGAGTGGCCGGGGAACGTGCGCGAGTTGCGCAATGCCGCGGACCGATATGTTCTCGGCTTCGACCTCGCTCTCGGGCGCAGCTTCGACGAACACTTGTCGCCCGACCGGCCCGGCCTTGCGGAGCAGTTGGCCGATCACGAAAAAGCTCTCGTGGCCGCTAGTCTTGCCGCGAACGGCGGCCGGCTGAAGGACACCTACGAAAGCCTGAGAATCTCGCGCAAGGCCCTCTACGAGAAGATGCAGAAATACGGCCTGTCGCGGGACGACTTTCTGGACGATGACTGAGGGCGGCGACGCTTGAACGTTGCGGTGGGTAGAGGGTGACCCACCGTTTGGCCTGTCATGTTACCTGATCGACCCATTTTCACCGGAATTGCAAAATCACCGGAGATGAACTGCGCAAGCGCTCTTGTTTTTATGCGAAGGCGCTCCTTTTTTGACCGGTGCGGGCCCCGAGAGGCCTGTAGGGTGGATCTCTGTCCACCCGAAAGAATGCCGGACGGGAGGGAGCGGGGACCTTGTTTCCTGGCTGTTCGGCGGAAATCTGGAGGAACCCATGAAACTCAAAGCCCTTACAGGCACGCTGGTTGCCGTCGCGATGTCCACCTCGGTCGCCGTCGCTCAGGACCGCACCGGCTGGCCGGAAAGCTTCACGGTCGGCACCGCATCGCAGGGCGGCACCTATTTCGCCTATGGCTCCGGCTGGGCGAACCTTGTCGCCGATCAGCTCGGCATTTCCGGCGGTGGCGAAGTCACTGGCGGTCCGATGCAGAACATGGCGCTGGTGCACACCGGCGACGCGCAGTTCGGCATGACCACGATGGGCCCGGCGGCTGAATCGCTGGCCGGCACCAACCCGATCGCGCCGGGTCTCAAGATGGACAACGCCTGCGCGATGTTCCCGATGTATCAGACGCCGTTCTCGGTGACCGCGCTGGCCTCGTCCGGCATCAAGTCGATCGCCGACATTCCGGACGGCGCCAAGATCGGCTTCGGCCCGGCCGGGTCGACCTCCGACACCTACTTCCCGCGCATGATGGAAGCGCTGGGCGTCAACTTCGAGCGCCGCAACGGCGGCTGGTCGGATCTCGGCGGTCAGCTTCAGGACGGACTGCTCGACGTCATCGCCTTCGCGGCCGGCGTTCCGGTTCCGGCTGTCAGCCAGCTGGAAGTCCAGACCGACATCAACATCATCGAGTTCACGGAAGAAGAGCAGGCCAAGATCATGGAGGCCTTCCCGGTCTCCGAGTTCGAGATCGCGGCAAACACCTACTCCACGCTCACGGCGCCGGCTCGCTCGGTCTCCATGTGGAACTTCGCCGTGGCCAACTGCGACCTGCCGGCCTCCTTCGTGAAGGCGGCGGTTGATGTCGTGATGTCCGACAACGAGCGCATGGTCGGCATCCACAAGGCCGCCCGTTCGACGCTTCCCGAGAACTGGGACAAGAACAAGGTCCTGAAGTGGCATCCGGGTGCCGCCGAATGGTTCATCGAGAACGCCGGCGCGACCATTCCGGACGACATGATCCACGGCAAGTAAGCCCTACGATCGCCGACACCTGGCAGGGCCCCGCCACAGGGGCCCTGCCTGAAAAAGAAGAACTGTTATCGCAACAAGATAACGCACCCCGGGGGGAGCAGGCATGACGGACAAGAGCGCTGTCACGGAATCCGAAGACCACATGATCGCCAAGGGCGTCGACGACGAACCGGTCGAGGTCAACCGTCGACTGTACGAGGGCAAGGCCCTCGTGTTCGTGAGTGCCTTCGCCGCGCTCTATGCGCTGTTCCACATGGCTGCCCTGAACGGCGTGTCGATTTCCGAGTGGACCGGCATTCAGGTGCCGCTTCTTCCGTCATTTCCGATGGAAACCTGGAACTTCCGCATCGCCCACGTCGCCGGAGCCCTGGCGCTCGGCTTTATCCTCTATGCCGGCCGGCTCGACTTTCCGGGCAAGGACGAGGAAACCAGAACGCTGGGCTATGTGGCCTATGCCCTGATGGTTCCCGCGCTGTTCTCGCTCGGCACCGCCATGTCCTTTGGCGTCGAGATCAGCAACGGCGTCAGCTGGAACGGCATGGATCCGCGGATCAAGTTCAACGAGACCTATCTCTTCGGCCTGCCGCTGATCGTCGCCACCATGGGCGGCATCGTCCTGTCGTGGTTCCACAAGCGCGAGCGCTCCGGCTTCGCCGCGCCCGACATCGTGCTGGCCGTCTGCGGCGTATCGGTCGCGACCTATCTGATCATCATCTACGGCACCTTGATGCGCAATTCGACCGGCACGCCCTTCGCGCCGATCGGCATCTCGATCGCGGCCGTCGCCGGTACCGCGCTGATCATGGAGCTGACCCGCCGGGTTGCCGGCATGGCGCTGATCGTGATCGCGGCGATCTTCCTGGTCTATGTCTTCGTCGGCGATCTGTTGCCCGGCTTCCTGAATTCGCCGGCCATTACCTGGCAGCGCTTCTTCAGCCAGGTCTATACGGATGCCGGCATCCTCGGCCCGACCACCGCGGTGTCGTCGACCTACATCATCCTGTTCATCATCTTCGCGGCCTTCCTGCAGGCCTCCAAGGTCGGCGATTATTTCGTGAACTTCGCCTTTGCCGCGGCCGGCCGCGCGCGTGGCGGTCCCGCCAAGGTGGCGATCTTCGCCTCCGGCCTGATGGGCATGATCAACGGCACGTCGGCGGGCAATGTGGTCTCCACCGGCTCGCTCACCATCCCGCTGATGAAGCAGGTTGGCTATCACCGCAAGACCGCCGGTGCGGTCGAGGCGGCCGCCTCCACCGGAGGCCAGATCATGCCGCCGATCATGGGCGCCGGGGCCTTCATCATGGCCGAGATCACCGGCATTCCCTACACCGACATCACGCTCGCGGCGCTGATCCCGGCGATCCTTTACTTCGTGTCGGTCTACTTCATGGTCGACATGGAGGCCGCCAAGCTCGGCATGCGCGGCATGCGCGCCGACGAGCTGCCGAAGTTCGCGCGGCTGGTACGTCAGGTCTATCTGTTCCTGCCGATCATCATCCTGATCTACGCGCTGTTCATGGGCTACTCGGTGATCCGCGCCGGCACGCTCGCCACCATGGCGGCTGCCGTCGTCTCCTGGCTGACGCCCTATCGCATGGGCATCCGCTCGATCGCCAAGGCGTTTGAGCTGGCCGGAACCATGTCGGTGCAGATCATCGCGGTCTGCGCCTGCGCGGGCATCATCGTCGGCGTGATCTCGCTGACCGGCGTCGGCGCGCGCTTCTCCTCGCTGCTTCTGGGTCTTGCCGAGGCGAGCCAGCTGCTGGCGCTGTTCTTTGCCATGTGCATCGCGATCCTGCTCGGCATGGGCATGCCGACGACGGCCGCCTATGCGGTGGCGGCCTCCGTGGTCGCGCCGGGCCTCGTCGAACTCGGCATTCCGCTGCTCACGGCGCATTTCTTCGTGTTCTACTATGCGGTGCTGTCGGCGATCACGCCGCCGGTCGCGCTGGCAAGTTACGCGGCCGCCGGTATCTCCGGGGCGAATCCGATGGAAACCTCGGTGACCTCCTTCAAGTTCGGCATCGCGGCCTTCATCGTGCCCTTCATGTTCTTCTACAACTCGGCTCTCCTGATGGACGGCACGACCGTGGAAATCGCGCGCGCGGCGGTCACCGCCATCGTCGGCGTGTTCCTGCTCAGTTCGGGCGTTCAGGGCTGGTTCCTCGGCGGATTCGCCGCCTGGTTCCTGCGCATCGGGCTGATCCTCGCGGCACTGCTGATGATCGAGGGCGGGATCTGGACCGATCTGAGCGGTATCGCGGTCGCCGCCGTGGTGTTTGCGATCCAGCGGATCTTCCGCCCCAAACCGGGCGCCAGCATCCCGGTCCGCGGGCTCGACTGATCACCACGAACGCAAATTGGCCGGCCGCCTGTCACAGGCGGCCGGTTTGCCGTCGGGGTGGTCTTCACCGGGCCGATTTTGTAAAAGACCCGTCTCTCTCGCCCGTGCGGGGCAAGGCGGGGGAGGCCCGCCCGCTTCGCCCGTGATGGATCTCAAGCCGTGACCACGATCTATGTCGATGCCGATGCCTGTCCGGTAAAGGACGAGGTCGAGCGCGTGGCGACCCGGCTGGACATTCCCGTGGTGCTGGTGTGCAACGGCGGCATTCGCCCGCCGCGCAATCCGCTGGTGAGCCTGCGCATCGTGCCGGAAGGGCCGGATGTGGCCGACCAGTGGATTGCCGCCCATTGCGGCGCCGGCGATGTGGTGGTCACCGGAGACATTCCCCTTGCCGACCGCTGCCTGAAGGCCGGCGCACATGTGCTGCAGCACGACGGCGAGATGCTGACGCCGGCGAATATCGGCGCCCGGCTGGCAACGCGCGATCTGATGCAGGACATTCGCGCGGCGAACCCCTTCCATCAAAGCGGCGGCGGCAAGTCGTTTTCAAAGGCCGACCGCTCGCGCTTCCTGCAGGCCCTCGACCGGATGGCGCGGCGGGCGTTGAACGAGACCTAACCGGTGCGGAAATCGTCCGCGAAGCGGTCGTACCAGTCCAGGCACTCGGGATTGGCCATGGCGTCGCGCGTCACGACAGCCTCCATCGGATGGCCGAGCAGGCGCTTCTTGACCGGCACCTCCAGCTTTTTCCCCGTCAGCGTATAGGGAATGTCCGGCGCCGCGACGATTTCATTCGGCACGTGATGCGGCGACACCCGGCGTTTCAGGGCCGCGACGATGGCCTGTTCCAGCTCCGCATCCAGCGTTGCGCCAGGCGCAAGCTTGACGAAGAGGATCATACAGGACGGTTTGCCGAGATATTCCAGATCGACGACGAGGCTGTCGGCGATCTCCGCCATGTCCTCGACCACGCGGTAGATGTCGGCGGTGCCCATGCGGATGCCGTGCCGGTTGATCGTCGCATCCGAGCGGCCGTAGATGATGCCGCCGCCGTCGGGCGTGATGCGCACCCAGTCGCCGTGCCGCCAGACGCCGGGATAGGTGTCGAAATAGCTCTCCCGCAGGCGCTGCCCGTCCGTGTCGCCCCAGAAGAACAGGGGCATGGAGGGCATCGGCGTGGTGCAGACCAGCTCGCCGACCTCGTCCTCCACAGGGTTTCCGGCCTCGTCGAAGGCGTAGACGCCGGCTCCGAGCGCCCGGCACTGCATTTCGCCGACCCGCATCGGCAGCGTCGGGGTGCCGGCGAGAAAGACGCCGGCAAGGTCCGTTCCGCCGGCAATCGGCGCGATCCAGACGTCGCGCCGGACGGTGTCCTGGATCCACCGGTAGGCCTCCGGCGGCAGCGGCGAGCCGGTCGAGCCCAGCATCTTCAAGCCCGAAAGATCGGCTTCCGCGCGCGGCACGATGCCGGCCTTCATGCAGGCGATGTACCAGGCCGCGCCCGCGCCGAAGACCGTGACGCCGGCGCGCTCGATGAAGCGCCAGAGCCGGCCGTTGTCGGGATAGCCGGGGCTGCCTTCCGCAATGGCGACGGCGGCGCCGGTCAGCAGGCCGCCGACCTGCACGTTCCACATGATCCAGCCGGTCGAACTGTACCAGGCGAAGACGTCGTCCGCGCCGATGTCGCAGTGAAGGCCGAGGAGCTTCAGATGCTCCAGCATCACCCCGCCGTGGCTGTGCACGATGGCCTTTGGCGTGCCGGTGGTGCCGGAGGAATAGACGATCCACAAGGGATGGTCGAAGGGAAGCATTTCGGGTGTGAGGCGGGGCCCGGATGCACAAAGCGCGGCCCAGCCTGTGCGCGCCAGCGCCCCGCCGTCGACATTTTCGGCCGTATCCATCGAGATCCAGGCGGCAAGTGTCGGAAGTCCCGCGAGAAGCTCCGAGACTTCGGCGCTGCGGTCGCGCCATTTGCCGCCGAAGGCGTAGCCGGACGCGGTGACAATCGCCTTCGGCTCGATCTGGCGGAAGCGCTCCAGCACGGTGGCAGCACCCATGTCGGGCGCGCACAGCGACCAGACCGCGCCAAGGCTGACCGTTGCCAGAAAGGCGACGATCGTATCCGGCGTGTTGGGCAGATAGCCGACGACCCGGTCGCCCCGCGCCACGCCAAGGGCTGCAAGCCCTGCTGCGACGGCCGCCGTCCGGTCCCGGAGCGTCTCCCAGTCGAGCTCCGTCAGCGTGCCGTCCTCCGCCTCGCGGCGGATGGCCGTGCGGCCGGGCCGGACATGGCGCATCGCATGCGCCGTGTAGTTTAGCGTGGCACCTGGAAACCACACCGAGCCCGGCATGCGCGCGTCTTCCAGCGCCGAACGCCAGGGTGTCGGGCTCTCCACGCCGGAAAACGTCATGATCGCTTCCCAGAAAGCGCCCGGTTCGCGGACCGACCATGCCCAGAGCGCATGATAGTCCTCAAGCTGCAGGCCGTGGGTGCGAGCAAGAAACCTTTGAAAGGCGGTCATGTTGCTTTGTTCGATGAACGCAGGCGTCGGCGTCCAGTCGGGGGAGGGGCGGGTCTCGCTCATGTGGTCCTGATGTCTTGCTGGCGGGAGCGCCCGTTCGCTGTCGGGCCGACCTCAGAGTAGCGCGCCGACCGTCACAGTAAAGCGCAAGTGCCGCCTTGCCCGTGCCGCTGCGGTGCGCGAGGCGTTTTCAACCAGATGCACTGGACGCCGGCGTCGTGGCGGGGCAGAACAGGGGCCGGAAATCATCATACCAAAAGCAAAAACCCGAATGAGGACAAACGCATGGGCGTGAAAACAGCAGTCATCGGCCTTGGCATCATGGGGCAGCGCATGCTGGAGCACATGGGCCGCCACGAAGGCTACGATGTCGTTGCGCTCTGGGATCCGAGCGCCGAGGCCTGCGCGGCAGCGGCGAAGCTGGCACCCTCCGCAAAAGTGACCGACGGCCCGGATGCGGCCATCGCGGCGGCGGATCTCGTCTATCTCGCCTGCCCGCCGGAGCCGCGAAAGACCTACGCGCTGGCCGCAGCCAGTGCCGGCAAGGCGGTGTTCCTGGAAAAGCCGCTCGGCGTCGATGTCGCGGAGAGCGAGGATCTGGTTGCCCGCCTCGAGGCTGCCGGCGTTCCGGCCGCCGTCAATTTCACCCAGGCCGCCGGCGCGGCGCTGACCGATGTGTCCCATGCGGCGAAGACAGGCGAGATGGGCGATCTCGTCGGTGTCGATGTCGTACTGACCTATCCCGCCTGGCCGCGCGCCTGGCAGGTGGCCGCGGACTGGCTGCGGTTTCGCGCCGAGGGCGGGATGACGCGCGAGGTGCTCTCGCACTTCCTGTTCTTCACAAGCCGCATATTGGGGCCGCTTGAGGTCGTCTGGGCCAAGCCGAGCTATCCCAAGGACCCGGCGCTTTGCGAGACCCAGCTTCTCGCCCGCTTGGTAAACGCGGACGGCCTGCCGGTCTCCATCCTGGCAAGTGTCGGCGGTGCGCAACCCGACCGTCAGGAGTTCACCGTCAAGGGCACGAAGACGAGCCGGCGGATCACGGATTTCTATGTCGATGCCCGCTCCGATGGCGGAGACTTCGTGGAATTGCGCAAGCGCCCCGCCGATCCGCGCGCCGTCAGCCTCAAGGCCCAGCTCGACGATCTTCTGCTGCTGATCGACGGCAAGCCCAACCGCCTCGCGACACCGGCTGAAGCGCTTGCCGTGCAGAAGCTTGTGGAGACGATGCTGGCGTCCTAGTGGTGTCGGGTTTTCCGATCAGGGCCGCGCGGCGGGGGATCTCGGTCCGCCGCGCAGCCCTGCCGTTTGCGCCGTCTACTGCGGGATCCAGACGGCGCTTTGGGTGTTGACCTTCAGGTGCACGTCGGTTTCGGGCAGGTAGCCTGCCTCGCCGGCCTTGTGACCCTGATCGACGACCATTTCCGTGCCCGCCGCCTGGACGATGTAGCGGATCTGGCTGCCGAGGAATTCGCGGTGCAGGATCCGTCCCGACAGCGTGTCGCCGTCCGGCCGGTCCGTGATCGCGATGTTCTGCGGCCGGAGCACGATGGCGCCGGTCCCGTCCGCCTCGCTCGACAGGAGCAGCTTGTCGCCGGTCCCGGCCACGAAGCGGATATCGCCGCCGTCGCGCTCGACCTTGCCCTCCAGAATGTTGGCGGTGCCGAGGAAGCTCGCGACGAAGAGGTTTTCCGGCGTGTCGTAGAGCGTCTGGGGCGTGCCGATCTGCTGAATGACGCCGCCGTCGAGCACCGCCATACGGTCGGAGGTGGTGTTGGCCTCCTCCTGGTCATGGGTGACGAAAATTGTCGTCAGACCCAATTTGCGCTGGAGCGCGAGCAGCTCGCGGCGCATCTGCACGCGCAGCGAGGCGTCGAGGTTGGACAGCGGCTCGTCCAGCAGCAGCACCTTGGGCTCCACAACCACGGTGCGGGCAAGCGCGATGCGCTGCTGCTGGCCGCCCGAAAGCTGGTTGGGCATGCGCTCCGCCAGATGCTTCAGGCCGACCAGATCGAGTGCGGCCGCAACGCGCGGGCCGATCTCGGAGGAGGGCATCTTGCGCTCCTTGAGGCCGAAGGCGACGTTCTCGCGCACCGACAGATGCGGCCAGAGCGCATAGGACTGAAACACCATGCCGACATTGCGCTTCCAGGGCGGAAGGTCGACCACATCCTTGCCGCCGATGCGGATATGCCCCTCCGGCTGCGGACCGAAGCCCGCGATGGAGCGCAGCAGCGTCGACTTGCCCGACCCCGACGGGCCGAGGAAGGCGAAGAACTCGCCGGGCTCGATCGTGAGGTTCACGCCCGTCAGCACCTTTGTCTTCCCGAAGGCGAGGTGAAGATCCTCGATCTCGATTCCAACCATTTCCGTTGTCATAGTCATGTCCTCCCGGCGCCCGTCAGTGGTCGCCACTTTGGGTTTTGAGTTTCTTGTCGCGCTCGACGATGATCTGCGAGAGCAGGGTTCCAAGCCCGACGATCACCACCGCGACGATGCCGAGAGCCGCACCCGCGCCGCGGCCGGACGGCGTCTGCATGAACAGGTAGATGCCGTAGGCAAGCGGGGAATCCGCATCCGAGGACACCAGCATGATCGTCGCCGACAGCTCGACCGCGGCGGTCGCGAAGCTGGTGACGAAGCCGGCGAGGATGCCGCCCATCATCAGCGGAATCACGATCCGCCGGATGGTGCGCGTCTTCGAGGCGCCGAGGTTTTCCGCCGCTTCTTCCAGGGCATGGCTGACCTGTTGCAGTGCGGCCATGCAGGCCCGAAGCGCGTAGGGCAGGCGACGGATCATCAGGGCGATGGCGATGATCACCCACCAGCTTGCCAGCGGCTCGCCGACGAAGGGCACGTCGATGCCCTGGAACGAGCGCAGGTAGCCGATGCCGAGGACGACGCCGGGAACGGCCAGTGCCGCCGTTGCCAGATAGTCGAGCCCCTTGCGGCCCCAGATGCCGGTGCGCAGCACGATATAGGCGATGGCCGTGCCGATGATCACGTCGCCGAGGGCGGCAAGACCGGCGTAGAGCAGCGTGTTGGCAATATACTGCTGCGAGTTCTCCCACATGGTGACGTAGTTCTGGAGCGTGTAGCCGTCGGGAAGCGGCGCATAGGACCACACGGTGCCGAGCGACAGGAGCAGGAGCCCGATGTGCGGCGACAGCACCAGCAGCAGGATCAGCGCGACGGCGCCGTAGGCCAGCACCTTTTCGCGCGTCTTGAGATCGCGCCGGGCAAGTCCGCCGCCGCCCTTTTGCACGGTGGCGTAGTCCTTGCCCCGCATCACCAGGAAGGAGGCCCACAGCGACAGAACCGAGAAGGCGACCAGGATCACCGAGATCACATAGCCCATCGGATCGCTGATGCCGACGGAGGTGATGCGCAGATAGGCTTGCGGCGCCAGCATGTTGTTGACGTTGAGCAGAAGCGGGGTCCCGAGATCATCGAAGACCTTGATGAAGACCAGCACCGCGCCGGCGATGTAGCCGGGCATTGCCAGCGGGAACACGATCTTGCGGAACAGCCGCATGCCGTGCGAGCCGAGGTTCTGGGCGGCTTCTTCCATCGAGCGGTCGATGTTGCGCAGCGAGGTCGACAGGTTGATCAGGATGAAGGGAAAATAGTGGATGCTCTGCACCAGGATCACGCCGTTTAGCCCGTCCATGAAGGGGATGGTGAAGCCGAAGTGCTCGCGCAGCAGCAGGTTGACCGTGCCGTTGCGGCCGAAGATCAGCTGCATCGCCACCGCGCCGACGAAGGGCGGCATGATCAGCGGAATGAAGCCGAGGCTCTGGACGATCATCGCGCCGCCGAAGTTGAAGCGGGTGGTGATATAGGCCAGCGGCAAGGCGATCAGGGTCGCGAAGACCACCGACATCGCCGAAACGTAGAAGGAGTTGACGAAGCTCTCGCGAAACAGGCTTGTCGCAAAGAAATCGCCGAAATTGCGCAGTGTCAGCGCACCGCTGCCCGGATCCTGGAACGCGACATAGATCACTTGCAGGACGGGAAAGATCAGGAAGCCGCCAAGGAAGATGGCGATGAACAGGCCAACGATGGCCGGGCCACTGAGTTTGGGAAAGAGGGCATCTGGCAAGCGGTCGGCAAGCGACCGCCCTCCTGCCGCAGGGCGGGATGAGGATGTCATTTCGATTTCCGGCGTTTTCGGGGATGGGCGGCCCCGGAGCCGCAAGGGAGCCGGTCCGGGGCCTGGGGGGCGCGCGCCGGGGGCGCGGGCCCGCCGTTACATTGCGGCGGCTTTGTCCGCCAGCTGCTTGGCGAGCGCGTAGTTCGCGGTCACCTGTGCGTCCCACTCCTGCTCGATCTCGGCCTGGCGCCGGTCGACGGTGTCGGTGGCCTTCTTGCGGCGCTTGGTGAAGGCGCCGTTCAGGCTGGGGTCAAGGCTCTGCGCTTCGGTGATCGGGGTCTTCTCGATCAGCTTGCGGGCTTCGGCGATCAGCTCCTTGGCTTCCGCGTTCGACCCGTCCGCATGCTTGGCCTCCGCCATCTGCACGGCCCGCACGGCGGCACGCAGGTCATCGAGACGGTAGGTGATCATCACGTCGAACAGCGAGCTGACCACGTAGTAGCGCTTGCCGGACTTGTCGACGTCGAACTTGACCGAAGCGGCGATCGCCCCCTCCTCGAACGGATTGGGCAGGCCCTCGGGCGCATCGGCATAGGTCGCCGGGTTGACCGGAAGACGCATGATCGCCGGGTTGAACAGGGTCTTCTGGCCGGCCGGCGACAGCAGGTACTTGATGAAGGTCTTGGCGCCTTCCTCGTTCGGCGCATTGCTGACGACGCCGATGTTGGCCGGAACCAGCGCGGTCACCGACGGATAGGCGAAGTCGACCGGGAAGCCGGAGGCCTTCGACGAGAAGCCGAAGAAGTCGATCACGATGCCGAGGCCGAAGTTGCCGGTGTTGACGCCGTCCGGAACGCCGAAGCTGCGCTCGGTCACGGAGGCGAAGTTGCCCGCGATCCATTTCCAGTCGGCCCAGGCCTTCTCCCAGCCTTCGCCCTGGATCAGGGTTTCCACGGTCAGATGCGTGGTGCCCGAACGCGACGGCGCGGACATGCCGACATGGCCGTGGTATTCCGGCTTCTGCAGGTCCGCCCAGTCGCGGGCCGGCTCAAGCTCGTTGGCGGCGAGATAGCGCTCGTTCCACATGATGCCGTAACCCGAGGCGGCAAAGCCGTAATAGGCCCCGTCCGGATCGTTCATCGGATAGGAGCCGATCATGTCGGGGATGCCGTCGACCTTGATCCCGACCTTGGCGAGGTGATCGCCCGACTTCAGGACCTCGAAGGCGTCGGGCGCCGATGCCCAGAACAGGTCGGCAGTGTTGGAACCGGCAATTTCCTGAATGTATTTGACGCCGGAGGAGGTGCTCTTGTTGAGCACTTCCAGATCGTATTCCGGGTGCGCTTCCTCGAAGGCCTTCTCGATGACCGTCGTCATTGTGTCGGGAAACGACGTGACGATAACCACCGGCTCCGCCGCGAAGGCGGAACTGGCGAGCAGAACCGTTGCGGCAACGCTGCCGCGCAAAAACGTCTTCATGGTAGTCCTCCCAAACTTGCGCGGTCTAATGTCGCGCAGTGGAAGGCTATCCATGTCTTGGAAAACTAGTCAAACTATTGAATTATAACGAGAAATTTTTCGATATTGGGTCATTATCGACACGCGATTTTGGGGCAGTTATGACCCATCCTGGAGTAGGCCGGTGGCCTTCAGCCGCAGATAGAGGCGCTTGCGCGGGATCTTCAGCAACTCCGCGGCTTCGCCCTTGCGTCCGCCGGCCTTGAGGAGGGCCGCGCGCAGCAGCGATGCCTCGAAGTCCTGCATGGCGCTGTCGTAGTCGAGACCGTCTGGCACCTGTTCGCTGGGTTTTTGAAAGCGGACTTTCAGCCCGATCACGAGCTTTTCCGCCACATTGCGCAGCTCGCGCAAGTTCCCGGGCCAGTGGTAGGCCTTGAACGGGCGCAAGTCGTCAGCGGTCATCGTCGGATAGCGCCGTTCATGGCGGGCGACGGATTCGTTGATGAAATGGTCGAGCAGCAGGAAGACGTCGTTTTCCCGCTCCCTGAGCGGTGGCAGCTCGATCTCGGCAAGGTTGAGGCGATAGTAGAGGTCGTCGCGCAGCTCGCCCGCGCCATGCGCGTCCGACAGGGAGCGCGGGTTGGCGCCGATCACGCGAAACGGGATTTCGCCGCTGCGTCGGTCCATGACATCGAGCAGGCGCAGCTGCACGGTTTCCGACAGCGAGGCGACATTGTCGAGAAACAGGGTGCCGCCGCGTGCGCGTGGGATGGCGCCGGGGCGGGTCTCCGACTCCGCAAACATCACGTCGTCGAAAGTGGCTTCGCTCAGGCTTCCGCAATTGAGCGAGACGAAGTCGCCTTCCGCCCCGGACAGGTCGTGGATGCAGCGCGCGGCCAGTTCCTTGCCGGTGCCGGTCTCGCCGTGCAGCAGCACGTCGACGTCAAGCGGCGCGACGGAAATGATCTCGCGTCGGCAGGTGCGGATCACCGCGGAGCGGCCGAGAAACCGCGCGCCGAGGTTCGCCCCGCGCGCCACCCGCCGCCGCAGCCGGGCGTTCTCGAGCTGCAGTTTGCGGGTGGTCAGCGCCCTGGCCACGACCGCGAGCAGATGTTCCGGCGGAGCCGGCTTTTCGATGAAATCGAAGGCGCCGTCCCGAACAGCCTTCACCGCCATCTGGATATCGCCATGTGCGGTGATCAGGATGAAGGGCACGTCGGGCGCCAGTTGCCGGGCTTCCTGCATCACCTCCAGGCCGGAGAGCCCCGGCATGCGGATGTCGGACAGGATGACGCCCTCCCATTCCGGGTCGAGCTGGCGCAACATGTCGCGGCCGGTGGCGAAGCCGTCCGCCGGGATGCCTTCGGTCGCCAGCACCTCCAGGAGCGCCTCGCGCAGATCGCCATCGTCGTCGACGACATAGACCCGGGTTCTCTCAGTCATCGCTGTCCCCGCTGGGAAGTTGCAGGACGGCACGCGCGCCGCCCTTTTCGCCCGGTTCCAGGCGGAAGTCGCCATTGAGATCGCGTGCGATATTGTAGGAAATCGACAGCCCGAGCCCCATGCCCCGGCCGGCCGACTTGGTGGACACGAAAGGATCGATCGCCACTTCCGGCGCGAGATCGCCGAGACCGATGCCGGTGTCGGAAATGGTCAGCACGAAGTCCGGGCCGGCCCGGGCGCCGGCGATCTCGATCTCGCCCGTTCCCCCGGCGTCCTCGATGGCATCGACCGCATTCGACAGAAGGTTGACCAGCACCTGTTCGACCAGGATCGGGTCGCCGACCACGGACGCGGCGCGGCTGGCGTCCTGCACCTTGAGCGTGATGCCCGGCGCGTCGATCTTGCCGCGCATCAATGCGATCGCGTTGTCGATGGCCTCGCCGAGCGACAGCGGCACCCGCTCCTGATCGGCGCGCCGCGCGAAACGGCGCAGATGAGCGATGATCGCCTCCATCCGCTCCGCCAGCGCGGAGATCCGCCCGATCTGGCGGTCCACCTGGGAGGCGTCATGCGTGTCCCTTGCGCTGCGCAGCAGATGCAGGCGGTATTTCATCGCCGCGAGCGGCTGGTTCAGCTCGTGGCTGATGCCGGCGGAGAGATTGCCAAGGGCCGCCATCTTTCCGGCCTGCACCAGCTCCGCCTGGGTGCGGTGCAGGTCGTCGATGGCTTCGTCGCGCGCGCGGATCGAGGACTGGAAGGCGCCGACGGCCTGCGCCATGCGGCCGATCTCGTCGCCGGTGACCGGCGGCAGGGCGCCGGTGCGCTCGCCCTCGGCGATCCCCATCATCGCATCGGTCAGTTGCTGCAAGGGGGCGATGATGCCCTTCTGCACGATGCCGAACAGCGCGGCGACACCGGCAATCCCGACGAGGATGGTGGCGCCGATCAGCCATGCCGTCGTCGTGCGCAGGCGCTGTGCCGCGCCGTCGACGGAGGCTAGAACGCTGCGCTTCTCGCTTTCCGCGACCTGGGTCAGGTTGGCCTGCAGCGCGGTGATCCCGTCCTGAAGCGACTGGATGCGCGCGTAGACCCGCAGTTCCTGCGTCAGCCAGTCCTTGCGCAGGGCGAAGACGCCCTTTTCGCCTTGCGCGACCTCGCGCAGGCCGGCAACCGACTGGCGCAGGGTGAGGAACTCCGGCTTCGAAGGAATGGTATCGACCGTCTCCGCGACCCGCACCAGCATGTCGTTGGTGAGATCGGAAAAGCGCTCCAGCTGCAGCGGGTCGGCCGCCACGCTGCCTTGAATGATCAAGGTCACGGCGGTCGCCGCGTCGCCGCCGATCTGGGCGATGGTGTTGCGCAGGGTGCGTTCGTCGCCGATGCGGCGCACCAGATCCTCGCGGACGGAGCGCTCATCGGCGGCGCCGATGGCCCGCATCATCGCCTCGATGTTGAACGTATAGTCGTTGAGGATCGGATCGACCTCGTCCTGGATGTCGACGTTCAGCCAGCGCAGCCGCTCGATCCGGTCGGCCAGCGCATCGGAAAGCGCCCGGCGATTCTCGAAAAGCGCCAGCAGCGTCAGAAGTTCGCCCTCCACATCGCCGGGGGTCTCGGCGATCCGGCGCACGTCCGGCGCATTGGCGGGCAGGGGATCGGTCCAGGCCGGGTCCTGCAGCGCCGAGGAGAGTTGCACGGAGACCCTCTTGATCTCGGCGAGAAGGTCCTGATCCTCGGTCTGGCGGCCCAGGATCGCCGTGGCGAGGCCGGCCAGACGGGCGGAATATTCCGCAAGCTCGCTCGACAGCGCCAGGCGCGGCACATGCGAGGCGGCAAGGTCCGAATAGTCCTCCTGCACGCGCGCAAACAGCAGGATCGACAGCGCGAGCATGAACCACAGGACCATGACGGTCGCGCCGATGACGACGAACAGGCGCCGCCAGATGCCGCCCGCCCAATAGCCGCGCCGGGTCGTCGTCATGGGCTTGCCCCGTCCTCGAGGGCAACGAGCGCCGCGTCGATCGCGGCGAGCTGGTTGAGTGCCGCCTCGCGCCAGGCTTCCAGCGCCGCTTTCTGGCGCTCTGTCTGGGCGGTCAGATTGGTGATGCGCAGCGGCAGGTCGTTCAGCTCGCTGGAGGTCGCAAGCGTTTCGGGCACCGGCAGGGTGGTCAGCATGTCGTGGATGAGCGCAAGGCGGATCGACGCACCCTGCGCTTCCAGCCTGCGATACCGGTCCCACAGCGCCCGGCGCTCGGGCAGGACGTCGGAAATGAAGATGTCGAACAAGCCGTTGACCGCCCAGTAGCGGTCGCGGGCCAGTTCCGCGTCATAGGCGAGCCAGGGCAGGCGCATCGCCTCGCGGATTTCCCGCGGCACATTGTCGGGGTCCGCCTCGTGGATCGTGCGCGCGATCGGGACGCGTCCGATCGCGGGGTCGAGCAGCACGCGCTGGCCTTCGTCCGACAACAGGTGTGCGACAAAGGCACAGGCGAGATCGCCGGCCTGGCCGCTGGCGAGAATTCCGATCTGCGCCGGGAAGATCATCACCGGCTTGCCGTAGCGAAAAATCAGGTCGGGCTGCGCGCTCACCGCGAGAAAGTCGATGGTGATGCCGATGTCGAACCGGTTGCTGCGCACCCCGTCGATCACGCCGAAACTGCGCGACGTCAGCGTCGAGAGGTTTTCCGACAGGGCGAGGAAATAGCTCCAGCCCTCGTTCCAGCCGCGCACCTGCAGGAAACGCTCGACCAGCATGTGCATGGTGCCCGAGCGCGAGGGGCGCGCCATGCCGATACGCTCGCGATAGGCGGGAAGCAGCAGGTCGTTCCAGTCGCCCGGCATGAACAGGGAGCTGTCCGCGCGTCGGGTCCAGCCGATCGAGGACAGGGCGAAGGGCCGGTAGCCGCGGCCGCCGGTGGCCGGACAGACGGTTTCCTGCGTCCGTGCCGAGGCAAAGGCGTCGTGGCTCGCCAGGATCGAGAAGGCCTCCGGTGCGCTCGCCCAGAAGATGTCGAAATGCCGGGGATTGCCGCGCACCACCTCTTCCAGCGCAGCGCCCGTGTGCTTGTTCAGAACCAGCACATAGGTGCCCGGGTTGGCGGCCTCGAACGCCTCCTTGTACGGCTGGAACAGCGCCGGTGGCATCGAGGTGAGAATGCGCAGCTCGTTCGCCGCGTGGGCCGGCAGGGCTGGCAGCAGGGCAAGCGCCAGGCCGAGAACGGCGAAAAGGAGCCGCTGCAACGCGCTCATGCGCGTCCCGTCTGCCCGCCCCGCCGTCGGGGGCGCTTTTGGGTCAGCGTGAAGAGGGGCAATGGAACGCGGCATGTCGATCTCGGGTTTCCCGTCGGCATCGCGGCTTGCGCTTTCGGGCGCAAGCCCGATCCGTTTCCTGCCGCGGGATGCGGCGTTCCCCGAGTTTTGGTCGATGCGCCGGCCGTGTTCAATGGCAAAGACCGCCTGCCATCCTGCGATGTGTCAAAAATGACCCAATTGGATAGGCGTTGGTTTGCGGGACGACGGGCCGGCCGCCGTACCTCAGGCCTTTTCGCGAGGGGCGCGGTCAGGCGATGCGCGCGGCGACGCTCTTGGTCTTGCAGTAGCTCTTCAGGCCCTCAAGGCCCTTTTCGCGACCGAAGCCGGACTTCTTGTTGCCGCCGAAGGGCACCTCGATGCCGCCGGCGAAATACTCGTTGATGAACACCTGCCCCGCGTCGATGCGGCGGGCGAGCCGATGGGCGGTGCCAAGGTCCCTGGTATAGACGCCGGCGACCAGGCCGTACTGGCTGTCGTTGGCTAGCGCCAGGGCGTGATCGGCATCCTCCGCGCTCTGCACCGCAAGCACAGGGCCGAAGACCTCTTCCTGGACGATCTCGTCGCGCGGGTTGAGCCTGGCGACGATGGTCGGCTCGTAGAACCAGCCCTTGCCGGTTTCCGGATCGACGGTTGCCTTGCCGCCGGCCAGGATCTCCGCGCCCTGCTGGCGGGCCCGGGCGACGAACCCGGCGATCTTGTCGAGCTGCTCGGCGGAATTCACCGGCCCGACATCAGGTCCCCGCAACCCGTGGCCGAGCGACAGCGCCTTGGCGCGCGCGGCGAGGGCGGCGAGGAATTCGTCCTGGATCGGCCGCTCGATGATCAGCCGCGATCCGGCCGAGCAGATTTGCCCGGCGTTCTCGTAGATCGCGCCGAGAACGCCGGCGATTGCCTGTTCAAGGTCGCAGTCCTTCAAAACCACCACCGGAGACTTGCCGCCGAGTTCCAGAACCACGCGGGTGATGTCGTCGGCGGCGGCCTTCATCACCTGGCGGCCCGTGGCGACGGAGCCGGTGAAGGTGATGTGGTCGATGCCCGGATGGCGCGTCAGCGGGGCGCCGGCCTCGGCGCCGGTTCCGGTAACGACATTGCAAACGCCGTCCGGAAGACCTGCCTGCGACAGGATCTCGGCGAGCATCAGAGCGGTGAAGGGCGTCTGTTCCGCCGGCTTGGCGACGATCGCGCAGCCGGCGGCAAGGGCAGGGGCGAACCCGCGCGCCGCCGTGGAGATCGGGAAGTTCCAGGGAATGATGTGGGCGGTCACGCCGACCGGCTCATGGATGGAATAGGCGAGATAATCGGGGCCGAGCGGGAAGCTCTCGCCCTCCAGCTTGTCGCAGGCGCCGGCGTAATACTCGAAGGTGCGGGCAGCGCCGCGCACGTCGCCGCGCGCCTCGGCGATCGGCTTGCCGCTGTCGAGCGTTTCGGCAACGGCGAGCCTTTCGAGATTGTCCTGTATCAGCCGCGAGGCGCGCATCAGGATGCGGCCGCGCTCGACGGGGAGCGTGTCGCGCCAGACGGTTTCGAAGGCATGGCGGGCGCTTGCCACCGCGTCGTCGACATCCTCCGCGGTGCCGGCGGCAAAATCGGCAAAGGCCTCGCCGCGACCCGGATCGTAGCTTTCCATGCGCCGGTTGTGCGCGGGGCGGACAAATCCGCCGTTGATGAAATGGCCCTCCGGCAATCCGGCAAGCGTGCCCGTGCGCAGCGCCTCGGTCACGAGATCCGTCCCGGAGGTTTCGGTGGAAGTGGTCATGATCACAAATCCTGGGTGCTGATCTTGTAGGTCGACTTGGCCAGCCATTCGGGATTGACCTCCACACCCCAGCCGGGGGCGTCGGTCACCGTGGCATGCCCGTCGTCAATGGCGTAGGGCGAGGAGACGAACAGGTTCTCCTGCCAAGGGTAGTAGTCCCGGCCCTCGATGGAAAACTCGAGGTATTTGCCGGCGTTGGGAATTGCGCGCAGCAGGTGCATGGTGAAAAGCGTGATCATCGACAGATTGGCCGCATGCGGCGTGCAGGGGAGGCCCGCCGCCTCCGCCATCCGTGCCACTTGCAGGGTGCGGACCATGCCGCCGAGATAGCAGATATCCGGCTGGATCACGTCGACCACGCGCTGGTCGATCATCCGCGCCCAGTCGACGAGCGAGCAATCCTGCTCGCCGCCGGTGACGTCGATGTCGAGCGCATCCGTCACCTGTTTGGTCTGGTCGTAGTGCCAATAGGGGCAGGGCTCCTCATAGTGCGAGATGCCGTTGTCCTGAAGGAACCGGCCGACTTCGATTGCCTTTTGCGGCGAGTAGCAGGAGTTGGCGTCGACCAGAAGTGCGGTGTCGTCGGGAAAGGCCGCGCGCATCGTCGGCACGATTTCCTCGGTGCGCCCCGGCCATTCGTCCTGGTCGCGGCCGCATTCGGCGCCGATGCGGAACTTGAAGGCGGTAAAGCCGTGGGCGTCCTGCAGGCGTTTCAGCCGCTCCGCCTCGTCCTTCGGCGTGATGTCTCGTTTCATCGACGAGCCATAGGCACGCACACGGCCCGGCGTGCCGCCAAGGAGTTCGCACACCGGCTTGCCCTCGATCCGTCCGCGCAGGTCGAACAATGCGGTGTCGAGGCCGCCCATGGCGCGGCTGACATAGGCGCCCGGAAACTTGTGCTCCCGCTCGGGGATGATCTCCATCAGATGCGCGATGTCGAAGGCATCCTGGCCAATTGCATGAGGAGCGACCTGGCGATGCAGCACCTCCGCCGTGATATCGGCGCAATAGGGGGCGACCTGCCCCCAGCCCTGCGCGCCGTTTTCCGCCGTGACCCGCACAAAGCAGACGAACTGCGTGGCGAAGGTCTCGATTGCCCTGATCCTCATTGGCGCAAAATCCCGCTGCGCGGCCACGTCTCTCGGCCGCAGGTCCAACCATTCGCGCCAACCTACCCAGAATTGGTCTTGAATTAAGGTCCGTTTTGCGGAAGTTTCCATACCAATCTTGCGCGAGGGACCATGAAGCGCCACGCCGGAATGATGCTGTCCTCGATCCGGATCGACAAAACGTCGGACCGGCGCATTTCCGTGCAGCTCTACATGGCCTTGCGCGAGTTGCTCCTGTCGGGCGGGCTCGCGCCCGGGGACCGGTTGCCGGCAACGCGCACGCTGGCGCAGGAGATCGGCGTCTCCCGCACCACCGTGATCGATGCGGTCGACCGGCTGGTCTCGGAGGGACTTCTGGAGGCGCGCGTCGGGGCCGGGACCTTCGTCAGCGATGCGCTGAAGGGACGGGGCGAGACGCCCGGCGATGCGCCAATGGCGGCGCGCGGCGCGGCCGACCCGCGCCTGTCCCAGGCCGCCCGCACCGCGGCGCCGCAGTTCGCGCCGCGCAGCCGCCTGCCGCACAAGTCGATGGCCTTCACCACGGCGCTGCCCGCGCTCGATGCCTTTCCGATGGCGCAATGGGCGCGCCTTTCGGCCCGGCACTGGCGGGGCGGGCGCGATCATGTCACCGGCTACGGCGAGCCCTTCGGGTATCCCCGCCTGCGCGCGGCGATCGCCCGCCAGCTCAACGCCTCGCGCGGCATCGTCTGCGAGGCCGACCAGATCTTCATCGTCAACGGCGCACAGCAGGGGTTCTCGCTGATCAGCGCGATGCTGGTCGATCCGGGCGAAACGGTGTGGTTCGAGAATCCCGGCGCGATCGGGGCGCGCAATGCCTTCATCGCGAATGGCGCGCGGCTCGCGCCGATCAGCGTCGATGCGGAAGGGCTGTGCGTGGACGAGGGGCTTGCCAAGGCGCCCGACTTCCGGCTGGCCTTCGTCACGCCCTCGCATCAGCAGCCGCTCGGCCACGTCATGAGCCTGGAGCGCCGGCTGGCACTGCTGCAGGCCGCGCATGACGCCGACGCGATGATCGTCGAGGACGATTACGATGGGGAATTCTACTATGGCGACCAGCCCCCGCCGACGCTGAAGAGCATCGATACCCGCGAGCGGGTGATCTACGTCGGCACGTTTTCCAAATCGCTGTTTCCAAGCCTGCGGCTGGGTTTCGTGCTTGCGCCGCGCGGTCTGGTCTCCGCCTGCGAGCGCATCTGGGAAGCCTGGCTCAGCGGCGCACCGACGGTCACCCAGGCGGTCGTCGCCGATTTCATGGACGAGGGGCTGTTTGCCACGCATATCCGCACCATGCGCCAGCTTTACCGGGAGCGGCACGACGCCCTGATAGAGGCCGCCGCGTCGCTCAGCGGACGCATCGACGTGCAGCCCACCGCGAGCGGGTTTCACGCTGTCGGACTTTTGGCAGATGACTTGACGGAAGACGAGGTGGTATCGAGAGTAAGGGCGGACGGTGTCGTCATCTCGCCGCTTGGCCGCTACGCTCTTTCGTCACTCGCGCAAAAGGGAGTCGTTCTCGGGTTCGGCAGCGCGGGTGTGGAGGAAATCCGAAAGGGAATTGCGGTTATCCGCAAGATTGTTTCACCGAAGGTGCGATTGGACTGATAAAATAACGGTAATGGATATATTTTGCAGTCCAATCGAGCCATAGACTTTTTCACGATACTGTCATGACGGTCATGTCATTTCGGGCGTGTTGATTGCGTTATAGGGAGGAACTGATGCGCACCAAGACAACTATCGCCAGCCTGCTGGCCGCGACCATGCTGGTTGCCGCCGGCACGGCGCAGGCGGAAACCCTGCGGCTCCTGACCTGGGGCTCCTACGCGCCCGAGGAACTGGTGCAGAAATTCGAGGAAGAGTATCCCGACATCGACGTCGAGGTGACCTTCTCCAACAACGAGGAAATGATCGCCAAGCTGCGCGCCACCGGCGGTGCGGGCTTCGATCTCGCCCAGCCGAGCCATGACCGCATCTATGCCGCCCAGCTGGAATACGACATCTACAAGCCGCTCGACCTGTCGAAGATCGACACCGATGCGATGCAGCCGTCGCTTCTGGACGGCGTGAAGGCCAACACGACGATCGACGGCGAAGTCTATGCCGTGCCGCATCAGTGGGGTACCTCCGGCCTGATGGCCGACGTGACCAAGGCCCCCGACGTCAAGGGCTGGGGCGATCTCTGCGATCCGGCCTACAAGGGCAAGACCTCGATGCGGCTGCGCCGCACCATCCTGCTCGGAATGGCCTTCTCCATGGGCGAGGACCCCTTCGCGACCTATTCCGATCTCGACAAGTACCAGCAGCTCCTCGACAAGGTCGCGGACAAGCTCATCGAGTGCAAGGACAACATCAAGGCCTACTGGAAGGGCGGCGACGACCTCTCCGCGATGATGCTCTCCGGCGAGATCGTGGCATCGGAGACGTGGGATTCCACCGCCTACAAGCTCTTCGACCAGAACAAGAACATCGTCTTCATTCCGCCGGAGACGGGGGCGCTTGCCTGGATCGACACCTTCGCGATCCCGCGCAAGGGCGAGGCCGACGATGCCGCCTACAAGTGGATCAACTTCGTGCTGCGGCCGGAAAACGTGACGATCATGTCCGCAAGCACCGGTGCCATCGCTTCGATCAAGGGCGCCAAGGAGCTGCTGCCGGAAGACAAGAAGGCTGCCGTCAACGCCGCCTTCACCGACGCGGACATCGACAACCTGAAGTTCTTCGCCAACATCCCTCCCGGCGTGGAGGACATGGAAGGCAAGACGCTTGAGAAGATCAAAGCGGCGACCGGCGGCTGATTGCCGCGCAAGCCGACCCTGACCTTGCGGGGCGCGCGCGCAAGATGCGTGTGCGCCCCGCCCAGGCTCGTGACCTTCACAGGGTGACGCCTCGACCCGGCTCGGGACATCGGGGCTCCTCGATGGTGCCGGCGTGCTCTCGCCCGCCGCCGCTTGTCCGCATGTTTTCCAGTTGGCGTACTTCATGACCGAAACCCCGGCCTACGATCTTGAGTGCCACGGCATTTCCAAGTCCTTCGGATCCGTTCGCGCGGTGAAGGATGTGTCCTTCAACATTCCAAGCGGCTCGTTCTTTTCCATTCTCGGGCCGTCCGGCTGTGGCAAGACCACCTTGATGCGCATGATCGCCGGTTTCGAGGAACCGAGCGGCGGGGACATCCGCATCAAGGGCAAGTCGGTGCTCGGCACGCCGCCCAACCGGCGCAACGTCAAGATGGTGTTCCAGCATCTGGCGCTGTTCCCGATGATGAATGTCTTCGAGAACATCGCCTACGGCCTGCGTTGCCGCGGAGCGAGCAACGACGAGATCAAGCGCCGCGTGCAGGATGTGCTGGAGCGGATCGCGCTGCCCGACGTTGGCGGCCGCGAAATCCACCAGCTTTCGGGCGGACAGAAGCAGCGTATCGCGATTGCCCGCTGCATGGTGCTCGACCCCGACGTGCTCCTGCTCGACGAACCGCTCGGCGCGCTCGACCTGAAGCTGCGCGAGGCGATGAAAATCGAGCTGAAGCTGCTGCAGCACCAGTTCAACACCACCTTCATCTACATCACCCACGACCAGTCGGAAGCGCTGGTGATGTCCGATCACGTCGCGATCATGAACGACGGCAACTTCGAGCAGATCGGCACGCCGCAGGCGCTCTACCACCGGCCGAACACGGCCTTCGTCGCCGGCTTCGTCGGCGACAGCAACCGCTGGTCCGGCAAGGTGACGGCAAGCGACGGCACGGGCGGCACGGTGGAGACGGCGCAGGGCCTGACCATGCAGTTCACCGCCGGCGGCGGCTTGCGCATCGGCGAGGGCGAGGCTGTCGAGATCTTCGTGCGGCCGGAGTTCATCAACACGGTGAGGGCAGCCGATGCGGCCGCCGCGCCGGGCGACAACCACATGGACGGCGTTGTCGACAGCCTGCTGTTCAACGGCGCCAACAGCCGCGTGCTGGTGCGCAGCCAGACGGGCGAGCTGATCGAGGCCGACGTGACGCTGACCGGCGACGGCGACCTGGCGCCGGGCGAGGCGGTGCGCCTGTCCTGGTCGGCGCAGCACGCCATGTGCTTCCCGCGAAGCGGGGATGCGTGATGGTGCAGAAGGATGTCCGCCGGCTGACGCTGATCCTGCTCTTCGCGCCCTTCGCGATGTGGATCGCGCTGCTGATCATCGTGCCGCATATCGGCATGGTCGCGCTGTCGCTGCGCGAGAAGGTGGCGCCGCGCGTCTATGAGTTCGGTCTCGGCAACTATATCGATTTCATCAACGAGCCGATCTACTGGAACACGCTGCTGCGCACCGGATCGATGTCGCTGCTGGTGACGGCGCTGGCGCTGCTGATCGGCTTTCCGATCGCCTATTACATCGCCAAGATCGCCGGAAACCGCACCCGCGGCGCGCTGTTCCTGTTGTGCCTGATCCCGCTGTGGGTGAGCGACCTCATCCGCGCCTTCGGCTGGATCCTGCTTCTGCGCGAGACCGGCGTGATTTCCACCTTCCTGCAGTGGTCGGGGCTGGTCTCGGGGCCGATCGAGTTCCTCTACAACGACGTGACCGTGATCATCGGTCTCGTCTACACGGTGATCCTCTTCATGATCGTGCCGCTGGTCTCGACGCTCGACGGCATGGACGACAGCCTGGTGGAGGCCGGCTACAACCTCGGCGGCAGCGGCTTCACCGTGCTCAGGCGCATCATCGTGCCCTATGCGATGCCGGGCATCGTCTCCGGCTGCATCGTCGTCTTCATGCTGACGGCCGGGTCCTATCTGACGCCGATTCTGCTCGGCGGCAAGAACTCCAGCTGGTTCACGGAGCAGATCTACGACCAGTTCATCACCCGCTTCAACTGGGAGTCGGGTGCTGCCTTCGGCTTCCTGCTGTTGGCCTTCACCTCCACGGTGATCTGGCTCGGGCTGAAGCTCAGCGGCCAGACCCTCGCCAACACCGTCGCCAAGAGCTGAGGAGGAGGAGCACGATGGCCAGATCCGCACCCGCGCCCTTCGTCTGGGGCTACCGCGCCTACGTGTTGGCGTTTTTCCTGTTTCTTGCCGCCCCGCTGGTGGCAGCCGGCACCTTTGCATTCAACGACAGCCTGTTTCCCGCACTCCCCTGGCAGGGCTTCACGCTCGACTGGTTCTTCAACGACACGGAACCCAAGCTCGGGATGTTCCACGACCGGCGCCTGCTGCGCGGGCTGTATTACTCCTTCGTGATCGCGCTCATGGTCTCGGTGCTGTCGGTCTTCGTCGGCACGACGAATGCCTTCCTGTTCGTGCGCGGGCAGTTTCCCTTCAAGAACGCGCTCTACATCGTGATGGTGATCCCGTTGGTCATTCCCGGCGTGATCCTCGGCATCTCCATCCTGGTGATCGCCAGCAACATGGCCAACTACTTCGACCGCAGTCTGGGGATCGATCTCGATTTCCTGCGCCCGGGCATCTTTCTCGTGGTGCTTGGCCAGTTCTCCTTCATCACCACGATCACCTCGCTGGTGATTACCGCGCGGCTGAAGAAGTTCGACGCGACGATGGAGGAGGCCGCGCTGAACCTTGGGGCGGGCCGCGCGCGGGTGCTGCGCACCATCACGCTGCCGTTCCTGCGTCCGGCGATGATCGCGGCCGGGATCGTCGCCTTCCTCGTCTCCTTCGAGAATTTCAACACCACGCTGTTTCTCGTCGGCTCCGAGGCGCCGTTGACAATCACCATGTATGACCGCATGGCCAAGGTCGGGTCCACGCCGGTGCTCAATGCCGTGTCCTTCGTCCTGATGGTCGGCTCGGGGCTCCTGGCGCTGGTGTCGATCGCTGTCCAGCGCGACAAGAGCGTTCGGTAGGGCTTCCATGTCGGACTATGATTTTGTGGTCGTTGGCGCGGGGTCTGCCGGCGCGACCCTTGCCGCGCGCCTCAGCGAGAGCGGACGATATTCCGTCTGCCTGCTGGAGGCGGGCGGATCGGACCTGAATTTCTGGATCTGGATGCCGATCGGCTACGGCAAGGCGTTCTACAACGCCTCGATCAACTGGATGTACAGGACCGAGCCGGACCCCGGCCTCGCCAACCGCTCCGGCTACTGGCCGCGCGGCAAGGTGCTGGGCGGCTCCAGCTCGATCAACGCCATGGTCTACATCCGTGGCCAGCATGCGGATTTCGACGACTGGAAAGCAATGGGTAATCCCGGCTGGGGCTGGGACGACGTGCTGCCCTTCTTCAAGCGCGCCGAAACCAATGACGCCGGCGGCGACGACTTCAGGGGCGGCGACGGTCCCTTGCATGTGGCGACCATGCGCCGGGATCTCCATCCCTTGTGCGATGTCTTCCTGGAGGCTGGGGAACAGGCGGGCTTTGCGCGCAATGTCGACTTCAACGGTGGCGACCAGGAGGGGGTGGGCGTCTATCAGAACACCGCCAAGGGCGGTTTCCGCATGTCGACGGCGCGCGCCTATCTGGCGCCGGCCCGCCGGCGGGCGAACCTGAAGATCGTCACTCGCGCCCACACCACCCGCATCCTGATGGAAGGAAAACGCGCGGTCGGCATCGCTTACCGGCAAGGCGGCGCGGAAAAGACCGTTCGCGCCCGCCGCGAGGTGATCCTGAGTGCCGGTGCGGTAAACTCTCCGCAGATCCTGATGCTGTCCGGTATCGGACCGGCCGCGCATCTGAGGGCCAAGGGGATCGAGGTTCTGGAGGACCGGCCGGGCGTTGGCCAGAATCTGCAGGACCACCTGGGGCTCGACTATCTCTATCGCTCGAAGGTGCCGACCCTCAACAACCAGCTCTATCCCTGGTGGGGCAAGCTTCTGCAGGGCATGCGCTATGTCGCGACCCGGCGCGGGGCGCTGTCGCTCGGCGTCAACCAGGCCGGCGGTTTCGTGAGGAGCAATCCGGATGCGCCGCGCCCGAACATGCAGCTCTATTTTTCACCGGTGAGCTATACGAAAGCGCCCAAGGGCAAGCGCCCGCTGATGAACCCGGATCCGTTTCCCGGTTTCCTGCTCGGCATGCAGCCGACCCGCCCGACGAGCCGGGGTCATATCTGCCTGCGCAGCGCCGATCCGTTTGCCGCACCGCAAATCCATCCCAATTCGCTCAGCACCAGTCAGGACCTGACCGAGATGGTCGAAGGGTGCAGGCTCCTGCGAAAGATTGCCGCGACGCCCGCCATGCAGACGGTGATCGATACGGAGATCGTGCCCGGTCCGCTGGTGCAAAGCGACGAGGAGATGCTGGAGGATGTGCGCAACCGCTGTTCCACGGTGTTTCATCCGGTGAGCACCTGCCGCATGGGGCCCGATCCGGCGGTCGATGTCGTCGATGCAAGGCTTCGGGTCTACGGGGTGGAGGCCTTGCGCGTCGTCGATGCCTCGATCTTTCCGACCGTGACCTCCGGTAACACCAACGCCCCGGCGATCATGGTCGGTGAAAAGGGCGCGGACCTGATCCTCGCCGATCATTCGAACGCCTGAGAAAGGCCGTCATGCGTGCCACCGACCTGTTCACCGAGGATTTCTCCGCAACGCCCTATTGGCAAGGCGCGACGCCACAGCCGGCTCTTCCCCCGGTGAACCTGCCGGGAGAGGCCGATGTGGTCATCGTCGGCGCGGGCTACACCGGCCTCAATGCCGCGCTGCAGACGGCGCGCGCGGGCCTGTCGACGCTTGTGCTCGATGCACAGCAGCCAGGATGGGGATGCAGCACCCGCAACGGCGGACAGGTTTCCACCTCCATCAAGCCGTCCTTCGCCGCCCTGACGCGCCGCTACGGCGAGGCACTTGCCCGCGAGCTGCTGGAAGAGGGACAGGCCTCGCTCGACTACATGCACGCGCTTGTCTCTGAGGAAAAGCTCGACTGCGATCTGAGGACAGTCGGCCGGTTCCACGGGGCGCACAAGCCGCATCTCTACGATGCGCTTGTGCGCGAATGCGCTGCCGGCCACCCGGTCTGGGACACGGGCGCCTATGCGGTTCCCAAGGCGGAGATGGCAAGCGAGCTCGGCACCGATGCCTATCATGGCGGGGTGGTCTATCCGCATCATGCCTCGATCGATGTCGGCAAGTATCATCCCGCCCTGCTTGCGCGCGTGCGGGAGTCCGGGGCGCTGGTGAAGGCGCATTGCACGGTGACCGCGCTGTCGCGCGTTGGTGCGGGCTTTGAGGTTGCAACCGCGCAAGGAGCGGTGCGGGCCGGCAAGGTGATCCTGGCGACGAACGGCTATTCGGGACCGCTCTCGCCCTGGCACCGCCGTCGTATCATCCCCATCGGCTCCTATGTCATCGCGACAGAGGAGATCCCGCGCTCGGTGATGGACAAGATCATGCCGACGGACAGGGTGCTCTCCGACACCCGCAAGCTCGTCTATTACTACCGTCCCTCGCCGGACCGGAAACGGGTGCTCTTCGGCGGACGGGTGTCGCTGAGCGAGACCGATCCGCGCAAGAGCGCGGTGAAGCTGCACCGCGATCTCGTGCAGCTGTTTCCGGAGCTGAAAGCGACCCGCGTCAGCCAGTCCTGGATGGGGTTCGTTGGCTATACGTTCGACACGATGGCCCATTGCGGCGAGGATCGCGGCCTGTTTCATGCCATGGGCTTTTGCGGTTCGGGTGTCGGCATGGCGAGCTATCTTGGCATGCGCACCGGCCGGGCCGCCGCCGGCCTTGACCGGAAACGCTCCGCCTTTTCGCGGATCGCCTTCCCCACGCGACCGCTTTATGCCGGAAATCCCTGGTTTCTGGCGCCGTCTGTGCTTGTCTATCGGCTGCGCGACCGGATCGGCATCTGAAGAGTGTCGGGCACGCGCCCGTGCATCTGATTGGCGGGTATCGATCGTCAGGGGGTGCGGCGGTCAGGCGAGGGTTGTACACAGGAGCAGGGGGCAAAGGGGCGCGACCGACTCGCACCTCCGGCGACACGTGCCGCGAGACCTGGTGGGAGACTGAATGCAATGAATGACGACGCGCACGTCGCCTGGCTTTGCGACGCGTCCGACCGCTGGACAGAATGGCTGCTGGGCTCGGCGATGCCCCTTTGGAGCAGGATTGGCGTCGATCCCGCCAATGGCGGCTTTGCGGAAGAGATTGCCCTTGGCGGCGCGCCGGGTCTGATGGTTTCCCGGCGCAGTCGTGTCCAGCCGCGGCAGATCTATTCGGTGATTGAAGCCGGGCGGCTTGGCTGGTCGGGAGACTGGCCGGCAATCGCGGGCCGGGCCCTGGACTGGTATCTCGACTGCTTCCGGTTGCCCGACGGGACATTCGCCGACCTGGTTGCACCCGACGGAACGCTGCTTGAGGGGCGTTTCGACCTCTACAATCAGGCCTTCGCGCTTTTCGGGCTGGCGCATGCAGCCGCAGCGCTGCCCGGACGGCGCGCGGAGCTTGAGGCGGTCGCGGCCACGCTTCTCGACAGGCTCGAGACGGACTACCGGCATCCGGATGCTGGGTTTGAGGAGAGCCGTCCGCCAAGCCTGCCGTTGCGCGCCAATCCGCATATGCATCTTCTTGAAGCCGCACTCGCCTGGGAGGAGGTTTCCGAGGACGCCGCGTGGAGCAGGATCGCCGACGAGATCATGGAGCTCGCGCTTGCCCGCTTCATCGATCCGCAGACCGGGGCGTTGAGGGAGTTTTTCGCAAGTGACTGGCACCCCATGCCCGGCGACAGCGGACGCCAGGTCGAGCCGGGACATCAGTTCGAATGGGCTTGGCTTGCGCTTTTGTGGTCGCGGAGGCGCGGGCGTGCGGATGCCGCCATCGCCGCCCGTCGCCTGTTCGCCGTTGGCGAGACATGGGGTATTTGTCCCCGGCGAAAGGTTGCGGTTCTGGAGCTGAATGACGATTTTTCGGCGCGTGCGCCGGTCGCGAGGCTTTGGGTGCAGGCCGAATGGATCAAGGCGGCGCTGGCGCTCGCCCATGCGTCCGCAGGGCCGGAGCGGCTGCATTATCTCGCCGCCGCCCGGCAGGCCGTTTCGGCGCTGGAGATGTTTCTGGTGGACGACCCGGCCGGGCTGTGGCGTGACAAGCTCGGCGACGACGGCCGCTTTGTGACGGAACCCGCACCGGCAAGCTCATTCTACCACATTGTTTGCGCGGTGTCGGAGTTGGCCAAGGCCTGCGGGCAATACCGGCCCGCCAAAAACAAATAGAGATCCTGCGGTCCTCTGGTCGCACGCCAGCCATGTGTCTGTTCGGATGGCCTCGTTTGCTATATAGCAGCGGTGGAGGGTGGTCTTTCATTGGATGCCGCGACAGGTGTGGTTAATGAATTTTCCATTTTTTAAACAAAAAGTTGTTGAATGAGACCTCGAGACGCATCTTGTCGACTCTCTGATGGTGACGGAGCCAATGTCTGAAAAATCTGACGTGAAGCTTGCTGCGCCTGAAAAGAGCAAGGCTGCCATTTCCCAACCAAAGGCTGAGGACGCTGTTTCCGGGACGGCCAAACAGGTCAAGGAGCAGAAAGAACCTCGGGTGATCCCGCTGCGCATCGATCGTGCGGCGGCAGCGATCGTGCGCAAGACCGATCTGAACATGCGGCCGCGTCAGTGGCGGCGGTTGCTTCTGAAGCTGTCTTTCGCTCTGTGTGTGCTTCTGCCTGGACTTTTGGGTGCGCTGTATTTCTTCGTGATTGCGTCGGATCGCTACGCGGCCAGCGCGAGTTTCTCCGTTCGCAGCATGGATGCGACGCCTGCCGGGGGCGATTTTCTGGGCGCCATCGCCGGCCTGTCGAGCGTCGGCACAACGACGACGGATTCCTTCATCCTTCTCGAGTACCTGAAAAGCCGCGAGCTTATCGAGAAAGTGCAAAGCGAGTTCGATCTGCGATCGGCCTTCAGCGATCGCAATATCGACTTTCTGTACCGGCTAGATCCGGATGCTCCCATTGAAGATCTGGTGAGCTACTGGAATTCGATGATAACGGCGTCTTACGAAAACACCTCGTCGATCCTGACCTTCGAGGCTCAGGCGTTCACTGCGGAAGATGCGGAAACGATCGCGAGCCTGATCGTCAAATATTCCCAGGAGTTGATCAACAAGCTGTCGGAAAGCGCCAGACAGGATGCCGTCCGGTTTGCGCAAAAGGAAGTGGCGACAGCCGAAGTCAGGCTGAAGGTCATCCGGGAGGAGATGCGCAAGTTCCGCTCGTCCTCTCGTGCCGTGGACCCGACGGCCTCCGCCGCAGCCCAGGTTCAGCTGGTGACCGGTATTGAAACGCAATTGATCGAACTCAGGGCCCGGCTCGGAACGCTCCTGGCCTCGCTCGACGAGGACGCGTTGCCAGTCGTTCAGCTTCGCAAGCAGATTTCCTCACTGGAGAAGCAGCTGATCGAAAGGGAAACCGAGGTCAACGGTGAGGCACAAGACGACAGCCGCATAGGCCGGGGCTTGTCGAGCCTGCTCGCCGATTACGAGAAGCTGCAAGTCGACATGGAGTTCGGACAAAAGAGCTATGCCGCCGCGCTCGCTTCTCTGGAGCGGGCTCGCGCCGAAGCGGACCGTCAGCAGCGCTTCCTGGCCGTGTTCGTTTCGCCCGGCATTCCCCAGACGGCAATCTATCCCTATCGGTTCATCGGTGCCGGGCTGACGTTCGTCATTGCCTTGATCCTGTGGTCCATCGGTGTGCTTATTGCCTATTCCGTCAGGGACAGCATGCGGTAGCGCCCGAAGGGCAGGGATCGTTCAATGTCGACAGCAATGGACCGCATCGAAAACCCGCTGCTGGTAAAGGGCCGTGTGATATCGGCACTTGTGCTGCGCGAGGCGCGTGTCACGTTCGGGTCGGTCAAGCTGGGCTATTTCTGGGCCGTCGCGGAGCCGATCATCGGCACTGCGATCCTGACATTGATTTTTTCGTTCATCGCGCGCCATCCCCCGATCGGGACCAGCTTCGCGCTGTTTTATGCGACGGGCATTTTTACCTTCCAGCTTTACCGCAAGATGTCGGGATCGCTGATGTCCGTGTTTTCGGCCAATCGCGGTCTTCTGGGCTATCCTCTCGTAACGGAGCTGGATGTCGTTTTCGGGCGGTTTTGTCTTATTTTCCTGACATATATCATGATATTCACGATCTTCTTTGCCGCGCTGATCCTGCTTGGACTCGCGCATTTTCCGCGCAGGCTCGATATCGTGTTGATGGCGATCGGAGCCACGGGGCTGCTCGGCCTGGGCGTCGGTTTGACCAATGCCGTAATCGTGGTGCTCTGGCCGACCTGGAAGCGGATCGAGGGGATCATCAGTCGCCCGATGTTCTTTATTTCCGGCGTTTTCTTCGTGCCGAGCCAGTTTCCGCAGGACGTGCGCTACTATCTGTCCTGGAACCCGTTGTTGCATGCGATTGACTGGTTCCGGGCTGGATATTATCCGAACTACGATAGCTCTGTTCTGGACCTTGGATTTCTCTGGTTCTGTATTGGCCTGTTTCTCGCCATCGCTTTGTGCATGGAACGGCTGTACCGCAAGCACAGGGTTTGACGCGCGGGCGGCAGATCGTGGACGGCATCAATCCGGATGACCTTCAAGCAAGGAGACGGACCAACGCCGCCTGATGAGGCGGCTATCCGGCAACCGCAATGATAAGTTTCAATGGGGTTCGCAAGAGCTACCGTGTCAACGGCCACCGGAAAGTGGTCATCGATGACCTGACGCTCGACCTGCCGTCGGATCGCAATGTGGCGATCATCGGCCGGAATGGTGCGGGCAAGTCGACGCTCATGCGTCTGATCGCCGGGGCGGAGTTGCCGGACGAGGGGCGCATTATCCGCCGGGGCAAGGTCTCCTGGCCCTTGGGCTTCAGCGGCGGCTTCAACGGCGACATGACCGGGATCGAGAACGCCCGCTTCGTTGCCCGGATGTATGGCGAGGACACCGAGCGCGTCGTTGCGTATGTGGAGGATTTCGCGGAGCTTGGGGAGTCGATGTACCTGCCGATCCGAACCTATTCAAGCGGCATGAAGGCCAGGATGGCTTTCGGGGTCAGCATGGCCATCGACTTTTCCTACTATCTGATCGACGAGGTGACCGCCGTCGGCGACGAACGCTTCAAGCGCAAATGCGCGGCGGTATTCGAGGAAAAGATCGAGAAGGCCCGGATCATCATGATTTCGCACAGTCTCGGCACGATCCGCCGGTTCTGCCAGAGCGCCTGTTTCATGGAAGGCGGTCACCTGCACTATTTCGAGGATATCGAAGACGCGATCGCCGCCCATCAACGGGTCCAGAACGAGTGATTCCCCCGAGGGAGCGATCGTCGACGGTGTTTGTGACGCGGCCCCGGTCATCCTCGCGGGAGGGGCATTCACGAAGGGAAGGAACGCTCCGCAGATATTGTTATTTTTATCGATCTAGAAGGGCTGAATCGGAAGATTGGGTTCGGAGTATTACAGTATCGTTTTCGCGCTTGCCTGTTTCCACCCCTCTCTTTCCAACAAAGCCGCCCATTGGGTTTGCTCGCTCTGGCCTGATGGGGTAAGCGGTTCACCGGGGTGCCCGGACGGCATTGGGAGCTCGGTTGCTTGAAGCGCGGAATCATTGACGGGGAACACAATGTTTGACGACAAGTCGATATTGATTACAGGCGGCACCGGATCTTTCGGAAAGAAATATACCGAGACGATCCTGTCCCGATACAAGCCGCGCCGGATCGTGATCTATTCTCGCGACGAGCTGAAGCAATATGAGATGGCGCAGAGCCACGACGATCCCGCGATGCGCTATTTCATCGGCGACGTGCGCGATCTCGGGCGCATTCGCCAGGCCATGCAGGGGATCGACTATGTCATTCACGCAGCCGCGCTGAAACATGTTCCCGTCGCCGAATACAACCCTATGGAGTGTATCAAGACCAACATTCATGGCGCGCAAAACGTCATCGAGGCGGCCATCGCGGAAGGGGTGTCCAAGGTCATTGCACTCTCGACGGACAAGGCTGCCAACCCGGTCAATCTCTACGGTGCCACCAAGCTGGCCTCCGACAAGCTGTTTGTCGCCGCCAACAACATGACGGGTGGCAAGGGGCCGATCTTCGGCGTCGTGCGCTATGGCAATGTGGTCGGGTCGCGCGGCTCCGTCGTGCCCTTGTTCAAGCGGTTGGTGCAAGAGGGCAAGACACCGCTCCCGGTGACCCACGAGGACATGACGCGCTTCTGGATTACCCTCCAGGAAGGCGTCGACTTCGTCCTGAAGAATTTCACCCGCATGTATGGCGGCGAGATCTTCGTGCCGAAGATCCCGTCGGTCCGCATTATGGATCTCGTCGAGGCTTACAGCGGCACGCGCGAAGCCAATGTCATCGGCATTCGTCCCGGCGAGAAGCTGCACGAGATCATGTGCCCGGCCGACGACAGCCACTTGACGCTGGAGTTCGCCGACCACTTCGTTCTGCGCCCGACGATCCAGTTCCACGATCTGAACAACGACTTCACCACCAACGCAATTGGCGAGATCGGCAATCCGGTCGAGACCGGATTCGAATATCATTCGGACTGTCATTGTTCTGCTAACACATTGCATTAAAACAGTTTTATGTCTGGTTTGGAAGGAATATCATGAGCGGTTTGGAATGATGCAGTCAGGATTTCTTGCTGTTCTGGCGCTTGTTTCCGGCTGATTTTGCCATCAGTTTTCGGCTCGCTGCCCGTGTGTAGGTGGCCGCCTGGCTCGGGTTGGTCCAGCCGAACATCGACATCAGCTCATGATCCGTTGCGCCGCCTTCTGCGACCTCTTCCGCTGCGGACTTCCTGAGCCCGTGCGCCGCGAGTTCGTGTAGTCCGGCTGCGTTGCATTTCTTGCGAAACCAGTTGCCAAAGCCGGACGAAGAGAAGGGGTGACCATAGCCGGTCACCAAATATGTATCCGTGCCCACAGGCGAGACATCGAGCACCGCCTGCAGCTCGGGCGAGAGCGCGATGTAGGCGATTTCCCCGGTCTTGGCGGTTGAAATCTGAATGGTGCCGTCGTCAACGTGTCCGGGCCCCAGACGCACGATATCCGAGCGGCGCAAGCCGGTGTGAAAGAGCAGCTCGAACGCGAGACGCTCCCGGGTGCCAAGCGGCCAGCGCGCGCGATACTGCCTGATATCGGCGGCCGTCCAGGGCCGAAAGCCGGCAGACTTGACCTTGATCTGATCGACGCCGGCCGTCGGGTCTTGCGTGACTTCATCCAGTTCGCGGATCGCCCATTTGAACAGGGCGCTCATGACCTTGAGGAAGTGGTTGGCCGCATGAGGCCGCTCTGCGCGGTCGTCCCGTCCCTGGCGGATCACGGCACTGGTGATGGCGTCAACCGGTTCGTGACCGACCTTGTCGGAGATCTTCGCCAGCATGTTGCTGCGGTAACGGCGGGTGGGCGGTGCCAGCGCGCGGAATGCATGGCTGGCCTGGTAGCGCGCGAAGAGCCAACCGATCGTGTTCTTCGAAAACCTGGACTTCGGCAGCTCGACACCCGCAAGCGCCGCCCGATACGCGGCCATGAACTCCGGCGAGCCGTATTTGCCGGGCAGGACAACGCGCTTGCCGTTGCCCTTTCTGAAATACCAGCGCGGCTTTCCATGGCGGTCCTTTTCCCGGACCATGTACATCTGCCGCTTCATCAGATGCGGATCTCGCGCGGCGCCGGCGGCAGGGTAACGGTGTCGGCGATGACGCGGACCGTTCCGTCCTTCGTGACCTCCACCGCGCCGATGGTCATGCCGGCCTTTCGGGCGCCTTCCACCGCGCGTTTGATCTCCGCCTGGGTTGCGGTGCTCATCGTGGGTTTCCTCCCTCGACATGGTCCGGTGTGTTGGCCCGTTCCATGGCCTTGACGTTGCGCCGGTTCCCGGTCATCCCGCGCCTCGCCCGTCAATGCCGTAGAGTGCGAGACGTGCGGCGAATTCCTCGGCCGCCTTGTCCGGTCCCCACGGCTTGATCCGGGTCTTCAGCGGCTCGGCGAGCTTTCCCCACGCGCCGGGCTTTTCGCTTTCGGCGCAGAGGTCGCGTACCTCGGTGGCCAGCAAGCGCGCGTCGAGCGCGTCGATCATGGGGCGGTAGGTCGCGGCTTCGTCCGGGTGGATGCCGGCGGCGGCGAAGATGGCGCTGTCGAGCCGTCTTTTTGCGACATGGATAAGCATCGAGACCGCCCCGGTCGCTCCGTTCGGATAGTCAAGGAAGGAGACCGCGCCGTTTGCGGTGTTCAGATAGTCAAGAAAGTCATTGGTCGGTGTGGTGATGTCTCCGATGAACGCTTCGTGCGCGTCGTGCAGCAATGCGAGCAGCCTGGCGACCGGGGGGCCGCTGGCGTTGTCATGGGCGAGGCACGAATGCTGGGCCACGACATAGAGACAGTTCGACGTCGCGGCGTCGTATCGCGCCAGACCCGACAGGGCGGACACGATATCCGGCCAATGGATGTCGTCGGCCGTCAGGTTTGCCAGGTCGACGATGCGCCCCGAGGCCATGTGTTTCCAGACCGGGGCGGGGCGGGTAACGGGTGCTTTTTGTGTGTCGAGGCTCGTGGTCATGGGCGATCCTGCAGTTCGGGGGCTGCCGACGGGGCGGGAGGAGAACCCCGCCGGCAGTGTGCCGCGCGCCGGATAAGGAGCCGCGCGCGAAGGTGTCTCAGAGCCAGCCGTAGCGGGCGAGGGTGACGGCGAGGATTCCCAATGCCGCACCAGTCGACATGGTGAGCGCCAGACAGGCGGCCAGGAGTGGCGGGGCGAGGGGGCTAGGGGCGTCGGGCATGGAGTCCTCCCATCGGGGTGATGAAAGGGAGTTTGCGGGACAAAAATGTCCCGGTCAATATTGAATTGATAAAATATGTCCCAATCAGATGCCGTCAGAACGTGTAGGTGGCGTAGCGAAGAAATCAAAAAGGCCGTTGTGCCTTTGCATCTCTGGCCAGACGCTATCTCAGATTGTGGCGAGCGGAGAAGGGAGGTAGCAGTATGAGTAAATTACGTATTTTTAAAAAGTGCCTTGGCTTGGCGTCGTCTGACCTAGACCTTGTTTTGCGGCTCGCTGGTCGACTCGAGCAGGGAGTTGACGACCGCTTCGACGGTCGCGGCTTGCGCAGGGGTGAGCGCAGCGATCTTTCTGGCCAGGTCATCAAGACGAGGATCGTCCGGGACGCCGTCGATAAGCGTCGATAGGGGGATATTGAGTTCCGCGCGAATTTTTAAAATGGAATCAAGCGACGGTTCGGCGCCATTTTTGAGTACATGTTTCATGTAACTCTCACTTTTTCCGATCCGTGCAGACAGACCGCGCATGGAAATTCCACGCTCAGCCATAATCGCCAATAATCGTTCGCGCCACGTAGTCATTCCGTAAAAATACCGGAACGCATCACTAATGCACGGGACGGAAATGTCCCGTTGACGACGGGACATATATGTCCCAATATGCGTGCCATGAATGATATTCGCCAAACCGTTGAGCAGTTCATGCTCAAAACCGGAATGTCCGCGCGGGCTCTAAGCGCAGCGGTGGGGCATCCGCACTGCGCACGACGAATTTTGGCAGGCCGTGATGTAAGAGCGAGTACTGCAAAGAAGCTCTCCGATTTCATTGCTGCCTACCCTGTTCAGGTTGACGATCGCGAGGACACCCCCTCATGATCTCACATCACCTGCAGGCTCATCTTCGCCCTCAAGAGTTCGCCAATCCGCGCCGCCCGGCTGACAAGCTGGATGCGCGCCACGTGTGCGGCGTGTCAGCCGGGCGGCGCGGGCATTGGTCATCTGCCGTGCAGAAGCTTGCGCACATGCGCAAGGTGTCCTTCCACCTTGTGATCGTCCGGATAGATGCGTCCGCCGGCTTCCTCAACGGCCATGACAAGATCCCGCGCGAAGCGGTCCCGGTCCGGGGCGGTCTCCGCCATCATGGTGATCAGGCCGTCCAGGATCACATTCTGTGCGATCACACGCTGCCGCAGCCATTCGAAATAATCGCGCTCCGTTTCGTTCATTTCCCTCACCTCCCTGAAGTTGCACAGGGAAGCTCAGCACAGCCGGGTTCGCGGCGGCAAGCGCGTCGATTAGCACCCGCCGGCGCAGCGCAGTGCGCAGTCTGTGCCGGCGCGGGGTTTCGGGCCGGTTTCCTTTCATCATGGGGCAAGTGTGCGCGGTCAGCGCCCGCGCGTCTTTTCCGCATGCCCGCGCAAATTGGGGAGATCCGGTTTCGTGTGGTCATGGCACGCGGCGGCGGTTTGCAGTGGGCGGGTGCGCCTGGCGCTGGTTCCGGCGCTCCCGGTCGGCGCCTTTGGCGGGAAGGCCGAACGTCTGCAGAAACCAGCGCTCAACCTCGTTGCGGCGCATCTCGATCATCTGCCCGAGGAATGCGTCTACCGGGTTCTGGGACGGGCGCGCATTGGCGGCCTTTTCCAGCGTTGCTTGCATCGGGATCAAGGCGTCAGCGGACTTCAGGGCTTTCGCCTTCCAGCGGTGCAGTGCGGCGATGCGTCCGTCCTGCGCGCGGTCCGCATCGCTCTCTATCAGCTCGGCCAGCAGATCCAGAAGCGCGCTCGAGTTTTGGGTTTGGGGCATCGTCCGTCCCGCTTCGTCAAGGTTGTTTCATCTACATCAACACAACCAGTTTTACGCCGTCCAGTGTGGTTTTTCCGGAGGTCCGCGCATGACGCTCCCGCGTCCAACCACTGATCACCAGCGCGCCGCGATCAAGGGGCTCGTGCGCCGGCAGGTGAAGGCCTGCGGCGGGCAGGAATCCGCCGCCACGATCACGCGCGTCGGACCGAAGACGCTGTCGGACTACGGCAACGCGCACACCGAGAAGTATCGCGACATCCAGATGCCGGTCGATGTGCTGATGGACCTGACGCTCGACGGCGGGCCGGTGGCGCTGATCGGCCTGTGCCGCATCGCCGGCGGAGCCTTTGTGCCGCTGCCCGATGCCTCGGCCGGCACAGCCTGGGCGATGGAAGTGGGCGAAGCGGTGCGCAAGGGCGGCGATGCCGCGGCGCGGATCTGCGCCGCGCTCGCCGATGACGGCGAGGTGAGCGCAGACGAGATCGCCGAGCACGCGATCATTGAACATCTGTCGGAAGCCATCGACGCGCTGGTGCGGCTGCGCAGCCATGCGGCGCAAGTGCTGGAGGAGGACACATGAGCGCGCGGGACCTGAACGAGGCGGCGCGGCTGATCGACGCCTGCGACCGCCACCTGGCGGCCCTGCGGGCTGCGCATCCGGGCGGTGTGCCGGTTGGTGACAAAGTCGCGCCCGCACCGCACGTGGCGCAACGGCTCGCCGACGCGGAAAGGGCCGGATCATGACCGCGCGTGTGCTGATCATGGATGCGGGGGCCTTGCAGTGCCGGCGTCCGCTTTGGGCGGGGATGGTGCCGCTGTCTGAAAAATTCGTCTGCGGCGCGCCGGTGCGCAAGGCCGGTGAAAGCTGGTGCGCAGACTGCCGCAAGCAGCTGTTCGACCCTTTGCCAATGCGCCGCGCGGACCGTAGCGCCAAGGGCGGGAGCGCGCCTCGCCCTGCTCGGGTGCCGCGGTTTCAGGCGATCCATTCCTCGAACTGGAGTGCGGGTTGATGGACGCGCGGCTGACGCCAGCCGAGCGGGCGCATATGCTCTGCGTGCTGCGGCTGTTCGTGTCCGTGCGGCTCGACAATCTCGCGCCGCGCGACGTGCCGCCGGTGGTCCGTGCCCTGGCGCGCGGGAGGTTCGTCTCAAATTCCGATCTCTGGCGCGTGGGCGCTTGGTGCGGGCTGTCGGAGCGCGAGCTTTACAGCGCTGCGCAGGTTGCGACCCGGCGCGACGGGAGGGTGGCGGCATGAGCGGTGGTCTTGCAAGCCTCGGCGACGGCCTGTCACGGGTGTTCCTGCGCGAAGTCATGCGCGAGCGGCGCATGTCGACCGCCGATCTGGCCGCGTGGCTTGGCTGCGACGAGGGCGAGATCTGGAACCTCTTCGCCCGCACAGATGGGGGCGGGTCATGAACCCCGACTATGCCCATCTGCTCGGCCGGCCGCTGGCGCTGGACTGGACGTTGTTCGGCCAATTTCTCAAGCGCGAGATCTGTGCGCGGGGCGCGACGCTGGAGGAGGTCGGTCGCGAGACGCGGCTGTCGCGCGCGACGGTGTCGCGGGCATCGACCGGTTATGCCGTCTCGCTCGAGGCGCTGATGAAGCTCTGCATCTGGGCCGACCTGAACCCCTTCGAATTGCTGCGGCCGGCCGATCGTCGGCCCGAGGAATACATCGGTGATCGGGCACAAAGGGGGTGTTTCACGTGACCATACCACTGAAACGCTTTGAAAATGTTCATGCTTTTTCCAAAGGGCTCTCGCTCGATGATCTGGCGCGTGATCTTGGCCGGGCGCGGGCGGCGCATGAACGCCGGCCGGACGATCAGCGCGCCTATGTGCGGTTTCTTGAGGCGGCGCTTGCGTTCGAGAAGGCGCGGGCGCGTGCCGAGACGCAGGATCTCGGCGCAAGGAACGCGCGGCTGCAGCGCAGCCTTGCGCTCGCCAAGTCCGAGCTGACGCGTCGCGTCGCGCAGGTCGAGACATTCGGCGATGCGCTGCGCGCGTCCAGGCCGCGACGGCGGGCGGCGGCGGTGCCCTGTGTCAGGGATCTGTTCCAGGGGGAGGCGGGGTGATGCCGGCCTATCGCAGCGCTGCCGAAGCTGAGGTTCGAGAGGTTGTTGTCGAGCATCTGCGCGCGTGTCGGCCCAGGGCCCGCATAATCCATGAAATCAACGTTTGTCAGGGCGGATGCCGTGTCGATGTCATGGCGGTGGATCGCGAGGAGATCGTTGCGGTCGAGATCAAGTCCGAGCGCGACAAGCTCGACAGGTTGCCGAACCAGATGGCCGCGATGAAGAGCGTTGCGCACCATTGCGTCGTCGCCCTGCACGAAAAGTTTCTTGTTGAGCGTGAGACCAATGTCCATGCCGCTCACTACGAGCGCGGCGGGGTGCACTACCGCGAGGGTCTGCCGGACGAGCCGTTGCGGCTCGACGGGGAGATCACTTGGGTGTTTCCGCAGCGCCAGCGCGCGCGGCGTGGCGCTTACGACTGGCTCGGGAAATGGTGGAGCCCTGATCCGGCGATTTGGATCCCGCTTCCAGATTCTGCGCTCGAAATGCTGTGGCGCGACGAACTTGCGGCGTTGTGCGCGGCGCAACGACTCTCGACCGATCGGCGTGCGACCCGCTCGAGCATGATGCGCAGCCTGCGCTGGATGTGCTCCGGCAAGGACCTGACGCGTGGGATCTGCTCTGCGCTGCGGGCGCGGGACTGTATCGAGGCCGATCCTCCGATCCGCGAAGAAGAGAGGGTAGCGTGATGCCGGAAATCATTGACCCACTTGGAAACGGGCGCTGCCGCATCTATCTGGGCGACGTGTTCGACCGGCTCGCGGACATGGATCAGGACAGCGTTGATTGTGTCGTAACTTCGCCGCCGTACTGGGGCCTGCGCGATTACGGCGTGGACGGGCAAATCGGGCTGGAGCCAACGCTGGCCGAGCATCTGGCCATCATGGTGCGGGTGTTCGAGGCGGTGCGGCGGGTTCTGAAACCAACCGGCACGCTGTGGCTCAACTACGGCGACTGCTACGCCACCGCGCCGAACGGGCGCTCGGCGGCTGACTATAAGGCGAATGATCGCGACGACCGGACGTTCCGCGACAAGCCGTTCTCGACCGTCGGCGGGACGCTCAAGCCCAAGGATCTCTGCATGATCCCGAACCGGCTCGCCATCGCGCTTCAGGATGCCGGCTGGTGGGTGCGATCCGAGATTGTTTGGGGCAAGTCGAACCCCATGCCAGACAGTTCCGGAACGGCGCGGCCCGCGACGGCGCACGAAAAGATTTTCCTCCTGACCAAGAGCGGCGACGGCGACGTCTGGCGCGCCCGTGATACCGGCGAGATCAGTTATTGCCCGGATCTCTCTGAACGCTGCGCACTGATCACCGACGCGGCGCGCGATGGCGCGCGGTGGTTGCGGCTCGGCGCCTACTACGATGCTGCGGCAGTGCGGGTGAGCCGTGCCGGTGACGAGGACGCGGCGACCTATCGCGGCGGCTCCTATGTTGGCGGCGCTCCCGGTGGGCGACGGGTCGTCGGCAACAAGTGCGTGGGCAAACAGCGCGGGCATTCCCGTCGTCACGACGGGTTCAACGGTCGATGGGACGCCATGTCCAAGGCGGAGCAGACGGTCGGCGGGCGCCTGCTGCGCAGTTACGAGGACGCGCCTGAGACCTTAGATCCGAGGGTCGCGGACCTGACTGTCTGGCGGATGGCAACAAAGCCTTTCTCCGACGCTCATTTCGCGACCTTTCCTGCGGAACTCGCGAAACGCTGCATTCAGGCGGGGTGCCCACCGGGCGGGCTTGTGCTCGATCCGTTCGGCGGGGCCGGCACGACGGCGCTCGTGGCGTTGCGGCTTGGACGGCGCGCGGGGCTGATCGAGCTAAATCCCGACTACGCCAACATGGCCGGGGAGCGGATCCGCCGGGACTGGATGGGGCCGGATGAGCGGCGGCGGGCCATAGCGTCCGCAATGGGCGGCATCGATGCCGGGCCGCTGTTTGGAAGGGCTGGGACGTGAGGGCGCTTCGGGTTCTGATCGGCTGCGAGAAGTTCGGGCGGATGCGCCGGGCGTTCGCCGCGCGCGGGCACGATGTGTGGTCCTGCGATCTTGAGCCTGCCGAAGACGGCAGCAACCGGCATATCCGCTGTGACATTCGAGACATCCTGGGCGATGGCTGGGATCTGCTCGCAGTGATGCATCCACCCTGCACACGACTGTGCCGGTCCGGGCGGCGCTGGATGAGCGGGCCGGGCAAGTGGACCCCGCCCAAGAAACTCCCCAGGGGCCGCACGGTCGAGGATCTGCGCGCGGAATTCGACGACGCCGTCGATTTGTTTGTCGCGTGCTGGCGCGCGCCGATCGAGCGGGTCGCGCTTGAAAACCCGGTGATGAACGATCTTGCGACGGACCGCATGCCGGCGGATCTGCCGCCGCCGCATCTGGTGCAGCCGTTCTGGTTCGGAGATCCAGTCTACAAATCGACGGGCTGGTATTTGCGTGGTTTGCCGGAGCTGCGCCCGACGACGCGCCTGAGCGAACCGGTGCGCGGCTCCGACGAATGGAAACGCTGGAACGTGATACACCGAATGCCGCCGGGGCCGGAACGGGCGCGGCTGCGTGCAAGATCCTTCCCGGGCATGTGCAGCGCTGCGGCTGAGCAATGGGGCGATGCGGCGCGCATGGAGGTGGCGGCGTGACCGCGCCCGTCATCGTTTCACCAGCCGATCCCGCGAAGATCGCGGCCGTTTTGCAGGCCAAGCGCGCCCGCGAGGCGGCCAAGGCGCTGCGGGTCGTGCAGCGGCGGTTGATGCACGGGCGCGGGCTTTCGGCGACGCACAGGGTGATTGCCTGCCGCGCGCCAGCGGAAGCGCCGCCGGCGCCGGATGGGCTTGTTCCTGTCACGCAAGAGGTGACCATTGTCGATGTCGAGGATCTGATCTGCGAGGTCGCAGCCCGGTGCGGGCTGACGCGGGCCCAGGTGGTGGCCGGCTCGCGGGTTCCGGAAATCGTTGATGCGCGCCACGAAATCTGGTGGCGGCTCCACCATGAATATGGGCTGTCCTATTCGCGTATCGGGCGCGTTTTCAACCGCGATCACACTACGATCCGGCACGGCGTGGATCGTTGGCGGACGCGGATACGGCGCG